>Ga0302198_10000922_pt1 | contig 32650 bp, 11 predicted proteins | sample II_Bog_N2_2_FD_193521 | JGI IMG/M metagenome (GOLD analysis project Ga0302198, IMG submission 193521) | Peat permafrost microbial communities from Stordalen Mire near Abisko, Sweden - II_Bog_N2_2 | ecosystem: Environmental > Terrestrial > Soil > Wetlands > Peat | place: Sweden: Abisko...
GGCATGCGCGTCGGCTTCCGCCAGCTCATCTACCTGGCACCGGACTTCCTGCAGAACTACCTCACCATCACCCGGCGGACGACCACCACAGAGCCCACCATCGGCTTTTTTGTCCGCTTCTAAAGACCGTCGCTCTACGTCAGCGCCCGGTCCAGATGCACATACCCGCCGTCCACGATGAGCCACTGCCCGGTCGTGTGTCCGCTCTGCGTAGGCGACAGTAGAAAGACCACCGCCGCCGCAATCTCCGCCTGCGTCGTCATTCGGTGTCCCAGCGGGATGTTGTCCGAAATCTCCTTCAGTTTGGCCGCGGGATCGCCCAGCGTCTTCAGCCAGCGTTCGTAGAGCGGAGTCATCACCTCCGCCGGCAGCACTGCATTCACCCGCACTCCATCCGGCAGCAGCTCCGCCGCCCACTCCCGCGTCAGCGCCAGTTGCGCGCCCTTGCTCGCCGCATAGCCCGACGTGTTCCCCTGGCCTGTGATCGCGACCTTCGAGCTGATGTTAACAATCGCGCCCCGAGTCCGCTTCAGCGATCCCAGCGCATAGTGCGCCAGCGCGTAGTAGTGGGTCAGGTTCATCTCCAGGCTGTGCAGAAATTTGTCCACACTGCCGTTGGCCAACCCCACTCCATCGTTGACCCCGGCATTGTTCACCAGCCCGCAGATGTCGCCGTATTTGTGTTCAATCTCAGCGATTGCGGTTCTGCAGCGCTCCGTGTCGTTCAGATGCGCCTCCACCAACTCGCACTGCGCGCCGGAGGCCTTCATTTCGTCCAGAAAGTCGATCACATTCTGCGAGGACCGGCTCAGCACCACCACCCGTGCGTCTTCCGCTAGAGCGGCCCGGCTGATCCCCTGGCCAATCCCAGCCCCGCCTCCGGTCACCACAATCAGCTTGTCCTTCAGTCCCAAATCCATTTCCAGTCCTCTTTCAGGTAATTTCCTCGGGCTCGACGATTTCCACCCAGGAGTCCATGATCTCAGACCCCAGGCCATTCGCCAGGCGATGCAGCGCGTCATCGACCTGCTGCATCTGGCCGGCCAGGTAGGTGCTGGAGCCGGAGATGGCAACCACGCCGAGGGTGGCGCGATTCCAGAGGGTGGCGTCGTCCAGCTCCGCGACGGAGACGTTGAAGCCGTTACGAAGCTTGTCCTTGAGTGAGCGCACCACTTGGCGGCGGTCCTTGATGGACTGCGCGTGCGGAATGGAGATCTCGACGGTGAGCTTTGCGATGGGCATTGGCCGCTTGTTGGAGATTCTACGGCGTTCCAGGATTTGAGTCTCCAACGGGGCCAGGCGGAGGCGGCGGGTAGCCCGCGTACGCAGCGGGATACGGGTAGGCGGGCAGCGGCGGCGCAGGCGGCGTGGACTGGTCCAGCAGGTCGCCCAGCATGGGATAGCGGCCACCGAGGAAGTAGAGAGCGTAGGTGTCCAGGAAGGTCCACGCGGGACCAATGGCCAGCATCAGGCTGTAGAAGACACCAACGATGTACCAGACGACGGCGAGAAAGACGCCAAGCACGGTGAGCACGACAGTGGGTACACCGGCCAGGTGCAGCAGAAATCCGAAGAGGAAGACGATGGCGCCCAGAAGGAACGTGACCAGGAGAAAGACGATCTCCCAAATGACAGTGGCCCCAATGTACGCGGCCACTCCCAGGCCGGCCTTGAGCAGCACGAAGATGGCGAACTCGCCAGGCTCGCGGTGGATGAGCTCGGTCATGCGGCGAAAGGCCTCGCGGATGCCGGTATTCTCCAGCGCCAGCGACGGCAGCAGGAAGCTGGTCAGGATGGAACCGACCAGGTAGATGGCGCCAAAGCCGAGCGCCAATACGAACTCGCCGGCATAGACGCTGAGCACGGCCCTGAAGAAATGAGGCGGTGGCGGCTGGCCGGTCGCAATCATCATGCTCTTGAAGGCCGGGATGAGATGGCGGACGTAGGCCGTCAACGGGATTGCACAGAGCAGAGTCAGGATGGAGCCGGCGAGTATCTTGATGCCGGTCCAGGGCAGCGCCTGCGTGCGGTACTTGCGCCACGCGGGTGCAACGAACTCGCCGCGGTTGACGACGATGTCGAAGTAGGCGAACTGCAGCCGCGAGCAGAGATGGAAGATCCAGGTCCAAAGCGCAGTCAGCAGCAGCGCCGCAATCACGACCCCGACGATCAGCGGTTTGCTGCCAGTACGCGAGAGCATTGGGAGAAGGGCCAGGTAGAGGAGCGGGAAGGGCAGATACATGACGCCCATGGTGCTGACGTACGCGGTTGCACACAGCTTCCAGGTGCGGCCTTTGCGGAATGGCGAGAACAGGATGAGCTTGGTGCGCTCAATGGCGGGCGTAATGCATTCAGTGGCGCTGAGGATTCGCATGGGAGTTTGGGAGAACAATAGCACGGTTGTGAAGCGGCAATGAAAACTGAGCCAGCCGGCGGTGCGGCAACCGCTATGGTTGCGCCACGGCGGCGATCTCCATGGTGCGGACCTTCTGGTCCGCAGTCATAAGGACGAGACGATTGCCGTTGGACTGGAACCTGGCGAAGCGGAGCGGACTGCCCATCTCAAAGTCGGCCAACTGATGGCCGTCGGAATCGTAGACCATTGCCTCATCGCGTCGGTTGACGACGCAGACGCGGCCAGAGGCTGGATCGACGGCAATGAGGATGCCGAGGAGCAGGCGGGTTTGTTTGCCGGTGGCGAGGGAGTAGGCGACAGTGCGGTTGGCTCTGCCGTCGATGTACAGCGAATCGCCGAAGGAGTGGACACCCTGAAGGCCTTCGTAGTCGAGGGGAATTTCGAGGATGACCTCGTGCAGGATTTTTCCTGTGACGCTGTCGACGACCTGGACCAGGCCACCTTTGTCGCGGCTCTGGACCTGCGCGGCCTCGGCGGCCAGGGCACGGTCGTCGCCGATGCGGGACTTGGCAAAGTCGGATTTCAGGTTGAACGCGAACAGAAGGATGCCGGGGACGTAAGGGGCGGAGGTATGGGCGGGCTCGCCTTCGTCGAAGGTGCGCTGCCAGAGGATGGAATTGTCACGCACGTCGTGGACGATGAGGTCTACGGCCTTCTTGCCTTCATTGTGCCTCCACTCCTGCACGGCGTCGCGGATGAGGCGGGTGTTGTTGTCTTCCTTATAGGGCACCGGGGTGGAGGCAAAGGGCGAGAAGCTGAAATGAACGATGGCAGCGTCTTCCTTGTCGTGTTTGGGGAACTGGACGAAGACGGAGTTGTCTGCTGCGAAGACGGCAGAGTCGAAGTGGCGGGCCTGCAGGAGCCGTTCGCCGGTGGTCATGTCCCATACGCCGCCGCGGGTACGGGTGGAGATGGCGACGAGTTTGCCGTCGGGCGAGGTGACGGCGAAGATGCTGCCGAGTGGACTGAGGGGAAGCATGACGGTCTGGTCCGGGACAGTCTTGTCGGCGAGTTTGTGGAGGACGACGCTGCCGTCGGCATTCTCGTTGAGCAGGGAGCCATCGAAGACGTCGATGGAAGGCACTTTGGATGCGGCGATGAATTTGGCTGCCGAGACATCGACGAGGCCGACGGCGAAGCCCTGGATGTTGTGGCTGATGACATAGTTGCCATTGGTGACCGAGACGAGGTCGTTGAGGCCGAAGGGGATGGATTGAATGCGCGTTCCGCCGGGAAAGGCAAAGATGCCCGAGTCCTTGACGTTGCCGGTCGCCTCGCCGACGACTTGATCGTTGCCGAGGAAGGCGTAGGGCCCGTTGACGGTGTTCTTGAGGTCTTTGGCGATGGGTATTACGGTACGGGAGCGCAGGTCGAAGGCAATCTTTTCCGCGGAGGGCCCGATGAGCATCACGTTGCCGTCCGCCGAGAGGCTGGAGGGAATCAGATCGCTGGCGATGCCGAGCCTGGTGGCGACCAGCCACTCGATATAGAAACCCATGCTGGGAAGGAAGAAGCTCTTCTTCTCAAACAGGACATTTCCGGTGGCGGTATCCAGGACATCGAGATCGGTATCGAGTGCGACGTCCAGCATCGATGCGAAGGAGATGCAGAAGAGAGTGCGGCCATCCGGCGATAGCTTGGCCTGAACACAGTGGCGGCGGGAAAGCAGTTCGTGGGAGGCCGAGAGTTTCTGGTCCGCGATGCTCCAATCCTCGATGTGCAGGCTGCGCGTGTGAAAGACGATGTGGGAGGAGTCTGGGCTGAACTGGGCGTGGAGAGCTCCTTCCGCATCGAAGCGGAAGACCTGCCCGAATGGTTGGCGGGTGAGCACGAAGACGGAGCTTTCGTCCTGGGCGAGGATGTACTTGCCATCGCGGCTGAAGCGGAGGCCCTCGAGCTCCATGCGGAGCGGAGGGTTGAGGGCGACCTCATTGAGTGGCTTGGCGCTGGGTTCTAGAAGTATGGGGCGATTGGTGGCGACGAGGGCCTGCCACGCCTGGAATTCGGGACTGTCGTTGGGCTGGGCTGCGCCGCAGCCTGGAGGCAGGGAGTTGACCAGCTTGAGAATGGCGCGGAGGCGCTTCTCCTGTGGACGCGTGATGCCGAAGAAGTCCGACAACGGGCCGCCGACCTTGCCATCGACGAAGAACATGCGGTCCCAGAACTCGGAGAAGGCCTGGGGACGGTAGCCGGCGGCGGCGACAGCGTAAGCGGAAACGGTGTCAGCCTGGTCCTGGCCCTCGTCGCTGTTGCCAGTGCGTGAGGGGTGCTTGTCTTTCATGCGCGAGTCGGTAAGCATCTGGAACTTGGTGTAAATGTCGGCCTTGTCGCCAACGCTGGTGATGTTGAGCAGGCGTTTGAGGTCAGCGGTGGTTTCAATGCCGAACTGATGGGTAAGGATATGGCCCATCTCGTGGCCGATGACGGCGGCGACCTCGTCCTCGTTCTTGGCATTGAGGACAAGTTTGCGGCCGACATAGACGCGGCCTCCGGCGATGGAGAATGCGTTGACGGTGGGAAGGTCGACGAGAACGATGCGGAACTGAATTTTGGTGGGAGGAAGAACGGCGAGCAAGCGGGCTACGATGTGGTCGAGGTAGGCGTTCTGCGCTGGATCTTTGACGATCTTATAGTTGCGCTCGATTTGATCGGCCATGGCGTCGCCGAGCCATTGCTCCTGCTGGTCAGAGAAGATGTTGGGCTGGCTGGGAGCGAGGATGGCGGGCGGAGCGGGGCAGGATTTTGGAGATGTCTGAGCAACGGAAGAGTTGAGAATTGTGGACGAGAGGAGTGCGGCGAGGAAGAGGCGCAGAAACGCAGGGGGCATGAGATTATCCGTTCTTGGAGTCAGCGGAAGCTTACCACCGAGGGATGAGATAGATGACAAAGAAAATGGCTGGTTTTGGTTGTGTCGGGCGCAACGCGTTGCGCGTGGAGCCAATCCTGACCATCGAATGCGAAGATGGGGATATGGGGACGCTGCGATGATCTCTCAAGCGCATTGCACGGCGACGACGCCGATGGGAGCGAACCTGCTCCGGGACCAGGGAATTGTGGGCAGCGGCGCGACGTTTCGGGCATGGGCGCCGCGGGCGACCGCGGTGTATGTGAACGGCTTCTTCGCGGGGGTGAGACGAACGGGGCAAGCACCAGATCTGTTGATGACGATGGACGCGAATGGTTACTGGTCGGGCTTTCTGCCGGAGGCGGCGGAGGGCGACCCGTACATCTTCTATGTTGTCGGTGCGGGCTCCAGCGGAATCAAACGCGATCCGTATGCGCGCGAGCTGGCAAACGATCTGGCGGCGCCGTTCCCGGTTTGCCCGGCGGTGATCCGTGAGGCGAAGGCCTACCCATGGCACGATGCGGGCTTTCGCGCGGCGGAGATCCCGGATCATGTGGTCTATCAACTGCACATCGGCACCTTTTCGCCAGCCGCGCCGGGCTGGGCGGGCACCTATCTGGATGTCATCGAAAAGATCGAGTACCTGGTTGCGCTGGGCGTGAATGTGGTGCAGCCGCTGCCGGTGTACGAGATGGAAGACTCGCCATCGCTGGGGTACCCAGGGCTGGGGTACCAGGGCTCGGACCTGTTTTCGCCAGCGATTGACTACGCCGTCTACCATGAGGACAGCCTGGCGCGGTCTCTGTTGACGATCAACCGCCTGTTGACGGCGAAGGGCTTTGCTGCGATGACGTTGGAGGACATTCGGCCCGGTTACGCACAGATCAAGGCGATGGTGGACCTGCTGCACGTCTACGGGATCGCAGTCGGGTTCGATGTGGTGTACAACCACGCCGGTGGTTGGGGGCAGACCTATACGGTGCCGAAGACGGTCGATCCGAGTGGCGTGCTGCACGGGGACGACTACAGCCTCTACTTCTGGGACCGCGCATCGACCAGCGGAACGAATGGCCGGTATGACAACAACCAGAGTCTCTATTTCACGGATCAGGGTTTTGTTGGCGGCCTATCGTTTGCGCTGTGGAATGCGGACGTTCGCGGGTTTCTGTTGAACAACGCGCGATTCCATCTGCAGGAGCTCCATGTCGATGGTTTCCGGTACGACGAGATCTCCATGTTGCTGGCGATGAATGCGGCGAGCGGCTGGGAGTTTTGCATAGAACTGACGCAGGCGGCGCGTGCCACATGTCCGCGGGTGCTGCAGAATGCGGAGTACTGGCCGAGCGAGTTTGGGGCGCCCGCTCCGCTGATGGTGACGCCGGTGGCGGACGGAGGCCTTGGGTTCGACACGGTGCAGCACGACGGGATGCGCGAGGCGATCCGCACGGCGGTGGGGCAGGCGGCAGCGGGAGCCGGCGCGTACGTCGGGATGAGCGGCATCGCGATGGCAATGTGGCCGGCGGGCTTCGCACATGCGTGGCAGACCACTCCATGCGTGGAGAACCACGACATTGTGAAGGCGGGCGAGAAGCCCAGGATTTCAGCGCTCGCGGATGAGGCAAACCATCGCAGTTGGTACGCGCGCAGCCGGAGCCGGGTTGCGACTGCGCTGCTGCTGACGGCGCCGGGCATTCCGCAGCTTTTTATGGGGCAGGAGTTTCTGGAGGACAAGCAGTGGTGCCCGGACCCGCGGACGCCGGAGCACATGATCTGGTGGGGTGGGTTGGCCGCCGGCGCGAACGGAAAGACACTGGACCCGGCGATGGGCGAGCATCTGCGGTTTACCCAGGACGCGGTGCGGCTGCGCTGCGAGCGGCCTGCGTTGCGGGGCGAGGGGCTGAATGTGTTTTTTGTGTCCGACGCAGACCGGGTGATCGCATTCCAACGCTGGGTGGTGGGCGCGGGGCAGGATTGCGTGGTGGTGGCGACACTGGCCGAGTCGACGTGGTGGGGATACCGGATCGGTTTTCCGAGCGCGGGGCGTTGGGTGGAGGTGTTCAATAGCGACGTGTATGACAACTGGGTGAATCCGCAGGTCGCAGGCAACGCGGGCGGGGTGACGGCCGAGTGGGTCCAGGCGCAAGGGATGCCGGCGTCGGCGAGCGTGGTGATCCCGGCGAATGGTGTGGTGGTGTTTGCGAAAGAGTAGAGCGCGCGGGCCTTGAGGTATGCTCGGTTTGGGCGGTGCGATAGGCGAAAGCAGAGGGCGGACGGCCGGCTATGCATGATGGTTCCTGGTTGCGGCGATGCGGTTCTGAGTTTCGCTTGACGATGGCTACGTCGTGGCTGGCCCCGGATGGGTGGCGGGAGAGGCAGGACGCGGCGATCCGAGAGGTACTCGGCGCGCGCGTCGACTGGGCGGAGTATCTGCGGCTGGTGGACTACCACCGGACTCCGGCGCTGAGTTGGGCTGCGCTGAAGCGGGTGCCAGGCGCGGATGTGGCGCAAACAGCGCGGCAGGGGCTGCAGGAACGAAGCCAGGCTTGCCAGATGCAGGCAGTTCGCCACGGGCTGCTGCTGGCGGACGTGCTGAAGGGTTTCCAGAGCGAGGGGATTCCGGTGATGCTGATGAAGGGGCCGGCACTCTCCTACGAGATGTATGGGGATATTGGGCTGCGTCACTCCAAGGATCTGGACGCGATGGTGGCGCCGATGGATATTCCGCGGGCGCGAGCGTGCCTGGAGGCGATGGGCTGGGTGCCGGATGCAAAGTCGTTCGCGCTGACTGCGCGACAGTGGGAGGCCGCGATGCGGCATGACCACCATACCTTGTACGTCCATCCGAAGCGGCGGTGCAGCCTGGAACTGCACTGGAGGAACCAGTGGGATAGCGAGGAGCATGCCGCGCGGCGATGGGAGCGAAGCATAGAGGCGCAGTGGCAGGGCGCGCCGTATCGCGCGATGAGCCCGGTGGACCAGGTCCTGTACCTGTGCAGCCACGGGAGCGATCATGCATGGTTCCGAGCGAAGTGGCTGGGGGACCTGGCGCGACTGCACGCGGCCAGCCAGGTGGATTGGGAGGTGTGCCTGGCGGAGGCGCAAGTGACGGACCAGGAGAGACCGGTGCGGCTGTGCCTGGAACTGCTACAGGAGGCGTATGGGCTACCGTTGCCTGCGGTTGCGGAGAGAGGGAAGCGATTGCCGGCCTTCCTCGTCGAACGGTCGGTGTTCGAGCTGAAGGCTTCTCGCGAGCCGGAGTTGCTGGCTCCGATGCAGCGAGTGCAGAGGCAGTTCCACATGACGCGATACATGCGGCTGTTGCGGCCGCAGACATCGTGGGGTAAACGCTTCTCCGACCTTTGTTATAGCGAGGTCGACTTCAGGGTGCTTTCGCTGCCGGACAAATTGTTTTGGGCGTATGTTCCGCTGCGTCCATTCTTGTGGGCGTGGCGAAGGCTGATCCGCGGCCGGCTGGGAGAGCCAGCGGGGAAGTGAAGCGTGAGCCAAGGTGCAACGTTGCGGCGGGGGATGGCCTGCCGGCTGCGCATATTTCATTGCAAGAAAATGCACACTGCGCAGACCTTTGCAGTGATTCGCGGCGGAATGCGCAGACCTTTGCAGTGAGTTGGTCGCACAGGATAGCAATCGTGGTGTGGGCCACGGAAATAGCGCATTTTGTTGAAATTATGGATTGACAATTTCGCTCCGTGTTGAAAACATCGGTCGCACTGTTTAAATTTCCTCTTCTTAAAAATTTCCTCTTCGAGGTTAGGCCCATGAAGGAGTTGGTCGTGAATGTTCCTGAAAGCAGAAAGAAGTGGATGGTCCCCAAGCTGAAAAAGGTGGATGTGGAGACGCTGACAGCGAGTGGGTTTAGCACACCGAGCGGAGATGGTACGGGATTCAGCTAGACAGCGTTGTCTTGTCGGCTGCATATCGGATGGGGAGTTCGAGAGTCTCCAAATGCCGATGTGCCGACGGTAGGGGCTATTGGTCTGTGTGGTTTCGATCCTGATGTCCGCCAGGCTCCGCGATGGAAACGGAGGTCCTGGGATCATCCTTTCGAGGCATCGTCCTGGGGCGGACGTACGAAGCAAGCGTTGAGCGGGAGATGAAACGAGCGACCGCGAAGATGCGTCGCTCAAAACTGTCTGTAACCTGCACATGCGCGTATTTCTCCGCGCACAGACAAGGGCGATCGAAATGAAGCATTGGGCTACTGGGCGGTAGCGGCATCTCGGCAGCGCGGGTGCATGCTCCGCAGGACAACCTGTTTTGCAGGCCTTGGTTGATGGACCGGAAATGCGGGGAACTGAATATGCGGGTACCGGGATTGCGTCGTTTGTCTCGTTTTTTCTGCTTTGCTTCGGTTTTGCTGGTGAGTTTCGCCCTGCGGGCGCAAACGAACACGCTTGCCACTGTCACCAATCCGACCAGTACGAGTGTTAACATTGGCGGGACTGCGAGCTTCAGTGTGACGGTGGGTGGGTACCCTGCTCCTGCGGTCCAGTGGGAGTGGTTGCAGGGTGCCGTGGGTGGAACGGGTGGCACCTGGGCGAATTTTGAGATCACCAACCCTACGAGCCAGACGCCGAACCTAACTTTCCCCGGACCTACGGCAAGCAGTTCTCCAGCTACGATTGCTCTTTTTAACGGATTGCTGTTGCGGGCATGCGCAACGAACGCCTACCAGGTAGCGCCGGTGTGCAGCAACCCTGCGCAACTGATAGTGAATTCTGCTCCGACTGTGAGCACGCCCGCAAACTTGACGGTGGATGTAGGCGGCACTGCGATCTTTGCAGTGACGACGGGTGGCAACCCGGCGCCTATGGTGCAGTGGAAGGTATACCCGAGCGGGGCACTGTTCCAGACATGCAACACGACCGCACAGCAGACGACGCTGGTGTTTCCGTATGCCTCCTGTCCGCCTTCGAGCATCACCTCGGCCTACAACGGGCTGAAGCTGATGGCGTGCGTCTCGAATTCGGTTGCTTCCAACGTGTGCAGCGCGCCGGCAACGCTGACGGTAAACTCTTCGGGGAATACGGCGCCGACGGTGAGCAATCCAGCGAACCAATCCACGACGGTGGGCGGCAGTGCGACTTTCAGCGTGTCGACAGGCGGATCTCCGGCACCGACCGTGCAGTGGGAGGTTTATCCGAGCGGCGCACACTTCCAGACATGCAACCCGACGGCGCAGACAGCGACGCTGACGTTTCCGAATGCTGCGTGCCCGGGTTCCATTACATCGGGGTATAACAATCTGCAGTTGGAAGCGTGCGTCTCCAACAGCGTTGCGAGCAACATATGCAGCGCTCCGGCAACGTTGACGCTGAATACGGCGCCGACTGTGACCAATCCTGTTGGCGCGACGGTGAATGTTGGCTCGCAGGTAATCTTTACGACGACGGTCGGAGGATCGCCTGCGCCGACGATCCAGTGGCAGTTTTTAAGCGGGAGCACCTGGACAAATTTCGAGGCGAACTGCGCGCTTTCGCCTCTCCCCGCCGGCAGCAATCCAACAAGCTGCCAGCCCAGCCTAATATTCACGCCAGGAGTGGCGGCCTATAACGGACTGCAACTGCGGGCCTGTGCGTCGAATTTGGTGCAGTCGAACGTATGCAGCGCCGCGGCGACGCTGACGGTGGATTCGCCGCCGACGGTGACGAATCCAGCTAACCAATCTGTGGGCCTGGGCGGGCTGGCGACATTCGCGGTGACGGTTGGAGGCATACCTGCGCCAACGATCCAGTGGCAGGTGTTCTTTGCGGGCAGTTGGGTGCGGTTTGAGACGAGCAACCCTACGAGTACGACGCCGACGCTGCAGTTTAACGCGACGACGCCGGCGTTTAACAATCTACAACTGCGTGCGTGCGCGACCAACAGCTACCAGTTTGCGGCGGTGTGCAGCTCCCCGGCGACATTGTCGGTGCAGACGGCGGTGACGCTGAACCCGACGTCGTTGAGTTTCCCGGCACAGTTGGAGGGAACGCCGAGCTTATCGATGCCGGTGACGGTGACGAACAACCAGAGCTCGACGCTGCATTTTTCTGGCTTCACCATTTCGGGCGCGAACAGCGGCGACTTTGGGGTGAATACATGCACAGACCTGGCCCCGGGCGGTAATTGCACGTTGTCCGTGACCTTTACGCCGAGCGGACCGGGGACGAGAACGGCGACGCTGAATGTGAATGACGATGGACCCGGGACGCCACAGACTGTGGCCTTGAGCGGGCTGGGGAATCTTCCGGTTTCGGTGACGCCGGGTGCGATCACCAATTTTACGGCGCCTGTGGGGACGACCAGCGCATACCAGACCGTTACGATTGCCAACAACAATCCAACGACAACCGTCCACATCAGCAGCTTCACGTTCACTGGCACCGGCGACTTTATCCAGACCTCGACGACCTGTGGGGCGTCGCTGCCCTATGCGCTTGCGCCCGGTGCTTCGTGCAATGTGACGGTGAGTTTTGACCCGACGATTGGCGGTACACGGACCGGCCAGTTGCAGGTGTACGACGATACGATCACCAGCCCGCAGGTGGTGAATCTTTCCGGCACCGGCACCAATCCGCTGACGATCTCCACCAGCGCGTTGACCTATAGCGCGCAGAAGCTGGGGACGTTGAGCCCGGTGCAGACGGTAGTGCTGACGAATCACGAGTCGCAGCCGGAGACGTTTACGATGACGCCGGTGGGCAACTTTGCGCCGACCAGCAACTGCGGAACGGGGCTGATCGCGGCGAAGTCAACCTGCAATCTGAACGTGGTATTTGAGCCGAGTCCTACGGCGACTCCGGGGCCGCTCAGTGGGTCGTTGACGATTGCGCACACGGCCGCGGTGGGATCTCCGCTGGTGGTGTCGCTGCTTGGTTCGGCGAGCACGACGAATCCGCCGGCGGCGGTGGCCGTAGTGTCCCCGGGAGCGGGATCTGCGGGGACGTCGGTGCCGGTGGTGATTACAGGCAACGGGTGGACGAACTTCAGTACGTCGTCGGTTATCGGCTTTACGGACACGGACAGCAGCAGTATTGCGTCCGACATTACGGTTACGGGCGTCACGGTCGTTTCGCCGAACCAGATCAATGCGACATTAGTTCTGGGCAACGGCGGCGGCTTGGTGTACGGCGCGCGCAACATCACGGTAACGACGCCGCTGACGGCGGGCGGGACGGAGACGGCGCAGTTGAACTCCGCGTTCATCATTGCGGACCCTTCGAATGCGCACACCATTACCAGCGTGACGCCGGCATTCGGGACGCAGGGGCAGACGGAAAATGTCGCGATTACCGCGACGGGCACGCACTTCCTGCAGGGAACCACGTACGCAAACTTTGGCGACGGGATCACGATCAACTCGCTGACGATTACCGACGCGACCGATGCGCAGGCCAACATCACGATCAGCAATACGACGCCGGTAGGCTACCGCACCATCAGCATGATGACTGGCGGCGAGTATGCGACGTCGGTGCTTTCTACGCTGGGGAACCCGATCTTCCAGATTGGGCCGAATAGCGCGACTTTCCTGAGCCTGAGTCCGAATGTGGAAGGGCAGGGATTCAGTGGCGCGTTGACGTTGACGGCATCGGGCACGCACTTCCTGCAGAATGCAACGCAGGTCTCGATTGGCAACGGCGTAATTGTGGGCAACGTTGCGGTGACTAGCCTGACGACGGCGACGGTGCAGGTAGCCGTACCGGCCAATGCCACGGTTGGACTGGCGGATGCGACCGTCTCCACCGGCGGCGAGATTGCGACGCTGAGCGATGCGTTCACAATCACCAGCACCACGCCGTATCTGACCTCCGTGGCTCCGAGTTCCGGGCAACAGGGTCAGACGCTGAACATCGACATCAAGGGCGTGAATACAAACTTCAGCTCGACCTCGCCGGCGTACATGCTTGCGGACATGACGGGCCTGATCAAGGTGAACTCGATCACTGTGAACTCGCCAACGGACGTGATGCTGAATGTCACGGTGAACGCAGTGGCCAACGTCGGGTCGATCACGGCTCGGCTGACCAGTATTGACGCGCTGGGCAACGCGACCATCTTCCCGTTCACGTTCACCGTGACGGCTTCGAGTGCGTCAATCGTCAGCGTGTCGCCAGGCAGTGTCGGGCAGGGTGCGCAGGTAACGCTGAATGTGGTCGGTTCGAACACTATCTGGAACCAGTCCACCACCGTGGCGGCGTTCTATCCGGAGCCGGTGCCGACTCCGTTTGTGAACGAGGTGACGATCAACAGCCCGACCTCGGCCGCGCTGAACATCACCGTGCCGACGAACACGCCGCCAGGCACCTACCCGTTCTACATGGCGACGGGCGGCCAGGTGGTGAGTGCATCGATTACGGTGTACGCCGATACGCCATCGTTGTCGATGACGCCGGCGAACAGCCTGCTGGGCACGACCTTGAGCGTGACCTTCAATGGTCAGTTCACGAACTTCGATTCGACGACGACGGATGTGATCTCCGGCGCAGGCGTGACCATATCGGACTTCACGGTGAATACTCCGTTGAGCGCCACGGCGACGCTGACGATCTCTCCGACGGCGGCGACGGGGTCGCGACTGGTAACACTGACGACGGGTGGCCAGATCGTCACTACGAACTTCAATGTAACCAGTACGCCGGTCGGGATCGTGAGTCTTTATCCGTATCATGCGGCGCAAAATGCGACGCTGGACGTGGCGATCGTAGGACTGAACACGCACTTTACAGCGAGCGCGACCCAGGTTCTGTTTGGGCCGCAGATCACAGTGAACAGCGTCACCGTGACGGATGCGACGCATCTCTCGGCGAACATCACGACCAACTACGCCTACAACGGTGGTACGGTTGCGTCTCCGATCGGATGGCAGCAGGTATTTGTAAACACCGGTGCGGAGATGCTGCTTGCGGGCTTCGCCGTGGATCCACCGGCGAGCCCGACGCTATTGGGTGTAAGCCCGTCGAGCGCCGCGCAGGGCTCGACTGTGGGGGTCACAATTACGGGGTCGCTGACGAACTGGGTCAATGGGACGACGGAGGCCATTCTGGGTGCGGGCGTGACCGTGGCGAGCCTGACGGTGACGAGCCCGACCACGGCTACGGCGACCATCTCTGTCTCTCCGACAGCACCTGTGGGCGGCAACAGCGTGATCATGATTACCGGCTCCGAGATCGAAGGCGGGACCGGGTTCAGCGTGACGCCCAGCGCAGCGGCGATAGTGAGTGTCGGGCCGGTGACCAGTTGCCAGAGCCAGCTAGCTACCTTTATCGCCTACGTTCCGGGTTGCGGGAGTTCGTCTTCGGCGGTTTGGGTGGTGCAGCAGACAAAGACTTCGACGCTGAGCATTACCGGCGTTGGAACGCACTGGCTGCAAGGCGAGACCACGATGAGCTTCGGTGGCGGCGTGATCGTCGACAGCCTTACGATTCTTTCTCCGACGACTGCCACGGCGCAGATTACGGTGCTATCGAATTCGCCGGTGGGCTATGCCTCACTGACGAGCTATACCGATGGCGAAGTGGTGACACTGCAGCAGGCGATCGATATCGAAGAGGGATATCCGAGGATGCTGGCCATTGCTCCGCAGGCCGCGGAGCAGGGCGCGAATCTGACACTGCAGGTGCTGGGACGGTTTACGACATGGAACTCTGCTCTGACGTCGCTGGCCTTCAATCAGGACATCACGGTGAACTCCATCAACGTGATCGACAATGACAACCTGCAGGCCAACATCACAGTGAGCCCGTGGGCCTATGTGGACACCGGTTCGCCGTGTGGCCATTCGCTGACGGTAACGACGGGCAATGAGCAGGTATCCACGGCTCCGATTCTGGATAACTTCTGCGTGCAGCAGGGCGCCGCGCAGATCAACTCGGTGTCGTCTGTCTCTGGCTTGCAGGGCTCGACGGAGACGGTGACGATCACGGGTTCGGCGACACACTTCCTGCCGGGCGTGACCACGGTCAGCTTTGGCGATCCGAACTTCGCGGTTGGCCAGGTCACGGTCGTCAACTCGACGACGCTGATGGCTTCGGTCGGAATCTCGACTGCGGCAACACCGGGCTATAAGACGGTCACGGTGACAACCTACGGAGAAGTCGCCTCGGAACAGTACTCGTTTACGGTGGTGCCGAACCAGGCGACACTGACCGAAGCGAACCCCGACCAGGAAGAGCAAGGTGTTCAAAATCAGAACATTATCCTGACTGGCCAGTACTCGCACTTCAGCGCGCTGAGCACCGCGACGTTTGGTGCGGGTGTGATCGTGAACAGCGTTACGTACAACAGTCCGACGCAGTTGACGGCCAACGTCAGCATCGATCCGTTGTCCTACACGGGAGGCCGGACGGTGACCGTGACGACGCCGGGAGTTCCGTGCGCACAGATGGTGAACGACACGTTCAACCGTTGCCCGGGCGGCGCGACGACCGGCACGGGCAGCGAGATCGTGAGCGCCAACGTGTTCAACATCATCCCGGGACCGGCGATCATCAGCACAGTCACGCCCAACACCGGGAATGAAGGCCAGGAAGTCGTCTTCAACATTACCGGCCTGAATACGCACTGGCAGCAGAACTTTACCCAGTTCTACATCGCGGGCGGCGGTTCGGACCTGACCATCAACTCGGTCATTATTAACAGCGCGACCAGCGCCACGGTGGATATGAACATCTCGCCGACGGCGAATCCCGGGACGCGCTCCATATTTATGGTGACGAACGGCGAATCGCTGTCGGACAGCGGCGCCTTTGTGGTGACCGGCGGCGTGCCGGTAGTCACCTACATCAGCCCGAACAGTGCGGTGCAGGGGACCAACCAGCTCGGCGTGACGATCAACGGTCTGTATACGAAGTGGGACTCGACGACGACGGTGAACTTTGGTCCGGGCGTTACGGTCACATCGTATGTAGTGGAAGACAACACGCATATCGGCGCGGTGCTGAACGTTGACCCGGCAGCACAACCGGGCTACCGCACGGTGGTCGTCGCGACTGCGTCACAATCGCAGGGCCTGACCGGGAACTTCCTGGTGACGGCTCCGGCGCCTCCGCCGACGCCATACATCTGGTACTACTGGCCGTCGTCCGGATTGCCCGGCCAGACCTTCACCATCAGCTTTACCGGATCGAATACGCATTGGGATCCGAATCCAATCACGGGGACGCAGGCGACCTTCGGCAACGGAATTACGGTGAACACCTTCCAGGTGACCAGCCCGACGACCGCGCGTGCCAACATCACCATCACGGCAACGCAGGCGCAGAGCAACCTGATCGTATTTACGACAGGCTCAGAGACAGAGAGTGTCGGATTCAACGTGGTGGTATCCACACCGACGTTGAGCATTGTCGATCCGGGATCCGGCTTGCAGGGTGCGACCAACCTGACGGTCAACATTCTGGGGCAGTACACGACGTTCGACGCTACCACTACGTTCAACTTCGGTTCCGGCATTACGGTAAATGGGTCGCCCACGATTCTTGGACCGACGATCGCAACGCAGAGCATCAGCATCGACCAACTGGCCACGCTGGGCGGTCGAAGTGTGATTGCGACGACGACGGATGCGACTGCGAATGCACAGGTTGTGAGCGGCGCGGGCTTCTCCGTAACGCCAAGCCTGGCACTGATATCCGCTGTGACGCCGAATACGGCGAAGCAGGGTGCGACGCAGATTGTAGAGATGACGGGCAGCAACACGCATTGGAGCGGAGCGACGGTGTTCACATTCGGCTCGGGCATTACCGTGACGAGTACGACGGTGAATAGCGCAACCGATGCCACTCTGACGCTGTCGATTCCCGCGCTGGCCCCGATTGGCGTGACGGGCGCCAGTGCCCAGACGTTGGGTGAGATTGCTTACATCGCCCATGGCTTTGTGGTCCAGGTGGGCACGCCACTCCTGCTGTCCTCTGGACCGGGATCGCTGCCGCAGCAGAGTACCGCCACCTTCACGATTCTGAGCCAGGCGACGAACTGGACGGCAGCGAGTCCGCCGACCGTATCGCTGGGCGCAGGCGTAATTATCACGAATGTCAATGTGACCGGTCTGACCTCGCTTACCGCGACCGGGTATGTGACGCCGACGACGTCTGTGGGGTATCGCGACCTGACGGTGAGCACCGGCACGCAGACGCTGACGCTGCCGTACGCGTTCTATGTGTCGCCTGGACCTGCGGTAATCAACACTGTGATCCCGAACTCTGGCGGACAAAATGTAAACCTGCCGGCTGTGCAGATCATGGGCACGAACACACATTGGCTGCCGGGTGTGACGACGCTGACGTTCCCGGGCGTTCTCATCAACAACTTTGTGGTGAACACCCCGACCTCCATCACCGCGAACGTTACGGTGAACATCAACGCAACGCCCGGCCAGGTGAACGTGACGGCTACGACGCTGGGTGAAGTTGCCAATGCAGTAAATATCTTTACGATTACGCAGACGCAGCCGGAGCTGCTGGCCTCCGTACCGCTGGGCGGCAATCAGGGCCAGACCGAAAATGTAACGCTTACGGGTCTCTATACGCACTTTGGCAACACCAGCGTGGTGAGCTTCGGTACAGGCGTTACGGTCAATACAGTGACTGCGAACAGCGCGACGCAGATTGTCGCGAACATTACGGTATCGCCAACGGCGGCGACCGGGTATCGCAATGTGTCGGTGGTGACGGGCAGCGAAGCGGTTTCGCTGACCAACGGTTTTGACGTGACGACCGGCCCGGCGGCGGTCGCGGGCCTGAGTCCGGCCACTGGCGCCCAGGGAACGTCGTTGACGGTGAGCGTGACCGGAAGCCAGACGAACTTTGCCAACGGCGTGACCGCGGCAGTGTTCTATGGAGGAATCCAAGTCACAGGCGTCACAGTCATCGATGCGCTCCACGCCAACGTAAATATCACGATCCCCAGCTACACGGCTCTGGGCAGTTACAACGTGGTACTGGCGACGGGCGGCGAGGTCGCCACGATCCTCAACGGCTTTACGGTAACGTCAGGCAGTGCGCAGCTCTCCAGCGTAAGCCCGCCGACTGGCACGCAGGGCTCCACTAACCTGAACGTCACGCTCAATGGTCTGTTCACGCACTTTGTGAACCTCACCAGCGTGGCGCACTTCGGCGCCGGCATCACCACGAACACCACGACCGTGTCGAATTCGACCACTGCGGTGGCGAACATCACGATTGATCCGGCGGCGACGCTTGGGTCGCGCACAGTAACGGTGACCACCGGCTCGGAGACCGCGTCTATAACGGGCGGCTTTACGGTGCTGGCCGGCGTGCCGACACTGCTCTCTGCGACTCCAGGATCTGGACAGGCCGGCAACACGGTGAACCTGACGATCAATGGCCAGTTCACCACCTTCCTGTCGACTTCGACGGTGAGCCTGGGCGATGGAATCGTAACGAATTATGTTACGTATGTCAGCCCGACGCAGTTGATTGCCAACATCAGCATTCCCTCGAATGCTTCGGTTGGGAACACCTATATATCAGTGACGACGGGCAGTCAGAACCTGACGTTGAACAACTACTTCAGCGTGACGCCGGGAACGCCGACGATTACAGTGATCAGCCCGAACATCGGCAACCCAGGCGCCACGAGCCTGACCGTGACCATCACGGGCCAGTACACGACGTGGACCACGGCCTCGACGGTTCAGATCGGCACGGCCGGCTCGCTGATTAGCGTGGGCGGGGCTGCCGCCGGTACTGCTGGACCGGTCGTTACGGCGACGTCGACGAGCGTGACCGTGTCGCTGACCATTCCTTCCGGCGCTCCATTGGGCCCCGAGGATGTGTTTGTGACGACGGGTGGATCGACGCAGGAGATCCCTGGCGGCTTTACTGTTCAGGCAGCGACGATTCCTGCGCCTTCGCTCATCTCGGTGAGCCCGGGACCGTATGTAGGCGGCACGCCCATCAACAGCAACATCATCGGAGTATTCAGCCAGCCGATGAAGCGGAGCACCATCAATACCAGCACGGTTCTGCTGACCCTGGTGAGCAATCCGAATGGGAACGTAGCGGTGACCGGTACGGTCAACCTGGACGCGACAGGCCGGGTTGTTACCTTCACGCCAAACTCCCTTCTGGCCGTCAATTCGCAGTACTACCTCCAGTTGACGAACAGCATTCAGGACGCGACCGGAAACACTTTCAACAACTATGGCGTGTATCTGTACACGACGTTCTCGGCGAATGCTACGCCGCCGGTGGTGGTCGCGACGAATCCGCCTGCACTGAGCACGGTTGGTACCAATGTGTCGATTGAACTCGAGTTCAGCGCAGACATGGATCAGGCAACGCAAGCTGGAATGGTTGTAAGCCAGGGCGGGAATCCTGTGGCCGGCGCCTACAGTTGGAACAGCAGCCCGAACGGCAGCCCATCGTGGGGGCCGGGCACTATTCTGACCTTTACCCCGACAGCGGCGCTACTGCCGAGCACGACTTATACAGTAAGCTACGGTGCGCCGCTGACCGATACCGCGAGCAACGCGTTGGCGTCTGGATCGTTCACGTTCAATACCGGCACCGGTGCGGACACGGCACAGAACTACGTCAGCAGCGATATCGTCAACAACCAAACCAATGTGGGTATCAACGTCGCGCCCGTGTTGACCTACTCCAAGCCGATCAATCCGATCGACATCAACACCGGAACAGTGCTGTTGTACAACGCAGACAGCGGCAAGTACGTCAGCGGCAGCGTAACTGTTGCGGCCAACGGCCTGAGTTCAACATTTACTCCGACTCAGCCACTTCTGCCGAATACCTACTACCGTCTGTACCAGGCTGGCGGCTATTACGATGTCGATGCAAACTACCTGAACGGTGCGAATATCTACTTCTATACAGGGGCCGGTCTCGATTCGACTGCGCCAACCGTGTCTTCGGTCTCGCCGGCAAATACCGCGTCGAGCGTGCCACTGAACAGCCAGATTGTGGTGCGCTTCAGCGCCGCCATCAATCCGAACAATGTCGCTGGAATCGTTACCGTGACTCCGTCGGGCGGCTCCGCGATCAGCGGAACTGCGACTCTTTCCAGCGATCTGGTGACCCTGACCTTTACCCCGACGGGCAGTCTGCAACCGGGTGCGACGTACGGCGTGCAGGTGAGCGGATTTACGGATCTGGTCGGGAATGTGGGCACGACGTTCACGAGTTCCTTTACCGCGTCAGCATCCTCGCTTGTGATCAATGTGTCGACAGGCCTGGATGCGTCGGGCAATCTGATTACGGTCGGCAACACGGCGGACGCTCATTGGGTCGTCGTGCCGACGGCCACCGAGCCTTCGGAGAGCACGTTTACAGCACCGGGAACTCCGCAGCCCCTGCTGGTTGTTGCACCTGGGGACGCTGGTTACTACAGTGGATGGCTGGCCAACGGACCGACCTCGTCCTGGATTGCCATCAATCCGAACAGCACTACCAAGAACACGTATGGGGTGTACTCGACGTCCTTCAATATTCCGGGCGGCAGTGTGCCTCCGAGCCTATGCCTGGTAGGCGGCATGGGGATCGACGACAACGGACTGCTGGCGATCAACGGTGTCGCGATCATGGGGAATATCGCGCAAGACTCCAGTCTGTATCCATTGAACATTCCAATTTCCAGCTATCTGGTTCCAGGTTCGAATACGCTGGCGCTTGGGTGGGGCTCGACGGACAACTCGTACGAGGCGTTCCGGCTGAGCGCGGTGATCGAGACATGCGGCGCCAGCCTGACGAACACCCTGTCGCTGTCGAGTTCCACTCCGTCGAATACGGCGACGGGCGTTGCCACCAACACGACGATTACGCTGAACTTCAACAACCCGATCGATCCGCTGACGGTGAACTCGACGACACTGCCGGTGATGGTGGGCTACAACAGCTATCAGGAGCTGGCGGGCAACTACGTTGTGAACGGCAACCAGGTAGTCTTTACGCCGGACAGCCCGTTCCCAACGAATACGACCATTTATGTGGGCACTTGCAATGGACCGCTGGATCTGGCGGGAGACAGTGCGGGCGGCTGCTACACCGCGTTGATGTCCTTCACTACGGGCGGTACCGCTACGTCGGCGCCGGCGCCGTTCCAGGTGATGGCATTTGCGCCGTCTGCCAACGCTATCAATGTAGGACTGCGCGCTCCGGTAGCCGCGACTTTCAACCGGTCGGTGAACCTGAATTCGCTGAACCAGTATGACCTCGCCCTGTTCGCGGGCGACTCGCAGTCTCCGTGGTGCACCAGCTACTCGCATTCGCAAGACGATGCGACAGTGCTCTTCAGTTGCGGCACGTTGCCAGCGAGCACCTTGATGACTGCCACGCTGGGCAGCAGCATCACAGATTGGCAGGGCAATGCGCTGAGTCCGTTCACCAGCCAGTTCACAACCTCTCAGTACGACTACAACTCGAACGGAACTATTATCTCGACACGGCCGGGCAATGGCGCCAGTGGCATCAACGCCAATCAGCCGCTGATTCTGTACAGTAACCTGCCAATCAATTCGACGACTGCGACAGCCGGCCTCCAGGTGGCGCAGAACAACGTTGCGATTGCGGGTACGGTGCAGGTGCTGGATGGCGGCTACACACTGGAGTTCACTCCGACCACACCGTTCCCGGCCGGCGCCTTGATCCAGTGGTGGACGACGGGTTCGCTGAGCGATACGACGTACAACACGCCCATCTACGGCGCATCCGGGTACTTCTACGTTGCCGGCAGTTCGAGCACGGCAACGCCGACGGTGCAGGTGATCTCCCCGTCGCAATACACCACAATCGCGCAGAATTCGGTGATCGATGTACAGTTCAACACTCCGCTGAACCCGAGCACGATTTCGCCGACCACCGTCTATCTCTACGACTCGACGACCGGGTTGCATCCGGCAGTCACTGTCACTGAGCCTCAACCGAATGAGATACGGCTGACGCCGACGAGCGATCTGCCGCTGAATCACTATATCTACCTGTATGTGACGACCGGTCTGCAGAGTACAACCAGCGTGCCTGCGACAGCCGCCTACTGGTACTTCTACTCTGGCTCACTGGACGACAACTCGCTGCCGACGATTGTGAGTGCGGTGCCGTACAACGGCGCTGGGAATGTGGGTGTCAATGTTTCTCCGGGAGTGGTGCTGAGCAAGGCCATCGATCCGGTGAGCGTGAACAGCGCCACGTTCCAGGTGACGCAGAGCGGCACTCCGCTGGCGGGGACCTACTACCTGAACTCGACGGACACTCGGGTGCAGTTTGTGCCGAACGCGCCCCTGCCGGCCAGCACCAACCTGGTGATGACGCTGAGTGGCGTGCTGGATCAGGTTGGCCATCCGATCACATTCTCGTCGAACTTCCAGACCGGAAGCGGGCCGGACTTTACGGCGCCGACTGTGGTGTGGACGAGTATTCCGGCCAACGGCAGCATCCCCACCAACTCGATGATCACAATTCGATTCAGCGAGTCGATGGATGTGACGACTGCCAACACGAGCAATATCCGGCTCTACGACACTTTGCTCGGTACCAACGTTGCTGCAACGCTCTCCTGGAGCCCGGACCAGACCATCGCCTACCTGTCCCCGACGTCGCCGCTGGCTGCGGACCGGCAGTACTATTTCTCTGTGAACAGCGTGACCGACCTGGCGGGTAACACAGTCAGCGGCATCAGTATGTACTTCTACGCCGAGTTGACCAGTGCGAGCAGTGCTCCCTCGGTGCTGGCGTTCAACCCCCTGAGCGGTGCGACCAATGTGGGAACAAATACGATCATCGAGGCACAGTTCAGCGGCCCGATTGATCCGAACTACCTCGCAGGCGTGACCCTGAAGCAGGGCGCATCGACGATTGCGACGACGCCGCTGATGAGCGCAGGCAACACGGTGCTGCAATTGGTGCCGCAGGCTCCGTTGTCCCCGGGCGTCCCCTATACGATGACGATTGCGGGGGTGAAGGACACGGCGGGCAATACGGTTGCGACGGTGGCCAACAGCTTTACGACAGGTGCGACCTACGACATCACGAATGCGAGTGTGGTGACGTACGATCCGTCGAACAACTCGACGACCGGGACCAATGTGATTCCGAAGGTCGTGTTCAACAAGCCGCTGAATCCGATTACAGTGTCGACTAGCACGGTGCAGTTGGTGCTGAACGACACCGGCCAACAGATCCAGGTGGGCGAGACTCTGTCTGCGAATGCGAAGGAAGTTACGTTGCAGCCGCAGACCACCCTGCTGCCGAATACCTACTACCGGTTCTACATGGGCACGTTCCAGGATGAAGATGGGAACAATGCGAGCGCGGGCTGGTACTACTTCTACACCGGCGCGGGCGCTGTGAGCTCGGGACCGACGGTAACGGTGAGCCCGCTCAACGCGGCCACCAGTATTCCGCTCAATGCGGAGGTGATTGCCACCAGCAGCACTCCGATCGATACGACAAGCTGGACGCAGAGCTCGATCCAGGTGCTCGATCCATCCAGCACCCCGGTGGCTGGTACCGTGAGTATGACGAGCAGCACTACGCTCGCGTTTACTCCGTCCAGCAACCTTGGAGCAGGCAAGACCTACACGGTGAGCGTAAGCGGATTTACGGACACCGATGGCAACTCTGTGCTGCCGTACAGCGGAAGCTTTACCACGGGCGCGCTGGCGGCGACCGGCGGACTGACCTTTGTCAGTTCCAATATCAGCAATGGGGCGACCGTCACCAATCCACTGCAGCCAATTACTCTGACGTTCAGCCAGTTACTGATCCCGACGACAGTGAACAGCTCCACGCTGGAGGTTATGAATGGCTGGAACAGTAACCTTGGACTGGCCGGGAGCTATGTAGTTACGGGCAGCCAGGTCACCTTCACGCCGAGCAGCTCTTACCCGGCTGGGGCGACGATCTATGTGGGTGAGTGCGGCGGACCTACCGACGTGCTGGGCGATGTGTTCTACAACGGCAGTTGCTGGCAACAGCAACTGGTCTACTTCAAGATGAGCACGGCCTCGCCGGACACGACTCCGTTGCAGGTGGTCTCTGTGACTCCGGCCAACGGAGCGACGAATGTGGGTCGCGACCAGCCTGTTGCTGTGACCTTCAACAAGTCGGTCAGCCCGGGAACCGCGAGCGGCTATAACACACAGCTCTACGCCGGCCAGGACCTGCAGACGAACGGCAGTGTCACCTGGTCGTCGGATGACCGGACGATCTACTTCAACTCCGGTGCGCTGTACAACGGCACGACCTACACCATTGCACTGCCTGCGAACGGGATTACCGACATGTCGGGGAATCCGCTGGCGAGCGCCTTTACCAGTACGTTTACCACCACTACCGATCCGACCACATGCTGCGGCGGACTGGCCGGTGAGACTCCAGCGAACGGGGCTACCGGGATCCCGACGAATACACTGCTGACCCTGTACATCAATCGCCAGGTGAACCCATCGACGCTGACAGGCAATGTGTTTGTCACCGTGAACGGCTCGGTCTATCCGGGCACTATAGCTGCCGTGGCCAGCGGCTATGAAGTGCAGTACACGCCGACCACTGCGTTCCCGAACAGTGCGGCCGTGCAATGGTGGTTCAGCGGCGTACAGGATGTGTACGGCAACACGCTGTATGGCAATTCCGGCACCTTCTACACGGCGGCGGTGGTGAATGCTGCCACGGAAGCGCCGCAGGTGATTGCGGTGAGCCCGGCGTATGGGGCGAGCAATGTGCCAACGAATGCGCAGTTTGACATTCAGTACAACGTGCCGATTGATCCAACCACGCTGACCAACGCCAATGTGTACATCTACAACGGGACGAACGGAACATATCCAGCGGAGACGATCACAGTGATTTCGCCGACTGTTGTTCGTCTGCAACTGGCGACCCCGCCGTTCGCGACCAGCACGTACTACTATGCGTGCAGCAATACGAACGTAAAGGGGACCAATGGCGTCAACTCCACGAGCGGATGCTGGAGCACATACTTCCAGAGCAGTTCCAGCAGCACACCCGATACGACTCCAGGAACTGTGACGATTGGGCCACCGAACGGTGTGGTGAATGTGGGCACGAACGCTTACATTCGCGTGCAGTTCTCCAAGCCCGCAGACCGAACGACGGCGACCCAGAGCAACATCCAGGTGACCATGGGTGGCAACCCGATTCCGGGCAGCCTCACCTACAACACCAGCAACGGCGACCTGTACGGGGTGAACTTCTATCCGTTGAATCCGCTGCCGCCGTCGAGCGTGATCAAGGTGACCGTAACCGGGTTGCTGGATTACGCGGGCAATACTTTCCTCAGTACGCCGTCGCAATTCACCACGGCGGCTCTGCCCGACTACGCAGCCCCAACCGCTGCGGTGGACTTCCCGTATTCGCAGGCGGGAATTGGGACGAACGCGGTCTTCACCTGCCGCTACTCTGAACCGATTGATCCGAGCAGCATTACGACTGCCGGTCTGTATATCTATAGCAATACGACGGGCGTCCGGGTGCCGGCGACGGTCTCGGTCTCTTCCGATATGCTATCTGCGACCATCACTCCCACTGCTGCCTTGGCGGCCAACTCGCAGTTCGTCTACTACTGCAATGGTGCGATCGATCTGACCGGCAATGCGCAGAACAACAACTCGGATGGCTTCTATACCGGTAGCGGTCCAGTGACTACCGGACCAACGCTGGTGAATGCGAATCCGACCAGCGGCGCCACAAACGTGCCAGTGAATACGAACAACGGTCCCTGGGTTGGATCCAGTCTGGGCCTGCAGTTCAGCGAGCCGGTTGCGTCGAACTCGCTGGGCAACATTACGCTGACTCCCACCGGAGGCAGTGCACTGCCCATCGCGGCGTACCCGGAGAATGGAAACACATTTGTCTGGGTGCAACTGCCATCGTCGCTGCTGCCGAATATGACGTATACCTACGGCGTAAGCGGCGTCACCGATCTGAACGGCAACGCAATGACACCGGTCACGAGCAGCTTTACCACGGGTTCAAGCTTCGACTTTGCGAACCCGACGGTAACGGCAGTATCTCCAGGGAACGGGGCGACGGCGATCTCCGATACAGCGCCGTCGATTTCGGTCACGTTCAGTGCGCAGATGAATCCGGTGCTCATCGACACGAACCATGTGTACCTGCGTACGCACAATACGCAGACGCTGGTTCCGACGACGGTGAGTGTCTCCGCCGACCTGAAGACGGTGACCCTGACGCCGACTTCGCCGTTGACCTCGGCCACCATCTATGACCTGGTGGTTACGTCGAATAACTGGTATCTGTACGACATTGCCGGCAATCCGTTCTACTACACTGGCGTGCAGACCTCCTTCACCTCGCAATAGGCGAATGATGGGCGGCGGCCCCTGTCCATGGGGCCGCCGTTGGCTTTTTGCCGCTATCGTCGGGCGTGGTCAGTTCATTGCTGTTCCGATGAGCGGACGATGACGACTGGACCGAGCAGGCCTGAGGGCAGCAAGGGTGAAGTGGCCTTGTAGGGAGCGATGTCGGCGAAGGTATACTTCGTCGCGCCGGGCTGCTGATCTCCGATAAGCCGATTGACCCATGCATTCGTGACCTGGATGCTGAGGGTATTTGCGCCAGGTTTGAGGACTGCGGTGACGTTGACGCGGTAGGGCGCGTGCCACACGATGGCGAGCGGCTTGCCATTGACTGTGACCGAAGCGAGGTTTTTGACGTCACCCAGATCGAGCCAGAGTTTTGCGCCGGATTGGAACCACGCGGCTGGCGCCTGGACGCTGTGTGTATAGGTGCCCGAGCCGGAGAAGTACCGCACACCGGCGTCGGCGCTGTCACTCCACGAGATGAGGTGGTCCAGCGTGACGGAGGCCGGTGCTCCCCGGCCGGGCTGGAACGCTAGGTTCCAGGGGCCATCGACGGTGGAGAGCTTCGTTTCCACAGTCCGGGGCAGCTTGATGGACGACTTGGTGGCCGCATGGCGGAAGACGACAAAGACCGTACCCCATGGCTCCAGATGCAGCGGCACGGTGGTGCGGCCGTTGACGATGGCGTAGGAGACGGGCTCCGACTTGCCGGTCTCCGCGTGCCACAACTCGGGGGCCTTGCCGGCGATGCGGAAGGTTGCGGCGAAGTTCTCGTCGCGTGCATTCCGGTTGTCGAGGAAGTAGATGTCGCCGGCGGGAAGCTTGCGATGGACGAACTCGATACGGGTATCTGGCAACGGCCTGGTGTGGTCGAAGTCTGGCGCGATGTTGAGTGAGGTAATAGCTGCGGCCGCGCTCTGACCGGCGAAGACTTTGCCGCGGCCGACGGCGTGCACGCCAGTGCCGTTGCCGAAGAGTTCGTCGTTAAGACGCGCGAATTCCGCAGGGTCGTCGCCCAGGCTGGGCGTATCCGTGGGCTTTTGTCCAGCGACGATTGCGCCGGCCGCGACCAGGGAGTGGATGGCGCGCAGCACAGGCAGCGACATGTGGCGGCTGTAGGGATCGAGCACCAGCAACCGGTAGCGCATGCCGCTGCGGGTTGCGAGTTGCGCATTGTCAACGTTGACGGCATGGATGAGTCCGTCGGCATTAATGTAATCGAAGCCATAGCCGGCGGGCAGGTCGGGCGCTTTGGTGGCAAAGATGGCCGTCAGGTTGGAGTCTTCGCCATAGAAGTAGAGCAGGTCCGCGGCGAAGCGGCCCTGCTGCAGCATGTAGCTGCTGCGCGCCAGGTAGTCGATCCACGGGCCGGCTTGCTCGGCCCAGGTCTCGTTGCGGTTGAACCATTGTCCGTATGGTCCCAGGGTGAGGCCGGGCGCCTTGTCCAGCAGTGGTTGGTGGGCCGACTCGTGGATGACGATGCGATTGATGCCGTTCAGCAACTCCTGGTCTGCCGTGGGCTTGAGCGTGGCCGGTGACCATGCCCAGGCGCTATCGATTCGGGCGGTCATTGATTCCGCTGCAGCAAGATTTTGGCCATAGATATGGGCGACAGATGCGGATTCTCGATCGTCCGCGTTGTAGCCATACTGCTCCTTGTACTCGCCCAGGGGCTGGGTCCACATGGCACCCATGGGAATGTCGTCGAGCTTTTTCACCTCCATGCCATCGGCGATGAAGGCGCGGCCGACCTCGTGCGATTCTCCGTAGTGACCCATCCCGCGCTGCTGGAGCGAGGCCTGCACCTGGCCGTAGTGCTCATCGGCGGTCAGGTCCGAGATGGTCTTACGCAGGTCCCAGAGGAATTGGTCGCTGGCCTGGGCACTCTCCACCACACGGCCGGAGAGCACGGGTAGCCATTGGAGCGGGTCGTAGCCACGGCGCTGACGGAACTCGGCGATCATGTTGTCGGTCCAGTTCTGCGCGCCCGCCTCCCAACTGTCTGTGATGACGTAGCGGATGCCGCGCTTGCCCATCATGCCTGCGCCCACTGTGTCGCGGTAGCTGTCCAGGTAGCCGTCCATGTAGTTCTTCACGTACGTGGCGTTCAGCTTGTCGACCTCGAGGCCGGTGGCCTCCGCAGTGGCCGGGTGATTGGTGATGCCGAGCAGCGAATAGCCAATGCGCAGAACCACCCACTGGCCGGCGGGCGGAGTCCAGTCGAGGGTGCCATCGGGATGCATGCGGCTGGTCAGGTCGATGACGTCGCTCTTGCGGATGGCGTCCGAGGTTGCGAAGTTGGGCGTGGCGAAGCCGTAGAGGTCCGGGGTCTGGCGGAAGGCGGCTTTCTCCTCGAAGCGGTTGATACGCGCGCCCGCGTGCAGTTCGAGTTCGGCGATGGATGCCCCCTTCATGATCGGCAGGTTGCCGGGGGGCGTGCTGGAAAGGGGTGACGCTCCCATCTGGAAGGTGACGCGGAAGGACTTCGCGGTGACTGGAGCGAAGGAGATGGTGTGCTCCGGGGCGCCGCCGCGGGGGATGGAAGTGACGGTGCGGAAGCTCTGGCCGTCGTCGCTGGCTTCGAGATCGCTGGAGTCTCCCTGTCCGCCGGTCGCGACCAGTGTGAGCGCGCGGATGACCTGCGGCTGCGGGAAGGTGAACTGAATCCAGGCCGGGCCGCTGCGCAGGGCGGGCAGAATGATCGAGGTGGTGAGGTCAGCGTCGGAGAGCGGGGCGGCGTCGAGGGGGCCGCTGCTGGAGGTAATTAGTGGCTTCAGGGTGGTATCAGTGGCTGCGGCGCGATAGGCGACGACCGCGCTGTCTGCATAGAACTGAGGCTCCTTGAATGCAGCCGGATTGGCGACAGGAAGGTTCTGGAATGGGCCGGTGACCGACGGAGGATGAGCGAGCGTGCCGGTGAACGGCTTGCCACCCTCGACGGTGGTCTCGCTCCAGACGTACTTTTTCATGGCCTGGGGTCCGGGGACCCACGGGCCGCCACTCTCGCTCCAGCCGGGTGAGCCGGCGATGGCTTCTTCCAGGCCGAGCCGGTCCGCTAGAGTGGTCGCATAGCGGAAGGCGTCCTTCCACTCAGGCGTCATGTAGGCGAGGCGTTTGTCGACCACCTGCGGCGTGGCCAGCGCGGCGTCGAAGTTCTGGAAACCCCCGATGCCGATGCGATGCATCCATTGGAGGTCGAGCTGGATGCCCTCTTTCGAGATGTTGCCGTTCATCCAATGCCACCACACGCGCGGACGGGCGCTCTGCGGTGGATGGACGAAGCCGCTATGCAGCGGACCGGCGACGGTGGGAGCAGGCGACTGGGCGAGAGCGGAAGAGACGAGGAGCAGCAGAATCAGGGCACGTTTCATGCCGGGAATTGTACGACCTTCCTTCTCCGCCTGACGAGGCGGCTTGTGCCTCAGGGATGCATGCGTGGCCTATGGTGTGTGTGCTGACAGCATGGCATTGACGCCAGGCCAGGGCGGCAGGGGCAGGTCAGACGGGGTGGTGGGCGAGTGCGGCGCGGATCTTGTCGACGTGGGTGCCGTGAGAGCGGATGGCTTCATGCAGGACCTGGCTGGTGACGTTGAACTGCCTGGCCCAGTAGGCGATGTCGGAGGCGATTTTGGGGTTGATCTCTTTCGGGTTGCTGGGACCCTTGGTGTGGTCTTCGTGGACAGTGTGGAATTCGTGGGCTTTGGGTGCGGCTTTCTGCGAATCGTGATGCTCGGTCATGTGGGGTTCCTCTTTCCGGGTGGGTCTGGTTGGTTGGATGCGGATGGCGCCCGCCACGGGCTGTACCGTGCGCTGTCCCCCCCCTCCCCCCCCCTATATGGTCAAAGTCTAAGAAACAAACGAGATGGAGGAGGGGAGTCACACATTGGTTAACACCTCTGCCGGTAGGCCCGGTCAGGACCTGATTGGGTTATGGTGACCGCGGATTGTCAACGAGGATGCGAGTGCGGAGATCGGAGAACCTGGGTTCCCGGGCCAGGAGGTCCTGCGCTGGGCGCACGACGGCTCTAGCTTACTGATGCAAGTGTACGGGTGCCGGCGACAGCGGTCTGTGACGGTGGATACATGGGAGTGAGGTGATAAATTTGCTTTGAATGATGAAGACTGCCAGTAGTGAGAATGGGCGAACGGTGACGTACCGGCGGAGTTCGGGCGATCCGATTTCGGATGCAGCGAAGGCCAATATCGAAGAGTTACTGGCGAATCCGAATCGGAAGATCGATACGTCGGATATTCCGGATTTGCCGGCGGATGCGTGGAAACATGCGGTGCGGGGAGGGTTTTATCGTCCGGTGAAGCAGGCGGTGAGTCTGCGGCTGGATGCGGATGTGCTGGCGTGGCTGAAGAAGGATGGAGGGGTATCAGACGCGGGTGAACCGGATGCTGCGGGAACGGATGCTGAAGGATTTGGAGGGGCGGTAGGGATGCCAGGGCTGGGTGGAAATGGGTATCAATGTCTCCTATTACCCGCTCACCTTATCGACCTTGCTCAATCTCCGTTGCTTTCTTGTTGAACCAGTCGATATAGGGATCGAGGCCAAAGGAGTTACCGTTCGCGATGATCGCTCCTGCATCTCTATAAAGTTGACCTAGTTGGACCCGTTGCGATTGCATAAGGTGAAGTTCGTCGGGCGTCGGTGCCCGTCCGGTGGCCAACAGGAAATTGGCCAAATATTTTGCGGCCGGCTGCTTTTGTATTTCTTCGGCCCTTCCTAACAACACATATGCAAAATTCTTTACATCTGTGGCATTGGACGCAATGACCTTGTTGTATTCCGCTTCGGCTTGGTCATACTCGCCAATGCCTTCCAAGGCAAAGCCGAGGTTGAGTCGAGAGTACCAATCGTCCTGTTTGATCTCGAGGGCTCGACGCAGATAGTCGATCGAGTCATTAAACCGATTGCCTCGCAGAAGGATATAGCCGTAGTTCGAATAGAAGACAAATTTGTAAGCCTCAGGGTAGGCATCTTCCGCTTTCTTGTACTCCGTCTGAGCCTCCTGCATGTCATTCGACGCCGCGAGACAGTTGTCGATCTCAGAATGAATCAACGCGGCTTCGGTCGCGCTTGGATTGTAGGACAGCGCCTTTTTCAGATCCTGAGCGGCCTCCTGATAACTCTTTCCCGTGATCTTCAGATCGCCCGATGTTACGAAGACGTGGAGCGCTTCCGAATTGGACAGCCTTCGCCTAGATAGCTCCAGCAGTTTATCGTTTCCCGCGTCGAGCCTACTCCTATCCTTTTCTGCGAGGTAGACCATGCGGTCGGTTTCCGCCAGCGAAAGACTGTTGAGCAGATCATAGTCTTCCCCATGAGAGATGCTCTCTGCTGCTTCGGCATGTAAACGCCGAATCTCCATAAGGGAGGGGAAAAACTGAATGCGCGGGCTGAAGGCCGCGCCCCTTCACTTGTGATAGAGCATGTTTGCGGCACGGCTGAAGCCGGGTCCTTCCGGCATGGAGTTGTCCCCGTGATGCGGTGACGGGCGGACGAAATACGGGGATTCTTCCCCTGAGCCGTGCTCAGGGGAAGAATGACAAACGTAAATGTGTGGCGTGAGCGTCCGGGCTGAAGCCTGGAGCTATCTCAGAGGCAAGTGCGAGAGCCAATGCGGGGATTCTTCGCTGCGCTCAGAATGACAAACACAGGAGGGGCATGACAAACACAGGAGGGGCATGACAAACACAGGAGGGGCATGACAAACACAGGAGTGGCCTGACAAACACAGGAGTGGCCTGACAAACACAGGAGGGGCATGACAAACACAGGAGGGGCATGACAAACACAGGAGTGGCCTGACAAACACGGGAGGGGCATGACAAACACGGGAGGGGTGGTAGGGTTTGGCGGGTGCGGACCCCACCCATCGCGATGGGGCTGCGATGAATGGGGCACCCAAAATGATGGGTGGGCCACGATCACAAGGCTGCGATGGATGGGGCACCCAAAATGATGGGTGGGCCACCGGGCGGTAAGGAAACGGGTCTGTGCCCGGCGTCGGTCCATTTGAGCTGGATTTATGTTGAATCAAACCACGCCCGACACTATAATTTCGC
>Ga0302198_10000928_pt1 | contig 32459 bp, 25 predicted proteins | sample II_Bog_N2_2_FD_193521 | JGI IMG/M metagenome (GOLD analysis project Ga0302198, IMG submission 193521) | Peat permafrost microbial communities from Stordalen Mire near Abisko, Sweden - II_Bog_N2_2 | ecosystem: Environmental > Terrestrial > Soil > Wetlands > Peat | place: Sweden: Abisko...
CCGGCCCGGATATCGCGGGCACTGTTTCAGCTGCGCACGGAAGGCCCAGGGCACGAGCCCATCGCTTTCGCTTCTGCTTCAGGGGTCTGAAGACCCCTTCTCCCTCCGCAAGAACCCGCATAACCAAGGTCCGCAACTGCTCCGGTGAAGGACTACCGAGAAATCTGGATGCGTTTGCCCCATATCTCCTGCCGAGCAAGCGGCGTCTGCCCCATCGATGATTGGTTTGCCGGTCACAGCGGAGTGCGCGCTGGTCCGATAAACTACTTTAAGAACCCTGCCTGTTGTTTTCTGCATCCATTAGAGGCAAACAATTTCAGCCGGAAGCGCTGCTTGAGTGAGTCGAATAACCTTGATTTGGCAAAATTTTACGAAAATGAGCACCTCCTCGCGCCGCCGCGTTATTTTCGGCGTGGCTACAGTGAGCGTGTGCCTGGTGGCCACCGGATCGCTCGCCGGCCAGCAGATCTCCGGGGTTGCCCCGGCCCAGGCTGCCGGGCCGACGGCGCAGAGCTACCAGGGCAGCCTTACGGCCGGTGAAGCGAGCGGGCAGGTGCTGGACCTGACGCTGGACGACGCCATCCAACGGGGTTTGAAGAACAACCTGGGCGTGATTCTGAGCGCGACCCAGACGGCCTCGGCTCGCGGCCAGCGGCTCAGCCAGTTGCAGTCGCTTTTGCCAAGCGTTGACGGCACCATCAAGGACACGGTGATGCAGTCCGATCTGGCTGCGGAAGGCCTGCGCATCCCTGGGTTTCCGACGATCATCGGACCGTTCGGCTATCAGGACTTCCGCGCTTCGCTGAACTGGTCGCTGGTGGACGTGGCCTCGATGCACAACTACCTTGAGGCCGAGCACAATTTTGCCTCAGCCCAGCTGAGCGCGCAGGATGCCCGGGACCTGGTGGTGCTGACGGTGGGAAATGCCTACCTGCTGGCTGTGGCCGATGAGGCGCAGGTATCGAGCGTCGACGCACAGGTTTCCACGTCCAAGGTCTCGCTCAACCAGGCGGTCTCAAACCACCAGGCAGGCACCGCACCCATGCTTGACGAGCTCCGCGCCCGCGTCGATTACCAGACGCTCGAGCAGCAGTTGATTGTGGCGAAGAACTCGCTTGAGAAGGATAAATTGGCTCTGGCCCGCACCATCGGCCTGCCGCTGGCGCAGAGCTTTACCCTGGCCGACAAGGCGCCGTATGCAGCCTTCGATCAGATCGATGTGGACGCGACGATCCACCAGGCGCATGCCAACCGGAAGGATCTGGCGGCGATGGTGGAGCAGGTGAAGGCGGCCGAGCAGCAACGCAAGTCGGCAACCGCGGGCCGTTTTCCGACCCTGACCGTGGCCGGCGACTACGGCGACATCGGCGTGAATATCCGCCACTCGCATGGGACTGAAGACCTGACCGGCACCATCAGCGTACCGCTGTTTGACGAGTTCGCGCTGCGCGGCGAGGCAGAGATGGCGCAGTCGCAGCTGGACACGAACAGGGCGCAGCTGAGCGACAAGAATGCGCAGGTGGATGCCGATATTCGCGACGCGCTGCTGGACATTCAGTCGGCGCAGAAGCTGGTGGAAGTGGCGCGGTCGAGCGTGGACCTGGCCAATGAAGCGCTGAAGGAAGCGCAGGTGCGCTACGCGAACGGGGTCAGTGACAACCTGGCCGTGAGCCAGGCCGAGCAGAGCGTGGCCCAGGCCGACAATCAATATGTTTCCAGCCTCTACCGGCATAACGTGGCCAAGCTCAGCCTGGCGCGCGCCCTGGGAGCGGGGCAGAGCTACAAGAACTATTTGGGAGGGAAGTAAACGTGGCAGATTCGACACCCACACCGGCCGCAACGACGCCGGTTCAAGAAACTGAGATTGCGCCGCCGCCGAGCCGCCGCCGGGGCATCATCATCGTCGTCGTGGCCGTGCTGGTTGTGGTCGGTGTCGCGGTCTGGTGGCACTCCACATTCACCGAAGACACGGACGACGCCCAGGTGAGCGGGCATTTGATCCAGGTGAGCTCGCGAATCGGCGGACAGGTGCTTAAGGTCGACGTTGTGGAGAACCAGGTAGTCAAGGCCGGCGACACCATTGCCGAGCTCGATCCCAAGGACTTCGACGTGGCGGTTGAGAACGCACAGGCGGCCCTTGCCAACGCCCAGGCCAACGCGGCGGCGGCCAACGTAAACATCCCGTTGACAAGCGCGAATACCGGCAGCAATCTGACTTCCGCTGGAGCTGATGTAAGCGGTGCGCATGCATCCGTGAGCCAGGCCCAGCAGCAGCTGCAGGGCTCCATTGCCCAGGTGGCGCAGGCGCAGGCCTCGCTCACCAAGGCTGAGGCCGACCTGGCGCGCTACCAGCCGCTTGTCGAAAAAGACGTGATCAGCAAGCAGCAGTGGGATGCGGCCGTTGCTGCCCGCGACGGCGCCAAAGCGGCGCTGGACAGTGCGCAGGCCGGACAGCGCGCGGCCAATGACGCCATCCGCGTGGCCCGCGACCATGAAGCTCAGTCCGTCGCCCAGTTGAATTACGCCAAGACGGGACCGCAGCAGGTGGCCGTGCAGACGGCCCGGGCCAAGGCAGCGCTGGCCCAGGTAGCGCAGGCGCAGGCGCAGCTCGACCAGGCTGAGCTCAATCTCGGATACACCAAGATCGTCGCTCCGGCCAACGGGATCATCACCCGCAAGAGCGTCGAGGTTGACCAGAACGTCTCCGCCGGGCAAAACCTGTTGACACTGGTCTCGCTCGATGACCTGTGGGTTACAGCCAACTTCAAGGAGACGCAGCTCCGGCACATGGTTGGCGCGCAGCCTGGGAAGCCAGGGCAACCAGTTGAGATCGAGGTCGACGCGACCGGAAAGACTTATCACGGCACGGTGACTCAGATAGGCGGTGCCACCGGGTCAGTTCTTTCGCTCTTCCCGCCGGAGAACGCTACGGGAAATTACGTCAAGGTGGTGCAGCGCGTGCCAGTGCGCATCGACTTTACCGATTTGAAAAATGAAGACCCCAATCACGAGCTTCGTCCCGGACTCTCAGTCGAGCCCAAGGTCCGGGTGAAGCCGTAGGCTGGCGCAACGCTGAAGCAGTCATTCGCCCCCGGCCCTCAAAACAGGGCTGGGGGCTTTGGGTTTCTAGAGCAGTTCTCCAATTCATGTGCTCTATTTAGTTCCGTGCAAGGTGGCTTTTTCTGAAGGAAAAAGCCACTTATCATCGTGCTTTCGGTGTACAGCAATTGGAGAACAGCGATAGAGTCGCGCTTTTTGGGAAAACGAACGAATGGATGGAAAAGACGGAGAACGCTGATGGAAGTTCGGGTAGATCAAGCAGTCGAAATACTAGCCGGAACATCGGCGGTGCTGAGTGCGCTGCTCAGTGGAAAGTCCGCGATGTGGTTGAACGCCCGCAAGTCCGCCGAAGCATTCAGCGCGGTCGACGTCCTTGGCCACTTGGTGCACGCCGAGCGCACGGATTGGATTCCCCGCGTGGGGATCATTCTTGATCACCGGGACGCGCGCGCGTTTGAGCCGTTTGACCGCTTCGGATTCGAGTCCTTGATCGCAGGCAAGAGCGTCGAGACGTTGCTGGCCGAGTTTGCCGTGCTGCGCGGTGAGAGCCTTGAGACGCTGCGCGCGTTGAAGCTCGGCGATGCGGAACTGGCGCTGCCCGGCCTTCATCCAGACCTGGGTGAGGTTACTCTGGGCAACCTGCTGGCCACCTGGGTGGTGCACGACCTGGGACACATCGCGCAGATTGTGAAGACCATGGCTGGGGAGTATCGGGACGCCGTCGGCCCATGGCGCGCTTATACCACCATCTTGCATTGACAGGGGAAGCTGCTAATCGAGGGGGATGAACACGAGGCCGCGGACCAGCGCCGGGCCTACGCCGGGCGGCGTGGCTGTTGAATAGAAACTCAACCCCACGCTCGTTTCCGCCGGATAGACGAGGTCGCTCAGCACGGTGGTTCCATCTTCGGCAAAGACCTCGATGGAGGTGCGGTCGACGACGATCTCCAGGCGAATGGAGGTGGCCTGTGGGTACTTGAGGGGCGCCGAGATGCGCACGGGAAACTCCGGCGCCCAGTCCGTCTTGCCGGAACGAGTCCGGTCCACAAAGATGCGTCCGGCGGCGGTGTTGATGCCGACTACGGTCTCCTCGCTTGCCGGCTGGTCAGGGTCAGTGGTGCTCCTGCGCAGCCTCAGGCCAGCCTCGGCTGCATCGCCGGGATCGAGCGTGACACGCAGCACATAGGAGCTGCCGGAGAGCTTCTCCTTGGCAATACGGTCGTTGGCCTCGTCAATCGTCTGGTAAGGCGGGGCTTCAAACAGCGCGCGCGAGGGCTTGTAGGACGGCGTTGAGAGGACTGGCCGCTGCACCAGCAGAAGCGGCTCCTGGGCCGGTGAAATAGCGGTGTGCGGGGGAGGCTCAACCAGGAAGAGGCTGCGCGGCACGGTCATTTCGCCTCGGCCCGGCAGCGCGGGCAGCTTGCCGGCGTACTGCCAGTTGTCCATCCAGGCAATCCACAAGCGGTCTTCAATCCGGTCGGGATACTTTTCCGGCGCGGCAGGAGTGCCTGTGAAGGATGTGGAGGCGTAGAAGTCCTTGCCCATGTCGGCCCAGTGCGGTCCGGAGCCGGGATGATCTTCTGTAAAATGCGCGCCATCGAACCGGCCTACAAAGTACTGATCCGCGGAGCCGCCCTGCGGTCCACCCGGGTTCACGTTGACGCTTAGTATCCAGCGATGATCGATCACCTTGCCGACGGCATCGTGCTTGCCGGCCTGCTCGCGTACGTTGAGCTCCATCAGGTCAGGACACTCCCACGCGCCACCGACGGCGCCGGAAGGGCCAAACTCGCCCGCCTGCTCCCACTGGCGCAGGTTCTTCGAGCGATAAAAGCGCACCTTGTGCTGTTCGGGCAAAGCGACGACCATGACCCAGTTCTGCCCGGGCGTGTACCAGAAGACCTTGGGGTCGCGGAAATCTTTCATGCCCAGATCGAGGACAGGATTCTGGGAGTATTGGGTCCAGGTTGTGCCGGCGTCGCGGCTCACGGCAAGGTTCTGGTCCTGCTTGTCGGCGGACGCGCCGGTGTAGATGGCAACCAGGCAGTTGGGCGTCTTTTCGCCCGGCGCGCCGCAGAGGCCGCTCGTGTTGTCACGATCTTCGACGGTCGAGCCGGAATAGATGGCGACGCCGTTCTCTTCCGGAATGGCGGTGGGCAGCAGCTTCCAGTGGACCAGGTCGGACGAGGTGGCGTGGCCCCAGCTGATGTGCGCGCCTTGGTCGCCGAACGGGTTGGTCTGGAAGAAGAGCTGGTACTGGCCGTTGAGCAGGATTGGCCCGTTGGGATCGTTGATCCAGTGGGGCGGAGCGGAAAAGTGAATCTTGGGCTGCCAGGGCGTGGCTGGGGCTTCAGGAGACTGTGCACACAGATGGCCGGCACCGCAAAGACCGCCTGCAACCATGAGCGCGGGGAGAGGAAGAAGACGGAACATCTTGCCGGAGAGGGAAGCGCGGGGAGCGGTTTCAATCATTCTTGAGTCATTCCTTCTTGCATGCGCCGCCGTGGCGTGCCAGGCACATCTTCATGGTAAAACACGCCGGGTTCCCCCGCCGACCCGCTATAGACTGAATGCAACACCGCCATGAAAGACGCCATCCACGTTTCCAAGGAAAACTACCTCAAGGCGGTCCTCGAAGCCGAGGCCGAAGGGCACCAGGTGATCCCGGCCATGCTGGCGCACTGGCTTGAGGTTTCGGCGCCGGCCGTGACCATGGCGCTCAAACGCCTTAAACGCGACGGTTTTGTGGAGGTGGGCGCGGACGGCATTGTGCGCCTGACGGCGGCCGGTCGCGAGACGGCTTATCGCACTGCCCTGCGGCATCACCTGATCGAGCGCATGCTGAGCGAAGTTTTCGGCATGGAGTGGTATGAGATCCACGAGGAGGCGGAGCGGCTGGAGCACGCGGTCTCGCCGGCCTTCGAGGCGAAGTTGAAGGAGAGGCTGGGCGAGAGCGGGGCTTGCCCGCACGGCAATTCGGTGTTGCCGGTGAGCCCGGCAGAACGCAAAAAGCGGGGCGAGACGCCGCTGTCAGAAGCCGCAGAGGGACGCCGCTACACAGTGACCAGCTTGCAGGAGCGTGATCCGAAGCTATTGCTCTTTCTGCACAAAACCGGCATTGGCCCGGGGAAAAGCTTGAGCATAATCAGCCAGAATTACGATCAAACCGTTTCGATTGATATGATTACGGGAAGGTCAATTTTGGGAAGACCAGCAGCGGAGGCGGTTTGGCTTCGTCTGGACCATTCACGGTAATTTCATATAATTGAATTCATTAACTGCGATTAACTTCTTGTGGCATACTAAAGTTGAGAGTCGATTCCGGCTCTTCACCTCTGCCATGGCCACTGACTTCAACCCCTTCCATTCCGCAGCTGAGCCCTCGCTGCCCGAAGTCCATGCGAGCGTGGGCATCTCAAAGTCTGCCATCGGCTGGCGGCGTCTGCTGGGATTTCTGGGGCCTGGCTTTCTCATCTCGGTCGGCTATATGGACCCCGGCAACTGGGCTACGGATATTGCGGGCGGGTCGCGGTTCGGCTACACGCTGCTGTCGGTCATCATGATCTCCAACCTGATGGCGATTTTGTTGCAAAGCCTGAGCTTGAAACTTGGCGTGGCTACGGAACGCGATCTGGCCCAGATTTGCCGCGAGCGCTATGGGCGCGGGGTCAGTTTTGCGCTGTGGATCGGCGCGGAGATCGCGATTGCGGCCTGCGACCTGGCCGAGGTGATCGGCTCGGCGATCGCGCTCAATCTGCTGTTTCATATCCCGCTGTTTTACGGCGTGCTGATCACCGGCCTCGACGTGCTGCTGATCCTGCTGTTGCAGCGTTGGGGATTCCGCGTGGTTGAAGCGCTGGTGATCGCGCTGATCTGCACCATCATTGTCCTGTTCGGCGTGCAGCTGTTTGTATCCCGGCCGGAATACGGGCTGGCGATGTATAGCCTGTTCATCCCCTCTGTGCAGATTGTTACGAATCCGACGATGCTCTACATCGCGATCGGCATGCTGGGCGCTACGGTGATGCCGCACAATCTTTATTTGCACTCGTCGATTGTGCAGAGCCGCAACTACGAGCTGACGCCCGGCGGCAAGCGCGAAGCGATCTTCATGGCCAATATCGACTCTGCGCTGGCGCTTACGGTGGCGCTGTTTGTGAATGCGGCGATTGTGGTTGTGGCTGCCGCGGTCTTCCATCGCAGCGGACACTTTGAGGTAGCGGCGATTGAGGATGCGTACAAGCTGCTGAGCCCGCTGGTGGGCGTTGCGGGGGCGAGCACGCTGTTCGCCGTCGCGCTCTTGGCGAGCGGGCAGAACTCCTCGATCACCGGCACCCTGGCCGGGCAGATTGTGATGGAGGGTTTCATCCATCTGAAGCTGCCGCCGTGGCTGCGGCGCATGATTACCCGCTCGATCGCGATCGTGCCGACGATCATCGTGGTGTGGTTTACGGGGGAGCGCGGGACCGAGAAGCTGCTGCTGCTGAGCCAGGTGATTCTCAGCCTGCAGCTGAGCTTTGCAGTGGTGCCGCTGGTGATCTTCACGGGCAGCCGCAAGGTGATGGGCGAGTTTGTGAACGGCCGCGGGATGCAGGCGCTGGCGTGGCTGGTGGCGGCGCTGATTGCGGGGCTGAATGCGTGGTTCCTGGTGCTGATGCTGCGGTGAGCGGCGAAGGGCTTCGGCCAGGTTGTGCGAGGAAGCGAAGGCAGATTCTTCGACTCACCAACCCCGAACTCCTCCCCAAAAGAGCAGAGACCGCTCTTTGGGGACCCCGGTTCGCTCAGAAGAATGACAGACTCAGTTTGAAAAGATTTCGCTGATCCCGCGAAAGCCGGCCGCCTGCTGCGCGAAGGTGAAGGTTCCCTCGTTGCGCATCTCGCGGCCGGCGCGTAGGAGCGCACCGAGCGCAGCGCGCGCCAGCGAGCCGCCGACGCTGATGCGGCTGACGCCCAGCTCGGAAAGGTCAGCGCGGCTCAATTGCACGCCTTGCAGTCCCATGAGCACATTGACCGGGCGATCAACCGAGCGGACCACGGACGTGATGTCCTCCTGCGTGGCCAGGCCTGGCGCGTAGAGCACGTCTGCGCCTGCATCCTGGTAAGCCTGCAAACGCCGGATGGTGTCTGCAATGTCGGCGCGGCCGACGAGGTAGTTTTCGCAGCGCGCGGTAAGCGTGAAGGGAAACGGGAGAGCGAGCGCCGCCTGGGCTGCTGCGCGCACCCGATCGACAGCCGCGGCGAACTCGTAGATGGGCTGATCGGGTTGCCCGGTCGCGTCTTCAATCGATCCGCCAACGGCTCCTGCGGCAGCTGCGAGCGTGATTGTCTCGGCCGCAACGTCCGGCGCGTGGCCGAAGCAGTTTTCGAGGTCCGCGCTGATGGGCAGATCGGTGGCTGCGGCGAGGGCGGCGATGTGGGTCATGACCTGGTCGCGGCTGACGGCGCCATCGGTGCGACCAAGCGAGAAGGCGAAGCCGGCGCTGGTTGTGGCCAGAGCTTGAAACCCCAGGTGAGCGAGCAGCCGCGCCGAGCCCACGTCCCACGGATTGGGGATGATGAATGCCTCCGCGCCGGCGTGGAGCGCGCGAAAGGCGTGTGCTTTTTCGTCTTGTGTCAACATGACGGCCTCACGGTTTGGTTGCGGGCATTCCGCACGTGGCGGAGAATCTGTCAATAGTCGTCAGGCGAGAGCGAGACGGATCGAAGAAAGGCGGACGCGGTTCCCGCGTTCGGGTCGACGAATGTGACGTCGGCGGGATCTCTGCGCGGCGTGTCGATAGCGAGTAGAACCAAGGGTGCTTGAATGATCTCTGGAATGCTGTGCACGGTGTTGCGTTTGAAGAAGAGAAGCTGGCCTGGGCCGAGCTCAATGGGGGCGTTAGCGCCGACGGTGAACTTGCCGCGCCCGGTGAGCACCTGCAGGTATTCGTCGCACGTCGCGTGAAAATGTGCGGGCACGGCGCGGTAGACGCGGAACAGGCGGGAACTGGCTGCCGGTTCGTCGGTCAGGCGTGTGTCGAGGAGCATGGTTTCAGCAGTATTGGGAAAAGCGCGGGCAAGTTGGGAAAGATCGAAGGTTGCGGTCGGGCTGGAATGGCCGCGGTCGTCGGAGGGAATGGTGGGTTGCGTCATGATCCGGCCTCTCGTATCCAATGTAGACGATCGCAAGGGCGTTCGGGATTGCTCACTGGGAGTGCACGAAACCGGCTACCATGGTTGCCATGCGGGTTCTTTCAGCAGCAGAGATGCAGGCGTGCGACCGGGCGACGACGGAGCGGTTTGGCGTAGCGTCGATTGACCTGATGCGAGCAGCTGCGGGAGCTGTGGCGGCGTTTGCACAGATGCAGTTTCCACACGCGCGACGGGTCACGGTGCTGTGCGGACGCGGCAACAATGGTGGCGACGGGATGATGGCGGCGCGGCTGCTGGCCACTGCGGGTCTGGAAGTGACAGCGGTGCTGCTGGGCGCGCCAGAGCGGCTCGGTGCCGATGTTGTGACCGCGTGGAGCGAGCTGCTGGCGAGCGCGCGGCCGGGGGCCGTGCAGGTGATTGAGACCGCGAAGGAGCTGACCTCGCACGGTGAAGCTCTGCGCGCGGACCTGCTTGTGGATGCGATCGTGGGAACGGGATTCAAGCCACCCCTGAAGGGGCTGGCGCTGGCCGCACTCGAGTGGATCGGCGAGAGCAGAGCGCCTATTCTCTCCGTCGATCTACCCTCGGGGTGGGCTGCGGACGGGACTGCTGCCGCACCCGAAGGACCGGTCTTTCCGTCCGATGCGGTCATCACGTTTACTGCGCCCAAGCCGGCGCACGTGTTCGCTCAGTTGACCCGCCTCTGGGATCAGCCGGTGGTGGTGGCGCCGATCGGTTCGCCGGATGAGGCGATCGTCTCGAAGCTGGGCTTGGAGTGGGCCGGCTCGTCGCTTGCGCTCGTCCAGGCGCCGCGCGCGGTCGCATCGAACAAGGGAAACTTTGGTCATGTGCTGGTGGTGGGCGGGTCGTATTCGGCAACGGGTGTCCGCTCGGGCGCGCCGGCCATGAGTGCTCTCGGCGCGCTGCGCTCGGGGGCGGGACTGGTTACCGCTGCGGCTCCGGCAGCGGTGCTGCCGATGGTGGCTGCGGTGACGCCGGAGCTGATGACATGGCCGTTGGCGGCTGGAGCCGCGGGCGGCATCTCTGCTGACGCTCTGGCTCCTGAGGCGCTCGATGCCTTGATGGCGGGCAAGACCGTGCTCGCCATTGGTCCCGGTATCGGCCAGGGTCCGGAAGCCGTGAAGTTTGTCACCGGCTTGCTGGCGGCGACGAAGATACCTGCGGTGATCGACGCCGATGCGTTGAATATTCTTGCCGCCAAGCCGGTGCTGCTGAGCAAACTGGCCAAGGGGCGGACGGTGGTGCTGACTCCCCATCCCGGCGAGATGGCGAGGTTGGCCGGAATCACAGTGGCCGAGGTGCAGGCTAACCGGCTGGAAGTGGCGCGTGGGTTTGCCCGGCGGTTCGGCGTGACGCTGGTGCTCAAGGGCGCGCGCACGCTGATTGCAGATCCTGATGGACGCGTGGCCGTGAACACGACCGGCAATCCGGGCATGGCGAAGGGTGGCAGCGGCGACCTGCTGACGGGGCTGGTGGCTGGGTTGCTGGCGCAGCATCCGCCCTGCGCTGGCTCCGGCGACGCGGCGCGCGCGGTGGCAGCGGCGGTTTGCCTGCACGGGCTGGCGGCGGACCTGGCGGTTCGCGGGCCCGATGCGGACCAGGACGAGCACACTTTGCTGGCCACCGACAGCCTGCGGCAATTTTCTCGGGCTTTTCGCTTTCAATGGCGCGGGGAGAACGGTTATGTTTGGTTGCAGGGTGCATCGCATGCAGCAGGCATTGCATGCAACAGCCCTTTGTTGTGGGGAATGACCGAAGTGAGGTATGGGGAATGACCGAAGCCGCAGTGACCGCAGCAGGCCGGGTACACGAGTTCACCACCAAGAGCGGCGCGGATACCATCGAGGTGGGGCGCAAGCTGGCCAAGCTGCTGAAGCCGCCGCAACTGCTGATTCTGCGCGGCGATCTGGGCACCGGCAAGACCACGCTGGTGAAGGGCATTGCCCAGGCTCTGGACGCGGCTGAAGCGGACGAGGTGACCAGCCCGACGTTCACCTTGATCCACGAGTACGACGGCTCGCGCGAGGGCAAGCCGGTCAAGCTCTACCATCTGGACGTGTATCGGCTGGAAGGCGAGCGGCAGCTGGAGACGCTGGGCCTGGACGAGCTGCTGACCGAGAACGCGCTGGTGCTGGTGGAGTGGGGCGAGAAGTTCAAGAGCATCCGCAAGAAGGCTACAGGCGAAATCTCCATCAGCTCGACCGGCGGCGATGCGCGCAAGATTACGGTGACGCTGAAGGACCAGTAACCACCTGCGGTGGGGTCCGCCGCGGCGGAGCGCTTGCGCACCAGACCATTTGTGGCGCCGCGTGAGCGTCCGCCATGCGACGAGGACAGACAACCGATTCAGATGCCGGCGTACCAGGTGTACCCGTACTCCGGCCCCGGCGAGCCGAGGCCTGTGCCCAGGTGCTTGAGCGAGTCGGTGACGGCGAGGCCGGTGATGTACTTGACGCTCTTGTAGCCCAGCTGGCGGGGGACGCGCATGCGCAGCGGGCCGCCGAAGCCAACGGCCAGGTCGCCGTCATTCATACCCCAGGTGAGCAGCGTCTGCGGGTGCAGGGCTTCGGCCAGGTCGATGCTGTCCCACCAGTTGCGGTCGGCTGAGTAGTAGGCGACGTAGCGCGCCTGGGGCAGCACGCCCACATCGTTGAGCACGTCGGCCAGTGGCGTTCCGATCCACTCGGCTACGTAGGACCAGCCCTCTTCGCACACGACTTCAGTGATCTGGCTGCGGACGGGCAGACCCTTCAGATCGGCGAGCGACAGCAGGCCGGGACGCGCGACCAGGCCACTGACAGCGAGGCGCCAGCCAGTGAAGCCGTCGGCCTGGAGGCGCTTGAAGCGATCGTCGGGCGGCGCAACCGCGTTGGCGAAGGGAGCTTTCGAGATCATGCCGCGAGGAAACTCGCGGGCCAGCGAACGCGATGAGAGTAGCCGCTGGGCGGCGTAGTTGAGCGTCTCGCCGGCGCCGTAGAGGCCGCCGTGGTCCGGCGGGATGAGGCCGTAACGGCGGGCAAGGCGCGCAGCCACGGCGAGGCCGCCGATGCCGGCGGTTGCGGCCAGGCCGGTGGTGATCAGCTTGCGGCGCGAGATGGGGCTCATGGCAGCTCCGGTGGCAGCGAGGCTCGGCCGGTGATCATGGCCCGCATGCGGCTTCTGAAACCCGCAAGATAGACCATTGTGACGTGGGCGAGCAGAAAAAGAACCAGAGCGCCGGAGACGAAGAAGTGCAGTGTGCGCGCTGATTGGCGCCCGCCGAGCACGTTGACGGCTGCCGGCACAGCGGCATTGAAAGCCGGTGACATGGCGAGGCCGGTCCAGATGACGAGCGGAAAGAGGATGAAGAGCACGCCGAGATAAGCGGCGCGCTGGACGGCGTTGTAGGAGTGAGCTTCGCTTTCGTCTGCCGGCGCGCGGCGCAGATACCTTGCGATCACGTTCCAGAAGGCGCGGGCGGTTCGCTGGCCGGGCGCGGGGAACAGGTTGCGGCGCAGATGGCCAGTCCACACGATAAAGATGCAGTAGACGAGGCCCGTGAGCAGGAGAGCCCACGCCGATTGAAAGTGCAGGGCGCGGCTCCAGCCGTTCTGGTCGGGCATGACGTAGCCATAGCCGGTGGGCACGGTGTCGCGCGAGGAGGGAATGTGCAGGGTGAACAGCGGCGTCATCATGACGTTGCCGGTTTCGCCCCAGTAGAAGCGCGGGTGCGAGATGACGATCTCAATGCCGCTGATGAGAAGCGCAAAGAAGGCGATGACCGTGAGCCAGTGAGTGAGGCGCACCACGGCGAAGTGGCGGGGAATGCCGGGACTCAAAGGTGAATGGATGGCTGACACAGGCGCAGGATACCACAGGATTCGCGCGACCGGCGCTCCGAATAGGGCGCGGGGGAACGTGTAAGATTTCTTCATCTTCTGCCGGAGGCGTGCTGATGCGTGGTGTGCGAAAGTCTTCAATTGCCGCGGTTTTGATTTTTCTGCTCGTTTGCACGGCTGCGCTGTTGCCAACCGCTGCAGTGGCCGCGGGGCCGCACATCTATCAGCGGCCGGCGCTGAGCAAAGAGCTGATCGCCTTCGGCTACGCGGGAGATTTGTGGACGGTGTCGCGCGCCGGCGGGCGGGCCACCCGGCTCACTGTCGGCGTGGGTATTGAGACCAGCCCTGCCTTCTCGCCCGACGGCCAGACGATCGCGTTTACGGGCGAGTACGACGGCAACACGGACGTGTTCACCATTCCCGCGACGGGTGGCGTGCCGTTTCGCGTAACCTATCACCCGGCGGTTGACGCGGTGGTGGGCTGGAGCCCGGATGGCAAGGAGATTCTGTTCCGCTCCGACCGGTCGGCGGCCAGCCGCTATACGCAACTGTTTACAGTGCCTGCGAGTGGCGGAATCGCCAAGCCGCTGCCGCTGCCGATGGCCTACGAGGGCCAGTATGCGCCCGACAGCGGTGCGATTGCCTACTCGCCGCTGCCGCCGGCGTTCGGGTTCAACTACACGTCGTATGTGTCGTGGGGCAACTACCATGGCGGCCGGGCCAGCACGATCTGGATCACGACTCTGCCGGGGCTTGATTCAATCGAGATTCCGCACGAGACTTCTTCGGATTTCGATCCGGTTTATGCCGGCGGGCAGGTGTATTTTCTCTCTGGACGCGCGGGTGCGGTGACCATTTTCAAATACGATGCGGCGGCGAAGAAGGTGACGCGCGCGCTCGAGAACACAGGCGCCGACCTGCGCACGCTGGCTGGAGATGGAACAACGCTGGTGTACGACCAGATGGGCGAGATCTACCTCTACGACACGGCGACGGGCAAGAGCAACGCGGTGCAGATTGACGTGGACGCAGACCTGCCGGAAGTGCGGCCGCGGATTCAAGGCGTTGAGGACGAGATTCAGACGGTGACGATTTCGCCGAGTGGCGTGCGCGCGGCGGTTGAGGCGCATGGTGAGATTTTGACCGTGGCCGCCAAGCACGGGCCGACGCGCGACATTACCAATACGCCCGGAGTGATGGAACGCTCGCCGGTTTGGTCGCCGGATGGACAGTCGATCGCGTACTTCTCCGATCAGAGCGGCCTCTATGAACTGGACGTGGCGCCGCAGACGGGCAATGCGTTGGCAGGCGCTGCGGCGGTGAGGAGATTTCCGCTGGCCAAGGCGGCGGCGTACTACTTCAACCCGAAGTGGTCGCCGGATTCGAAGCGGATTGTGTTCAACGACAACCGGCTGAAGGTGTGGGTGCTGGACACGGCGACCGGGAAGCTGGACCTGATCACGGATCAGAATGAGTTTGGCGGATTTTCAGGGCAGAATTACGAATTTTCGTGGTCGCCGGATTCGAAGTGGCTGGCGTATGAGCGCTCCATGGCCAATCATCTGCACGCGATTTTTCTTTACTCGATTGAGACAGGAAAGTCGACGCAGGTGACGAGCCAGATGGTTGAGGCTGACTTGCCGGCGTTCGACCGCGATGGCAAGTATCTCTACTTTACGGCGAGTTCGAACGCGGGCGCGGTGTCGGACGGGCTGGACATGACGAGCGACCTTTACCAGACCACGTCGAGTGTGTACGCGGCGGTGCTTGCCGCTACGGAGGCCTCGCCGATTGCGCCGGAGCTGGGTGATGAGAAGGCCAGGGACGAGAAGAAGGGGGACGAGAAGAACGACGGCGACAAGAAAGAGTCCGACAAGAAAGACGCGGGCAAGGGCGATTCGAAGACCGCGGCAAAAGATAGCGATGAAAAGAGTGCGGATAAGGATAAGTCCGACAAGGACGGCGAGAAGACGCCGAAGCCGGTGAAGATCGACCTCGATGGAATCGAGAGCCGGATCGTGGCTCTGCCGCTGCCGGCGGCGAACTATGTGGGGCTCGACACCGGGCTGAAGGGCAGCGTGTACGTGATGGAGATGGCGCAGTCGGGCCGGTTTGCGGGACACGGCGCAACGCTGAGCCGGTGGACGGAGGAGGATCGCAAGACGGAAAAGCTGGCCGAGGGAGTGCAGAGTTTTGAGATCTCCGCGGACGGCAATAAGATGCTGCTGTCGATTGCCCCCGGCGGCCCGGATGGCGGTGGCACGCCGCAGTGGGTGATTGTGCCGGCCGATGCGCCGGTGAAGCCGGGCGACGGCGAACTCAACTTCAGCGACTTGAAAGTCCGCGTGGAGCCCAAAGCCGAGTGGGCGCAGATGTACCACGAGGTGTGGCGCATCGAGCGCGCGTTCTTCTACGATCCGCATTTTCACGGAACCAACACCGTGGCCGACGAGAGGAAGTTTGAGCCGTACGTTGCGTCGATCGCGTCCCGCACGGACTTGAACTACATTTTCCAGGAGATGCTGGGCGCGTTTTCCGTGGGGCATCTGCGCGGGTTTGGCGGCCACATTCCAGAGGCGAGCAAGGTACCCGGAGGCCTGCTCGGCGCTGACTACGAGATCAGGGATGACCGTTACTGCGTGGCGAAAATCTACACCGGCGGCGAGTTCAATCCGCAGTTCAAAGCGCCGCTGGCGCAGCCGGGGCTCAATGTCAAAGTGGGCGATTGCATATTGGCCATCAACGGCCAGGAACTGACTGCGGCGGTCGATATTCAGCAGCCGCTGGAAGGCACGGCTGGGCTTGTGACCAGCCTGCGCGTGGGCCCGGCCGACGGCAAGGGCGCGCGGGATATTCAGGTGATTCCGGTGGCGAGCGAGGCCGGGCTGCGCAACATCGACTGGATTGAAGGCAACCAGAAGAAGGTGGATGCGCTCTCGGGCGGCAAGCTTGCGTATGTTTACCTGCCGGACACGGCGGGCGGCGGCTTTACCAATTTCAATCGCTACTATATGGCGCAGACCGAGAAGCAGGGCGCGATTATCGACGAGCGGTTCAACGGCGGCGGGCAGGTGGCCGACTACTTTGTGGAGGTGATGGCGCGGCACATTGAGTCGTATTGGGCGCCGCGCTATGGGGCGATTGAGCACACGCCCAACGCCGGCATCTACGGGCCCAAGGTGATGATCGCCAATGAATTTTCGGGCTCCGGCGGCGACGCGCTGCCGTGGCTGTTCAAGCAGGCCAGGCTGGGTCCGCTGGTGGGCAAACGGACGTGGGGCGGGCTGGTGGGGATCGCCAACATTCCTGTGCTGATGGACGGCGGGCAGGTTACGTCGCCGAGCGTGGCGTTCTTCTCGCCCAAGGGCGAGTGGGACGTGGAGAACCATGGGGTCGATCCCGATTATGTTGTCGATCAGGACCCGAAGGCGGTGAGCGAAGGGCACGATCCGCAGTTGGAAAAGGCGGTGTCTCTGGCGCTGGAGGATTTGGCGAAGGAGCAGGCGAAGAAGGTGGAGCGGCCGGCGTATCCGAACTACCACCAATAGCCACAACCTGCGCCCACCTGCGGTGGTGGGACGATCGCTCTTCGCTCGCATGGGGTCGTGGTGCCCCACCATTCCGCAAGAGACGCGGAATGGTGGGGGCGCGCTGGACCGTAAGTGCTTTGTTTCCGGAGAGCAGGTAAATGTGCGCTGAGCGTAAACCCTTTAGTTCGATGGGTCTTTTTGCGTATTGATGGGCTTAATTCGCTTATTTTCAGCCGGTTGTGGCAAAAGGGGGGAGGGGGGTATTTTGCACTTTCCTGTTTTTTTGTCTCGGGCGGGGATGGTGGAGAGGGCGACCTGGGCCGCGTAGAGGTACTTGGTGGAGATGTCTTCCGGGATCAAGCGGGCGGTGAGAGCGTAGCCGACGCATACGATGAAGTCGCAGATATTTTGATAGCCGGAGAGCGGAGGCATGGCGGCGCAGTAGGCGCTGACGCCGTCGGCTCCGGAGCGATACGCGCTCCTGCCGCTGGCGAGGGAGGAGGTCTGGGCTGTCTTCCATGCCTGGACGCAGTGGATGACTGCGGGGTTTTGAAGGGAGGGATTGGATTCTTCTTCCAGATAGACCTTGGCGGTATAGAGGCTGTCCTGCATCACGATGGGTTCTCCGGGCAGAGCTTTGCGCTCCTCCCACTTCCATGGTGCGCCCGGAGGGGATAATTCTCTGCAAGCACCTGTCACCTTGCGGTGGGGGACGCTCGCGGGAGGCTCGCACGGGGGCGTGGTTTCCCATCCATTTCACGGTGAGACTGTGAAATGGTTGGGGCACCCGGCTTATGTTATGACGATGTCATGGATGCAGCTTCTGCTCTAAGTCGGGCACAAACAGCGGCTGGGCGTCGGCTTCCAATCGATGCGCCGCCGCCATCGCCAATTCATAGGCGGCACGTGCGCTGTTTTTGTCGCCTGATGCCGCCTGGGCGTCTCCCAGGGCTGTCTGCGTCAGTACATTCTGCGGCTGCAAAGCGACGGCCTTTTTTGCCGCAACCAGGGCCTCCGCTGGCCTATTCTCCCCGAGCAGGATATTCGCCTTTTGGACTGCTCCCAACGCCGCCGCTTCATGCACATCGAAATCGCCATGGAACACAAAGACGCTGTGATCGATCTGCTCCGCCATCGGCATCCACCGAAATCGTTGGAAGACATTCAACTGATCGCTGGGCCAGTCACAGGCTTCCAGATCGTCTGCGCTTAACAGGATGTTGCCATGGATGGTTTCTGGCACGTCGACGGGCAGGAACTCCCATTCGGTTTGGTCAGTGGGGAGCGGGTGGCAGGGAATGCCGTAGGCTTGCGGACGAAGTTCCGGATAAGCGGAATAGGCGAACCAGCACTCCTCGCCTGGATGGGCGTCAACCCATTGCTTGACGTGTGGCAGTTGCTGCGCCCAATCCACACTGGAGTCGCTCAGGTATTTGTGCGTGTTTGCCGCCCCGCCCCAGGCTTCGTTGGCGTACGCCATCTCTGCCGGAAACACAGCGAGGGCAGAAACGACATGACACGCCACCAATCCTCCACCGATCCACATCCAGCGCCGGCTATGCTGCGCGAGCGCTGTTATACCCGCCGCTGCCAGCAACGCGGCCAGTGGATACAAGAACAGAACATGCCGAGTGCCGATGTTCATGCCGCTGAGGATCGCCGCAGCAAGATAGATAGCGCCAGGCACAAACAGGTAGGCCAATTCTCTTCCGTGGCTGAGCCGCTTGCTGACGAGCGCAATACCGGCCAGAACGACCAGACCGATCAAGCCCAGAGTGGTCTTGATGGACAGGGCGACTGGAAAGTACCACCAAACACCGTGAGCATAGTCGTGCCCGAGGATAAAGATGGCATACTGCTGCGCTGCATAGTGGATGTCAGTTATCCCCATCAGGTAGGACTCTGGCAACAATCGCCAGTTGGCGAGATGACTTATCACCCAACTGTTCACCCCAGTGAGGGGTGCAGCGTATTGGCTCAGCGTCGGGTTCATCACCAGCCCTGCCGGTCTGGCCGCATAGCGAAAACCGTAGAAAGCCCAGAGCAACCCAACCCCGAGGACCACGATGGCCGCAAATCCGCCAAGCAGTGTCCCAGCCGTCCGCTTGCGCCGTGCCCGCTCGGCACAGGCGATCTCTACCAGCGTCAATCCCAGCAGCATCGGAGCGAGCAAAATTCCGCTGTGCTTGGCCGACAGCGTGAGTCCAGCGGCCAAGCCGGTGAGCAACAGACGAATCACAGATGGCTGCCTTGCGTAGCGGTAGAAGCAATAGATTGTGGCCAGAAGGAAGCAAGCGACTCCCACGTCGGTCGTGACCAGATCGCTGTTGGCCAACACATTGGGCTCGAAGACCACTAATACCAAGGCCAGCAAACCAGTGGACTCGCCAAAGAGCTTGCTCCCCATCAGAAACACGATCACTGAGAGGCCCACGGCAAAGACGCCTGCTGCCAGGCGCATGCGGAAGAGCAGGCCATGCGCTGGGCCGTCATTCCGCTCCATAAAATCGCGGCCGTCCAGGTAGGCCTCACCCTTGAACATTCGCTGTTGCAGCGGAGGCACCCAAAGCTTCTGCTGCAGCAGAGGCAGTGTCGCCACCAGCTTCACCAGCGGCGGATGCTCGGGATTCAGACCGTAGTCACCGCTATGCCACATCATGTAGCCGGCGAAAATATGGTCGCCCTCATCGAAGGTGAGCGACTCGCCATGAACGATGATCGCAACCAGGATCATCTGCAGGATGATCAATCCGCCTGCAAGGAACCAGACGGGAATTTTCAATCTGTTCATCGAGCCTCCGCCTCCACAGACTTACGGGTGCAATGCCGTACCCGCTGAAAACGCTATGCGCAATTATTCGCGTCTCCATTATTGGGAGATCCACGAAGGACCTTTTTCCGGACGGATTCCTCCGTACCTGGCCGTATAACGTGCCAGCCGTCGATAGGCCCCTGGCTTGATTGTCGCGCACGATTGAGACACAAAAACGCGCTTCACTTTACCGATTACGTACACCGGACGAATGATAAATCTCGAATGCGCTCGGCGACACCGGATTCGTAACGATCAAGTTGGCTTGCAGGGAGCTTTTCTCAGTGAAGAATGCCGCGGAGGAGTTCCAAAAGATACGGCTCAGGCCAGGCTTTCTGTCCGTGGATCGAACGTGGGCGCCGGTGTGGTGTCCCCAAAATTCCGTGCCTATAGCTGTTCTCCAATTGCTGTACACCGAAAGCACGATGATAAGTGGCTTTTTCCTTAAGAAAAAGCCAACTTGCACGGAGCTAAATAGAGCACATGAATTGGAGAACTGCTCTAAGAAGGCAACCGCAGATCCTTCACTTCGTTCAGGATGACAGCTTCGATTTTGGGCAATGACTTCTGAGACGGGACGCTAGAAGCCGTCTCATCCATGCTGGTCAGTCTTGGAAAGGTATCCCGCAGGGGCTCAAGCCGGGCGTCTTTTGTGGCTTCTTCGGCACGACTGAAGTCGTGCCCTGACACTGGGCCGAAGAGGCTTTATTCAAGCAGCCTTTTTTACTTAGACGAAAGGCAAATGCAGGTCCTTCGGCTCCGCAAGGTGCAAAAGACGCAGCTTGCTAGGCTCAGGATGACAACTCGGTTCTGGTGGATTCAAGTGTGGGCGCGCTAGAAGCCCATGACGTTGTAGCCGCAGTCGACGTACATGACTTCGCCGGTGACGGCGCTGGAGAGGTCGCTGGCGAGGAAGAGGGCTGCGCCGCCGACTTCGAGCTGATCGACGTTGCGGTGGAGTGGGGCGCGGTCGGCGTGGGAGCGCATCATCTCGGTGAGGTCGCCGACGCCGCGGGCGGCGAGGGTCTTGATGGGGCCGGCGGAGATGGCGTTGACGCGGATGTTTTTGGGGCCGAGGCTCCAGGCGAGATAGCGGACGGCGCACTCGAGGCCGGACTTGGCGATGGCCATGACGTTGTAGTTGGGCACGACCTTCTCGGCGGCGAAGTAGCTCATGGTCATGATGGTGCCGCCCTCGGTCATGAGCGGCACAGCGGCGCGGCTGACGGCGATGAGCGAGTAGACGCTGACGTCGAGCGCGACGCGGAAGCCCTCGCGGGTGGTGTTGATGAAGTCGCCGCGGAGCTCGGAGGCGGGAGCATAAGCGACGGCGTGGACGAGGATGTCGAGCTTGCTGTACTTGTCTTTGAGAGCGGCGAAGAGGGTGTCGATTTCGGCGTCGTTGGAGACGTCGCACTGGAAGCCGGATGCGCCGGGCAGGTCGTCGATGAGGCTCTGGGCTTCCTGCTTCATGCGCTCGTTCTGGTAGCAGATGGCCAGGGTGGCACCGGCCTGATGAAGTTTTTGGGCGATACCCCAGGCGATGGAACGCTTGTTGGCCAGCCCGAAGACAACGGCCGTCTTACCTGCCAGATCGATCATGCTTTCTTGGTTCCTCCCCTTGTTCGCGCCGAAGGGCGGAACAAGCAACACATAGGATATCAGCCTCCCAGGTCAACCAGCTGGACCTTGCCGACGGGGTGGCCGAGGAAGCGGGGGCCGAGGCGCTCGAATTTGTCTACCGAGTCGGTGGCGAAGCAGCGGATTTGGCCGGGAGAGGCTGCGCCGGCCGGCATGAGGCGGGCGCGGAGGCTGCGCATGGCCGCCTCGGCCACAGCCTGGGCGGAGTCGATGACGCGCACGGAGGCTGGGACGGCGGCTTCAATGAGCGGGCGGAGCAGGGGGTAGTGGGTGCAGCCGAGGACCAGCGCGTCGGGGTGGAGGCCGGCGGCGGTGGCCTGAGCGGCCAGCTCGTCGAGGTAGATCTGGACGACCTGGGCGGTGACCTGGCCGGTGGCCGACGACCGATCGGTCCAACCTTCTTCGACCAGCGGGACGAGCAGGGGGCAGGCTTTCTCAAGCGCGCGCAGGCCGAGGGCCTGGCAGGCGGCGGTATAGGCGTGGCTTTGCACGGTGGCGTCGGTGGCGATGACGAGGACGTCGCCGCTGCTGGAGGCGGCGCGAGCTGCCTGCGCGCCGGGCTCGATGACGCCGAGGACGGGGACGGGCACGGCGTCCTGGATGGCGTCGAGAGCGAGGGCGCTGGCGGTGTTGCAGGCGATGACGAGGAACTCCGCACCCTGCTCGCGGACCAGGAACTGGGCGCTCTCGGCGGCGTAGCGGGCGATGGTGCGGCGGGATTTGGAACCGTAGGGCAGGCGGGCGGTGTCGCCGAGGAAGGCGAAGTGGGCGTGGGGCATGCGCTCGATGAGGGCGCGCAGGACGGTGAGGCCTCCGAAGCCGGAATCGAAGACGCCGATGGTGGGCGAGTGAGAAGACGCGCTTGCCGGAGGGGAACTCACGGATGGGCGCCTTCGGTGGGTACGGCGTCGGCGGCCAGATAGGTTCCGGTCAGGTCGGCGTGGCCGGCGAGGGTGGGGCGGGATTGGCCGTCGACCAGGAAGCGGACTTCAGTGACGCGCGGCAGGTTGGCGTGGAGGGTGCCGCTGATCGATTGCAGGGTGAGGTTCTCGGTCTCGATGCCGGAGGGGTGGCCGGCGGCAAAGGTGCCGGTGAGGTTGACGACGGCGAGCAGCGGGCCAGTTGCCGTTGGGGCGCCCGAGGCTTTCGACTCGGCGGATTTGGGCTCGCCCGGCAAGGTGGGCGCGGGGAGCAGGAAGACCTGGGCAATGGAAGCAGAGCCGCCGGGAACGGGGTGGGCGGCGTCCGGTGCGGCGTAGAGGTCAAGCAGCTTGCCGAGGATAAGCCGGGCGCGGGCGCCGGTGTCCTGGGGCAGGGGGAGGGTCTCGACCTGGGTGAGCAGGGAGTTGTCGGCGTCGTTGGCGACCAGCAGAGTGGCCTGCTCGGCGGGAGCGACCTGGGGTGCCTGGGTGGGCGCCGAGTCCTCGCCCGTGAGCAGGCGCTGGTGGGCGCGGTCGAGCTGGCGCCAGAGCAGGCCGCCCATGATGGCCGAAGCGGCGACGAGGACACTGAACAGGATGGTCTGAAAGCGGGGGACCCGGAAGCGGGAGATCTGGAAGCGGGCGCTCATGGCTGCTGCGCCTCCGTCTTCCATTCGAGAAGGGCAGCGGCGAGGGCTTCGGCGATGCGGGCTTGATAGGCGGGATCGCTGAAGCTGTCAGCGGGATTGGCGCCGGCGGAGGGGTCGGGCGCGACCTCGATGGCCAGGGCCGGGCACGTCATGCTGTCGACGGCGGGCAGCGCGGTGCGGCCCAGCGCGACGGTCATGCCCGCCTGCTTGAGCGTGGCGTTGATCAGGCCGGCGAGCGCCAGGCTGCGGGTGATCGAGGCGGCCTGGGCGGTCTTCCATGCAGGAAAGCGCGTGGCCGGGGCTGGCGCCAGCGCCGAGACGAAGACATGGATGCCGGTGCCGGTCATGGAGGCATGGAGGCTGAGGCAGGCCTGTGCGTTGGCGTGGTTGGCGATCTCCGCGCGGCGGTTGGTGTCAAGGGTTGCGTCGGACTCGCGGGTGGTGAGTACCTGGATGCCGCGCGCACCGAGCAGGGACCTGAGACGCACGCTGAGGGCCAGGGTGAAGGCCTTCTCCGGCTGCGAGCCGAGAGGGCCCCCGGGGTCGTCACCGCCGTGGGCTGCGTCGAGGACGACCACGAAGCGCGGGGGCTGCGGAGCGGGCGGGGCGGTTGGAGGTGCGGGTAGCGGCACGAGTGGCGCCTGAGCTGTTACGAGCGGAATGGCCAGCAGCAGAATCACGGCGCCCGTTGAGACGCACAGGAGCGTTGTGAGCGGATTGCGCGGACCTTTAGGCGAATTCTTCATTCCCATTGCGCGTTCAGGGACGATTGTATCCCAGCGTTCGTTGTGCGGCCCCCGGCGCGGGTGAATGGGGCACAGCGTTTTGGGCGGGGGCGGGTCTCACAGCGCCCCTCCAGGGCGCAAGCGAGTTGTGGCGGCTGATTCCCAGGGCGGCGCTGCACTTGCCCTGGGCTATTTTCGACCGGTCCCTCCGGGACCTCAGAGCGTTTGGCGCAGCGTGAACGGATGGGAGACTGTTGGACCTGGGGACGGTGGTTGATGGGGTTGTCTGGTTTGGGGCTGCCGGTTGCGCCAGGCGAGCGGCGCGCGTGCTAAACTCGCCTTCAACCCGTGGTGGTTCGCCATGACGAATGTTCAACTCGAGCGGGGGGATGACACGACGGCTGCAAGACGGCGCAGGTGGATGCGGTGCGGGTCGCGGATGGCCTGCGGGTTGTTGGCAGTCGTTGGCGCGGCGCGGACCCAGGCCCAGGACGACCAGCTGAACAAGGTGCATGTGCCGCCGCCATCGACGACCACGGCGCCCTCTACGGCAGAGCCCAAGGGAGCGGAAGCACCGGCGGCCAGCGGGCCGGGTGCCTTGAGAATCCACCCTGGCGCACGCATCCGTATGAACGTGGACATGGTGCTGGTTCCGGTCACGGTGACCGATCCCATGAACCGGCTTGTGACGGGGCTTGAACAGGAAGATTTTCAGGTTTTTGAAACCAATACGCAGCAGAAAATCTCCAGCTTTGCCAGCGAGGATGCGCCGGTTTCGATCGGCATCATCTTCGATCTGTCCGGTTCAATGAGCTCGAAGCTGATCCGCGCGCGGGAGTCGATTCTGCAGTTCATCAAGACGGCCAATCCGCAGGACGAGTTTTTCGTGATCGGCTTCAACGACCGGCCGGAGTTGATTGAGGACTTCACCAATTCGGTGGAGGACATTCAGGCTCGTCTGGCGATGGTACACAGCGGCCATCGCACGGCGCTTCTGGATGCGATCTACTATGGCGTGGAGAAGATGCGCGAGGCCAAGCATGAGCGCAAGGCGCTGCTTGTGGTCTCAGACGGCGGCGACAACCGGTCGCGCTACACGGAAGGCGAGGTGCGCTCGCAGGTGCGGGAGTCCGACGTGGAGATTTACTCGATCGGCATCTTTGACCCATACGCGCCGACGCCGGAAGAGCGCACCGGGCCGCAACTGCTCAACGATCTGAGCGAAGAGACGGGCGGACGGCTGTTCCGGGTGGACGACGTTGACGAGATGGGTGACATTGCGGAGAAGATTTCCACTGAGCTGCGCAATCAATATATGATTGGCTACCGGCCCAAAGACCTTATCAGGGACGGTAAGTGGCGTAAAGTGAAGGTGAAGGTCAGTCCCCCCCAGGGATTGCCCCCGCTCACGATTCATGCCCGCACCGGTTACTATGCGCCTTTGCAATAATGCGGCTGTTGGAGTCCTGTTCGCCGGAGCGGTGTTGGCGCTTGGGGCGCAGCAAGCCCCCTCCCCCTCTGCAACCCCTGCGGCTGCCCAGCAGGCTGGGCCCACGCCAGACCAGGCGCCGTCGCTCACCGTGGACCGCGATCCGGTTCGCTCGCCGGATGTCGAGCCCCCTGTTCCGCCTGTCGGGAAGTTGAGCAAGGAGCCCACCGGATACGTTCTGCACAGGGATGTGGACGAGGTGGTGCTGAACGCCAGCGTGCTTGAGAACGACCGGCTGGTGCTGGATCTGAAGAAGGAAAACTTCCAGATTCTTGAAGACGGTGTGCGCCAGAGCCTGCTGAGCTTTCAGCACACGGATCTGCCCGTGTCGATTGCGCTGGTGGTGGATAACTCGGGGTCCATGTCGCGCAAGCGGCCGGCGGTGAACAAGGCCGCGCTGGATCTGATTCAGGCCTCGAACCCCGAGGACGAAGCTTTTGTCGTGAATTTTTCTGACGAGGCGTACATCGACCAGGAGTTCACCTCGGATGTGAACAAGCTGCGCGATGGGCTGAGCCATATTGAGTCGCGCGGCGGGACGGCGCTGTACGATGCGGTCGTCGCCTCCGCAGACAAGCTGGCGGAGGACGCCAAGCGGCCCAAGCAGGTGCTGATCCTGATTACCGACGGCGAGGACAACGCGTCCACGCTCGACCTGGAGCAGACCATTCGGCGCGTGCAGCAGCTGTCCGGGCCGACGATCTATTCGATCGGCCTGCTGTTCGGCGACGACACGGGACACGCGGAGGAGAAGCACGCCCATCGCGCCCTGGAGATGCTGTCAACCGAGACCGGCGGGATTGCTTACTTTCCCAAATCCATTGAGCAGATCGACCAGATCGCCGCCGAGGTGGCGCGCGACATCCGCAACCAGTACACGCTGGGCTACCACTCCACCAGGCCGATGTCGGAGCCGGGATTCCGCCACGTGCAGGTGATGGCGACGGCGAAGGGCCATGGCAAGATGACGGTGCGGACCCGCACGGGGTACTACCCGGTGGTGAAGCCGGCAAAGAGCGACGTGGTGCCGGAGAAGCGGTAGGCGGGGGCGGCTACGCATTGGTGTTTGCGATAGACTGAAGCCTGCCATGGCTGTTGAGACTACACGCCCGTCCGCCCTTCGCATTGCCACCGACATCACCAAGCTGGTGGGCCAGACGCCCATGCTGCAACTGGCGCGGTTGTCGCCAGAGCCGGCCGCGGCGGTGTTTGCCAAGCTCGAGTTTCTGAACCCCGGCGGCAGCATCAAGGACCGCGCCGCGCTGGGGATGATTCTGGACGCGGAGAAGCGCGGACTGCTTCATCCGGGCTCCACGATCATTGAGGCGACGGCGGGCAATACGGGAGTGGGCCTGGCTCTGATCGGCGTCAATCGCGGCTACACGGTGAAGCTGTTTGTGCCGGAGGGATTCGCGGAGGAGAAGTGCATCCTGATGCGCGGCTTCGGCGCGGAGGTTACGCGCACACCGGAAGCTGAGGGAATGGCCGGCGCGATCAAGAGGGCGCGCGCTGCGGGAGCGGAGATTCCCGGGTCGTTTACGGCGCTGCAGTTTCAGAACCAGGCCAATCCGCAGTTCCACCACGACACGACGGCGGTCGAAATCTGGGAGCAGATGGAAGGGCGCGTGGATGGATTTGTGGCCGGCGTGGGGTCAGGTGGGACGTTCAGCGGGGTGGCGCGGTTCCTGAAGGAACACAATCCTTCCGTGGTGAATATGGCTGTGGAGACGCAGGGGTCGATCCTGCAGGGCGGCGAGCCGGGCAAGCACAAGGTGGAGGGGATTGGCGTGGCGTTTGTGCCGGAGACCTTTCATCGCGAGGTGTGCGACCGGATCATGGCTGTCACGGATGAGGACGCGTTTGCGATGGTGAAGCGGCTGGCTTGCGAAGAGGGGCTGGTGGGCGGATCGAGCTCGGGCGCGGCGGTGTTCGCGGCCGTAGAGCTGGCCAAGGAACTGGGGGCGGGGAAGCGGGTGGCTGTGATTATTCCCGACTCGGCGGAGCGGTATCTTTCCAAGAAAATATTTGAAGGCGGCTTATAGAGGCGCTTGACGGCGGTTGGCCCGCGCGGAGGGGATAGGCGGGCCCTCCGCGTAATCGTTTACAATTTGGGCGCGATGGAGAGGCCGATTCGCCGCAAGCCGCCGCAATCCGCGGCAGGGCCGGAGCGATTGCCTGCTGACGCATGGGAGGTCAAACCGAATGCGATTCCTCAATGGTGGACTGTACGCACGGGTGCCGGCTGCGCGGGCGGCGTTGTTTATCTGCTTCGCGCTGTCAGCGGCTCTTGGCCAGGCACAGAGTCTGGCGGGCATCTGGACGCAGCCGGGCAAGACGCTGGACAACGGCGAGCAGCAGAAGTGGGTTCTCGCGCTCAAGCAGAACGGCAGCGAGCTGACGGGAACGCTGAAGGTCCTGGACTATGCGGTCGAGCTGAAGGGCACGGCGACAGGCACGCACTTTGAGCTGTTCGCGCCGTGGCAGCCGGACCGGGCTTACATGACTGGCGACTTGGTGGACGGCGAACTGCACGGCATGGAGCGCGGGCACCGCCCGGTGCTGGCCAAGGCGGGGACAACAGCGGACGACATACCGACGGTGAGCTATATTGAGCCGCCGGCGCTGAAGGCTGTCACCGACAACGGGCTGGCGAAGACGCCGCCGATGGGCTGGAACAGTTGGAATCTGTTTGCCGGCAAGATCGACGATCAGACGGTGCGCACGATGGCCGACGCGATGGTTTCGAGCGGGATGAAGGACGCGGGGTATGTCTACGTGAACATCGACGATACGTGGGAAGGCGTGCGCGATGCGAACGGGAACCTGCAATCGAACCAAAAGTTTCCGGACATGAAGGCGCTGGCGGATTACGTCCACTCCAAGGGGTTGAAGCTGGGGATTTATTCCTCGCCGGGGCCGCGGACCTGTGCGGGATATCCGGCCAGCTATGGGCATGAGGATCAGGATGCGCGGACGTTTGCCGGGTGGGGCGTGGATTATCTGAAGTACGACTGGTGCAGCGCGCGCAATATCTACAAGAACGACGCGCTGCAGCCGGTGTATCAGAAGATGGGCGCGGCGCTGGAGGCGACGGGACGGCCGATGGTCTATAGCCTGTGCGAGTATGGGTGGGGCGAAGTGGAAAAGTGGGGCCCGGCCGTGGGCGGCAATTTGTGGCGGACGACGGGCGACATTCGCGACTCGTGGGACAGCATGATGGGTAATGTGGAGAAGCAGGTTCCGACTGCGGCTTACGCCGGGCCCGGCCGCTGGAACGATCCCGACATGCTGGAGATCGGCAACGGGCACATGACGGACGACGAGTATCGCACGCACATGAGCCTGTGGGCGCTGGTGGCCTCGCCGCTGCTGGCGGGGAACGATATCCGCACCATGACGGATGCGACCAAGGCGATCTTGCTGAACAAGGAAGTGATTGCCGTGGATCAGGACGCGCTGGGCAAGCAGGCTTCACCCAGGAAGAATGGCGATCTTGAAACATGGATGAAGCCGCTGGCCGATGGCAGCGTGGCAGTGGGGGTGGTGAACCTGGGATCGAGCGCAGCGCAGGCTACGGTGAAGGCGAGTGATCTGGGGTTGAGCGGGAAGGTGAAGAAGGCGCGCGATCTGTGGGCGCATTCGGATGTGAAGTTCAGCAATGGGGCGTATGCGGCGACGGTGCCTTCGCATGGGGTTCTGATGCTGCGAGTGAAGTAGCCACCTGCGGTGGGGCAGACGCCACCTGCGGTGGGGCAGACCGCCACCTGCGGTGGGGCAGACCGCCACCTGCGGTGGGGCAGACCGCCACCTGCGGTGGGGCAGATGCTCGCTATGCGCTCGCAGGAGATTGGTGGTTTCCCAGGTCCCCAATGCGTGGGACCTGGGGCACCCGGCTCAGGATGACAAGGTTTTTCAAGGTGAAAAAGTTAGCAAATGCAGGTCCTTCGACTCCCTGCGCTGCGCTTCGGTCGCTCAGGATGACAAAGCTTGCAGGCTGGGCGCGATAAGCTAGAGGCTGGAAGCTAGGAGCTAAGAGCTGACTCATGCCAGACTACAAATACTCCACCCTCGCCGTGCATGCCGGGCAATATCCGGACCCTCTTACGGGGGCCGTGAATGTGCCTATCTATCTTTCATCCACCTTTGAGCTGACCGGGATTGGGACGGACAAGGGGTGGGATTACTCGCGCGCCGGGAACCCTACGCGCGACCGGCTGGAGGTGGCGCTGGCGGCGCTCGAGGGCGGCACGAGCGGGCACGCGTTTGCCAGCGGCATGGCGGCGATTTATGCGCTGGTGGCGACGCTGAGCGCGGGCGATCACGTGATTGTGTCGAGCAATGTGTACGGCGGGACGCAGCGGCTGTTCAACCTGGTGGTGCGCAACTACGGCATTGCGATCGAGTATGTGGATACGGGCGACTTGAACGCGGTGGAAGCGGCGATCAAGCCGAACACCAAGTTGATGCACATTGAGACGCCGACCAATCCGATCATGTCGCTGACGGATATTGAAGCGGTGAGCGCGATTGCGCATGCGCATGGCGTGGAGGTGAGCGTGGACAACACGTTCATGTCGCCGGTGCTGCAAAGTCCGCTGGCGTTGGGCGCGGATATCGTGATGCACTCGACGACGAAGTTTCTCAACGGCCACTCGGATGGGCTGGGCGGGGCGCTGATCGGGTCGAAGCCGGAGCACAGGGAGCGGTTTCTGCTGGTGCAGAAGGCCGCGGGCGGGATTCTTTCGCCGTTTGAGTGCTACCTGGTGCTGCGGGGCATCAAGACGCTGCCGCTGCGGATGAAGGCGCATGAGGAGAACGGGCGCGCGGTGGCGGAGTTTTTGTCGACGCAGCCGAAGCTCACGCGGCTGGCGTATCCGGGATTGAAGTCGCACGCGCAGCATGAGCTGGCGGTGCGGCAGCAGAAGGGCTTCGGGTCGATGATGAGCTTCGACCTGGGCACGCAGGCGGCGGCTGGGCGCTTTCTGGGAGCGGTGAAGCTGTTCCTGAATGCGGAGTCGCTGGGCGGGGTTGAGTCGCTGGCTTCGCACTCGGCGACCACGACGCATGCGGCGCTGGGCGAAGAGGAGCGCACGCGGCTGGGGATTACCGAGGGGCTGGTGCGGCTATCGGTGGGGATCGAGGACAAGGAAGATCTGATTGCCGATCTGGAGCAGGCGCTGGCGGCGGTATAGGCACCTGCGGTGAGGCAGGCGCTCGCTTTTCGCTCGCAGGAGATTCGAGGTCTCCCACCCATTCGCGATGGAGCTGCGAATGGATGGGGCACCCGGCAGGTTTCATCGACCTTGAATGTTGCGTAAATAGTTGATGACCGGGGCGAAGACCGGCGGGTATACTTACGCAAAATTCACAAGACAACGTGGGAGATGAGGCGCGATGAACTCAGATGCGTACGTGGGGTGTCTGAGATTCAAGAGATGTTTGCCGGTGCGTGGCGGCGCCCGGTGGATTGCGGTTGCGGCAATGATGATGGGCACCATAGACGCCGGGGCGCAGCAGGATGCGGCGTTGAGCGCGAAGGTGATTGCGTGGGCCAGCCAGAACATTGCGGCCTTCCAGAAGGCCGCGGATTATGCCCACCACAAGCAGCACCCCAGGTTCCGGTGCCTCCGCAGGTTGATATGCCGTGCCATTTGTGCGGCGATACATCGCAGACGCAGGGTGAGGCACAGGTGGCGGCGTGGGTGAAGCAGGCGCAGGAGCCGGAAAACACCTACATGCAGACCATTTTGAGCGATGGCCGCCAGGTTGCATTGCTGGGCGGCGCCAACTCCGACTTGCTCTCGCCGGCTGCGCAGAAGGCGCTGCGGTCGTTCGATGATGACACGCAGGCCATCACCGACGCGGCGTCGATTGCGAGCGTGCTGGTGAATGAAAAAGCAGGGCCGATGGTGCAGCAATACGGCAAGGATCCGAAGCGGGCGTATGCGGGGATCATGTTCCTGCTTTCCGCAGGCAAGACGCTGGCCTTGCTGGGCGGGTCGAACAGCGGGGGGATCCAGGAACAACTGCTGCAGGATGCGGAGACGTGGGAGCAATCGATCTCCGACACGATACAGAGTGATGTGTTGTCGGGGCACAAGTACAACCTGTGCCCGGTGTATGCGGAGATTGTGAGGAGCGTGGTGCTGCTGGGTGGCCAGGAACCGCAGAATATGGACCAGTACCAGCAGATGCTCCTGAAGCTGCAGGACCTGGTGAAGTTCAATGTGAACATGGATCTGAAGGTGATGATCGACACTCCTGACGGATCGCATATGCACGCGGACTGGAAGGGGAAGGCCAAGCTCACGCTGAATCTTGACCTGGGCAAGAGTTGCTATACGCCGGTGTTTGACAATGGGGGACAACTGGCGGTCACGGTGGCCAACTGGGACATGATTGCGGTGTCAAAGAAATCGGATGGGAGCACGGAAACCACTCCGGTGCAACTGACCAGCTCACATTCGTACAATGCACCTTTGGGCATGCCGCAGCTGAACCTTTGCGACCCGCAGCCGCTTTTCCAGATGCCGACACCGACAAGTTATCCCCCGGAAGAGATAATGGCCAAGGGGCATACCCAGAAGACTGTGCTGTTCGGGTCGTTTCTGTCGGCGGTGGTGGCCACGAACGAGGTGAACTCGGGCGCGACCAACGCTGTGACGGGAGGGGCTCCGACGTTGCCGGGGGGTGGGCCGCCGCCGGCGGATTCGGGATCGGGTTCGGGCGCGTCGGGGATGGATGCGGACAAGCAGGCGCTTGACGCGCACAAGGGAGACGTGAACTGGCTGATGTCTCCGGCGGGGCAGGCGGTGATTGCGGATATGCAGAAGCAGGCGCTGCAGACGGTGCAGAGCAAGATTGCGTCGGCGGGAGTGGTGGTTCCGAACGCGTCGAACTTCACGCAACTGGCGCAGTCGATGACCAGCGCGCATGTGCCGTGGACAAACGGGCAGGCGCAGCCGGTGAACAAGACGCTGCATGTGAAGAAGGATACGGCGGACATTACGCTGACGATCAGTGTGCAGCAGGCGGCGCAATAGGACAGGCTCCTGAAGCCTCTGGCTCAATGGGCTGGGGTTGGTGGGCCGGCTTGTTTTTTGGGGCGCTTCATTATGAATGGCAGCGGAATCAGGATTGCCGTGGAGGCGACCATGACCCAGGTGACATCGACATAGGACAAGAGGCGGGCCTGGATCTGGGCCATGCCGTAGATCTGCGCGCCGGCGCGCTGCATGGCGTCGAACGCGCCGCCGCCGCCCTGCCGGAGCACAGCCGCCGCAATGCCCTTGCGCAGGGCGTCGAAGGGGCCGTTGCCGGCTACGGTGTGCGAGCCGAGCATGGCCAGATGCTTTTGCGTCAGGCGCGCCAACAGCGTGGTGACAAAGCTGATTCCAACCGATCCGCCGAGGTTGCGCATGAGCGCGGACATGCCGCTGACCTCGTTGTATTTTTCCTGCGGAATGCCGGCGTAGCAGAGGGTATTGATGGGGATGAACAGGAAGGGCAGGCCCAGCGCGATGACCACGCGCCAACTGACGGCCAGGCTGAAGGGGACGTTGAGACTGAGTCCGGTCATGCGGTAGAGGCCGAAGGTGGTGATGGAGAATCCCATGGCCACGAGGATGCGGGGATCGAACTTGGGCGCGAGGAAGCCGGCG
>Ga0302198_10000941_pt1 | contig 32193 bp, 31 predicted proteins | sample II_Bog_N2_2_FD_193521 | JGI IMG/M metagenome (GOLD analysis project Ga0302198, IMG submission 193521) | Peat permafrost microbial communities from Stordalen Mire near Abisko, Sweden - II_Bog_N2_2 | ecosystem: Environmental > Terrestrial > Soil > Wetlands > Peat | place: Sweden: Abisko...
CTGTACCTGAGCAGAATGACCCCGCACCGTTCACGCAGGTACCGTCCAGAATATTCCGCTGCGTGACGCCGTTAATCAGTGAAACCGTTTCGTAGAAATCGGTTCCAGTAAGACCGGTGGCGTCGGTGGTGTTGAACTCAAGCGTGACGTATGAGTAGGAACGGGTGTTTGTGCAAGTGGTATTGGCTGTCGCGGTAGTCGTTGCGCCCGCACAGACTGTACCGCCGGTCATAACGCCGCCCGTGGTGTTCAGCAAAGTGGCGACATCCTGAACTCCGAAGATGCCTACCGGAATCGTGAGGGTCGAGGTCACACCGTTACCGGTGCTGATCCAGGCAGTGCTCGACGTACCTCTGTCGGCAAATGAACCATCGCCGAGCAAATCAAACTCGGGAGCTGCCGCTGGCTGGTAAATCGTAGACGCTCCCTTCACGGGAGTAGCAATCGTCTGTCCGCCCTGGCAGTTAACTGTGCAACTGACAGACGTTTGCGGCACATTTGCCGAGCTTCCATAAAGGATCGCTCCAGCCGCGTCGTAACTTGTTTGTGAGAAATTAGTGCCGGTAATGCCATCCGGGTTTGATGTGAGCCCGAATCCGGATGCGGCCCCTACATTAGCCAAAAGGCCAATCGACACCGAACCGTCAGGATTAAGATAATCGCCGGGGTTGATGCCGAGCGATCCCGCATACATGGATGTAATCCCTGTAAGCGTAATTGTTAGAATTGCGAGAGTGCGTGCCAATTTTTATATCCTCCGTGCCAGAACACCTATCGGTCTGGTCATCATCAATATACTACAGCCTGCGCCTGATTAAAGCAAGAAAAACCATTAAGAGCCGTTTTCGGGCTCTAGTACCGGCCGCTGCCGGCTCCTCCATGGCTAAATCTTATACCCATATAGAGTTATCCTCAGATATTAACAGAAGTCCCGGCGCTTCGCGAGCCTTGTTTTCAAGCTTCCTGTATCTAATTGAAACGCAAAGGAAAAAGGCGCCTGAGTGAAGCTTCGAGAGACGAACTACTACTGTCGGCCCCTCATTTCCCACCGCCACGCGGTCTCCACGATTGTCTTCAGGTCGGAGCATCGGGGAGTCCACCCCAACTGGCGCTGAAGCAGGGCCGAATCGGCCACCAGCAGCGGCGGATCGCCGTCCCTGCGCGGTCCAATCGCATGCGGAACCGTGCGTCCCGTCACATCTTCCACCGCCCTTAATACTTCCTTTACGGAAAATCCGTGCCCTGTGCCCGCATTGAACTTCCCCGACGCCCCGCCCGCCGATAAAGCCTCCACCGCCAGGATATGCGCGCTGGCCAAGTCCGTGACGTGGACGTAATCGCGGATACATGTCCCGTCCGGAGTAGCATAATCGTCGCCGTAGAGCGTCACCGGGACCCCGGTACGCACGGCGCGAAACAGGAGCGGAATCAGGTGAGTCTCCGGCTCGTGGCTCTCACCCGTACGTCCGGCCGCGTCCGCGCCGGCGGCGTTAAAATAGCGCAGACAAATGCTTCGAATGCCGTGAATCTGGTCGAACCAGTGCAGCAGGCGCTCCACCATGACCTTCGTCTCGCCATACGCGTTCACCGGCGCGTACGGTTCGTCTTCCACGATCGGGACCCGTTCCGGCATCCCATAGACCGCCGCGGTGGAGGAAAAAACCATGCGATTGACTCCCGCCCGCACCATTGCCGTCAGCAGTGACAGCGAGCCGACAACATTGTTCTGAAAGTAAAGTTCGGGAACCTTCATCGATTCCCCCACGGCAATATATGCGGCAAAATGAATAACTGCCTCGCACGGCGTCTCATTCATCACCCGGACAAGCCCGTCCGTATCCTGAAGATCCACTACGCGGAGGCGGGCAGGGTCGACCGCTTCGCGATGGCCCCGCGAGAGGTTATCCACTACCACGACATCGTACCCGGCGTCCAGCAGCTGCAACGCCGTGTGGGAACCGATATAACCGGCGCCACCGGTCACAAGAATGCGTTTTGGAGCCGTCACAACGTAATTGTAGTGGTCCGCCCCGTTCCGTTCCCCCATTCCACGTTATAGTGGATCACAGACGGGCGAATCTCAGGCGAATGGACATTCGAGAGCAACTGGCGCACCTGCGGCAAACGGTGGCGGGGATCAACTCCCGCTACGCCGCCCCTCCGCGCGAAGATACCCTGCCCGCGGGCCCAATCGGCAAAAGCGGGTTCATCGCCCCGCTCGGCAAGAGCGGGTTCATCGAAGATCTGGTTTCCGGCCAGGTGGTGTTCACGCCTTACGGGAGCCACTTCGAAACCGAACAGCTTTTCGCCTCCGCCCACCGCCACGGCAGCTATGAGATCTCGGACCTGGCGGAACTTCCGGCCGATCTTCTCGGCGCGCTCTCCGATGGCGCTATTGCCAGTTCGGCTCCCGGCCGCTGGCTCTTTCTCGATACGGAAACAACCGGCCTCGCGGGCGGTTCGGGAACCTACGCTTTTCTGATCGGCGTCGGCTCCATCGGCCGCGACGGCTTCCGCGTCCGCCAGTTCTTCATGCGCGATTACAGCGAAGAAGCCTCGGTCCTGCACGCGCTCGCCGAATACATCGCGCAGTTCGACGTTCTCATAACCTATAACGGCCGTTCCTACGATCAGCCGCTGCTCGAAACCCGCTATACCATGTGCCGCGCGCGGCATCCGTTCGGCCGCCTGGAGCATCTCGACCTGCTCTACGGCGCGCGCCGGCTTTTCAAACTACGCCTCGAAAACTGCCGCCTCGTCAACCTCGAAAACCAGATCCTGGGCTTCGAACGCGAAGGCGACATCCCCGGCGAAATGATCCCCTACTGCTATTTCGAGTACCTGCGTTCGCGCCGCGCGCACCGTCTGCCGCCCATCTTTCATCACAACGTGCTCGATATCGTGTCGCTCGCCTGCCTGACGGGCGTGATTCCCGGTTTTTTCCAGGACGCATTCCGCGATCCGGCCAGCGTGCAGGCCCGTCACGGTGTGGACCTCCTCGGCCTGGCGCGCTGGCTGCAAATGGCAGGGCGGCTCGATGAAGCGCACCAGACGCTGCGCCGCGCCATCGATATGGGGCTGCCGGACCAGCATCTTTTCGCCGCGCTCTATGCCGCCGGGCTCATCGAAAAAAAACAGGGCCTGCTGCACGCCGCGGTCGCGACGTTCACCGATCTTTCCTTATCGCCGAATCCCTTCCGCGTGCGCGCCTACGAAGAGCTGGCCATGCACTACGAGCATCGCGAACGCAGTTTCCCCATGGCGCTCGAATGCGTGCGCGCGGCCCGCAACATCGCCGATTCCGAAGCCCTGCGCAAGCGGCATCTGCGCCTCGAAGCTAAACACGCCGGACGAACGCCGAAGACACGTCCGCTCGCCATGACCACCAGCCTGCTCTAAACTGAAGTTTCCGTGAATGCCGTCGAATTCGAACACGTTTCGAAGAGCTACGCCGTCTATGAATCGCCCGCCGACCGACTGATGGAACTGGCCACCCTCGGAGCCGCCACCCGTCACAGGGACTTCCACGCCCTGACCGATCTCACCTTTGCCGTGGGCCGCGGCGAAGTCTTCTGCATCATCGGCGAAAACGGCTCCGGCAAGAGCACCGCCCTGCAGCTGATCGCGGGCATCTTCGAGCCCACCGCGGGCAATGTTCGCGTGAATGGCCGCGTTTCCGCGCTGCTCGAACTCGGCTCCGGCTTCAACCCGGAGTTCACCGGCCGCGAAAACGTCTATATGAACGGCGCCATTCTGGGCCTGTCGAAAAAGGATCTGGACCAGCGCTACAGTTCGATTGAGGCCTTTGCCGAAATCGGCGATTTCATCGATGAACCCGTCCGCACCTATTCGAGCGGCATGGCGGTCCGTCTGGCATTTTCAGTGGCGATTCACGTCGATCCGGAGATCCTCGTCGTGGATGAGGCTCTCGCAGTGGGCGACGCCTGGTTCCGCCAGCGTTGCATGCGCCGCATCAACGAAATGAGGGATCGCGGTATCACGATTATTTTCGTCTCGCACTCCGTCACCGACATTCACGCCATCGGCGACCGCGCGCTGTGGCTGGAACACGGCCGCGCCCGGGCGATCGGCGACGCCGCAAGTGTCGTCGCCGAATATCTGGCTGCGGTTGCCGGAGATGACGTCATCGCGGAACGCGAAGCCGTGCGCTCCGGCGTAAAACACGATTCCATCGGCCTCGTCAAGTCCATCCCGAACATCGATCACCGCGCAGGCGACGGCGGCGCCGAAATCCTGGGCATCGCGCTGCTCGATGAGTTTGGCGACCCTCTGCGGTTGATGCTTCCACAGAGCGTCATCCTGGTTCGCATCAGCGTACGCGCCAACCGGGATCTGCCCCGGCCCGATATCGGCGTGCGCCTGCGCAATCATCTGGGTCTGGATTTCGCTGCCACCAGCGCCGCGCGCGAAGGCCACATGCCAGGCCCGATGCAGCCCGGCGATGCCATCACTGCCGACTTCCAGTTCGAAATTCCGGAGTTATATCCCGGCGCGTTTTCCTTCTCCCCGTGGATCGAAAACGCGGGCGCGGTGTGCGACGCCATCGACAACGCCATCACCGTGCAAATGGCGCGCGGCGAAGGCCCCGTATACGGCTATGTTCAGATACCGTGCCGCATTGAAGTGAGATCGGAGAATCGGCTTGGCTGAGTTTACCGGAGCGGAGTTTACCGGCGCTGAGTTTACGGGCGAACGCGTCATTCCCGAACTGGTGGATGCCGATCTCCTCAACGAGCATCTGGCGCGCTACCGCTTCGCCCGGCGTTTCGTAGCCGGCCTGGGCGAATCCGCACGCGTTCTCGACGCCGGCTGCGGCACCGGCTACGGCACCGCCGAACTCGCGGGCGCGGCTTCCGTTACCGGAACCGATATCGCGGCGGAGGCCGTCGAACACGCGCGTTCGCGATATGGCAGTGAGCGCGTGCGCTTCATCCAGGCCACCTGCGAGACTCTGCCCTTCCGCGACGCCGCCTTTGATCTTGTCGTCGCCTTCGAAGTGATCGAACATCTGGATCGGTGGCAGCTTCTGCTCTCCGAAGCGAAGCGCTTGCTGAAACCTGGCGGGATTCTGCTGGTCTCGACGCCCAATCGCGACTACTACGCGGAATCGCGCGGCGCTTCCGGCCCCAATCCATTCCACCGCCATGAGTTCGATTACGCCGAGTTCGAAGCCGCCCTCGGCGCCCTCTATCCGCACGTGCGCATCTGGACGCAGAACCACGCCGAGGCCATCGTTTTCGCCCCACAAAACGCTCGCGCTTCCACCACGGAAACCGCAGGTTCGAACGATCCTGCCAAAGCCCATTTCTATCTGGCCGCATGCAGCCAGTCGCCGATCGCCGCGAGCGATGCCTTCGCCTGGATTCCGTCAAGCGCCAACGTACTCAGAGAGCGCGAACTCCATATCGCCAAGCTCAAAGGTGAACTGGAAAAGAAAGACGCCTGGCTTCAGCAAACTCTCGATGCGCACAGCGAACTCCAGTCGAGGCACGAAGAACTGACGGCGGAGATGGAACGTCAGAACGAGTGGGCCGCCGAACTGGATCGCGAAGTGACCCAGCGCAATCGGCGCATCGCTGAACTGCAAAGCGAGCTCGAACTGCGCCTCGGCTGGATTCGCGACCTCGAAGCCCAGCTTGATCGCGCGCGCACGGAAATCGAGCGCCTGAACGCCGAATCCGCACAACTGACCCTGGAAGCGACAGCGCAGCTCGCCCGCCTCCGTGCCGAAGCCGCGGATTTTCGGTCCGCGCTCGCGGACCTTCAGTCAACAGTCGCCGAACGCACCGAGTGGGCGCAGCGTTTGGATGCCGAAATCGCCGGATATCGCGAAGAGCTGCGGCGGATCGGAGCTTCGCGCTGGTTCCGCGCCGGTAAGACGCTGCGGCTGGGTCCACAGGTACGCGATATCAAATGAAAGCGTCCGCTCTCCGTTTCCTGCGCGCGCTGCCGCTCCTGATCGTTTTGCCGCTGACGATTGTGATCGCCGCAATCGCTCTCGCGGTGACCGACCTGGCCTGGCTCATCGCCGGACGAAGCCGCCGCGTTCGCGACACAAAGCCAGCCACCCAGGCCGCCTCGCTCGTCATCCCCAACTGGAATGGCCGCGATCTGCTGGAGCGTTTTCTCCCCACCTGGCTCGCCGCCATCGAAAACCATCCTGGCAGCGAAGTCATCGTCGTGGATAACGGCTCCGAAGATGGCAGCGCGGACTGGATCGCGTCCCATTATCCCCAGGTCCGCGTGCTCGCGCTCCCGAAAAATCTCGGCTTCGGCGGCGGCTCGAACGCCGGCTTTCGCGCGGCCCGGAACGACATTGTGGTGCTGCTGAATTCAGATATGCGTGTGGAAGCGGATTTCCTCGCTCCGCTGCTCGCAGGCTTCACCGACGCTTCCGTCTTCGCGGTCTCCTGCCAGATTTTTCTCGGCGATCCCGCCAAACGCCGCGAAGAAACCGGCCTCACCGAAGGCTGGTGGCAGGATGGCATGCTGCGCGTGGGGCACCGCGAAGACAATGCGGTCGATACACTCTTCCCGTGCCTGTATGGCGGCGGCGGCTCCTGCGCCTTCGACCGCCGAAAGTTTCTCGCACTCGGCGCCTTCGACGAACTTCTCGCCCCCTTCTATCTGGAAGACACCGACCTCGGCTTTATGGCGTGGAAGCGCGGCTGGAAGGTCCTCTATCAGCCCGCCAGCGTCGTACACCACGAGCACCGCGGCACCATCGGCAAACGTTTCAGCGCGGCTTATATCGATTCCATCCTGCAAAAAAACTTCATCCTCTTCGCCTGGAAAAACATTCACGAATGGAGCAAGCTGACCGGCAGTTTCATTTTCGCGCTGGCCGGCTCCGTCGTCTCCGCGTGGTCGGGCAACGCGCCGGGCCGCTATAACGCGCGCGGAATTCTGCGTGCAGCCCTGCAACTCCCAGGCGCATTGCGTTCGCGATGGCTTGCCCGCTCGCTCGCCGCCATAACCGATTCCGAAGTTCTCCTGCGCTCGCATCCCGCCATCTTTCACGACCGTTTTTCGCCACTACCGGCCGAACCCGAGCGCCCCCGCGTACTCTTCGTCTCGCCCTATCCCATCTGCCCGCCCACCCACGGCGGCGGCGTTTTCATGTATTACACGCTGCGGGAACTGGCGCGCACCTGCGACGTCCATGCCATCGTTATGCTCGATTACGCCCATGAGCGCGAGGCCAACGAAGAGCTTCGTCAGTTCTGCCGCAGCGTGGAATTCCAGGTGCGCCGCAACGATCGCAACCCGCACCTCGGCACCATCGCGCCGCACGCCGCCCTCGAATTCCACACCCCGGAGATGGCCTGGCTGATCGAGCGCCAGCTTCTGCTTCACCAGATCGACGTCCTGCAACTCGAATACACCGCGCTCGGCCAGTACGCGCGACATTTCAACCGCGTGGTCTGCGCGCTGTTCGAACACGACGTCTACTTTCAATCCATCGGCCGCGCCCTGCCCTTCATGCGCAGCCCGCTCGAACGCCTCAAAGCCCGTTTCGAATACCTCCGCGCCATTCGTTTCGAACTCGGCCTGCTGCCGCGCTGCGACCATATCCAGGTCTGCACGCTCGAAAACAAACGCTACCTCGAAAGCTTCCTCCCCGCCCTCGCGCCGCGTATCGATGCCGGTATGCGCGCCGGTGTGGACGTCGCGCTCTATGCCTACCCCGGCGGCCCGCGCCGCCCGCGCACCATCCTGTTCCTCGGCAGCTTCCGCCACACGCCGAATCAGGTCGCGCTCGATTGGTTCACCCGCGAAGTTTTGCCGCTGGTCCTCGAAAAGCTACCCGACGCGCGCCTGCTCGTGGCCGGTTCCGAACCCCCGCCGCGCCACGCTTTTCACGATCCCGCCAACGCCATCGACCTGCTGGGTTTCGTCGACGACATCCAGCCGTTATTCTCCAGCTGCGCCGTTTTCATCTGCCCCATTCGCAGCGGCTCCGGAGTCCGCGTAAAACTGCTCGAAGCCTTCGCCAGCGGCATTCCCGTTGTCTCCACCACGCTCGGCGCCGAAGGCCTCGCGCGCCGCGATGGCGAATTTTGCGCCCTGGCCGACGAGCCGCAGGCGTTTGCCGAGAGCGTGATCCGTCTCCTCGAAGATCCCGTCTGCGCCGCGGACCTGGCTCACCGCGCGCGTCGCGAAGTCGAAACCAACTGGGATATGGCCGTCGTTACCGCGCGTCTGGTGGAGAAATACCGCACCCTGATTGCCGCCAAACGCGCGGGACGGACCACGCGGCCAAAACGATCCAGGCGTACCCGCCTTACAATCGAAATTGAAGTGAAATAGTGAATCCAGGCTATTCCATCACGGCCGTGGTGCCCGTTCACAATCGCGCGGACCTTCTCGCCCAGTTGCTCGCCAGCATCGCCGCGCAGACCCTTCCCTTCACCGAAGTGATCGTGATCGATAACGCTTCCACCGATGGCGCAGCCGATCTCGCCCGCGCACACGGCTGCAAAGTGCTCGCGCAAACACAAAATCTCGGCTTCGCACGCGCCGTCAATCTGGGCTGGCGCGCGGCTCCCCAGAGCGATTGGATCGCAATCCTCAACAGCGATGTCACGCTCCACCCGCACTGGCTGGAGCGCCTCATCGCCGCCGCGTCGGATTCCAGCTTCGCTACCGGCACCATCTTCAACGCCACCGACCGCCAGGCCATCGACGGCACCTACGATCTGCTCAGCCGCTCCGGCTGCGCCTGGCGCGCGGGCTTCGGCGAGCGCAACGCGATCACCACCATTCCCGCGCCCATCGCCGTCGCCCCCGGCACCGCCTGTCTGTTTCGCCGCGAACTTCTCGAACACCTCAACGGTTTCGACGAAGAGTTCGGCTCCTACCTCGAAGACGTCGATCTCGGCCTCCGCTGCGTCCGCGAAGGCTACGAAGGAATGTACGTGCCCGACGCCCTGGCCTGGCACCAGGGCAGCGCCACGCTGGGCCGCTGGAACGGACGCGTCGTCAGACTCACCTCGCGCAATCAGTTGCTGCTGATCCGCCGCCATTACGATCGGGAGCTCTTCCGCGCCAGCTTCTGGCCCATTCTCGCCGGGCAATTGCTCTGGGGACTCGTCGCGCTCCGCCACGGCGCAGCTATTGCCTGGCTGGCGGGCAAATTCGACGCACTGCGGGACTTCCACCTCGAAGGCCGCCCTTCCCCCCGCCTGCGCGCTTATCTCGCCGCCTCCGAAGCTGAAATCCGCAATCGCGCCCGCGATCCCTACTGGCTCTGGTATTTTCGCCTGACTTCCCCCTTCCGAAGCGCGGCACATTGACACATGGCACGTGTCGCAATAGTAATCGTCACCCACGAATCCGCCGATGTCATCGGCCCCTGCCTCGATTCCCTCGCGTCCCTGCCCAATGCCGAAATCATCGTCATCGATAACGCATCGTCCGATTCCACCTGTGGAAAAGTCTCGGCCCTCGGCGTTCGCCTCATCGCCAACCCCGGCAACGAAGGCTTCGCCGCTGCCGTCAATCGCGGCGTCCAGGCCACCTCCGCGCCCCTGATTCTGCTCCTGAACCCCGATACCCGCCTCCAAACCGGCCTCGACCCCCTCATCGCCTGTTTCGACGACCCAAACACCGGCGGCGCCGGCGGCCTCCTCACAGGCGCCGACGACCAGCCCCAGACCGGCTTCATGGCCCGAAATCTCCCCACTCCCACTGCGCTGGCCTTCGAAGTCCTCGGAATAAATCGCCTGTGGCCGAAAAATCCGTCGAATTGGCACTACAGATGCTTAGGTTTGAACCCGATGGCCTCCGCCTTTGTCGATCAGCCCGCCGGTGCATTCTTCATGTTTCGGCGATCCGGCTGGCAACAACTGGGCGGTTTCGACGAAAATTTCTGTCCCGTCTGGTTTGAAGATGTCGATTTCTGCGCCCGTTTGCGCGCGGCCGGGTTCCTGCTCCGTTATGAGCCAGCCGCCCGCGCCGCCCATCATGGTGGCCATTCGGTCGGCAGGATACCTTTCGGATTTCGGGAGCGATATTGGTATGGTAGTCTTCTTAAATACGCGGCTAAGCACTATCGTCCGCTTGCGTTTGGCAGCGTTTGCCTGGCGGTGGCCGTGGGATCCGCAGGTCGCGCGATCCTCGCTTTTCCGCGCGGTGGTTTGAGGGTATTCGAAGTTTACAGTTCCGTGATCCGTCTGTCTTTCGCCCATCTGCGGGGCGCCCTGTTACCGGGCTCTCGTATTCCGGGTCCGCGGCGGGGTAGGTAAAGGTGTGGCTTTACGAAGTAGCAGCGCGATTTCGATGACTGGAGAATACTTTCGCATACATGTCCCGTAGCGACTTTGTCTCGGTAACGATCGTCACTTATAACAGCGGCCGCTTCATTAAGCGCTGCCTCGAATCGGTGCTTGACCAGAAATATCCGCTGAAGGAAATTATCGTGATCGATAATAATTCCTCCGACGGCACCATCGATATCCTCGAGCCTTTCGAGGACCGCTGCCGCATCGTTTATAACGAAGAAAACATCGGCTTTTCGGCAGCGCAGAATCAGGCCATTGCCATGTCCGATTCCGAATGGGTTCTCACGCTGAATCCCGACGTTTTGCTCCTCCAGGGGTTTCTCGAAGCCCTGGTCGCCGCTGGCGCCATGGATCCGAAAGTCGGCACCGTCTGCGGCAAGCTGATGACCATGATGGCTACTTTCGACTTCCCCAAAGAGCCCCTCGTCGATTCCACCGGCATCTATTTCACTCCCAATCTCCGACATCTGGACCGTGGCAGCCGTCAACCCGATAACGGCCATTTCCGCAACTACGAATATGTATTCGGGGCGACGGCCGCAGCCGCCCTCTATCGCCGCGAAATGGTCGAAGATATTGCCATCAACGGCGAATTTTTCGACAACGATTTCTTCGCTTACCGCGAGGATGCCGACGTCGCCTGGCGCGCCCAGCTCATGGGCTGGAAATGCCTCTACGCCCCCTACGCCAAGGGCTATCACGTCCGCAAAGCGACCCCCGGTAACCGCCGCGATCTCACAGCCGAAATCAACATGCACTCAGTGAAGAATCGTTTCCTGCTGCGCATGAAAAATATGACGGGCGATCTTTACCGGCGCAATTTTTTCTCCATCACCGCGCGCGATACCGTAGTCGTCAGCTGCTGCGTGCTCTGGGAACACACATCGCTCCGCGCCTTCCCGTTCCTGTTCAATAACTGGCGCAGCGTGATGGAGAAGCGCAAAGAAATCATGCGCCGCCGCCGCGTCACCGACGAGTATATGGCCAGCTGGTTCGCCTTCGAGCCCGTCAGCAAGCCCGCCCCGAAGAAATTCGCCGCCGCGCTCACCCCCACGCGCGTCACGAAGCAACGCTGATCCCGTGCGCATCGCGTTACTGGGAACGCGCGGCATCCCCGCCCGCTACGGCGGCTTTGAAACCTTCGCCGAAGAGCTTTCGGCGCGCCTGACCGCCCGCGGTCATCGTGTCACCGTCTATTGCCGCGATAAATACGAAGCCCCCACCTACCGCGGCGTCGATCTCGTCTGGCAGCCCACCATCCGCCACAAATATCTCGATACCCTGGCCCACACCTTCTTCTCCACTCTCCACCTGACCTTCCGCCGCGGCCCCTACCCCATCGACGTCGCGCTCTATTGCAATGCCGCCAACGCCATCTTCACCCTCCTGCCGCGCCTCGCCGGAATCCCCGTCGCGCTCAATGTCGATGGCATCGAACGCAAGCGCAAAAAGTGGAATCGATATGCCCGCGCCTGGTATTTCGTTTCCGAGTATCTTTCCACCATCCTGCCCACCTGTTTCGTGACGGACGCCGAAGCCATCCGCCGCTACTACCGCGAGCAATGGAAAGCCGATTCGCTTTTCATCTCTTACGGCGCCGATACCACGCTCGCCACCACGCGCGAAGCGCCGGACCGCCTGGGACTCCAGCCCGGCCGCTATTTCCTCTACGTCAGCCGTCTCGAACCGGAAAACCGCGCCCTCGAAGTGCGGCAGGCGTTTGAAAACGTCGTCGCTCCCGAAATGAAGCTTGCCCTCATCGGCTACGCGCCCTACGCCAGCGAATACATCCGCCAGGTACGCGATACCAAAGATCCGCGCATCGTCATGCCCGGAGCCATCTACGGCGCCGGCTATGCCGAACTGGGCACCTGGTGCTTCGCCTACGTTCACGCCACCGAAGTAGGCGGTACACATCCCGCCCTGATTGAAGCCATGGCGCGCGGTGCTCTGGTTTTATATCTCGATACCACCGAAAACCGCGAAGTCTGCGGCGATGGCGGCCTGCCCTTCACGGATCGGGCCAGCCTCACCGCGCTCATGACCCACGTACTCGGGATGACCGACGCCGAGCGCGCCGCCTATCGCGAACGTGCCCTCGAACGCGTGCGCGATCGCTACGACTGGGATGCGGTCGCCACGCAGTACGAAAAACTCTTGACCGGCCTGCGAAAATAGATCTTCCGTGCCGCAAAACGCCCGCTGTTACGTCGAAATCTCGCGCTCCCGCCTCGCCGCCAACTACCGCGCCGTCTGCAAAGCCGCAGGCCCCGGCACCACCGTCATGGGCGTCGTCAAAGCCGATGCCTACGGACACGGAGCCGTCGAAGTCTCCCGCGTCCTCTGCAACGAAGGCGCCTCCTGGCTCGCCGTCAGTTCCGTCGACGAGGGGATCACCCTGCGCCGTGCCGGCATCGCCTGCCGCATTCTCGTCATGGCCGGCGTCATGCCGTGGGAGCGCGGCGCAATTCGCGAATTTCACCTCACGCCAACATTGCATTCCATCCACGAAATCGCGCAGTTTCAAAACTCGGATGCTGCCCCTCCTGTCGACGTGCACCTGAAAATCGATACCGGCCTCAATCGCCTCGGCACGCGCGCCGCCTCCGCTGAAATCGCCGGCGCCATCCACGCGGCACCCGGCATTCGCCTCGAAGGCCTGATGTCGCATTTCGCCTCCGCGGCCGACTTCACCTCCGAACAGACCCTGGAGCAAATCCGCGCGTTCAATGAGATGACCGCCGCCCTCGCGAGCCACGGCATCCGACCCACGCTCACACACTGCGCCAGCACCAACGCCATCGCCTACACGCGGCCCGGCGTCATGCAGTCGCTCGTGCGCCCCGGCCATGCAATCTACGGCTACGTCTCACTCGCGCGCGGCGACGCGCCACCCTCCACCCTGCGCGTCGAACCGGCGCTTTCATGGAAAGCCCGCATAGTCGCCGTCAAAGATCTGCCAGCCGGATCGCGCATCGGCTACGGCGGAAGTTTTATCGCCCCCGGACCGATGCGCATTGCCATCCTCGCCGCCGGTTATGCCGATGGAATCTCGCACAAGCTTTCAAATAAGGGCAAAGTGATCGCCGCCGGCCGCTTCGCCCCCATCGTTGGCCACGTCTCCATGGATCTCACCACCATCGATATCACCGCCTCGCCGCAACTGCAACCCGGCGACGAAGTGACCCTGCTCGGCCGCGAGCGCGACCTTTCCCTCGACGCCCAGCAAATCGCCCGCACCGCCGGCACTATCTCCTACAACGTCCTCTGTGGCATCAGCGCGCGCGTCAAGCGCTACTATGTCGATTAACGCCGTCGATTAACACCGTGCCCCAGCGCCTCCGCCAACTACCGTGGCTTCTCCGCCGCACCCTCGTCGCCTCCCTCGACGACGGCCTCTTCGCCATCGCGAAGGGCGCCGCCTATTCCGGCCTGCTCTCCCTGTTCCCCGTCCTCACCTCCGCCGCCGCCATCTCCATCCAGATTCGCGCCGATTACGTCCGTCAGAAAATCGCGGTCTTTCTCTCGCGCGTGCTCCCGTCCGGCACTGAGGACACGGTGCTCCAGCAGTTTCGCTACAGCGGCCAGCGCCCCGTCACTCTCATCGTGGTAGCCGCGCTGCTCTCGCTTTGGGCCGCGTCGAGCGTGGTCAAGAGCCTGGTCGATGGCTTCAACGCCGCCTATCGCGTTCCGCGCAACCGCTCCATGTACGGTCATGCCGGCGTAGGAATTCTGCTCGTATTCCTCGCGCTGATCCCCATGTTCGGCGCGTCGTCGCTGATCCTGTTCGGCGGCACAATCGAACACGGAATGCTGAAACTCTGGAAGGTCGATCCCGTCCTGAACCCCCTCACCGGCTCGCTCGAAATCGTCTTCCGTATCGTCCGTTACGGCATCGCGCTCGGCGCAGCCTGGGCGCTCACCGCGATCCTCTACTACTACGGCCCCTACCGCAAACAGCGCTGGCGCGATGTCTGGGCCGGAGCCTTCCTCGCCACCATCCTCTGGTTACTGGCAACGCTGAGCTTCAGCTGGTACATCCGCCACATCACCAATTACAATCTGCTCTACGGCAGCATCGGCTCGGGAATCGCGCTGCTGATCTGGATGTACATGTTGGCGATCATTGCACTGTTCGGCTGTGAATTCAACGCCGAATACGAGCGCATGCGCGTGGCTGAAACAAACGCCACATAGGCCCGGCATCTCTTCACACAAACATTCCTCCCCCCTCCCCGCCACAACCCATAAACTTTGCATTGCAAAGTCCTCCACCATTCTCTATACTGGCTTCATGGGTGCCGTACGCCCGATTCGCTCCACTACCGCGCCCATCGGCCTGCACGATCAGGCCATGGACAACCTGCGCTTTATCCGTGATGCCATGGAAAACGCCGGGTCGTTCACCGCCGTGCCTGGCGTAGGCGGAATCGTAGTAGGCGCCACCGCTTTTTTCGCCGCCTTCGCCGCGCATCTCAGTTCCGGTTCGCGCGCCTGGCTGGCCGTCTGGATCGGCGAAGCCTTTCTTGCCCTGGCCATCGGCCTCGGTTTCTCCGCCCGTAAGGCGCGCCGCGCCGGCAACGCCCTGCTTTCACGGCCTTTCCATCGCTTCGTATTTGCCATGGCGCCGCCCATCGCCGCCGGTGCGGTCATCACTATCATGCTGAACGGCGCCGGGCTGACCCATTTTCTTCCCGCCGTCTGGCTGCTGTTGTATGGCGCGGGCGTAGCCTGCGGCGGAGCGTTTTCCGTGCGCGTAGTGCCCGTGATGGGCCTGTGTTTCCTGCTGCTGGGCACCGTGGCCGCCGTCACGCCCGCCGTTTGGGCGGATGCGCTGCTGGCTCTCGGCTTCGGCGGCTTGCACCTTATTTTCGGATGGATTATTGCGAGGCGTTATGGCGGCTAAATCTTCCGCGGCAACCAAACAAACAGCCGGACCCCGCGCCGTTACCGATACCGGCGAAATCAACCCGACTTCCGTAGCCGCCTCGCTCGACCGCATCATTCACGAACGTCTGCGCCTCGCCATCGTCAGCGCGCTTTCCGTGAACCCCATCCTGACTTTCGCCGAACTGAAGCGTCTGCTCGCCACCACAGATGGCAACCTGAGCGTCCACTCGCGCAAGCTCGAAGACGCCGGATACATCGCGGTCGAAAAGAAATTCGAAGGCCGCGTGCCACGCACCGAATATCGCCTCACCCCCGTCGGTCGCGCCGCGCTCGAACGTTACCTGACCCACATGGAAGCCTTAATCCGCGCCAGCCGAGCCCGTTAAACCCTAAAAAATTTACCCATACACTTTATGAAACAAAGTACACTGCACGCAGCAATCATCATGGACGGCAACGGCCGCTGGGCGGCCCGGCGCGGCCAACTCCGCCTCGAAGGCCACCGCGCCGGAGCCGAAACTCTGCGCAGCATCGTCGAAGCCGCGCCGCGTCTCAACATCGGCGTCCTGACGGTCTACGCCTTCTCCGCCGATAACTGGAAGCGCCCCCAGGAAGAGGTGGAAGCGCTCATGTTCCTGCTAGCCTGTTATCTCGAAAAGGAGTCCGGGCGCTTGCGCGACGCCGGAGTCCGCACTTCCGTCATCGGCCGCCGCGATCGTCTCCCGCCCTCTCTGCTAGCCGCCATCGATCTGGCCGAAACCCGCACTCAGCACGCCGAACGCCTCCATTTCCGCCTCGCCATCGACTACTCCGCGCGCGCCGCCATCCTCGAAGCCGCCGCCAACGAACTCCAGTCCAGCCTCCCCGTCGACCTGCTCATCCGCACCGGCGGCGAACAGCGACTGAGCGACTTCCTGCTCTGGGAATCGGCCTACGCCGAGCTCATCTTCTCCCCGCGCATGTGGCCCGATTTCACCCCATCCGACCTCCGCGCCGCCGTCAACGAGTTCTACCGCCGCGAACGTCGCTTCGGCGCCGTGCCCGAACCCGTACTCGCCAGCCACCTGGCCGCCGCCGAACGCTGGCTTCGCTAGTGTAGTGCGTCAGTCAGAATGAGGATTAGGCGAGAGCGGCACGAGCGCGCTTGACCTTTTCGGGAATATCGCTGGCTTGTGCGGTCCAGATGAACGGTTTGGGCTTTCGATTCACCAAGCCGGCTTTGTGTTATGCTCCGGATGTTATGTCTCGCTCCCGGTTGTTTAGGGTTACGGTCTGCCCGGTCCTGATGGTGGGCGTCCTGCTCGCGCAGCAAGCGCGGCCAGTGTTTGAGGTGGCATCAGTCAAGCCCAGTCATCCTGAGGCCCATGGTGCGACCATAATGCACGAATTCTCGAATGGGAGGGTCAGTGTGGAGGCAAATACCTACTCACTGATCCAGGCTGCCTTTGGAGTCAGGAATGATCAGCTGGTTGGCGGGCCAGGGTGGATTTTCAATGACTATTACAGCGTCATCGCGAAGGCCGAACGCCCTGTCGGCGCCTCCGAGATGTGGCCGATGATGGTACCGCTGCTCGAAGACAGATTTCACCTGAAGGTGCACCGCGAGAAGCGGCAGCTGCCTGTCTACAAACTTTCAGTGGCGAGCGGAGGTCTCAAGCTCAGGGAAGGTGCCTGCGCTTCATGGGAGGAGCGGGCTCCCCCGCCACCGCCCGCGCGCGGCGCAACATTTGCGCTTCCATGCGGAAGACTTACAGCGTACCTCATCGAGCGGGGGACCGGGACCGAAGTTGTCGGCGGTAAGATCTCGATGTCATCCTTGGCGGAGTTTCTGACCAGCCACTTTAGGCATCCTGCTGTGGATGAGACAGGTTATAAGGGAACGTTTGATGTTGATGTGAAGATCTCCAGCGATGAAATGTGGGGTCGTGTGCCGCTCGACTCCGATCCTTCCGGATTACCGACTGTTTCGGGGGCGATGCGGGAACTGGGAATCAAGCTGGAGTTGGTTAAGGGCCCGGTCGAGATGCTCGTGATCGATTCGATCGACAGGCCGACTCCGAACTGAGGCACCGCCATAGCCGAGTCACTCACCACTCCACTAACCCACTCCGACTGCCGCTAGTCCCCCGCCCATTCCTCCCCATCTGCGAAAATTGAAGCTTCTTGACACCTCAGGGCCACTTCCTCACCTTCGAAGGCATAGACGGCTGCGGCAAAACCACGCAACTCCGCCTGCTCGCCCAATATCTCCGCGAACACGGCCGCGAAGTCGTCGAAACCGTCGAACCCGGCGGCACCGAAATCGGCCGCCAAATCCGCCGCATCCTGCTCGACCCCGCCAGTTCCTCCATCCAGCCGCGCACCGAACTCCTCCTCTACTTCGCCAGCCGCGCCCAAAACGTCGACGAAATCATCCGCCCCGCGCTCCACGCCGGCAGCATCGTCCTCTGCGACCGCTTCACCGACTCCACCCTCGTCTACCAGGGCTGCGGCCGCGGCCTCGACCCCGCCATCGTCCTCGATCTCGACCGCATCGCCTGCCAGGGCCTCCGCCCCGCCACCACCATCCTCATCGATATCGATCTCGAAACCAGCCTCAACCGCGCCAAACGCCGCAACGAGCGCTTCGGCCCTTCCGAATCGCGCATCGACGACGAAAGCGCCGCCTTCCACGACAGCGTCCGCAAAGGCTACCTCGCGCTCGCCGCCGCCGAACCCGCGCGCTTCCTCGTAATCGATGGCCGCGCCCCCATCGGCGACGTCGCCAGACAAATCCGGGAGGCACTCCAAAATCGTGTTTGATAATTTTTGGGGCAATCGCCACGTCCAGATCGCGCTCGAAGGCATGATCGCCCACGAACGCATCCCGCAAACCCTGCTCTTCGCCGGACTCGAAGGCCTCGGCAAAGCCACCCTCGCCCGCCGTTTCGCCGCGCGCCTCCTGGGCTCACCCGAAAAGATCGAGCACGATGATCTCAGCCTGCCCGAAAACACCGCCGCCATCGCCGCGCGCGAAAAGCTCCCCGCCGATAAACGCAACGACGATCCGCTCTTCTTCGGCACCCATCCCGACTTCCTCACCTTCCCGCCCGATGGCCCCATGCGTCAGCTCGGCATCCCGCAAATGCGTCTGCTCAAGGAACGCGCGCAGTTCAAGCCGCTGCACGGCGAGCGCCGCGTCTTCCTCATCGATCAGGCCGACCGCGCCAACGAACAGGCCGCCAACTCCCTCCTGAAAACACTGGAAGAACCGCCCGATCACCTCATCCTGATCATGACCGCGGATAACGTCTACGATCTTCTGCCCACCATTCGTTCGCGCTGCGTCCTTCTCAACTTCTCGCCGCTCACCAACGACGACATGAAGGATTTCGCCCGCGCCCGCGCACTCGATAACTCCGAGCGCCGCATCTCGCTCTCCGGAGGCTCTCCCGGCGTAGCGGCATCGCTCGACATAGCCGTATACGAAAAGCGTCGCGCCGCCATGCTGGCGCTGCTGAAAACCGGAGCCGGCGCCGCGCCCTACGCCACCTGGCTGCCGATCTCGGAAACACTCGGCCGCAGCAAGAGCGAAAAACTGGAGCTGTACCTCAAGCTTTTATACGATCTCCTCCGCGACCTCACCCTGCTGGGCGAATCGAACCCCGCAATCCGCAATATCGACCTCCGCGCCGACCTCACCGCCCTCTCCGCCCGCGTCTCCCGCAAATGGCTGATCAACGCTGTAAAGAGCGTAGACGAAATCGCCGCCCTCCTGCGCCGCAACATCCAAAAACAAATCGCACTCGACGGCCTGCTGATGCAACTCCGCCGCCCGGCCTAATTCTCCGAAGCCGCAGTCTCAACGTGATCGATCACAACAACCTCAACCGGACCCTTCACAGCATCCAGCCGCAATCCCAACTGTTCCTTCATCGCAGTGAACATCGAAATATCCGGATCCCAGTCCAAAGTGAAATCGAAAACACCGCCGAGCCCAGTCTGATCCTCAACAAATCGGCCAGTCTGATCGGTAAGCACCTTCGCCAGCATTTCCGCCGAAACCTGAGTGCCAGTCAAGTGCCCGGAGCCAGTCATGGAAAACGGATTCTGCCCCACCGGACCAGCCGGTTTCGCCACACGAACCTTAGGGCCATTCTTATCCACAACGAGAGCGTAATACGGCAACTCCCGGCTCTCCTTATGCACAACAAGCCCGAACCGATCAGCCAAAAGTGACCGCATCATGAGATTTAGCTGCCCGGGCGCAGCAGGCCCCGCGCGGGAGCCACCGCAACAATGTCGTACCGCGCCGAGTCTAGTCCTTTCGGCTTTCCCAGAAGGCGCTCGCTCCGGACGTCATATGCCCAAAGAATCAGCATCTCGACAGAGTAATTCGAAAAGGTCAGCCGATTTCCCGAACGCGTGATCGACATAGCGTGATCGGGATCGGCGGGTTTGATCGACGCGACCTCAAACGCCTGCTGCGCGTGAACCACTCCGGCTATCATCGGCAACAGTCCAGGAATCAGGCCGAGCTTCACACTACTCCCTCAAGCTCTGATACGAGCGAGCGCCCGCGAGGTTAACATCGAAGTCAACGCTTTCGCCCTCAGTAAATCCCCGCTTCCCCCTTAGGCCGCGTCTTCCACCTACGATGAATCCACAACCACTGCTCCGGACACTCCCGAATCGCCGCCTCCACCGCACCCTGAATCCGCGCCGTATCCTCCACCGCATCGCCCGTCATCGTCAGCGCCGGATAAAACCGCAGCACATACCGCCGTTCGCTCTCGCTCCACAAGGCAAACCCCGGAATCACCGCCGCCTCACTGCGCGCGGCAAGCCTGGCAAAAGTCAGATTCGTGCACGCCTGCTTGCCGAAGAACGGCACAAACGCCGCATTATCCCCAGCCGAATTCTGATCCACCAGAATCCCCACCGGCTCGTTATCCCGCAAAGCATGCAATATCGACCGCGCAAAATCGCGCTTCGAAAGGAGCGTATTCCCCGATAGCGCACGCCGTGCCTCCACCAAATCGTCCACCAGCGGATTATCCAGCGGCCGCACCACGATGCTCATCTTCTCCGTCAGCAGCGCATGCGCAAACGCGCTCAGCTCCCAGTTGCCCAGATGCGCCGTCGCAAACAACACGCCCTTACCGCGAGCCTTCGCCCGCTCGTAATGCTCGAACCCCTCATAGCGAATCCACTCCGCCACGTTGCTCTTATCAATAATCGGAAAACGCGCAAACGCCACCAGCAGCCTTCCGATAGACCGGTAAACGCCATCCACCGTCCTCTGCCGCCACGCCGCATCGCGCTCCGGATACGCGAACGTCAGATTCGTATAAGCCGTCTGCCGCAGCCTCGGCGCCACCGTGTCAAGTAATCGCGCGCAGCCCAAACCCAGCGCATCCGCCTTCGTTCGCGGCGCATGTTCCAGCGCGAAAACCAGCGCGCGGGCCAGCACCGCCTCCGCCGAATTCCGCCACACCGACCGTGTCCGCAACTTATTCGATCCAGCCGCCGCCAGCCACCAGCTCGCCCGAATAAAACACCACGCCCTGCCCCGGCGTCACCGCGCGCTGCGGCTCGTCGAACACCACCTCCACGCGATCCGCGCTCAGCGGAGTAACCGTAGCCGCCGCCGGCATATGCCGATTCCGAATGCGTACCTGCGCTCGCGCGGGCGCCGACAGCCCGCTCCACGAAACCCAGTTCACATCGCGCGCAATCATCGTGGACCGCAGCAGTTCATCATTCGATCCAATAGTCACCGTCTGCGTCTTCGAATCCGTCGCAATCACGTAGAGCGGCTCCGGCGCGGCAATCCCGAGCCCTTTGCGCTGCCCCACCGTAAAATGATGCGCGCCCGCATGACGACCCCGCTCGCGGCCTTCCGTATCCACCACCACGCCCGCCGTAGCCTCCGCGCTCACGCCTTTTTCCTTCAGCCACGCGTCCATGAAAGCCGCATAATCGCCGCTCGGCACGAAGCAGATCTCATAGCTCTCATGCTTCTTCGCCACCGGCAAATCCAGATCCTCGGCCATCGCCCGCACATCGCCCTTCATCATTTCGCCCAATGGAAACAGGGTGCGCGCCAGCTGCGCCTGCGTCAGACCCCACAAAAAATAAGTCTGATCCTTCGAAAAATCCACCGCCGTGCGCAACTCATAGCGGCCCGATTCCGCATTCTTCGTGATGCGCGCATAATGCCCCGTCGCAATCGCCTGCGCACCCACCGAATCCGCCAGTTCCAGAAACTGATCGAACTTGATAAACGTGTTGCACAGCGTGCACGGCACCGGCGTGCGACCCGCCAGGTACTCGCTCACGAACGGCTCGATCACATTCTGTTCGAACTGCCGCTCCAGGTTCACCACGTAAAACGGAAAGCCCACCTGCTCCGCCACACGCCGCGCATCATACACGTCGTCGAGCGAACAACACCGCCCCGTCGCTTTATCGGAAGCCAGTTCCGGCAACCGCCGCTGATTCCACAACTGCATCGTCATGCCTACAATGTTGCGGCCATCGCGATGCAACAACGCCGCCACCACGGAGCTATCCACCCCGCCCGACATCGCCACCGCAATCAGATCGTTCATACTCACGCCTTCACATCCGATAAAACCGCCGGCCGCAGTACCGCAGGAGAAATACGCCGCAAATGCGCCGCGCTTGCCACCACCGCTTCGATTAACCCATCCACCTGCTCCACCGTATTCCCCGGCCCCAGCGAAAACCGCACGCAGGAACGCGCGTCCTCCGCGCTGAGCCCCATCGCCAGCAGGACATGCGACGGCTCCACCGCTCCGCTCGAACACGCCGACCCACTCGAAACCGCATAACCCCGCAGATCGAGCGCAATCACCATCGCCTCACCCTCCACGCCCTCAAACCGAATGTTCGACGTGTTCGGCACTCGGCATTCCGCGTTTCCGTTCACGCGCGTCCCCGGCACCTGACTCAGAATCCCCTGCTCCAGCCGATCCCGAAGCTCACCGAGCGCGCTCCAGTCGAATTCAAGCGACGCCGCACGACCCAGCGCGCTCGCCCCTGCGACATTCTCCGTTCCCGCGCGCCGATCGCGCTCATGATGGCCGCCATGCATCAGCGCCGCCAGATCGATGCCCTTGCGCACATAAAGCGCGCCCACGCCCTTCGGGCCACCGAATTTGTGCCCGCTGATGGAGTAAAGATCCACCCCGAGCTCCCTCATATTCACCGGCAAACGACCCCCCACCTGCACGCCATCGCAATGGAACGGCACATTCGCGGCGCGCGTCATCGCCGCAATCTCCGCAATCGGCTGCACCACGCCCGTTTCGTTATTCGCATGCATGATCGAAATCAGAACCGTGCCCGGCCGCAGCAATCGACGCACATCCTCCACCTGCACGCGCCCGTCGCTTCCCACCGGCAGGTAGCGCACCTCCACGCCTTCGCGCTCCAGCTGTCCGAAAGCGTTGAGCACCGCCGGATGTTCAATCGAGCTGGTAATCGCATACCGACTGCCCCGCGTCGGCTTGCGCGCAATGCCAAACACCGCCAGATTATCCGCCTCCGTGCCGCCGCTGGTAAACACAATCTCACGATCCGTGCATCCCAGCCTGCCCGCCACCGCACGCCGCGCCGCCTCCAGCCGCCGTTTGGCCGCCTGTCCGAAAAAGTGAATGCTGGACGCATTGCCGTATACTTCAGCCATGGCGTCCGTCATATCTCTCAGCACTTCCGGCGCAACCGGCGAGGTCGCGTTGTGATCGAAGTAAAAGTGCTGCATTTCTCTTAGTTTAACGCGCGCGTGAATCATGAAAGCACCCGTCATCACGCTTTTGACCGACTTCGGCCTCGCCGACCACTACGTCGCCGCCATGAAAGGCGTCATTCTCAACCTCTGCCCGCGCGCGCGCCTGATCGATATCTCTCACCAGATCGCGCCCTACTCGATTTCCGAAGGCGCCTACACGCTGGCGCAGGCCTGGCAGTATTTCCCGAAGGGCACCGTGCACCTCGCGGTGGTCGATCCCGGAGTCGGCAGTGCCCGACGAGCCATCGCCGTCGAGATCAATGGACACCGCTTCGTAGCCCCCGATAACGGCCTGCTCACGATGGTCCTTGCCTCCGGTCATGCGGCGAAGACCCGCGAAATCAGCGCGCGCCGCTATTTCCGCGAACCAGTCGGCAACACCTTCCACGGTCGCGATATCTTCGCGCCCGTCGCCGCCCATCTCGCCAATGGACTGGCTCTGTCGCGCCTGGGCAAGTCGCTCGCAGACCCGGTCATCGGCAACTTCGCCAAACCAGTTCAGATTGCGGATCAACAGTGGCGTGGCAATGTCCTCAGCGTGGACAGGTTCGGCAACGTCATCACCAATTTCGATTGGGCCACCTTCCACGAAATCGCCCAGCGACCCTTCAGTTTGAAGTTAGCATCGCGACCGTCAACCAAGGTGAATAAATTCCACTCCACCTACGCGTCCGTGCAGGCCGGCAAGCTCTTCGCCACCCAGGGAAGCACCGGCTACATAGAAATTTCGATCAATCAATCGAGCGCCGCCGCTGCCCTGAACGCAGTACCCGGAACGGCAATCGCGCTGAAATGCGAGTAGCAGTACGTTTCCCCGCAGAACCCCTTGTTATACGCGCCGCGTAGGTTTACACTGATGGTGTTGGCAGAAGTGATCGGACGCAACTGCCAGTCGGCACATTATTCTTTTTCATATTATTGGCCTTATTCTTCCTTACAAAACTGGCTGGCTAGTCGGAAACGGCAAGCCAGCCAGTTTCGTTTAGCCCCTGATCTTAATCCCGAAGCTCCACAATCGTGGCCCCGGTACCACCCTCATACTGCGCCGCCGGATAAAACTTCTCCACATGAGGATTCTGCTTCAGCAAATCCTGAATAGCGCGCCGCAGCACTCCCATGCCATGCCCGTGGACGATGCGCACCCGCGCCGCTGTCGCCATCACCGCGGCATCGAGGAAACGCTCCACCCGCTCAATCGCCTCCTCCACATGCTCGCCGATCACGTTGATCTCCTGCTCACCCGGATTCAGTTGCGGCCCCGACATCAGCCGCACATTCTTCGGCAGCTTCGGCTCCGGCGCGCCCGTGTCCGTGAGCACTTCTTCCACATCGCTCAGCGCCACCTGCATCTTCACAAATCCGACTGCCACTTCCAGCCGCTCATGACCAAGCAAGCGGCTGACGCGCGCGATATCGCGAATACCCTTCAGCCGGACGCGCGCGCCTTCCACAATTTTGGCGCGCGGGGCGGCGGCCACAGCCTCCTTCTGAACAACCGTGGCTTCCCAGTCTTCGCGCATCTCGCGGCCCAGCTTCGCGGTTTGCCGCTGCGCCTGGTCGATGGATTTGCGCCGGTCCGCGGTTTCCGCGATGCGCGCCACCGTCTCATCCGCACGCTCCTGCCAGCGCCGCTGCATTTCATCGAAGCGGCTTTCCAGTTCACTCAGCTTCGCGGCTTCTTTGCGCGCCCAATCGGTGGCCAGTTGCCTCTCGCGAACCACCAGCGCCTCGCGTTCACTTTCGAGCGTGGCGCGCAGGCGGTTGGTTTCGTCGAGCCGCTCATGCAGATCCGCAATCAGCCGTGAAAGCTCCAGATCCCGCGCTCCCAGCGATGCCCGCGCGCGCCGTAGGATATCTTCCGGCATCCCCAGCCGCGCCGCGATTTCAAGACCCGCCGACTTGCCCGGCAGCCCCACCATCAGCTGATACGTGGGCGCGAGCGTGGCTTCATCGAAGCCCATCGATGCATTCAGCACCGTCTTCGTGCTTGCGCCGTAAATCTTGAGCGCGGTCAGGTGCGTCGATGCGAGCGTAAACGATCCAGCAGCGCGGAAATGATCCACCAGCGCGACACCCAGCGCCCCGCCTTCATCCGGATCCGTTGCCGAGCCAATCTCGTCCAGCAATACCAGCGAATCCGGCGTGGCATCGAGCGCCATTTCCCGCAATCGCGCCACATGCGCCGAAAACGTGCTCAGATTTTGCTCGATCGATTGATGATCGCCGATATCCGCCAGCACCTGTTCAAACACAGGCAGTTCAGCCGACTCGCACGGCACCGGCAGCCCCGCCTGCGCCATCAGCGAAATCAGCCCAACCGTCTTCAGCGTGACCGTCTTGCCACCGGTGTTCGGACCGCTGATGAGCAGCGTGCGCGTTTCGCTATCGAGAGTGAGCGAGAACGGCACCACCTTCTTCCCTGCCCTGCGCAGCACGTCGATGAGCAGCGGGTGGCGCGCGTTCTTCAGTTGCAGCCGCCGATCCGTGAACTTCGGTATTACGCAATCGAAATCGATGCCGAACCGCGCCTTGGCGAAGATCACATCGAGCCGCGCCATCACGGCGGCAGCGTCGCGAATCGGATCGGCCGAGGCCCGCAGACGGTCGGTCAGTTCCCGCAGTATGCGAAACACCTCGCGCGCTTCGTCGTCCTGCAGCCGCACCAGTTCGTTGTTGAGATCGATGGTATCGAGCGGCTCTAAAAACAGCGTCTGCCCGGTGGAACTGGCGCCGTGGATCACGCCAGGCAGCTTGCGGCGCTGCCCCACCAGCACCGGCACCACAAACCGCTCATTGCGAATCGTAACGTATTCGTCCTGCAACACGCCTTCATTACGGTTCGCCTTGAGAAAACGTTCGAGCGAATCCTGAATCGCTTTCTTCTGCTTCTCGATGTCGCGGCGAATGCGGTTCAGATGCGGACTCGCACTATCGAGCACCGAACCATCCGCCTGAATCTTACCGCTCACCTCGCGCAGTACCTGCCGGAAATCGCCGATGCGACCCGCATAAGCGCCCAGCAGCGGAAAGCGCTCCGCCGCGGCCCCGAGCGACGATTTCGAATCCGCCGCGCGATCCAGAAAAACGATCAGTTCGAAGATTTCGCGCGGGTCGAGCGCGGCGCCTTCAATCCGTAGCTTCAATACGGCCTGCGCGATGTCCGGCAGCCCGTTGAAATTGATGCGCAGCGCGCCACCACGGCCCGCAGCCCGCAGATACTCCATGGCTTCGCCGGCTTCAGCGAGTTCGTGTTCAATGCGCGCGCGATCCATCGACGGCGTAACGTGCGCCATCTCTTCCGCGCCAGCCGGACTCGCAATCGAGCGCGCCACCAGCACATGGACCTGGTCCCATTCCAGGGCTTCCAGTCCGGTAAACGGTGTTTCATTCATGACTGTGTAACCTGGCTATGCAACCAGTCGAAGGCCTTCGCGATAACGCCCGGCGTACCCGGCGTGATCTTCAGCGCGCCGATCTCCAGTTCGGTGAACCACTCGGCGCGGCTCGCATCGTCGGCAGCCTGCAGCGTGCCGCCCGCGGGACGGCAGATGTAATCCATCAGGATGTAGTGATACTCCACCTCACCGCCCTCCTTCGCCATGATTCGCTCAAAAACCTCAATTAAGTGGACCACCTCAACTTCAAGGCCAGTCTCTTCCCGCACTTCGCGCCGCAGCGCGTCTTCCAGCTTCTCTCCGGTTTCAACGGCTCCGCCCGGTATCGACCAATAGCCTTTCAGCGGCTCCCTGCCGCGTTCCACCAGCAGAACGCGGTCACCGTCAATAATGAGCGCGCCCACGCCAGGAATCGGACGAGCGGGAAAGCGACGATTGTCCGGCATCAGTATTGCAACGCGCCCTTCACGCCCACCCTGATCCGATAAACATTCGCCGTCGTGGCCACGAAGAGCCATTCCAGTTCCGTGCCTCCGAACGTGCAGCCGATCACGCGCTCCGATTCGAGCATCGTCCGCAACGGCGCACCATCGGGCTTATAAATGGCCAGCCCCTGCGCGCTCACGTACACGCGGCCTTCCGCATCGAGCCGCAACCCCGACGGCACACCCGGAATCTTCGTGACGAAATCGCTCTGATTCGAAGCCGCACCTTTCGAATCCAGATCGAACACCACGACCGCATGGCGATCCGCATCGGACACATACAGCTTCTTCCCGTCATTCGAAAGCGCGACGCCATTGGGCCTCGTCTGCCAGCGGGCTACCGCTTCGAGCTCACCTTTCGGAGTCACGTGAAAGACGCCGTTGAAACTCAGTTCGCGGCGATCGATGGCGCCCGCGAAGGCCGGATCGGCGAAGTAGGCGTGGCCGTCGCGCCGCACCGTGACATCCGTTGGAGAGTTCAGCTTTTTGCCCTCGAAGCTCTCCGCGACCGTCTCGAACTTCCCGCGCTTATCCAGCCGCACCAGCCTGCGCGCGTCGGCTTCGCAGATGTACAGCCGCGACTGCGTATCGTACGCCAGACCCTGCGCGCCATTGGCGTCCTGATGAGTCGGTTTCGGGCGCTGGTCCGGATCGAGCCGGTAAATCTCGCGCTTCAGGACATCCGCGATGACCAGATAGCCATCGTGCGACCAGGCGAGTCCCGCCGGAAACCGCATACCAGAGGCGACTCTGGTGACTTCAACTTCATCGGGAATTTGGGGCACAGGGTTTCAGGCCGGCCGTCACAGCGGAGTCACCTGAAGCTGGTTCACAACGCTCTTCACGCCCTTCACCTTCTTCGCCAGACTCTCCGCTTTGCTCTTCTGCTTCGCTTCCTGCACTTTGCCCTTCAGCGTGACGACGCCGTCCTTCACATCCAGTTCAATCGCGCCGCCCTTCACCACGGAGTCGCTCGCCAGCTTCTCGCGAACGCTGTCGTAGATGTAATTGTCGTCGGTGGGCTTATCGGCGGCCAGCGTCGAAATAACCAAAGTCAGCAGCAGCAGCAGAGCGGTAACGACGCGTTTAATTTTCATCTCTTTGAGCCATTGTACGCCAATCGATTGTGTTCAGGAACGCCGTCTTCTCGCGCCAGTCGCGCTCCACCTTGACGTGCAGGTCCAGATAGATTCTGGCGTCGAAGAGCGCTTCCATTTCTTCCCGCGCCGCGGTCCCCGTGCGCTTCAGCGAACTGCCCTTCGCGCCGATGATAATGGCCTTCTGTCCGTCGCGCTCCACATAGATGGTGGCGTAGATTTTGATCAGCTTCGGGGATTCTTCCCACTTATCGATGATGATGTTGACCGAATGCGGCACTTCCTGCTGAGTGGTCAACAGGATCTTTTCGCGAATCAGTTCGGCGGCGAGGAAACGCGCGGGCTGATCGGTAATATGGTCCGGCGGAAAATATTCCGGACCTTCCGGCAGCCGCTTAATCACTTCTTCGCCCAGGCGCTGCACGCCCTCGCCTTTGAGCGCGGAGATCGGAATGTATTCCGCGAACGTGAAGCGCTTGCGGTATTCGTCCAGAATCGGCAGCAGCTCGGCGCGCGATTTCAGCGCGTCGGTTTTGTTGACCACGAGGATCACGGGCGGCCCGTCCTGGCGCAGAATCCCCAGCGCGCGCTCGTCTTCTTTCGTAAAGTGCTCGTGCGTCGCGTCCACCACGTAGACGAAGACGTCGCGCTCTTCGAGCGAGGCGCGAACCGCGTCCATCATACGCTTGTTGATGGACGAATCCGATCTGTGAATACCCGGCGTATCGATGAAAATCACCTGTGCGCTATGGGTATTCATCACGCCCTGAATGGCGGTGCGCGTGGTCTGCGGCTTATCGGCCACAATCGAAATCTTCTGGCCCACGAGCGCGTTCAGCAGGGTGGATTTGCCGGCATTGGGGCGTCCCAGTATGGAGACAAAGCCCGAACGGAACGGTTTCGGGGTTGTGGCAGTTGTATCCGGCGTCATTGGGTTACCTCCGGCACGCGGCTCAAACGCACCTGTTCAATCCGCATATCGTCGCTGGCCAGCACTTCGGCGCGGATGCCGTCGCGTTCGATGTTTTCGCCCGCTTTCGGCACGCGGCCCAGCCACTCCATCATTAACCCGCCGATTGTCGTCGATTCGATATCTTCCTCCGCGTGATAATCCAGCATATCGGCTAGCCGCGCCAGATCGAAATTTCCAGAGACGATAAAGCCTCCGTGTCCGTCTTCCTTCACATCGGAATCCGGTTCGTGCTCATCCCGGATTTCTCCCAGAATGACTTCCACCAGGTCTTCCATGGTAGCCAGACCCGCGGTGTTGCCGTATTCATCGACCACGATCACCATGTGCGAGCCATCCTGCTGCATTTCGCGCATCAGGTCGTGAACCGACTTGGTTTCCGGCACCAGCCGGATGGGCCGCATCAGTTCCCGCACCGTACGCGTCGGCCGATCGCTCTCGGCGACCTCAAACATGTCGCGAACGTGGACGAATCCAACTATATCGTCAATCGACGCCTGGCAGACCGGGATCCGCGAAAACTGCTCGTGAACCACCAGTTCGTGCAACTGCGTGAGCGTATCGCCGGCGCGCGTGGTAATCATATTGGGGCGCGGCGTCATCACTTCACGCACCACCTTGTCGCCGAACGCGATCACGGATTCGATGAGCCTGCGGTCGGCCTCTTCGATCAGGCCTTCTTCGGTGCCCGCCGTGATCAGGGTATCGATATTCTCCGCCGGAGTGGCCGGCTCCTGATCCTCGGGCTCCTGCTTGACGATATCGAGCAGCGAATGCAGAAAGCCGTAGGCCGCCACAAACGGCCTTGCGGCGAGCGCCGTCAACGAATAGAACGGCAGGAAAGCAATCATCCAGTGACCGGAAGATCTGCGGTAAAGCAGGCCCGGGATCAGATAGGCCGACAGGTTCATCAGCAGCAGCGCGGCAATGAGAGCCTCGATCACGTCGAGCCCATTCAGCCGGTCTCCGTCGATGATCTGCGCCATCACGAAGACGCCCATCGCCACCAGACAAGCGTGCTTCCACAGCGAAAACGTGAGAGCGCCCGTTTCGGTGGGCATCTTCAGTTTCGCTTCCAGTACTTCTTTGAAATATCCGAGCGCCGGCAGCTCGCGCGCGCGCAGCCGCATGCTTTCCACGTACAGCGTCTGCATGACGGTAAAAAGCGCCGCCAGCACCACCAGCACAATCAGGATCAGCGCGATCATAACGACGAACGCTCAATCAGGCCGGCAGGTAAGCCCAGCTTTTGCTGCCAGCGGAGTTCGGCGCGGGCCATTTTCCCGCCGTCCGTTTCGTGATCCATCCCCATCAGGTGAAGGACACCGTGGAGCAGGAGCACGCAGACTTCGCTTTCGATGGAATGGCCGCGTTCGCGCGCCTGCACGCGCGCACGGCCCAGCGAAATCGCAATGTCTCCCAGCGGATTTTTCTCACCGGACAGGAAGGAGAGCACATCGGTGGCCGAATCCTTATCCCGAAAGCGCAGGTTGAGCGACTTCAGTTCCGCATCGCCCGTAACCAGGCAATGAAACTCACGGCCACCTGCGACCCGCTCCCGCACCAGCCGCGCAAATTTTTCGATTCGAGTACGTTTCAGCGTTGCCGGCGGACGCCGGTAAGTTATAAGAGGGTCGGGTTTCATGCGTTGCCGCTCAGGCCTGTGCCGGAGCGGGAATGGCCGGATCGGGCATTGCGGGGTCGGGTGCAAGCTTGAGCGAGAGCTGCCTGCCCGCTACCGCTTCGTTGTATTTCTCGTAGGCCCGGACGATGCGCTGCACGAGCGAGTGCCGCACCACATCGCGCTCATCGAACTGGATGAACGAAATGCCTTCGACGCCCTTGAGAATCTCAGCCGCGTCGAGCAGGCCGCTGCGGCGGCCGGTGGGCAGATCCATCTGGGTCAGATCGCCGGTGACGACCATCTTCGAATTGAAGCCCTGGCGGGTGAGGAACATCTTCATTTGTTCCTGCGTGGTGTTCTGCGCTTCGTCCAGAATGATGAAGCTGTCGTTCAGTGTGCGGCCGCGCATGAACGCCAGCGGAGCCACTTCAATCGAGGCGCGCTCCACCAGTTTCTCCACTTTTTCGGCGTCCAGCATGTCGTAGAGCGCGTCGTAGAGCGGGCGCAGATAGGGATCGATCTTCTCCTGCAAAGAGCCGGGGAGAAAGCCGAGGCGTTCGCCGGCTTCGACCGCAGGACGCGTCAGAATGATGCGCGTGACGCGCTTCGAAATCAGCGCCTGGATGGCCATCGCGACGGCGAGATAAGTCTTGCCGGTACCGGCGGGTCCGATGCCGAAGACGAGATCGTTGCGTTCGATCGCTTCGAGGTAACGGCGCTGCGTGGCAGTCTTCGGCGCCAGCACTTTCTTGCCGAAACTGCGCTGCTTGCCGGAGTCGAAGAGCGCGCGGAGGGTCACGTCGGGATCGGCGGTGACCACGCGCAGCAGGCTGTTGAGATCGCCATTCTTAAAAATGGCACCTTCTTTCACCAGCGCGAAGTAATCCTGGAGGATATGCTCGGCCCGCGCGACGGCGGCGGGCTCACCTTCGATCGCAAGCGTGTCCGTATCGAGGCGTGTACTCACGCCCAGGCCGGATTCAAGCAAGCGTATGTTTTCGTCGCGAGTGCCGAACAGGCTCTCAATGCCGCGGGTAACCGGGACGCTGGTAATCATCTGGGTTGAAACGGACCTCCGTGTGATTGATTTGTGTTGATTAACAAGACGGGCGAAGCAGCAAACGGGATGCTCATGAGCGGATGGAACAGGGCGCGAAGAGGTGATCGCAATGCGAGGGTGTACAGGGCCGCGAAAAAGCGGGGAAGGACAGCACCATCCTCTTCGATTATAGCAAAAATCAGCTGTCAGCTGTCAGCTATCAGCTTTCGGCTGTCGGCTTCAGGCTGCGGCTGCTATTTTGAGGCCGGAATTGGGGCGATTGGGGCTTTGATCGTCATATTGCTCCCAGGCGCCTTCGAAAAAGATGCGTTTGGGGCCTCCGAAAGTGCCTTGGGCGACTCTGACTGCCGATTTGCGGTTGGCCGCGGCCAGGATTTCGGCGGTTGAAAAAACAATGCCATTTTTGCTGCGGCGGGTTGGCGCCTGATAGGGTAAACCATTGATTTCATTGGCTTCCGCTATGTGTATCTCTTCCTTCAGGTCATGTTCATAGTTACGTTTGCGTTCGGCCTGGAGTTCGGATAGCTTGTCCATATTCTTGTGGATGCTGCGATTGAGACGTTGCTCGTAGAT
>Ga0302198_10000952_pt1 | contig 31982 bp, 23 predicted proteins | sample II_Bog_N2_2_FD_193521 | JGI IMG/M metagenome (GOLD analysis project Ga0302198, IMG submission 193521) | Peat permafrost microbial communities from Stordalen Mire near Abisko, Sweden - II_Bog_N2_2 | ecosystem: Environmental > Terrestrial > Soil > Wetlands > Peat | place: Sweden: Abisko...
GGCATTCGATGCGCGTGGCTCGGGCCTGGATACCTCAGGCGCATTCGGAGCCATTCTGCCCACGGTGCTGGCAGACGCCTTGCAGGGCACGCTGACCTGGGGTTATTGGGAACAGGAGCCGGAAGGAACGCTGGCGGTATTCCGATTTTCTGTGCCGGAAAAGGCTTCGCACTATACGGTAGCTTCTCCAACCCTCGGGTTTGAAATTCGCAGCGCCCCGGCTTACCACGGCGAGATTGAGGTAAACCCAGCCGACGGCGCCATTCTACGCTTGATGATTCTGGCAGATATTAAGCCGGCAGGCCCAGTCGCGGAGGCAGGGATCATGGTGCGGTATGGCCCAGTGGATATTGGCGGTCAAACGTATATTTGCCCGCTGAAGAGCGTGGCGCGTTCCGTTGTCCGGGCGGTACCCGGCGGGCCCGCCGCGAAGGGCGATGCCCCGAACGTGATGTTGGAACCAACTTCAAATTCAATGGTAATGCTCGACGCTCCCAAAAAGGATGAAGATGCTTTAGAGGCAACGCAGGTCAGAGTGAACGATGTTTTGTTCAAGAAGTATCACTTGTTCAGGGCGGAAACGCGTATTGTGACCGGCGAGGAGCCGTCCTCTGAACTGCCGGCGATTCCTGCAGCGGTCCCTCAGCATTGACCGTGCGGAAAGCCACTTATGCGCCCTTGATTGCTCCTTTAGGCCGCGCGTGTTACAAGCTAAAGAACAGGGTTCAGCCAGGATGGCCTCGAAGAAAGTTCAGGCTTTCTGGTTTTGTCCGTTATGTCCGCGAGCCGAGTAGTGTCGCCCCCGGCACCCTGAATCAGCAGTGAAGGGAACCCAGAGTCTTTATGAGCGCCGGCCTTCCAGTGGAAATGGAAACGCTTTTCGGAGACTACCCGCTTGACCAGGCATTCGATGAGATGCGGGAGCGGGGCGGGGATGTGCGCCCCCATTACAAGGCGCTGGCCGAGATGCTGGCGCAGCTGCCGGAAGAAGAGCTTCTGCGGCGAAAGCAGTCGGCGGACCTGTCTTTCCTGACCCAGGGCATTACCTTTACTGTGTACGGGCGCGACGAGGGAACGGAGCGCATCTTTCCTTATGACCTGCTGCCCCGGCTCATTACCGCAGCCGAGTGGGACAGGATTGAACGCGGCCTCACGCAGCGCATCACGGCGCTGAACATGTTTCTGCGCGATGTTTATTCCGACGCGAAAATTCTGAACGACCGGGTGATTCCGCGCGAGCTGGTCTACAGTTGCAAGCATTACAGGCGGCAAATGCGGGGCCTGCAGGTGCCGCGCAATGTGTATATCGCGGTGGTTGGCTCAGACCTGAATACCGGCGAGTACGTGGTGCTGGAAGATAACCTGCGCGTACCGTCCGGGGTGAGTTATATGCTCACCAACCGGCGCGTCATGAAGCGGACATTCCCGCAACTGTTCCACAGCTATGGTGTCCGGCCCATTGAGCATTATCCGCAACTGCTGCTGGCGACGCTGCGATCGCTTGCTCCTGAAGGCCGGCCGGAGCCGAATATTGTGCTGCTGACGCCCGGGGTTTTTAATTCGGCGTACTTTGAGCACACGTACCTGGCGCGGCAAATGGGAATCGACTTGGTGGAAGGCCGCGACTTGGTGACCCACGACAACATTGTGTACATGCGCACGACCGACGGGCTGAAGCGCGTGGACGTGATCTACCGGCGCGTTGACGACGACTTCAGCGATCCCCTGATTTTCCGTGGCGACTCGATCCTGGGATGCGGCGGCCTCTTCAATGCCTATCGCGCCGGAAACGTGACGGTGACCAACGCATTCGGTACAGGCCTGGCGGACGACAAGGCGGTGTATGCGTATGTGCCGGACATGATCCGCTACTACCTGGGCGAGGACGCGATTCTGCCCAACGTAAAAACCTTCCTGCTCGGCGACGACAAGGAGCGGAAGCATGTGCTGGCCAATCTGGACAAGCTGGTGGTGAAGGCCGTAGGCGAGAGCGGCGGATACGGCATGCTGATTGGACCGCAATCGACGGCACGCCAGCGCGAAGAGTTTGCGCGCCAGATTGAAGCGAATCCGAGGAACTATATTGCGCAGCCCACGCTGGATTTTTCGCGTGCGCCGTGTTTGATTGGAAACCACCTTGAGCCTCGCCACGTGGACCTGCGCCCCTACATACTTTTTGGCGACAAGGTAAACATTGTGCCCGGCGGCCTTACGCGCGTGGCTCTTGAAAAAGGATCGCTCGTGGTGAACTCTTCGCAGGGTGGCGGCAGCAAAGACACATGGGTTCTTGAAGAGTAATCAGGAACGGATTTCGGGAGAGTCCGACGATGTTATCGCGCGTGGCTGACAGTCTCTACTGGATGAGCCGCTATCTGGAGCGGGCGGAGAATACTGTCCGTCAACTCGACGTGACCATGAGCCTGATGCTCGACACCAGTGACACCAGCGCGGAGGTGCGCTGGCAGCGGATGATGGCCTCGCTGGGCAAACCACCGGGCATGGAGTGGAACGACGATCTGGACGCGATGGCCAGGATGCTGGTGTTCGATACCCTGAACCACGCGGCAGTCACGTTTTGCGTCAATGGCGCCCGCGAGAATGCGCGCCAGGTGCGCGAGGAGATATCCAGCGAGCAGTGGGCGCGTCTGAACCGGCTCTATCACCAGATGCACTCGCCGCACGCGCAGTCGCAGTTCCGCGTGAATATCAACGATGCGCTGGCGTCGGTGGTGGACGGCATACACCTGTTCAAGGGCGTCAGCGATACCACCATGATCCACGGGCAAGGCTGGCAGTTTATCCGGCTTGGCCGCTATCTCGAACGGGCATACGCCACTGCGACTCTGCTGGAGGTTTACCAACCCGACCTGTTCCAGCCGAATGAGCAGGACCATTCCGGCTACCAGTATCTTGAACTGGTAGGGCTGCTGCGTTGTTGTACCTCGTTTGAAGCGTATTGCCAGGTGTATACCGCCGACATTTCATCCGAGCAAATTCTGGAATTCCTTTTGTTGAACCGCGACTTTCCCCACGCCATTCGCTATACCGTCGACGGTATGCGCGATGCCATTGATTCTATCCAACGCTCAGGAGGACGGCGCCCCCCGGAGGAGTTGATTGCCGTGATCGGGCGCCTTCAGGCGATGCTTGGCTATACAACCATTCAGGAGATTCTGGCCGGCGACGTGGCAAAGTTTCTTCACACCATTCGCGAGCAGTGCATGCGCATCCATGAGCTCATCTACCGTTATTACGTGCACTATTCCATTCAATCCGCGCTGGCGACTTGAAAGGCAGCTTTTAGCGTTTGGCTATTAGCCGTTAGCTTTCAGCTCGTCCATGCGCACGCTGGGAAAGTTAATAGCTAATAGCTACGTAGGACGCAACCCCTGAAGGAACGTTGGAAACCATGAACTTCTATTCCATTCGGCATCTAACGCGCTTCCGCTATTCGAAGCCGATCAGCGAGAGCATCATGGAGACGCGCATGCATCCGCGCTCCGATGCGAATCAGCACTGTCTCACGTTTTCGCTTTCGGTGAGCCCGCGGTGCCGCGTCTTCAGCTACCGCGACCACCAGGGGAACACCGTGCAGCATTTCGACATTCCCGGCGAGCATAACCAGTTGGTTATTATCGCGGAATCGGTTGTGGAGCAGCAGGTTCTGCCCGATGTGCCCGCGTTCCTTTCGCCTGACGCCTGGGGCGCTTTGGACGACATGATCGAGGCCGGCGACTACTGGGAGATGCTGTTGCCCAGCACGTTCGCCGTCGAGACGCCAGCGGTGGTCTTGCTGGCCAAGCAGATGGGTGTCACGCGCCGCGATGACCCGTTGATGCTGGTGCAGGAGCTGAATCAGCGGCTCTTCGATTACTTCAAGTATGTACCCCGCTCCACGCGCGTGGATTCGCCCATTGACGAGGCCATCATCAGCGGCGAGGGAGTTTGCCAGGATTTTGCGCACACCATGATTGCCCTGTTGCGACATGTGAAGATTCCGGCGCGGTACGTTTCCGGCTACCTTTATCGCAGCCGCGAGGACCACGACCGCTCGACGCCCGATGCCACGCATGCATGGGTGGATGTGCTGCTGCCGCACCTGGGCTGGGTAGGCTTCGATCCCACCAACAACCTGGTCGCGCATCATCGCCATATCCGCACCGCGGTGGGTAGAGACTATGCCGATGTGCCGCCCACCCACGGGATCTTCCGCGGCAAGACGGAAAGCGAGCTTTATGTGGCCGTGCATGTGCAGGCAGGCGATCAGCCGCCAGCGCTGGACCAGCAACTGCCCATCCCCGAAGACTGGAGCGTGCTGGTGGAGCGCGCGCAGCAGCCACCGGAGACCGCCATACCCTTCATCGATTTGCAGCAGATGCAGCAGCAGCAGTGAACAGTGAGCAGTGGACAGTGGACAGGGAATAGAATCGAAGCGGAGGTGCAATCGGCATGAACGAAATTGTGTTTGAGGTTGCGCAGGAGGCTGACGGTGGGTTTACCGCTGAGGCCCTCGGTGAAAGCATCTTTACGCAAGCCGATAACTGGGACGAGTTACGGGCCAATGTGAAAGAAGCAGTCCAGGCATTTTACTTCGATGCCACGCCGCCTGCCGCGATTCGTCTGCACCTGGTCCGCGACGAGGTGCTGGCCGTCGCATGAAGTTGCCACGCGATTTGAGTGGACAATCGCTGGTGAAGTATCTCTCGAAGCATTGGGGATACCAGCAGGTGCATCAAGTCGGCAGCCATATCATTCTAGAAACCAAGCAGCCTACGCCTCATCGCATCGCGGTCCCCGCACATCACCCGCTTAGAATTGGAACGCTGAATGCGATCCTCGTCTCCGTTGCCGCGCACAAGAACGCGACCAAAGAGGAAATTCTGAAGGGCATCTGACGGTGTCGTTCGTCGCGACTGTTGAGCTTGGGAGATGCCCAACCTCAGCCGGCTTTCCGCGCCTCAGCTGCAATCTTTCTTAGCTCAGGCAGGATTTGGCCCAGCGCCGCCGGCCCCGCGTTGCGTCTGCCTAACGCAAAATACACATCGCGATAGAGCCGGTAAAGCTGCTCGTAGACCGCGGCGGATTGCGGGTCGGGTTCGACGGTGCGGAGCGGCAGGCAAACAGCGGCTTGGGCTTCTTCGATGGTCTTGTAGGCGCCTGCGGCGAGCAGTGCGAAGATGCCCGAGCCGAGACTGGTTGGAATGCCCGCAGGCACAAGCACCGGCTTGTTCAGCACATTGGCATACACGCGATTCAGCACTTCGCTCTTCTGCGGGATGCCGCCGGCGTTGATGACGCGATCGATGCGCACGCCATGCTCGGCCATGCGCTCCAGAATGAGCCGGGTGTGGAAGGCGGTGCCTTCGATGGCCGCGAAGAGCTCGTCCTGCGCGGTGTGCATCAGGTTCCAGCCCAGCGTGACGCCGCCCAACTCGGGGTTGACGAGAACGGTGCGGTCGCCGTTGTCCCAGGTAAGGCGCAGCAGGCCGGTTTGTCCTGCCTTGTAAGCATCCAGACCCTCGGAAAGCGCCGAGACGGTGGTGTTGGCACGGCGGGCAATGGCGTCAAAAATGTCGCCGGTGGCGGAGAGGCCGGCCTCAATCCCGGTAAAGCCGGGATACACGCTGCCAGGAACCACGCCGCAAACGCCGGGAACAAGCTGCGCCTCGCGGGCCATGGCGATGATGCAGGTGGACGTGCCGACTACGTTCACCGCGTCGCCCTCGCGTATGTTGGAGCCGATGGCGTCCCAATGCGCGTCAAATGCGCCCACCGGGATGGGAATGCCAGCGCGCAGACCAAGCGCCTCGGCCCACTTGGGCGAGAGATGGCCGGCAAGGTGATCGCTGGTCAAGTATTCTCCGCCCAGCTTGGCGCGAATGCCCGCAAAGAGCGGATCGACGGCGACGAGGAAAGACTCCGGCGGCAGGCCGTCCCAGCGCGGGTTCCACATCCACTTATGGCCCATGGCGCAAACGCTGCGCTTGAGCTCGCCGACGGTGGTAATGCCGCTCAGGGTTGCGGCCACCATGTCGCAATGCTCCAGAGCGGTGACGAAGCGTGATCGCTTGTCAGGGTTATGGCGCAGCCAGTGCAGCAGCTTTGAGAAACCCCATTCCGATGAATAAACGCCCCCGCACCAGTCGATACCTTCAAAGCCCAGTTCGTGAGCCTTCGCCGTGATCTCTCCGGCTTCGGCGTGGGCACGGTGATCGCACCACAGGTAGTAATCGTCGAGCGGTTCCAGATTCTCGCCAACCGGAATCACGCTTGAGCCGGTGGTGTCGAGGGCAATGGCGGCAACAGTACTGCCGTCAACGCCGGTGGACCGGAGCGCATCGCGGGTAGCGGCTGCCAGTGCGGCCATCTGGTCGGCATGAGACTGCGTGGCAAAGTCGGGGTCTTCACGCCGCCGGTGGAGAGGATAGGATGCCGAGGCGGTGCCGATGGGGCCGGTCTGGCTGTCGACAAGAGTGACGCGAACACTGAGTGTGCCGAAGTCGACGCCGGCAACGATGGTCATGGGCTAGCTCCCCGGTAAACGCTTTCCAATACGCAGACCAGAGTACTACAGAACAGTTGTCAGTTGTCAGAGGTCAGTTAACGGCGCTTACTTCTTCGCGGCTGGAAGCATGGCCTTGAGTCTGTCGAACATGCCGGGCTTTGCGGCTACAGTTCCGGCCACGGGCTTGGGGATGTGCGCTGCGGCAGAAGACTCTGTCGGCGGCTTGGTTTGAGACGTGGACGGCGGCGCGGGTTGCGGCGCGGAGGGCGTGGCCGTCGCTGCGGCGGGCTTGTCCGGCGGACGATCGACCACCCTTGTGCCGGGAAGGTCGGGGACCGGCGTCTCGCTGTTTTTCACGAGGATGGAGATTCTGCGGTTCGATGGGTCTTCCGGGTTGCTCTTGACGCGCAGAAGCTGGTCGGCGTAGCCGCGCACCTGGGTGACCTGGTCGGAGCGCACACCGTCCTGTTGCAGCAGGCGCCGGGCGGAGTTGGCGCGATCCGCGGAGAGCTCCCAGTTGCTGTACGTGGTATCAGAGGAGTACGGCGTCGCGTCGGTGTGGCCCTCAATGAGCAGAGCGTTGGGCAGCGTCTTCAACTCGCCGGCCAGCAGCGCCAGCAGCTCCTGTCCGCTGTCACTCAGGCGCGCGCTGCCGCTCTGATAGAAAGTGCCGTTCTTGTCCTCAAGCAGCTCGATCCGCAAACCCTCCGGAGTGATGGTGATCTCGATCTGCTTGGAGAGCTTTTCCAGTTCCTTGCGCGCCTTGATCTCCTCTTCGAGCTTTTCTTTCAGCTTCTGCATATCGTCGTTCACCGTCTGGGATACGGTTGAGCCGGTGCCGGTCATGGTGGTGCCGAGCTGGGAACTTGTTCCTTTGGGGTCGTTGAAGTAGCCGGCGACCGCGCGCTTGACCTTTTCACTGGAACCCATGAGCCAGAGAACGATGAAGAGAGACATCATGGCGGTGACGAAGTCGGCGTAGGCCACCTTCCAGGCGCCGCCGTGGTGGCCGCCGTGGCCGCCCTTTTTCTTGATCACGATGATGGGTTGACTCTTGGCCGTCATGACGCCGCCCCAGTGGGTTGAAAGGTTTTAGGATGCCGCTTCCACGCTTCCGCCTTTGCAGCCCTTTTCCATTTCGTCGAAGCTGGGGCGGACATGGGCAGGAATGGCGCGGCGGCCCATTTCAATGGCGATCATGGGCGCGGAGCCTTTGAGAAAGGCAAGCAGCAGGACGCGCAGCACGTGGAGATATTCATTTTCCGCGTCGGCGGATTTGGCCATGCTGGAGCTGAGAGGGCCGGCCACGCCATAGCAGGCCAGGATGCCGAGGAACGTGCCTACCAGCGCCGCGGCCACCTTTTCCCCGATCTCTTCCGGCGGGCCACCGAGCGACCCCATGGTGATAACCACCCCGAGAACCGCCGCCACAATGCCGAGGCCGGGAAGGGCGTCGGCCACGGTGGTGAGCGCGCTGACGGGCTGGGTGGCCTCGTGGTGATGCACTTCCATGTCGAGCTCCATCATCTGGTCCATGTCGAATGGCTCCACGCCGCCGGTGATGGCCGTGCGCAGCGTGTCGCAGACGAAGTCTTTAGCGTGATGGTCGTTCAGGAATTCGGGATAGTTCTTGAAGATGGAGCTTTCCTTGGGCTTCTCAACATCGTTTTCAACGCTGAGCAGACCTTCTTTGCGCACCTTGTTCAAAAACTGGTACATCATCTTCAATGTACTGAGATAACGGGCCTTGTTGAAGGGCGAGCCCTTCAACACACCTACCAAGCCTGCGCCAATTCCCTTGAGGATGTGGATGGGATTGGCCACCAGCAGGGTTCCAATGGCAGCGCCGCCGAGGATGAGCAGTTCGGCGGGCTGGATGAGGACCTGGATGTGTCCTTTCTCCATGAGAAAACCGCCGATGACTGCCCCGATGACGACAACAATGCCTATGATGGCGAACATGAAAGTCTCCCCGATGCCGAAGTGATCCGGTTGCCCCCCGCGTGAAGGCTTGAGCTCATGGCGATCTGCGCACGTTCCAGCAACTGGGCCAGGGTTTCCGAGGTGTCGGCCTGGGCTGCGCCGACGCTCACGGTAAGGGATACGCGGTCTCCCCACCAGCGGAAATCGGCGGTTCTGGCCAGGCCGGCGAGCATCTGCGCATGTGCGGCCAGCATCTCTGCGGTGCGTTCGTGGGAAAGCACGAGAAATTCGTCGTCGCCCCAGCGGCCCAGTTGGTCTGTGTGCCGCAGCCCCCCGGCGAGCGTTCTTTCCACGCGCTCAAACATGGCGTCGCACGCCTGGGGGCCGTGCGTTCTACGCAGCGACTGACCCTGGTCGATGGTGAGCCAAAGCACGCCGAAGGGCGGAGCGCCTTGCGTAAAGTCCTCGAATTCTCTTTCCAAGCGCTCCTGGAGGTTGGTGACGTCCTTTTCGACCCCCGAGTTATCGGTTGTCGCGCCGTGAGGAAGCGCGTCCAGGCTTTGGGCTGGATGGAAGACAACCAGGTTTCCGATGCGTTCGCCAAGCCCGTTGCGAAGCACCACAACGCGAACGATGGCGGGGAGCTGATGGCCCAGGCGATGGCGCAGGGGTACGAGGGTGCCGGGGCCGGGATGGGTGTGCGCCCCGGCGTGGGCTGACCATTGCCGCGCGCCCCCAACCACCAGGGTTTGCAGCGCCTCGTTCACAGGACGCCCAAGGAGATTGACGCGAGGGTAGCCGGTGATGGCTTCGGCGGCACTGTTCCAGAATGCGATCCGGCCTTCCGGATCAGCAAGAACAATCCCGTCCGGGAGTGTATCCAGAGTGGCTTCCAGCAGTTCCAGACGATCGGTCATCGAAGCCCCCCGAGTGGTTCATCGGCGGGAGAAGCGACAACTTGACCACCTGCGGTGGGGCAGGCGCTCGCTCTTCGCTCGCACGGCTTTGCTCCTTCTCATTCATCGAGGGATAAGACAGCACGATGGATGGGACACAGTGCGAGCGGCGTTAACTCAGAGTGTGCAGGAAGCCGGATCAGGTTTGCCGGCGAGGGCAGGGGGCTTCATGGGCAGCCGGACGGTGAAGTTTGTGCTTCCCGGAACCGATTGAACCTGGATTTTGCCACCGAACTTCTGGGTGACAATGCGATGAACGATCTCCAGGCCAAGACCGGTGCCCGATCCCTGCGGCTTGGTGGTAAAAAAAGCCTCGAAGATATGAGGGAGGGTTTCAGGAGGAATTCCCGAGCCATGATCGGTGATGCTCACGGCCAGAGTGGCGGGCTCCTCGCTGGTCCCCGGCTCGGTCCATGTGGAGATTTCGATACGGGCTTCGCTGGGTGAGGCGTCGACGGCGTTATCGATGAGATTGGTCCAGACCTGGCTTAGAAGCGAACCGCGGCTGTAAATGGTGGAGGGGGCCGCTTCAAAGTGCTTCTCGACGGAAATCTGCTTGATGCGCAGTTTGTGGCCAAGCATGGTGAGCGTGCTCTGCAGGCTGTCGTGCACGTCAAGTTCTCTCACCTGGGAGCGATCGTCGTAGGCGAATTTCTTTACCGCCATTACCAGCTCCGTGACGCGGGAAATGCTCTCCTCGATGGCGCAGACCAGCGAGACGCTGGAAACCAGGGCCTCCAGCCAGTTGAGCGCGTCGGAGAAGCTGCCGCCTTCAAATTCCTCTTTGGCGCAGGCGAGTTCGTGCTGGTCAAAGCCGATGGCGACGAGCGCCGGCCCGATGGTGTATGCGTTTTCTACGCCGGCCGATTGCAGCCATTCGGACATTGCCTCTTCCTGTTCCGATTGTTCCAGAGAGCTCAATGCGGGGGCGTGGCAGCCGCGGACGGCGTGCTGCAACAGATCGTGCATGCACTCCAACTGAGGAAGGGTTTTAGGTTTGGCGCTGGAGCGCAGGCTGAGCTCCTGGAGACGCATGAGATTGCCGCGCAGTTGCGAGGCGGCGCGCTTGGCAGCCGAGCCTGGGTTGTTCAATTCGTGCATGAGTCCGGCAGCGAGGGTGCCGAGGGCGACCAGCTTTTCGCGGTGCAGGGCTTCTACCTGGTAGGCCTGCAGCCGCTGAGCCATATTGGCGAGGACTACGGTGCGCACGCGGGGGCAGCAGGCAAGGAGTATCCAGAAGTCTTGTTCGGTGAAGCGGAGGAGGACGGAGTCCTTGACTGCCACGATGAAATGGGCGGACTGGGTCTTGCCGGTCAAAAGGGGCGTTTCGCCGAAGCCTTCGCCTTCGCCTGCGCCGCCCAGCATGGTTCTTGAGCCGTCTGTCTCAGGCCGCTCTGCGCGGGTTTCGCCTTCGAGTACAAGCCAGTAGAGAACCGGATCTCCTGGTCTTACAAGTTCGGTGCCGGCCCTGGCCTGGATGCGTTCCACGTACTCCACTCCGTCGAGCGCATCGAGAAACGCTGTGGGGTCGGTCTCAGCGAAGGGACGGGTGCGGCGCAAGGCCTCTGCAATCTCCCGCAAGGGGATCGATTCGATCTCTAGTCCGTCGTGGTTCATTTCTGTTTCATGCTTCCCCTAAAGCTCAATTCAACACTCCCTAGAACCCGGCCAGATATTGATGGGCAAACTGCACCGCGATCGACCCTTCACCAACCGCCGAAGCTACGCGCTTCACAGAGCCGTGGCGCACATCGCCGGCTACAAAGACGCCCGGCACGCTGGACTCCAGCAGAAAAGGCTCGCGCGGTTCTTTCCAGCTTTCAGGCAGTTTTCCCGCAACCCGCAGGTCCGGACCGGCCAGCACAAATCCGTTCGCATCGCGCAGAACTGCAGGCGGCAACCAAGCCACACCCGGTTCCGCGCCGATAAAAACGAATAAGGAACTTGCCGGCACCACCGATTCTCCTTTTGGTCCCTGCAACCGCAGCGATTCGAGCCGGTCGTTGCCGAGGGCCTCCACCACCCGTGTTTCGGGCTCCAACACTATATTCGATGTGCGCTCGATCTCATCGATCAAGTATTTCGACATGGTGACGGATAATCCGGCTCCGCGGACCAGCATGGTCACCTTGCAGGCGAATTTGGCGAAGTAGAGTGCCGCCTGGCCGGCGGAGTTGGCGCCGCCTACGACAAACACTTCCTCGTCCTTGCAGGCGGCAGCTTCAACCAGCGCGGCGCCGTAGTAGATGCCGCAGCCAGCCAGCCGGTCGGCGCCCGGAATGTCGAGCTTGCGGTAGTGGACGCCCGTGGAAAGCAGCACAACGTGGCTGGAGACCTCGCGCCCGTCCGCCATTTGCACAAAGCGGTATTGGCCGTCGATGCGCAGGCCAGTGACGCGTTGGGTGACGAACTCGGCGCCGAAACGGAAGGCCTGGGCATGCGCGCGACGGCCCAGGTCCGCGCCGGTAATGCCGGAGGGGAAGCCAAGATAGTTTTCGATGCGCGAGGTCGAGCCAGCTTGTCCGCCCGGCGCGTCGGGCTCGATAACCAGGGTGCGCAGGCCTTCGCTGGCGCCGTAGACGGCGGCGGCCAGACCGGCAGGACCTGCGCCGACGACGATCATGTCGTAAAACTCCTGGGCCGCCTGCGTCTTGAGCCCCACCCGCGCGGCCAGCACTTCGACTTCCGGATCCACCAGGAAGCTGCCGTCGGCAAAGACCACGACGGGCAAATGGGCAAGGTCGAGCTGGCGGTCGGAGAGCAGTTTAAGAGCTGCTTCGTCGGCGATATCGAGCCAGCGGTAGGGAACGTGATTGCGGGAGAGGAAGCTGCGCACCTTGTGATCCGCCAGTGACCAGCGATGGCCGACCACGCGCAGACCTTCAAACGGAGGCTGGTAGCCCGCCTCCCAGTCTTCCAGCAGATCTGTGAGGACAGGGTAGAGTTTTTCTTCGGGCGGATCCCAGGGCTTGTTGAGGTAGTAATTAATGCGCGCAGAGTTGATGGCCCGGATGGCGGCTTCGGTGTCGGCGTAGGCGGTGAGCAGCACGCGGCGGGCCAGGGGATAGATTTCGCGCGCCTGCTCCAGGAATTCGACCCCGGTCATTCCGGGCATGCGCTGGTCGCTGAGCAAGAGCGCCACCGGCTCCTGGCGGGCATTCAGCTGGGTCAGTGTGTCGAGTGCGGCTTTGCCGCTGGCTGCCCGCATCACGCGGTATTCGGCCCCGTAGTGCCGCCGCAAATCCTGCACCACCGCTTCCAGGACGCTGATGTCGTCGTCTACCGCCAGCAGAATCGGTCTCGCCATACTTCTGAGTGTAGAGCCTTTGGGGTATTGTGGGGGAGAGGCAGGCGCTGCATTTGCGGCGCCGAATTTTCGTGACCGGGGGTGCTAACTGGCTGTAATCTCATTGTAAGGAAAAATAGAAAGTGAAAGGATTGCGCAAGACCCGACCCGGGCCCCAAATGCATCCCATTCTCAGCGAGAGTGTCTTGAATAAAAACAATGCAATGAGAATGAATATTCTGCCGATAAGCGGACAAGGTGCGGAAACGAATCCCAGGATTTGAGCGCGGGGTACGGGCATTGCAGGGAAAGCACTGAGTGAGCTTCCTAGGAGCTTCCGATTGAAGTTTGCTGACAGGCGAGGCGTACATCATGAATAAGGTCATCCTGGCCGATTCGCAGGCGATATTCCGTGCAGGGACTGCCAAGGTGCTGGCCATGGACGAGGATCTGCGTATTATTGCGCAGTGCACCGATCTTGAGCGGCTGCATCATGCGGTTACCACGTTTCCCGGATCGATTGTGTTGTTTGCGGCCTCGCTGCGGCCGGACCTTGCGCGGCTTGGGCTTTTGCTCGATAGCGTGAATAGCCGGGGGATTGTGATTGCGGAAAACAACGACGCCCCCAGCATGTTTCTTCAGCAGGGATTTCGCGGTGTGGTGTTTCGCAGCGTCACCGGGAATGCGCTGGTTGAGTGTGTGCGCCGCGTAGCCAACGGGGAAACCTGGCTGCCGCCGGAGCTTGTGTTGTCGGACTCGCCGGATGACGATATGGTGGGCACGCGCGTTCGCGACCGGCTGACGCCCAAGGAGATGCGGATTGTGGCCCTGATCGTGCAAGGCTGCAAGAATCGCGAGATCGCAGTCCGCCTGAAGACCACCGAGCAGGTCATCAAGAACTATCTGCGTTCGATCTACGACAAGACCGGCGTGAGCGATCGTCTTGAACTTGCGCTGTTTACCATCCACCACCGGGTACTGGCGCAGGCCGCCGCGGAAGTAGGCAGCCGCCTGGAAGCCGAGGAGATGGCTGCGCCGACGGCGGTGGCGTAGGAACTTACCGTGCTCGCCATTCCGGCCAGATTCGCACTATGAAAGTACTGCCATAACGTCGGAAAGAGCGACCATCAGCGTCATGGACTCCGTAGGACTGGGTTCAAAGCCGAGCGCAAGATAAAAGCTCTTTGCCTCTTCAGAGATGGCATGAACTACGATGCCGCGAATGCCAATCGCATTGGCTGCATGGGCCACACGGTGGGCGGCGTCCCGGAACAGCGCGCGGCCAATGCCTTGCGCCTTCCATTGCCTGTCCACAGCAAGCCGGCCGAGTACCGCGACCGGGATGGGGTGGGGCATATTTCTCCTGAATCGCCCCGGTGCGCTTTCCACTGTAATTGCGCCTGAGGCTAGCGCATAGTAGCCAATTACGCGTTGATCTATGCAAACCACATAAGTGCGCGAAGCGTCGCCAACCTGATTTGCAAGAGCACGGCGCTTGATCCAATCATCGAGCGAAGGTTCACCGGAACAAAAATCGCTGAAGTCATGCCCCTCGGCGAGCGGCGCAGGTGGCTTGAGCCGGGCTACTTCTCCCATGGCGCGGGCGTTGACAGAGAGCGGCGGAGCCGGGCATTCGGCTCAGGCGGCATATCGAGGCGCGAGAGGAACTCGGCGTAGGCTTTCGGGCCGACCGCAAAAACAGTGCGATCGAGGAGCGCATCTTCAGCCGCATGTCGCGCGGCGTTCAACACGAAGTCGGTACGGTTTTTGCCTGTAAGTTCTGCTGCACGATCAATAAGGCCGCGCAACTCGGGCTTGATGCGCAGATTCAACGTATCGCGTCTGGCTTTCGCAGGTTGAAGTACAGGCATGAGAATTCCTCCACCAGAAGGAAGCATAGCAGGATGTAATGACTTTGTCATTACATCCTGCGGGCGTTGTCGTCAATTATCGGGCTACAGTTTTTCCGCCACGCTTTTGGCCTGCGTAAACAGGTAAAGGTAATCCGGGCCGCCGGCCTTGGAGTCTGTTCCGCTCATGTTGAAGCCGCCGAAGGGGTGAGCCCCCACCATCGCTCCCGTGCACTTGCGATTGAAGTACAGATTGCCCACGTGGTACTCGCGCGTTGCGAAGTCAATGCTTTCGCGGTCCCCGGTGTAGAGTGCGCCGGTCAGGCCGTATTCAGTGTTGTTGGCCACCGCCAGGCCCTCCTCAAAGTTCTTCACTTTGATGAGGACGAGCACCGGCCCGAAGATCTCTTCCTGGGCCAGCACCGCATCGGGCGCGATGTCGGCAAACACCGTGGGTTCCAGGAAATAGCCGCCTTCAGCCGTTTGCGGCGCGTTGCCACCGGCCACCAGGCGGCCTTCCCGCTTGCCGGTTTCAATGTAGTCCAGCATGGAGTCAAGAGCGGCCTTGTTCACGACCGGGCCGAGGTTGAGATTGGCAGTTGGATCGCCGATGGTGAGTTGCGCGACCCGTTCGCGGACGCGTTCCACAAACACGTCATAGAGCGGAGCTTCAACAATGGCGCGCGAGCAGGCAGAGCACTTTTGCCCGCTGAATCCGAACGCGGAACCGACTACGCCTTCCACTGCCGCGTCCAGGTCCGCATCCGCGCAGACGAGAATCGAGTCCTTGCCGCCCATCTCGAGAATGGTCCGCTTGATCCAGATCTGGCCGGGCTTGGCGCGGGCGGCCCGCTCGTGGATGTCGAGGCCGACGGCCTTGCTGCCAGTGAAGGCGATGAAGCGCGTTTTGGGGTGTTCGACGATCGCGTTGCCGAAGCTTGCGCCCGAGCCGGGGCAGAAGTTGACCACGCCGCCGGGAAGTCCTGCTTCCTCAAGAACCTCAACGAATTTCGCGGCGATGGTCGGCGCGTCGCTGGAGGGTTTGAGGATGACCGTGTTGCCGGTGACGATGGACGCGGCCGTCATGCCGGCCATGATGGCGAAGGGGAAGTTCCACGGGGGGATGACCGCGCCCACGCCGAGCGGAATATAGAGAAGCCGGTTGCGCTCGCCGGGGTACTGGATGGGCGTGGTGGCTGCGGCAAGGCGAAGCGCCTCGCGGGCGTAGAACTCAAGGAAATCAATGGTTTCCGCAACATCGGCATCGGCTTCCGCCCAGTTCTTGCCGACCTCATAGGTGAGCCATGCGCAGAACTCGAACTTCCGCTCGCGAATAATCTCAGCGGAACGAAGGATGAGGGAAACGCGCGTCTCAACCGGGACCCGGCTCCATGTTTCGAAGGCGCTGAGAGCGGCGGCCATGGCTTCTTCCGCATGTTCCGCGCCGGCTTTCTGGTGGACTCCGACGACCTGGGCGGGGCGGGCCGGGTTGAGGGAGCGGATTTTGCCTTCGGTCCGGGTGCGGTTGCCGCCAATGATCAGATCGTATTCGCGGCCCAGTTGGCTGGCGACCTGGTCGAGCGCAGCCTGCATGGCCCGGGCGTGGTCAGGGGTTTTGAAGTCGACGAAGGGCTCGTTGACAAAGCCGCCCTGGGGTAAACGGGGCTGGATTTCGGTAGAAAGGGATGCGGTAGCCATAGCAGATTACAGATTACAGCTATGAGATGACAGCGGACAGCGGCCGGATGCTCGATATCTGAATGGCGGCCGCGCATTGATGGAGCGCGGCCGCCGGATTGGAGCTAATTCACAGTCACACTGATTGCTGCGCTGGTCACAGTGGTTGAGCCAGAGGTGCCGGTGATTGTGACGGAATACGTTCCAGCCGTGGTGCCGGTATTCCCGCCACCGCCACCGCCTCCCCCGCCGCCACCACCGCCGCTACCACAGGCGACCGCGCCGCCGGCAAGCAGGAACAGGAGCGCGATGGCTCCCAGCATGGCTCGCCAGCTACGCCGGCGCGCCGGGATGCCGAACAGCATGAGCAACGCGAGGCCGGCTCCGCCCGCGGACGGCCAGAAGAGCTTTCTGGTCTGGTTCAGCGAAGTGGTTGCGGCTGTGGTGGAGATGGTGAGCGTGGAGGTTTGCGCTGTGGTACCGGAGAAGTTGGTCAGCGACGCCGGAGACAGGCTGCAGGTTGCCGGATCGGTGGACGCATTGGTGGTGAAGGCGCAGGTGAGGGCCACCGTTCCCGTAAACCCAGCCTGCGGGGTGACGGAGATGGTTGACGTATTGCCGGTGGTTGCGCCGGGAGTGGCGATGGTGACTGCTGTGCCGCCGACCGTGAAGGTGGGCGCAGCGGTGGTGGTGAAGGAGACGATGGTTCCGTTGGTGGTTCCGGTGGGGTTCTGGGCAACTGCCTGGAAATAGTAAGTGGTGCTGGCCGAGAGCCCGGTAAGGTTCGCAGTCACTGCCGTGGCCGTGGTTCCGGCTGCGAGGGATTGAGTGGGTGTCTGGGTTGCGCCGGCAAGCGTGCTGCTGGTGCCGTAGCTGAACCAGACTGTGGTGGCCTGTCCGTTGGGGTTGACCGCGCCCGCCACAGAGGCGGAGTTATCCGTGAGAGCTGTGGCTGCACCGGTGGTGGCCGTCGGGGCCAGCGCAACGGCGGTTGTGGTGAAGGAGGCGATGGTTCCGTTGGTGGTGCCGGTGGCGTTCTGGGCGACGGCCTGGAAGAAGTAGGTTGTGCTGGCACTGAGGCTGGTGAGGTTCGCAGTCACCGCAGTGGCTGTAGTTCCGGCTGCGAGAGATTGGGAGCTTGTCTGTGCAGCGCCGGCGAGGGTGCTGCTGGTGCCATACAGGAACCACACAGTGGTGGCCTGTCCATTGGGATTCACTGTGCCGGCCACCGTGGCGGTGGTTGGACTGATGGCAGTGGCTGCGCCGGTGGTTGCAGTCGGCGCTATTGGAGCGGCGGTGGTAGTGAAGGACGCGATGCTTCCATTGGTCGTGCCGGTGGCGTTTTGGGCCACAGCCTCGAAGTAGTATTTAGTGTTTGCGGTTAGGCCGGTGAGGTTGGCGGTGACTGATGTGGCCGAAGTCCCAGCGGCGAGCGATTGAGAAGTAGTCTGAGCCGCTCCGGTGAGTGTGCTGCTGGTGCCGTAGAGGAACCACACGGTGGTCGCTGCGCCGTTGGGGTTGATCGAAGCGCCGAGCGTGGCCGTGGTCGCGGCGATGGCCGAGGCTGAACCGGTGGTCGCGGTCGGAGCGGCGGCTGTGGTGGTGAATGTGGCGATGGTGCCGTCCGTAGTGCCGGTGGCGTTCTGGGCAACCGGCTCAAAGTAGTACTTTGTATTCGCCGTCAGGCCGGTGAGGCTGGCGGTGACCGATGTGGCCGTGGTTCCGGAGGCGAGGGATTGGGAAGTCGTCTGGGTCGCCCCGGCCAGTGTGCTGCTGGTGCCGTAGAGGAACCACACCGTGGTGGCTGCGCCGTTGGGATTGATCGAAGCACCGAGCGTGGCCGTGGTCGTGGTGATGCTGGAGGCTGCGCCGGTGGTCGCGGTCGGGGCCTGGCCGGAGGCCGTGGTAGTGAATGAGGCGATGACTCCGTCCGTAGTTCCGGTGGCGTTTTGCGCTACGGTTTCGAAGTAGTATTTGGTGTTCGCCGTCAGCCCGGTGAGATTAGCGGTTACCGAGGTGGCCGTGGTTCCGGAAGCGAGAGATTGGGAGGTTGTCTGGGTTGCTCCGGTCAGCGTGCTGCTGGTTCCGTAGAGGAACCAGACGGTAGTGGCTGCTCCATTGGGGTTGACCGTCCCGGCAAGGGTTGCGGCGGTAGAGCCGATGCCAGTGGCTGCGCCGGTGGTCGCGGTGGGCGCCTGCGCGGCGGCTGTGGTGGTGAATGAGGCGATGGCGCCGTCGGTGGTGCCGGTAGCGTTCTGTGCGACTGCCTCAAAGTAGTACTTGGTGTTCGCGGTCAGGCCGGTGAGGTTCGCCGTGACCGCAGTGGCCGTGGTTCCGGCGGCGAGGGACTGGGAGGTCGTTTGCGCTGCTCCGGTGAGCGTGCTGCTGGTGCCGTAAAGGAACCAGACGGTAGTGGCTGCCCCATTGGGATTTACCGTCCCGGCAAGAGTTGCGGCGGTAGTACCGATGCCAGTGGCTGCGCCGGTGGTCGCGGTGGGCGCCTGCGCGGCGGCGGTGGTGGTGAATGAGGCGATGGCGCCGTTCGTTGTTCCACCGGCGCTCTGGGCTACTACCTGGAAGTAATATTTTGTGCCCGCGGTGAGCCCGGTGAGTGGCGCGGAGACGGCTATGGCAGTGGTTCCGGAAGCGAGAGATTGCGTGGCTGACTGGGTCGCTCCTGCAAGCGTACTACTGGTCCCGTAGAGGAACCAGTAAGTGGTCGCGGCTCCGTTGGGGTTGACGGTTCCGCCCACTGTAGCGGTGGTTGTCGTAACCAGCCCGGCGGTGGTGGTGGTGACCGTGGGCGCCAACGCCGCGGTCGCGTAATTGTTGAGGAACTGGGTCACGTCCAGCGAGCCCCAGCCAGTGACCTCGTCGTAGCCGGCGTTGACCAAATATCCCGATTCGCCGCCGGTGAGCGCGGTGGGCGACGGAATACTGTTGTTGCACATGCTGGGAGTGGTTACCACGCAGCCGGAGACGCCGCTGCTGGCGACGGTAACGTCATGAAATGCGGCCGGGACGCTCGCGGCCATGGCGTAAATTCGGGGATTGAGATTGCCTTGTGCGCCGGCCAGTTTCTGGTCGAGCAGGGCCGCTACGCCTGCCATATCGGGGGCGGATGCGGAGGTTCCGCTGAAGATCTCGAAGTAGTATTGGGCGCCCACGCAGCTTCCGCCGCCTGCGGCGAAGCACGCGAAGTAGCCATCGTGGCCTGAGGCGGAAAAGGAGACATCAGGCGTGTAGCGGCCTGCCAAGGCGCTGGGCACACCGGTGCCTGTCTGCCACGATGGCGACGGAATAATGTACTTGCTTACACCGCCGCCAGATGCGGCCACCTGCGTGGTGGTACCGGAGCTGTAAGGCTCATTCCACGCACCCTCGGGGATATACATGAGAGCCGAGCCGAGTTGGGAGGAGTTGGGACCCCAGTAGGCGGTATAGTCGCCGGCATCATTGAACTCGGTTCCGCCAACGCAGGTGGCGTAGCCCGAGGAGCAGATGGAGTTGGGGCTGATGGCCGCCGGGTTCACGGGCGGCGCGACATTGTGTGGGTCGCAGCCGGCGGCTCCGGCGTCACCGGAGGACACGAAGACCGAAATGCCTTCAGTGGCCGCAGTTGTAAAAAGATTATTCCAGAAGTCGACGCCAGAGGCCAGGGCGCTAGTTTCGCAGCTTCCAAAGCTGATGCTCATAACCTGCGCCGGGACGGGATTGGTGTCGACCAGGTACTGCGCATCGGGGTCAAGGCCGGTGCTGGAAACCACAAGGTCGATGGCAGCCCCCGGCGCCACGCTGCCTGAGCGCGTCACGTCGAGGGTGGCTTCGCCCTGTGCTTCCGGGACGGGGTTCTGTGTCGTCGTGGCAGCTGGGCCCGGTTCAACTCCACCGTAAGCAGTAGGCACGATCTCGGTCGGGGTCTGCATTGTAGAGCCGGTAAGCGAACGAAATTCAGTAAGATCAGCGGCATCGACTCTGGATTCACCCACGATGCCGATAGTTACGCCGGATCCGGTAACGGACGCGGGAAGGTCGTAAATGGTGGCGAAATCCGCGGGGACAACAGCGTATTGGACGCCTGAGCTCAAGGTGAATTCCGGCGAAGCGTTATGCTCAACCCTGGCGAAATGTTGCGGCTTATCGTCCACGGTGAACAGCCCGCGGACAGCCTTGATGACCGGCGACAATGCCTGGGGAATCTTCGGCTCCGAGGAGACAGAGACGAGCGGAGAGCCGTTGACGCTGTAGTTGTGAAATTCGGCTTGGAAGGCGCGGCCGAGATCGGCGGCATTCCCGTTGAATCCGATGAAGAGGCGGCTGTTGGAGACGAACTGGACGTGCAGTCCCTGGGATTGCAGCCAGCCGGTGACAGCGGCAATGTCCGATTGCGAGAGGCCGAAGCGCTCGCCCACCTGCACGGGCGTCAGCCATTGGTGATATTCCGGCGATGCGGGATTCTGCTGGTCCTCAATCAGGGCTTCCAGGGCGGCCTCCTGCTGAGCGGAGCGCGCGAGCACGATGGTGAATCCGCTCAACTCTTTGTCCGCCGGGAGGGCGCCGCGATCGTTTTCGGCGGTGGCCCATTGGGGAAAGTGATTGGCCAAGGTTTGAACCTGCGTAGTGTCCACCGATTGAAGAACGCGGTCGGCGATTTCCGCATCCTGCGCTGTGCAAACGCCAGAAAGGGCGGCGAGCAGCGGGATGATGCTGAACACGCGGCCCAAGCGGGCTGCTGACTGGAGAAAGCCGGAGAACGAGGAGCCGTGCAGCAAGGAACGCATACTGTGACCTTTCACTTCACGCAGGTTGAGGGGTGGGAGAATCATGGCGCGGATGACCTTATCCGAAGGAATTGACAGCTGAGCCTGTTTAGCCCGGAAGAGTCGGGCATTTGAGGAAACAAGCGCACGCGATTGTCCAGACGGCAAGAACATAGACCACTTTTTTGGTCCCAAGTGGTTCTGAGAACACCTGCCAGGCGGATCATTAAGTTGCTTTGCAATTGTGCATGGTGCCCTGAGAGAACTGCAAGCGAAATATTACGATCACATGGCTATTGCTTTTCTAATAAATAGAGGGATCCACGACAATTTGCGACGGGAGTTCTCATGGCTTCGGGGATGGAGTTGGAGTGGCTTCGGCTGATTCCGGACCGGGACCGTCTGCGATTTCGGTGGGCCAGCCGGGGAGACGCTGGTCGCCGGTGATGAGGCGTGCGCCGCGCGTGAACGTGAAATAGGTCCAGATCCAGGCAGCGAAGACGGCGAGACGGTTGCGAAATCCGATGAGGAAGAAGATGTGCACGGTGAGCCAGGTGAACCAGGCGGGGAAGCCGCTGAGGTGGGCTTTGAAGGGCCATTCGACCTTGGCGACGGCGGACATGCGGCCAATGGTGGCCATGTCGCCCTTGTCGAAGTAGCGGAAGGCGGGGCGGGATTTGCCGGCGAGATCGGCGGCGATCATTTTGGCGACGTGGTCGCCCATCTGCATGGCGGGCTGGGCGACGCCGGGGACCTGGTGACCGTCCTGCTCGAAGTGGGCGAGGTCGCCGAGGACGAAGACTTCCGGCAGACCCGGCGGGTTGAGGCGGTCGTCGACGAGCACGCAGCCGCGCTTGTCGAGAGGTGAGCCGATGAGCTTGCCGAGCGGCGAGGCCTGGACGCCGGCGGCCCACAGGGTGACGACGGCTTCGAATTTCTGTCCTCCAGCTTCGACCCAGCCCGGCCCCACGCCGGTAACCTGGGTGTGGGTGTGGACCTCGACGCCGAGGCTCTTGAGGGAGGCTTCGGCCTTGGCGGATAGATCTGCAGGGTAGGCGGCCAGGATGCGCGGACCGCCATCCAGCAGGACGACGCGGGATTTTGTGGGGTCGATGTGACGGAAGTCGCGGCGCATGTAGAGCTGGGCGATGTCCGAGATGGCGCCGGCGAGCTCAACGCCCGTCGGGCCGCCGCCGATGACGACGAAGTTGAGGGGCGGGTGCCAGCCGTGTTCGACCATCTGGCGCTCGGCCAGTTCAAAGGCCAGCAGCACGCGACGGCGAATTTCGACGGCGTCCTCGATGGTTTTGAGCCCCGGGGCGATGGGCGCCCACTCCGGGTGCGCGAAGTAAGAGTGGGTGGCGCCGGTGGCGAGCACCAGGTAGTCGTAAGGGAGGCTGAAGCCCGAGCCGAGCGAAACCTGGCGCGCGGAGACATCCATGGCCACAACTTCATCCATCAGGACCTGGGTGTTGGGATGCTTGCGGAGAATGGAGCGAATGGGCTGGGCAATGTCTGCCGGAGAAAGCACGGCGAGGGCGACCTGGTAGAGGAGCGGCTGGAAGGTGTAATGATTCCGGCGGTCGATGACGGTGACATCGACGGGAAGCTTCGCCAGGCTCTTTGCCGCGTTGATGCCGGCAAAGCCGCCGCCGACGATGACCACGCGGGGACGAGAGCGGTCGAGAGGTTTGGTGAGAGCGCCCAAGCTGTGTCTCCTCTGTAGAGAGAGATGCAACAACGGGGAGCGAAGTGGCAGCGGGAATGGGATTGGGATGCGGATGGTCCCAGATATCGGAACAAGGGACGTTCAAGAACGGGGCTCGGAGCCGCTGCTCCAGTTATGCGTTCGATTGCTTTGAACGCGAGCCGCGCCAGTAGAGAATGAGGCCGATGAGAATGGAAGCCGCCGTTCCGGCAACCAGCTTCAGCTCGAAGCCGAGCTTGTCGGATGAGTCGCCGGGAGGGACAAGCGAGACAAAAATGCCGATGAGGACGACAACAAAGCCGAGGCCGCCGCAGATCCAGACGCCCGGCCTGCCGCCGGGCACGAGGATAGCTTGTGGATTCGCGGCACGGTCCTTGCGGCCGGCGAGTTTGATGACGGCGGCAAACATGTAGAGAAAAGGAATGAAGTAGAGAATGATGGCCGCATCGATGAGGAACTGGTAGGCGCCGCGTGTGGTTTCGTTGATTTGGCTGCCGAGCAGAATGGCGCCCGAGAGGATGGCCTGGACCAGGATGGAGATGTACGGAGTCTTCCAACGCGGGTGGATTTTGCCGAAGGCCGCGGGGAGATAGCGGTCGATGCCGACGACGAAGGGGACACGCGCAATGCCGGCCACTGTGCTGCCGACACCGCCGGCGTTGCCCACCGTAACGAGGATGGCGGCGAGGACGCCGAGGAAGCCGACGCGCAGGGCTATCGAACCAATCGTAATGGCATGGAAGACGCCGCTCTGCGGGTCCAGATCGGCGGCGGGAACCAGCGCAAGAATCGCAAAGGTTCCGGCAATGTACATGAGGGCGATAAGCGCGCCCGCGCCGAACACGGCCCTGGGCAGCGTGCGGCGCGGATCGCGCACCTCTTCGCTCATGGCGGAGACCAGTTCGAGGCCGGTGAAGGCGAAGGCAATCTGCGACCAGAAGTTGACCGTGTCCCAGTTCCATGCGGGCATCATGTTGGCGGCGGTAAAGTGGGTGGCTGAGCCATAGCGCAACCCGACCACCAATGCCACCCCGACGAGGATGACGAGTGGCAGGTAGGTTCCCACGCCGCCCGCGTTCTGCAGCCACTTGCCGATGTTGAGGCCGATGATGTTGAGCACCACGGAGACGAGCAGCAGGGCAAGCGAAACGGAGACGAGGAAGGTGCGGTCCTGCGCAAGCTGCGCGCCGCGCCCGGCAATGATGTAGGCGCTCATGGACGCGCTGGCAAGCAAAAGGCCGGGAAAGTAGAAGACGGTGTAGAACCAGTACGTCCATCCGGCAACGAACCCGTGGAACGGGCCGAAAGCCTCGCGGGACCAGACGTAGAGGCCGCCTTCCTCAGGAAAGCGCGAAGAAAGCTCGTTGATGACCAGTGCTCCGGGGACAAAAAAGAAAACCGCCGCAAGCACCCACAGGCTGATGGAAGAAGTGCCGTTGTGCCCGGCGGCTGCGATCCAGCGAGGGCCGAGAACGGTTGCGATGTTGAACAGCAGCACATCCCAGAAGCCCATGGTCTTGCGCAGTTGGGATTTGGAATCGACCGGGGGCACGGAGATGGGCATGGATTCACCTGGGATCGCGGAAGGCTGATTTTCCGGATTGGGAAATCATAAATGGGGACGCTCAATGAACGGGATTGTTGAGGGTCGTGGTTTCCCGCCCTTGCGTCAGAAAAAAGCCGACCCAGAGGGTACCCCGACGGGGCACGGGGCTTCTTTGCTCTCGCGATGCGATTCGAAGAGTTGTTTACAAATCCACCTTGTGGCTTTTAACCTCCACAGCAGAGAAAAACCATGCGCAGACGCGATTTTGTAAAGGGGATCATGGCGGCATCGGCCGCCGCAAAGTCCATGATGGGCCAACAAGCGCCTGCTTCGGCGGCAGCCCCGGTAGCGCCGGGCACTCCGCCTCCAGTGGCAACAGCGCCCGGACCGGTGCCTTGGATGCGCGGGCTGCTGGATGTGAAGCCGCTGCCCATGACTCCGCTGGTTGCAGATACGGTATCCGCGAGTGAGGCGAACTTCTTCAACCCGGAGCAAACTGCGACGCTGCGTCGATTCGCCGAGGTGCTGATGCCGCCGCTTAAAGGCTACCCCGGAGCGCTGGAGGCCGGAACGCCCGAGTTCCTTGATTTTCTGATCGGAACCTCACCGCGCGACCGGCAGCAGTTGTACACGGCAGGCCTGGAGAAGCTGGACGCCGAGGCAAAGCGCCTGTTCGATATTCCCTTTGCCCAAACGGGAAACTGGCAGGCGGACCAGGTGATCAGGCCGTGGCTGCGGACGTGGATTACCGATAATCCACCCAAAGAGCCGTTCACGCGCTTCATCAACGTGGCGCACAGCGATATCCGCACTGCAACCATCAACTCGCAGGCGTGGAGCGCCGCAGCGATTTCGGAGGGAAAACATCCACCGGATACAGGCCTGTTCTGGTACCCGGTGGACCCCGATCTGCACCGCGAGATGGCGACGCCCAAGCCGGAATTGAACAAGAGACATTCCTGAGTGGTCGGCATTCCGTTCCGCACGCAACACACTTCAAGATCTGAGGAATCATGGCCGACGAAACGGTTGACGTACTCATTATTGGCTCCGGCCATTCCGGCGGCATGGCCGCTAAAATCCTGACGGAAAAAGGCATCTCCTGCCTGATGCTCAACGCGGGACCGGTGGCCGATGCGCGCAAGGATACGGAACTCAAGCCGGCCTACACGCTGCCGTTTCGGGGATTCAAACAGCCGGGGATTCTGCCTCACGTTTTTCAGGCCAACGAGTTCAATGCGAACACCTGGGTGGATGAGAAGGAAGTTCCTTACACCTACGATCCCGCGCATCCTTACAACTGGGTCAGGGTGCGGCTCTTTGGAGGGCGTTCTCTGTTCTGGTCGCGGCAGTCGTTCCGGCTCAGCGATTACGAATTCAAGAGCAAGTCGCACGACGGCTACGGTGACGACTGGCCCATCGACCTCAGGGAGATGGATCCGTACTACGCGCGCGTGGAAGCGATTTTTCGCGTGCAGGGCCGGCCGTATGGAATACCGCAGTATCCCGATGGCAACTTCGTTCCCGACGACTCGCCGTGGCCGCAATGCCTGCAGCGGTTTGTTGCGGCGGGAAGGAAGTTCGGCGTGCCGGTGTGCAAGGCGCGCAGTTCGCTTGGAGTGAACGGGCTGGCCAGCTCAGTGAATCTCCTGTTGCCCGACGCGTTTGCAACCGGAAAGCTGCGGGCGATTCCCAACGTGGTGGTGCGCTCACTGAGCGTGGACAAGAATACCGGCCTGGTGAATGAAGCGCACTTTGTGGACCGCATCTCGCGCAGGGAAATGTCTGTGAAGGCGCGCGTGGTGGTGCTGGCTGCGGGAACGCTCGAAAGCACGCGGCTGCTGCTGAATTCGAAGCTGGCGAACTCAAGCGGCGTGATGGGGCATTACCTCATCGACCAGGTCTACGGGCCGGGGATTGTAGCTTCCGTGCCCGAGGCGCGTGACGGCAAAGCCAATCCGCAGATGACGGGCGGCGCGGCGCTCATTCCCCGCTTCCGCAACATCGACAGCAAGGCGAAGAACTTCATCCGTGGGTATGCGCTGAACGTTTTCAGCCATACCGACCCCATGGACCCGCGCAACTTTGCCGAGTATGGTGAGGCCCTCGAGAAGAAGCTGGAAAGCTACAATGGCAGCGGGTTTACCACCGGGATGATGGGGGAGGTGCTGGCGCGTTTTGAGAATCATGTGAGCATCGACAAGACTGCCGTCGATGCATGGGATATTCCGGCGCTCCGCATTGAGACGCGCTACACCGACAACGAATTCAACATGGCGCGCGACGCCGTGGAGACCAGCATTGCTTTGGCGGAGGAAGCGGGCTTCGAGGTCCTGACCAGGAACTACGATCCCAACCCGCCGGGTTACAGCATTCACGAGCTAGGCACCTGCCGCATGGGCGACGATCCAAAAACCAGCGTGCTGAACAAGTGGAACCAGAGCCACGATATCAAGAATCTGTACGTCGTGGATGGGGCGAGCTTTGTCAGTGGCGGATGGCAGAATCCGACGATTACGATTCTGGCACTGGCCATGCGCGCCGCGGAGCATCTTGGGGACCAGATGCGGCAGGGGAATGTATAGAGCACGTTCGACGCAGTGAGACTCAATCTCCATCCAGGGCATCGGGTGTACTATTGCGTCGTAATCGGAGAGGTGCCTGGCTGTGCCGGCCAAGGCTCGGTTTTGAGAGCCGCCCTCGATGATTCGTAAGAGGAAGATGCCGTGAAGCGTCCGTCTGGCGTGACCGTTTCTGCTGTTCTTCTGGTGCTTGGATCGCTGTTTCAACTCCTGCTCGCAGCCCTGATGGCACTTGGCGGGGTCCTTCTGCAGAAGCAGATTGCTACCGGCGGCCCCGCTGCTGTGACAGGGGCTACGCCGATGCCCGGCTGGATGCCGATTTTCGAGTTCGCGATGGTCGCGATTTTCATCGCTCTCGCGCTGTGGGGAATCCTGACGGCGGTGGGTTTGTTCCGCCTACGCCGCTGGGCGCGATACTCCGTGTTGGTGATTGGCGGAGGGATGGCTCTTCTCGGCTTGTGCTCCATACTGAGCATGCTGTTCATGTTGTTTGTTCCTATGCCAGTGGCGGCCGGCGTGGACGCATCCCAGGCCCAGAGTGCGCAGACCTTCGCAAGAGTCGCTTTTGGAGTGATCGCATTCTTTTACGCGATCCTCTGCGCCGTGGGAGTTTCATGGCTGGTGTACTTCAATCTGAGACCGGTGCGCGCGGCGTTTGCGGGAGCGACGGGTGAGCTCGTAACCAGCCGGCGTCCATTCCTGATTTCTGTCCTGTCCATACTCAACCTGGTCGGGGCACCCGGTTGTCTGCTGCTGGTGTTTCTTCCGATGCCCGGAGTGATCTTCGGATGGTTACTTCATGGCTGGGAGAAGGCAGCACTCTACCTGGTGTTTGCTGCCCTGGAGGCGGCGGTGGGAGTTGGCCTGTGGCGGATGAAGAAGTGGGGATACCAACTGACGCTGGGGTTCATGGCCTTCGCCTTGATTCAGTCCGTTGTTTACCTGGTGCGCCCGTCGCTGGTGCTGCGCTATACGGAAGAGGTGAGTGGAATCATGCGTCCCATTCAATCGCAACCGCCGCTGCCGGCCGGATTTCAGACCGCGATGAACGAGGCATCGTTTGGGTTTTCAGTTTTGATCATCCTTGCGATTGCAGCGGTTCTGATCCATTACCGCGCGGCCTTCAAAGATCCCGTCGAGCCTCCCCAGGTGACGGCCAGCCACGCTTAGGGCAGGCGGGTGCGACAGCCGCCCTACGGATGCATCTCAATGGCGACGCTGATAGTTGCGGTGTTGCCGGATGCGGCGACGCCCTGAAGATTTGTCGCGATGCCGGGGAGCGTTGCGGGCGTAAAGCTGACGGTGCCGTCAATCGCGGAAGTGGCCGCCGCGGCCTGGGAGGCCAGGAGCGGCGTTGGGGGACAGACCCCGTGCGCGGCGCAAGGCGGAGACCAGGCATAGAGGGCCTGGTAAAAGCTGACTAACCCGCCGGCCATCGGATTGCCGTCCATGTCGAGAAGGCGAACGATGATCTGCGACGGATTCGATTGGACGGAGATAGACTGCGTTGTTCCGGAGACGGCAACAAGCGTGGCAAACTCCGGTCGCGAGCCGAATGCGGTGAAGGCAACGCACTGGCTGGTGCCGTTCAGGCATGCGTTGACGGTGACGGTCTGGCCCTCAGACAACGGACCGACAGTGAGCGGAGTGGTGGCGATGCCGGCGACGTTGGTGAGGGCTGCGGGGTTGGCCAGCGCCGCCACGCCGGGACCAGCGGGTGTAAAGGCGACGGACTGGCCGGCGGCCGGCTCGCCGCTCGCAAGCACCAGCGCCTGTACGGTCCAGTTGAAGGTGGCTCCGGCGGCAAGGGATAGTTGCGGCGTCAGCGAAGCCAGGACGGGCGGAGTTCCACCCACGAATTCCGTCTGAACCGTGGAGCCGTTGGTAAGCGAAGCGGTGACGACCGACCAGGTTCCGTCGACGGCCGTAACCTGCAGGTTGGCGCGGCCGTCCCCCGTGGTGGCGACGGTACAGACCGCCAGGCCGCAGGAAAGAACGGCGGTTCCGCTGGCGACGGTGTAAAGCACTGTAACGCCTCCGGCCGGAGCGAGAGTCGAACCCAGGGCGGTAACGGTGAAGGGAACCGGCACGCCGATGGGGACGGTGTTGGTGGGAGCGGAGTTGAGAGTGAGTGCATCCGCGCTTCCGGAGTCGTAACTGACGGCTCCGGAGAGAATAGTGGATGCGAAGAAGCCGGGCAGGTCGTCCACTTCAACATTCACCGAGCCGGTAACTCCGCTGGCAGCCGCTGGCGCAATGGCCATGATCTCAGTGGGCGAAATGCTGGTGACCACGGCGGGCTGGCCGCCGACCAGGACCGTGTCCGCAAGGCGAAAACCCATGCCATGAATGACGATGGGGCCACCGGAGGCAGGCAGGCGCGATGGGGCTACGGTATCCGCGTAAAGCACCCAGCCCGAGTAGGCGTAGTCGGGACGGCCGTCGCCGCGCCGGTCGGTAATGCCGATGCGGACGATGTCGCCGTTTCCAGAACTGACCTGCAGCCAGCTCTCTCCGGTGGCCAGTCCGTTCAACCCAGGGGTCGCCCTGGCCGGCGGTGCGGCTACCGCATCCATCGAATCCCAGGCGCCGATGGACGGCATGGCTTTGGTTGCCGTGGGCGCGCCGGTCTCGTCCAACGCCTGCGTAACGATGGTGAAGGTGCTGTTGGCACGTACCGGGAAGGTGAACCAGTCCGCCTGGCCAATCTGGCTGAGACGGCCGCACCAGAAGCCGCTGGGGGGCAACGGGCGCGGCGCGGACTGGGTCCCGATGGCATCCTGGTATCCGCCGGCGGCCGAGTCCGGAATGTCGACGGCGAGGGTCTGGGTGCTTCCAGCCGAGAGTCCGGGGACAGAGAGAACCGGCATGGCGCCGGATGGTGTGACCTGTCCCAAATCATAGGGCCCCACCGAAGAGGTGAGCGCATAGACGGGGTCAATGGGCTCAAGCGTGACCTGGTAATTGGCGCTTGTGACGCCGGGAGGCAGCGGAATGCCTCTCAGGTCGAAGAATCCCTGCAAAGCGGGATCATTCGATCCCCACATGGCCAGCGGGTTGCCGTCCAAGTCGTTCAGGCCGGAGATCAGGTTCCCATGGTTGCCGCTGAAGTACGCACCGGATGGAAAAGTTACGGTGTACTGATAGAGAGGATTGCCGCTGGCATCGAGGGGGCGGGCAACGACATTGACGCCCTGCATGCCCAGGCCAGAGCGGAAAGTAACGGTGCCCTGGATCGAAATCGTCGAGGCCGCGGTGAGTTGTTTGCCGGCAAAACTGGCCAGGTTCTGTGCGGTGATGGGGTAGATGCGGTTGAGCGCGGCAATGTCGTCGTATGCCAGTTGAGCTGGGTTGGGGAGACATGCTCCGCCCGTGGGACCGCAAAGGCCGCTCAAGGGCTGCATCACCGGCCATCCCTCCATGCCGCCTGCCTCGCCGCTCTGCTGCGCGCCGGGGTTCACCTGGGAGAAGTCGAGGTTGAGAATGCGGCCGAAAGCGCGCTCCACTTCGAAACTCATCATCGCCAGCAGGTTGGCGTCCGTGGCGCAAAGACCGTTCAGCAGGATGATGGCGTGGGCGATGGTGGCGTCGGGATGGATGCTGTCCATCCAGACAAAGACGCTGTGGTTCTGGCAGTTCATGGGCTGGCTGGCGTCGGCGCCGAACACAGCGTCAATAACCGAACCGTCAGCGTCAAAGATGACTCCAACCGGGTAGCCGGTTGCGGAAGGGGTAATATCGGCGGGCTGCGAGATTTGGCCGGTCGGTGAAACGGCAATATTGCCGCCGTTGACGTCTTCGTTCAGTTCCCCAGCGTTGGTGAGCGTCACGCCCGCGGTTGGAACGGCTGACCAGAGAGCGGCTGCCGCATCCACCATGGCTGTGGCCTGCTGGTTGGTCACCGAACCCGAAAGCGGACCCTGGTCCACGTAATAGTTCACCTGCCCGCCGGACCAGTGAATGGGCTGGCCGAGGACCGAGGGATTAAAGTAGCTTGTTCCGGCCACGTATTTGGGGCCGCCAGCGAAGGCGCGTGGGGCGAGAAATGCGAGGGCGAAAATGAGGATAGCGAACGCCAAAACGGTTGTGGCGCGCAGTTTGGAGCGATCGATCGGCACGGGAGCCCTCCATACGGGAATCTCCCGGCATGTGAGGGACCATTAAGAATCGGCTGGTCTTAGAGATTTCTAATACTGTCCTGATTGGACAAATCTGATGACGTCAGATCTCGGGATAGAAGCTGAAAAACGCGTCCAGGCTGCGCTTCAGCTGGGTCTCGATCTCCTCGCGCGAGCCCTCGATCAGGTGCATGGTCACGTGGGCCTCGTGGCCGGTCGCCAGCTTGAGGGTGGCATCCTGGATTTCCGTTACCTCGCCTTCGGGAAGCAATCGAAGGCCGTAGACTAGAGTCAAATTCGCCATAGGATCATCTTAATCTTAGTGACGCAAACGGGCCTGCGAAGGGGCAAATGACCGGGGTGAGCGTCTAGAATCGACTCGGGAAACTTTATGACAGAAATTCGCGATACCGTTATTCTTGGTTCCGGCTGCGCCGGGCTTACGGCGGCCATTTACACCGCGCGCGCTGGACTCAAACCCCTGGTTCTTGAGGGCCACGAGCCGGGCGGCCAGCTCTCGATTACCACGCTGGTGGAGAACTTTCCCGGCTGGCCTGAGGGGATCCAGGGACCGGAACTGATTGACAACATGAAGAAGCAGGCCCAGCGGTTTGGAGCAACCTTCCAAATGGCGCATTTATCGCGTGTGGACCTGAATGCGCACCCCATGCGGCTCTTCACTTCGGGGGGCGAGATTGACACGCGAACGCTGATTATTGCCAGCGGCGCGAGCGCCCGCTGGCTTGGTCTGCCCAGCGAGCAGGCGCTGATCGGTCATGGCGTTTCAAGTTGCGCCACCTGCGACGGGTTCTTTTTCCGCGGCAAGGAGATCGCGGTGGTTGGCGGCGGCGACTCGGCCATGGAAGAGGCGCTGTTCCTGACCCGATTTGCCAGCAAGGTGACGCTGCTGCACCGGCGGGAGAGTTTCCGCGCTTCGAAAATCATGATGGAGCGTGCCATTGCGCATCCCAATATCGAATTGCGGACCAACACGGTTGTGGACGAAGTGCTGGGCGTGGAAGAGAAAGAAGTGAAGGGGTTGCGGCTTCGCGACGTGACCAATGGCACGAG
>Ga0302198_10000953_pt1 | contig 31956 bp, 29 predicted proteins | sample II_Bog_N2_2_FD_193521 | JGI IMG/M metagenome (GOLD analysis project Ga0302198, IMG submission 193521) | Peat permafrost microbial communities from Stordalen Mire near Abisko, Sweden - II_Bog_N2_2 | ecosystem: Environmental > Terrestrial > Soil > Wetlands > Peat | place: Sweden: Abisko...
AGGCTGATTTGAAGGCTACAACGCAGCTCCCGCTGCTCGTTATTCGCCAGTCGCTGATTTCCTATAATCCTGTAAATCTTGTAAATCCTGTCCAATTGCCTTTTTAGGTTCAGGTGAAATCAATTTGATCTACAAAGCAGTTGGCGGCATCTCCCCCTCTACAAGAACCGTCAGGAGCACCTTGCTGTCCGTCCATTCGATCTTCCGTGTCTGCCCCTTGTAAGGACGCCCATGAACACTCAGCTTGAGAGCTTCCACACTTTCCTCTCCCTCGAATCGCTTGTGGTATTCTGAGATCGTTCGCCCGTGAAACTCCGGGGGAGCCAGAAGATCGAAATAATTGAGAGCGCCTTGGGATTTCGACAACTCCTGTAACAGAGCCGCTGCAGGGGCGTTCCAGTAGAGGATCTTCCCGTTCTTATCCGATGTCAGGATTGGCCAGGGAATATTTTTGAGGATATGGGTGAGTTCCTCTTCCGACTTCCTCAATCGATTCAAGGCAATGCAGAGATAGCTGGCAAGCACACCGACGGCAATGTATGTCCCGGCCCTGATACTCGGTGTCACATACTGGTCATAGTAGGGATGACCCGAGAGCAGCGTGAAGAGCTTGGGAACTAGGAAAATACTGCAAACGACGATCGTATAAACGATAGCCCACGGAACCATCACAATAGGACGGTACGTCAACGCCATGAGGAGCAAGCCAATAACCACAAAGAACGGGGTAATAATTCCCCCCGGGGTGATGAGATCAATCCAGAAAGCCGTTGCCACATAGACTCCGGGAAGGAGAATTGCGGCTAATTGCAGAATAGGGCGCTCTATACGCGACGTGTGCATCAAAATTTGTACGTTCACTCAATCTGCATGCTTAATTTTCCTAAAATCCCCACCACCCGTCAAGGCTCGTGGAGAAAGATTTTTTCAAGGATTTTTCATGATTTCCGGGGCCAATTCCGAAACCGAACGGGAGAGCATCTCGTCGGTTTGCTCCAGATCACGGCCATCGGGCACAAGTCCCTTTAGGATTGGAGCGGAGACCACGACATAGGCCCATCGGTGATTGATATTATGTAAGACCATGTCGAGATTGGTCATCAGGATTCTCTGAAGGTGATAGGGAGTGGTCGCATGGCTGCCGACAAACCAATAATAAAAAACATTCTCGAGTTCGGCCGTTGCGCCATTGTTGAGAGTAATCGGGCGGCTTGCCATGAGCCTCATCACCTGCAGGTCATGGCCGTTGGAGAGTTTGACGGTTTTCACATGCCCACCCTCAAGCGTCCAGCCTTGGGCCGGGAGGCAGATTTCGGGACGATGAATGCTGCGTTTTTCGCCACCCGCAAGCACGATCTGCACGGAGACATTATCCGCGCCCCCCCCCTGATAGGCCATTTTGACCATTTCGGTATCGCCGGGGAGGATGGCCTTCTCGCTAGGGGAGATATCCACAGGCTTCCCCTGCATAGCCTGCAGCATCGGGGGCAATTGCATGATGACCCCTGATTCCGAAATACCGATCGACTTTGCTCCATGCAAGCAGAGCAGAATCGTGCCAAGCGCCATGACGAGCAGGAGGGATTCCCTTGCGAAGGGAATCCGAGGCACTGTTTCAACAAGTGGGAAATTCTTCATGGACCAGAAGCGCTTGCTCAGTAGAGATCCCCTTCCGGCGAGTCAACGGCGGGGCGTGGTGCCGGAGAATCAGGGCCGGATGCCGGGGCGAAGATTGTTGATCCTGAACTCTGGATCGTAAGTAACTTCTCAACTCCAAACATCCCTCCCAGGGCAACGATAAAAACCACATAGCCTGCAAGCATGTGAAAGAAACTCGGATGCTCCAGCGTGCCGATAGCCTTCTCGGAACCGATGATGATTGTCCCGATGGTCAGCATCACGATGCGGCAGATATTTCCGGCAATCGCCAGCGGAACAGCCGCCAGAAACAGAACCCATCGTTTCAATGCCCCGTTGAGGGAGAAATATCCATAGAGGGCGCTCACCATGAGCAGGGCAAAGAGGGACCGCATCCCGCTGCACGGCAAGGCGACATCGACAGCAAATCGCTGTCCTTGGGCAAGGTTGAGCGTGGTGTCGGCGGCGGAGAGAATACCGGTACCATTCAGCACGGAGGGAATGCCGATGATATTCAAAATCACCACGCCGACATGACTCACCATCATGCGTAAGGGAAAGGCGATGAAACTCTCCAAAAAGAGCAGCGGCCACATGAAGACCAGAAAGGCCCACGGGAACGCCAGCGCCCGCATCCAACCCCGACCGCCAAACCAGAGAATCATCCCGGCGAGCAGGACCTCGAAGGCCAGATAGGAAAAATAAATATTATCAGCTTTGAACCCGAACCAGTAGAGCAGGAAACCAAAAAACAAAACCGGCAATCCGGCGGTAGAGCCCCGGAGCGGTAGCACCAGCAGTTTGGCACGATCGAGATAGACAATCAGCAGCGCCGCGAAGGGAACCATCATGCAGTGACTCCAGTCCTCCAGCCCCCATTGTAGTTTCACCTGCGTGAAAATGGATACCCGATGCTGACCATAGCCGGTCGTATAATCGATTCCCGCGTAGAGCACACCCAGGATCAACGCTGAGACGAACACCGCCGAGACAAGAGGCAGCCATTCCTTCTTTTCGGAGGGCAAATCTCCCTCAATGGCGGTGGAATTCATGGTCGTCATGGTGCTTCTGGCAGGAGCTCGAAGAGCCTTTCTGAAATGTGTGTTAGAAGAAAGAGGAAACCGACTTTACCTGATGCAGCGACCAGGCTCCGGATTCCCTCCATTTTGGAGAGAAAGGCTCTGCCATCGGCACGACCTGAACGAAGCGATCCTGTTCACCATGACCGCGAACCCGGAATCCCAAATGATGGGCCAGTGACGGAAGATACAGCTCCAGATAGACAGGGAAGGACTCCTTCCTTGCTGCGACCGCCTCCAGCGTTACACGCCTCCAGACCGAGCCAGTCATGATGGCATTGAGAAAAAGCTTCTTCTCCTCACGAAGCGAGAACCCTTTCCAGAGATCCTCAAAACGGGCATCGCTCAGATGATAGAGATAGTGGGAGGCATTCGTCCCATCCACCCTGACAAGATGATGACAGAGCAGATCAGCCTGCTCCTCTTCCAACCCGGCGCAAAGCCGCGTTCCCCAATCAGGGATCAGGGGTAGGTGATCATACTCCACCAGGGCAACCGCCTCGAAGCGACTCCCTCTCTCCGTGGTTAGCCAGCCCGCGATCTCCCTCAGGGCGCCTCCATAACTTTGCTTTTCCATGGGATGAAAGGTCGTCCTTATTTCCCGATCCTCAACGAAAACCTTATTCAAAGCACTCAGTGCCTCAAAATCATCTCTCTTGCCTGCATGGACGAAGAGTATCCTATCTTGGGAATATCCGAGCTTTTCCCAGTAGCGGAGGAGCCCCGTCACCTCCGCAGGGGATTGATGGACCAGGATCGCCCAGAGCAAGCGATCCGGATCGACCGTTCCTGCTGCCTCATGACGCGAGGGATAATCCGGCTCCTCGTGAGTGGCAAAGCCGAGCCGATGTCGCGTGTATTTTGTCGTCCTCTCCGGCAGGAAAACCGGCCTGACGGCGTGGGGCAGCCCCACAACCGAGGGATCCATCGGCGAAGGAAGCACACAGGCACGTCCCAGGGAGTGCCCCGTGCGCTCATCGCGGAATTCCCGGCCCATCAATCTCAACAGCCAGAGGGCGGTTTTTTTAAGAGGGGCCCTCATCGGGGAAACTGGTTCATGCGAAGGATTATTTCAATCAAAGATGACGACCTAGAACGACAGAGACCAGATCAATAAAGAAGCGACAGCGCAAGCCAGTTATGATTACTTACGGCACACTGCGGCTCCTGACCACGTCGAATGATCGTCTCTCCCTCATCACCCAAGCGACTTCGCATCGGCATTGACGCCCATGCTCTTGGATCGGGCCTTGGCGGGAATGAAACCTATCTGCGCAGCCTCCTCATTGCCCTACGGGCGCATCCCGAGCATGACTATGTACTCTATGTTAGCTATACCGGAGCCGCGGAAATTGGGGCTAAGTTGCTTCCCGGAAGCACCTTCCATCAGGTTTCGGCCAGTCCCTTGAGGCGTCTGGGCATTGATCTCTCCCAGGCCTCACGCCTCCACGGACTTGATGTCCTGCATCTGCAATATGTGGCCCCGCTTTTCCCGGGCTGCCCCATTTCCCTGCTTATTCACGACCTCTCCTACGAGCACAATCCAAAGTGGTTCAGAGCGCTGGAGGTGCTGCGTTTCCGATGCACCATACCTCCCTCCGCCGCTGCCAGCAAAGCCGTCCTGACCATCAGCGACTACTGCCGAGAGGACATCATCAACCGTCTGCAGGTCCCTCCGGACAAAGTGACCGTGACACCGAATGCACTCCCCCCCTTCTACAAACCGGCTGACACGGACCGGATCAGCGCCCTGTGGGAGAAACTGAAGCTCCCAGCGCGTTACATCCTGGCGCTTGGAAATCTGCAACCCCGCAAAAATATCACGACCCTACTGCGCGCGTGGAAACTGATCCGGAACCATCCTGCCATGCAGGATGTCTCCTTGGTCGTCACTGGAAAAAAGGCCTGGCTCTTCGACGAGATTCTCCGTGAAGCCGACACAGCGCTCGCGGAGAGAATTCATTTCACCGGATACCTCCCTGAAAACGACCTGCCCGCGCTCTACAGCGGGGCCCTGCTCTTCGTCTATCCCTCGCTTTTCGAAGGCTTCGGACTCCCCCCCATTGAAGCGATGGCCTGTGGTACACCTGTCATCGTCGGGAGGAACTCGGCACTCCCGGAAGTCTGTGGAGAGGCTGCGCACTACTCTGATGTCACCTCGGCGGAAAGTCTCGGGGAGGACATCCTCTCTCTCAGCCTGAATGCAGGAGAACTCCGACGACTCGCCGCCGCTGGCATCGTGCGGGCTCGCTCCTACACTCTGGAGAAGCTGGCTCTGCCGACCATCGCTGCCTGGGAAAAAATCGCAGCGGATCATCCCCGCAAACACATAGCATCATGAAAATCGCCTTCCTCGGGTCCCGTGGCATTCCTGCCCGTTACAGCGGATTTGAAACCTTCTACGAACAGCTCACCGTGCGGCTTGCCGAGCGGGGGCATGATGTCACCGTCTTTAACCGTTACCCGTTTGTCCCGCTGAGGGACCCCACCTACAAGGGGGTGAAGATCATCCCCCTCCCGACCATCTCCCACAAGTCGCTCGACACCATCGTACACACCTTCCTCTCGGTGCTCCGACTCCCCTTCATCCGGCCCAATCTGGTCTATTTCTGCGGCGTGGGCAATGCCATCTTCTGCCTGCCATGCCGCTGGCTTGGCATCCCGACCATCATCAATGTGGACGGAGAAGACTGGGCGAGGAAGAAGTGGGGCGGATTCGCATCACGCTGGCTGCTCTGGAGCGAAGGGTGGGCCTCCCGATTCGCCGACATCGTCGTCGCCGATGCCCGGGTGATCCAGAAGCGTTACCGCGAACTCTACAACAGGGAAACCATCTTCGTTCCCTACGGCGCCAATATCCCCGCACAGACACCCGCGAGCGATATCCTGGCACGTCTCGGACTGGAACCGGACGGCTACATCCTCTTTGTCAGCAGACTCGTCCCGGAGAACCGCGCCGAACTCCTCATCGAGGCGTTCCAGGGAATCCAGACCGACAAGAAACTGGTGATTGTCGGGGATGCCCCCTACTCCGAGGACTACAAGCAGTCCCTGCGGGAAGCCGCCGATGAACGGGTGGTCTTTGCGGGCTATGTCTTTGCCGACGACTATGCCGCCATCAGCAGACAGGCAGCACTCTTCTGCCTTCCCTCCGGCATTGACGGCACGCGCCCCGTCCTGCTCGACCAGATGGGATTTGGGAACTGCATCGTCGTGCGCGATTCCCCCGCGAATCTCGAAGTGGCTGGCGATGCGGCGGCCACCTTCGACGGTGATCACGAAGTCGAGAGCCTGCGTGCCACCATCGCAAACCTGCTGAATCACCCCGAGGAGCGGGTACGACTCGGAGCCGCCGCCAAAGAGCGCGTAGCCCGACTCTACGACTGGGAAGTCATCACAAGCCAGTATGAGGAGATGTTTCGGGGGATAGGGAGCGAAAGCTGAAGGATGAAACTTGAAAGCTGAATAGCCGAAATCAGAGGACGAGTGGTGGAAATGAAGATCGAAGAGAGAAAGAATGAAATGCGCTGCCGGACAAAATCATTTGCTGGGCAAGTCATCCGCGTATATCTCGCTCTCGATAAGCGTCGTGAAGAACTCCGAATTTTGGGGAAGCAACTCCTGCGCTCAGGCACTTCAGTTGCTGCGAATTACCGGGAGGCTAGTCGCGCCAGAAGCAGTGAAGAATTTACTGCCAAGATCGATCTTTGCAGTCAGGAAGCGGACGAAACCCAGCTCTGGTTAGAGCTTCTCCGGGACGAATGTGGCAGGGCGAACTCATTGATTGAACCAAGTTGGAATGAAGCTGATGAACTGATCCGGATTTTTGTGACAATGTCCAAAAATTCCAAAAGTGGTCGCGGATAGAAAAATTACTCAACTTTCAGTCCTCTGCTTGCTTCCCCCTTCAGCTTTCTAGTTTCAGCTTTCATCCCTCGCTCCCGTCTGCCTTCGACCCTCGTCTTTCGACTTTCCCTCCCTTCCCCAGCCTTCGACTTCCGTCTCAGGCCCTACCTCTTCGCCAATTGGCCTCGGAAGATAGGAGGCGCATGCTCCCTTGGGGCTATCTGCTGCTTGACCGCTTTTTGGATGTACGGCTCGGCTGCGATAAATCCAATCATCCAGAAAATCATGTTGTAAGAAGGGATTACTCCCGAGATCGGGGAGAGTAGCAGCGTGGTAAACAGCAAACAGAAGGTAAATTCGCAGAGACTCTTAGCCAGAGTTCCTTCGGGGCAGAGTTTGAGCACCCGGAGATTTCTTCGGAGCAACTCGATCATGAAGCCATAATAGAGCACCACGCCCAGCCAGCCAAGGATCGGCAGGATGCTGAAGAATGTCGTCTCGGATGCCCCCATTCGGATAGCAATTTTGACAGCGGCTTCATAGGCCTCCTGACCATAAGTGTAGGTTGTCATATCAATCGAGTCATCCCATCCTTTGAACCCTTTGCCTAGGATCATCGATCGGTAGTTCTCATTGGCGTAGTCCCACGCACCCTTGATCAGATCCTGATGCCATTGATCGCTTCCCTCGGTCATGACTGCATCGTCAATCACCTTATCCGCAGGGAGAAAGATGGAGACTGCCCGCTGCACCATCATGAAGCTCTGGGGCATATTCTGAAGCTGCCGAGCATCCATCGTCCGGCCGGCGATTGCCATCCCCGTTGCCGTCATGGCCAGCAGCCATCCCCAGAAAATCACAAACTTCCATTTCTTGCGAATGATGAGCCAGCACGCGAAACTCACTAAAATTCCCACAAGGGAGAGACGCCCGCCACCGAAGAAAGTCGCGGGGAGCAGAATCACAACACCACCACGATAGAGCACCTTATCCCATCCCTTTGGGCTAGAGGCGGTCAGGCAGAGGGCAAGCAGCAGCATCAATGGAGCCACACTTCTCAGATACCCGTTCGCAGTATCTGGATCAGCCCAGGAAAAATTCAGATACCCTTCAGAGAGTAGAGGGATAACCATATCATAAATCGTGAGCATCACCCCCACGATACTGAAGAGGATGGTGACGAGCAGCATCAGGTTGATGATTTGCCTGAGCCCCTTAGGATGGGCATAGCGATCCAGGCACCAGATGAAGATCAGAGGGGCAACCAGGGCGTAGTAGCGCTTGGCGATATTCTTGAACTGCGTGTCGGCGTTGAAGTAGTTATCGACACCATAGAGCACCGCATGGGCCCCCACATAGAGGATAAGGAGGTAGAAGAAGAGACCCAGATTCGGGTGGGTATTCTTGGGAGTGAGTTTTCCCATCGCCACCATGGCAAGGAGGCAGGCAAATCCGAAGAGAAGCATCAGATCGGTTCCATCGAGCTTGAATCCCGGAGCTATCGTCGAGAGACCGAAGACCCCGATAGCAAAGGCAGGAAGCCACCAATACCATCGCGCCGTCAGGACAGCGAGCACACTAACGAGGAATAAGATACCCAACAGCACGCCCGTATAGGCGTCATCGGCAATCTTATTGCCCGCATACCAGGCGGCCCAGAGGCCGACCAAAATTGTTACCCACGACAAGAGCTTTCCCTGGACCAGATGCAGACCGGTATTCCTCATGCTGAGAATGTCGTGGATGATGAGTCGGGCATATCAGAGAGAAGAATAGGTGATAGTACCACAAAGCGAAGAAAAAGCACCATCGAAGGATGAGGAGGGGGAAAAAGCTGAACCAAGCCATTAGGAAATGGCGCGGTAGACTACCGAAGGTAGCCCCGTCAGGGGCGGCACTGCTTGCCGGGAGGCAAGTGCCATCAAAGTCTAAGGTCGATGGCAGACGGGGACGAAGGATGAAACTTGAAAGCTGAAAGCTGAGTGGGAAGAGGGCAGATTACCAGGGATCAACGCGATGTTTTTTTACTTCAGCTTTCAGCCCTCGTCCCAACTGCGACCCCCCTTTTAACTTTCAAGTTTCAGCTTTCATCCTTCAAGTTTTTCTCCCATTCGACCTTCTGTTCTTGAGGGAGCATCGGCTGGGCAACTAACCTTGCAGGGATGATCATCCCTGAGACATTCCGCAGCAGGAAGTTGCTTGCGGCGGCAAGGATGACAGAGCTGCTGGCTCCGTTTCTGCGTTGGGCATCTCGAGCCCTAAATGGCCCCTCTACCCCTCCCCAGTCATGGCGCAAGGGCATCCTTCTGGGTGCCAATCATATCGGCGATATCCTCTATCGCACCTCGTCGCTCCAGCAGTTAGCGGAGGGACTCCCTGAGTGTAGCTGGGATATTCTGGCCCCAGAACCGGCGGCACAAGTGTTAGAAGGTAACCCAGCCATCAGGAAAATTCACCGCTTCGATCTTCCCTCTTCCCGAAGCTCCGCAGAATTCTTGGCCCTCCGTCAGGAACACTACGATGTCGCCCTCTGCTACGACTCCGGCTCCTACACCAAGCCACTCCTCACAGCACTCAAGCTCGGTATTCCCAACCGTGTCGGCTATAGTCACAAGGGTTGGTCGGGACTCGTGACCCATCCCATTTCGATTAAGTACCCTCAACCTTTCCCTGCCTACTTTCGAGACTTGGTTTCACAGTTGACGGGTCAAGCACCGGACTGGGAGTTACGCCCCAAGGTCCTGCTTGCAGCATCCGACGAAGCGGAAGCCGAAGCCTATTTCCAAACCCTTCATCCCGATTCCTCCATCCCGCTTGTCGCCTGCTTTGTCACCACACGACAGCCGACGGGAGTCTGGCCAGTCGAGAAATTCCGAGAGACCCTGGAACTTCTCCATAGCTCCGCCCCTGTTCGCATCATCTTGTGTGGAGCACCTGAAGATACAGCACAACTAAATGATCTGCAATCCTCCCTGAGCTTCCCGACGACAGTCAATGCCGGTCTACTGGGACTCAGATCACTTGTCGCGTTTCTTAAAAAGTGCCGGATCGTCTTAAGTACCGATTCCGGCCCACGTCATCTCGCCAATGCCGCTGGAGTTCCCGTCGTCTATCTGAGAAATCTCCGTTCCTCCAAAATCGAAACCGGCAATTATCTCCCGACAGAATACGATCTCGCTCCCGAGGGGGAATTCATCCCCCTTGATGAGCAATCCCTCTACCTGGAACAAATCACGCCGAAAAAAGTGACGTCGCAATTGGTTGCGTTGCTCTCCTGAATAGAGAATGCAACGAAGCAGGAATTTTTACTACAAACCTCTAACTTGGCGGAAGAGCTTGAAGCCGACTGATTCGGATCCAAAGGACGAGCCTTGCGGGCTCAAAAGACTGACCCTCCTACCTACCCTCTTCTCTACGAAACAAACGGCCTGAGCGCCTCCAGAAGCTGATCGGCTCCCAGGGTGCTTTCAAAATTGCAGTGACTAAGCCCTTCTCTTCCTGCACAAATACTCTCCGGAGGCTCGATCACGACGCTCTTAGCAGCCCCCAAATTTCCCCAGACCCGACTGCAGAGCCCCCTCCTTCTGCAGAAGGGGGAAACAGTTGCCACCCGTAACGCGCTGGCAAGATGCAGTGGACCAGTCCCGACAGAAACCAGTGCCGAAGATTGGGCAATGATGGCGCAGAGCTGCCTCAGCGTAAACTCGCCCATGGAGTTCCACACTCTGGGATTCCCTTCAAATCGGGAAAAATCCGCCCGGAATTTCTCGCGTTCCGAGGCGATGCCCGACAGGACGATGCCGACCTCGCTCCTGCCCAGCAATCGCTCGACAAGCTCCGCATAGATGTCTATGGGCAGGTTGCAGGTATTCCCCGCACTGCCCGGATGCACGATCACGACCTTGCGTGCGCCAATTCGCTCCTGAAGCTGCGCCTTTCCCGCTTCCCTTTCCTGCTCGTTCAGGAAGATCTCTAGCTTGAGTCCATCAGCTGGCACACCGATCTCCCGTGCAAAATCCAACATCACTTCAGAGTAGTGCCGCAAACGCGATGGCAAGCCGGAACTCAGGGATCGGCAGAGGAGGAATCGTGAAGCCGCCCCTCCGCGCATCGTGATGATCTTACCGAAAAAACCCGCTCTGACGCCCAGCAGCATCTTTGTCGGCTTGGCATCGGGGACAAGGATAAGGTCAGGCCGCAGCTTCCGAATACCACTCCCCAGGGCCAGAATGCCTCTTGGAAACTCCGGAGCGAGATCCTCCAATGCGACCAAGCGGCTGACATGCGGATTTCCCTCCAGAACAGGAAGCGAGGAGCGACGGGCAACGACCGTCACCTGATGCCCGGCAAGACTCAAGGCACGGATTAGTGGTGTGGTCAACACCAGATCGCCCAAGTGATCTTGGCGGATAATTACTATATTCATCGTGTGGAGCTATCGCCTCTTCTGCGACAACAAATCATGGTGAAATGGTAAACAATCTGCCAACTTTCGTCTCCACCCTTTACTGCGCAATCTTCTTTCGCGATAGATTGGCCGAATGAGCTTGAGCGCATCCCTAACTCCGAGAATATAAGAATATTCGCCACGCAAGGTGCGGACAAAAAGTCTTAGCAGAATATAACAGAGATGCTGACACCAATTGGATATACTATCCAAGGTCATCCAATGGCAGATAAAATAGTTCCTCGCGGTAATGCATAACATTCTCTCCTTACCGTCTTTCTTAGTTGTCGTATTCGGAATATGCCAGACAACAGATCGAGGCTCAAATGCGAACTGCCATCCCCGCTTGAGTCCTTGGAGCGATAGTTCAGTGTCTTCGTAATAATAGGGATTGAAGAGTTCACAGAAATTACCAATTTCCATTAACTTTTCTTTTGAGTAGAGAGTCGCCCCACCCGTTGCAAAGTTATGTGGGACAGTCTCTCCATCCAATAGGGAACCGATTAAGTCTATCTTCCGATATTCCCCAAGTTGAAAAAATAGGGCGCTGCAGCCCGACTCTGTGTGGGTTGATTCTAGGGGAGGTTTTTGATAGGAACTCACAGCAAATAGATCTGGAGTATTCAGAGCAACATTGCTCAATGGCTCTAGAAAATCTGGATCCACCCTGATGTCATTATTCAAAAGCAGAATCCAAGGATGCAGAGCTGCGGCAATTCCCGAGTTGACCGCAGAGGAGAACCCTTCGTTTTTTTCACGGGCAATGACTCTGACCCAAGGAAATTCCTTCTGGAGAACCGTCACCGTCTCATCTCCACTCCCATCGTCCACGACAATGCATTCGCAATCTCCATGGTAGTCGCTCATGGCCTTCTGAACAGAGGGAAGATATGTCCGCAGAAGACTTATTCCCTTATAGGAGGGAATCACTAGGGATATATATAGAGACATTGGAGCATAATATGACATGCGACACTCCTGACAGAGGAACCCTAGCTTCTTACTTCAAAGAAGAAGAAGCGCTAGTGATACGATTTTTGAATTTTTTAACCTTGAGACGTATCTGTGTTGGCATCAAACGAAAATAATATACACGAAAGACTGATTTGATATATAATTTTGTTACTTTGAATGGAGAAGAACTAAATAGCCAAATACTTCCTTTTGTATAAACAAAAGGAGCGCGAATAAAATTAAATGGATCACGAGGAAAATATCTAATTAGGGCTTCAGCTTTTACTGCATCTGATACTCCATCGACCGTAGTAACTGCGCGAATCAGATCATTTATCATTATCTTTTCGCTCCCTCCATCATTTGAAACTTTAGCGCGAGCTGATAATAGCGCTCTATCCAGAACCATGCTTTTACCATCCTTGCTTGATTGAAGGAATAACCACAGAGGATAAAATGCATTCCCTGCATCGCAGCTTGATAAATGTTTCTGAATTTTTCGAGTTAATAATACATTAGCGCTGATCAAAGAACACCACCCCGCTAATTCGGCAAACAATGATTCACCCTTATCTGTGACGAGAACGCGAGGAGGACAGAACGAACTGCTCAACGAAATTCCAGCATCGTCAGTAAATACAAATGGTAAATATAACCACACTAAATCACGATATTTTTTGAGACTTGAAAGGACTTGCTCCAATGCATCATCCGTAGGCAGATCATCGTCACAAATCATCCAGACATAAGAGCTTGTCGGCTGTGCATAAAGCCATCCAATATGAATTAGTGCCCCACAGTTCGAGTGCATGTGGTTTATCCGAAGATTGGAAATCTGAGCATACCCTTCCAAATAAGCCCGTGTATCATCTGTGGACGCATTGTTTGAGATCAGGATACTAACTTCAGGATGATTGAAGGCGTTCCTTTCCAGCCATGAGACAAGATTCTTGAGACTACCTAAACGATTGTATGTCGGGACAAGGATGGTGATTAACGGTGCGGTATCAGAACTCATAAGAAATCGGGAAACAACCTAGCCTAATTTTGAGGAATCTGGACACTTCTTCTCCAGAAATCCTTCCAGAAGTAAAAGAGCACGGGGAGTGCCAGGAAAAAATTTACCGCCAGCAGGGGAACAATAATGCCGATCGGCCCGAAGTGGATTCCCAGCGTCATGACTGCGACCGTATTAAGTATGGCTGCCGCAATGGATAATCCAAAAAGAGGCTCCCTTTTCTCGGCTCTCAGCAGGCAGGCAATCGAAAAGATCACGCAATTCAGGAAGGCATTGAGGCACATCAGGGTAAGCAGGGAGGTCGGGAGGAACCGCGCTGCTATGGGAAACTTCATCAGGTGCAGCCCTACAATCAGCCCCAGGAATCCTGAGGAAAAGAGGATATTGGCTCCTACAGAACTGAAGAGTGTCTTCCTGAAGAGCCTCTTTAAATTCACAAACTCTTTTTTGGCAATCAGCGTGCCAAAGGTAGCTGCCTTGGTGGCCATCCATGCCTGAGATAGCGATTGGATACTCTCGATCATCTTAAGACTCATCCCATACTGCCCGGCCACCACGGCTCCCTGGGTGCGGAAGAGCACAGGGGCAGCCAGTTGGAAGATGAAGTATCCACTGGCCCAACTTAGCGAGATCTTCCACTGTAGGGGAAGTATCTCCTGTTTCCAGGAGATCGTCTCCTCACCTCCCGCAGAAACTCGCCAGAGAGTCAGGAGCGCCTTGAAATACTTCGAGAAGATAATGGGGCCTGCCACCACTAGGGGAATCATCGCCAGCAGGGGCACGGCAAAGAGTTTCAATCCTCCGAAGAGGGCGATCCAGAAGACAATGCTCGATAAGATCGCCTGCTTGGCGAAGAGACCATTCATCTCCGCGATCTTCCCGCAGCCTTCTAGAATCCCATAAATCGGGGCGAGGAAGAAGCTGATGGAAGAGGCCAGACAGACAAAGAGCCAGGGAATCATCCATTGAACGCCTGCCCCGTCATGATGACTCGTTCTGAAGAACCAGCAACCTCCTAGAGATATGCCGATCAGGGAGATCGTCGCGGCAATCCCATACCATCGCACGGCAAACCTCAGTAGCGAGCCAAGTCGCTTGAGATTCCTCTCATTCCCCATTAGATCTCCCTCCTCCGTCCACTCAAGCCCCGCCTTTTCATGACTGGCAAACTGCATGATGACAAATCCCAACCCCAACTCAAAAAAGATATTGAGCCCGAGTATGCTACTGAAGGTGTAGTAGTAGCCCTGTTCCACGGGTGACAGGAAGCGGGCCACGCAATAGATCCCCATCGGCCCGGAAAAGAGATTCCAGAAGCGGGTCAGGAGCACATTGGAGACAGCCCGGTCGATACCGAAGCGTTCGGCGAAATTGGCTAGCTGAGTTTTAATAAGAAGCTCTCCTTGTTATAGTAATTTTCAAGTTGAGTCACAGGGAAAGAACCGAAGACCGAAACCCGATGTTTTACCACGGAGGACTGCAAAGGACTGGCAAAGGTTTCCGAAAAGGAGAGAAGAGATTCTGATTCAGAGAAGTGTAGGCACTCGTCCCGAATACGGGACGATACAGACAGATTGAAATGCTCTCGCAAATTTATTTGCAGGAGCATTTGAATCTGTCTGTTCACCTCTGCCCATGGCAGCGGGTGCCTGCACGATCCCCTCCCCTTTGTCCCCCTACTTGGATCCCCCTTGGATGGTCCTCTGTGGTAAAAATTCCCCATTCTTTTCTGCACTGATCAAATCACAAATCTACGGATTCCATCCCGCAGTTGAACAACATTGAAGTTAATCAGCAGGCCCGTCCTCATCCCTGCTAGTTTCAGATAGGTGATCAACTGTGCCTCATGGATCGGCTTCAAACTTTCCACAGCCTTAATCTCCACGATGACATCATCCTCCACCAAGAGATCGATACGGTAGCCGCAATCCAACTTCATTCCTTTGTAGTAGAGAGGCAGTGCAACTTGCTGACTGCATCGGATACCAGCTAACTCAAGCTCACGAAAAAGAGCCATTTCATAGGAAGATTCCAAAAGCCCTGGACCAAGTTCCCTGTGTACCTCGATGGCACATCCGACAATACGATGAGTCAGATCACTTGCGGGATGCGTTGAATTTGTCATCAGGTAAAGAGACTCGAAAAAATAATTCCTACACCCGAAGTTTCACCACAGAGGACCGGCAAAGGACTGACAAATCAGCGACTGGCGGGAGCTGATAGGACTGCCGAGGGCAGCCCCGCAGGGGTGAATGGCTCGGGAGAGCCTGAGTTCAAAGATACCAAAAAGAAGAGCAGAAGCTATCGAATTGCTCCCTGAAGAACAGGCACTCGCAAATCTATTTGCAGGAGCATTCGAGTCTGCCTGTTCACCGCTGCCCCTGGCAGCCGGTGCCTGCTCTCCCCCCCCCTTGGATGGCCCTTTGACAGTCCTCTGTGGTAAAAATTCAGCCTTCGGTTTCTCTCCAAGTGACCCATCGTTTTGAATTCGTCGTTATTTCCGAAGGAGCTCCCCCACTTTGGCAGCCACCATCTCGGGGGTCGTCTGTCGGAGAAGGCGATCCTGATCCTCGGAAGGGACGCATTCGACATCGGGAGCCATGTCATACTCCGTATCGCAATAAGCGCCTGTTTCTATTTTTTTAACCGCTAGGTTCCGGATGAAGACCACGGGCACACCCGCCGCATTGCCCAGATGTCTCGAGCCGGAATCGGGACACACAATTACCGCCGTGCGCTTGAGAAAACAAACAAGAGCCCTCAGCCCCAACTCTCCTGCATTAATCGAGGCATTCAGGTTATAGTCACGATTGATACGCGTCAGCACCTCCTCATCGTTCTTGGCTCCACAGAGCACGATGGAGACATTCTTCCGGCTCGCCAACAGCTGTAGCGCCCGAGCAAAAGAATCGGTCGGCCAGACGCCGCTAGGCTGTCTGCTCGTCATGAAACAGGCGATCACTGGCTTTCCGGAATCAAGCCGGAGTCGCTGCCAGAGATCATCAGCCTCCACCATATCCGCCTCTGTGGTTTGAACAACCGGGCGGTTCGACCAAGTCGGCTTCTGCCTTGTAAGCTGAGCCACAAAATCCCGGAAGTAGGTGGGGAAAGGCTGCGGGTACTTGATCCGAATTGGATGGGTAACCCATCCTGAGAAGCCCTTGTAGATGTAGCCTGCCCGCGAAGGAATGCCGAGTTCCAAGGCAAGCTTGAGATCCTGGGGATAGTGGACGGGATTGGAGCAGATCGCCGCATCAAAGCTCATCCCTTTGAGAACCTCAAAGGCGGGAGTCTTGAGCAGATCCAGACGGGCATCACTCTGGCAAAAGGGAAGAACATCCTTGAGCCAGGGGGAATGTGCCAGAACCTCCGCCGATCCAGGGGAGGCCAGGTAGTAGAAATCACACTCGGGAAGACCTCGCTTCAGATGCTCCAGCGAACCGCTCCGGTAAAGGAGATCCCCAATATGATTGTCACCGATAATCAGCGCCTTTCTCCACTCTGAAGGAATCGTGGGGGATACGGGACATTTGCGTTGAGCATATTTCCAGAGTAAGGAGGTAAAGACTTCCGTCCATTCCGCGATATGGCGGTTCTTAGCCGAACGAAAAGCTTCTTTGTTGATCATGGTATGCTAAGAACCGAGCACATGCGAAGTATCACGTTAGTGTCTTAACGGATACTTTTTAGCCGACCCTTCAGGCGATTACGCAGTGCATACGCCCATCGACAGAACCATCTCGGAATCAGATAAATCGGAAGAACAAGGACATAGAACGGCCAATACTTCCCATAACAGGAGGTCATTTCTTTCACACTGCATTCCCAGCGAGGCATTCCTTTGGATCGAGTATGAAGTGTGTTCTTGGGAACGCTGCGAAGGAGTTGTCGGGTGATGAAGCGATCTACGAGCGATTGCGGGATTAGATGCTTTGCAGCCAGTGTCTTATAGAGCTTTGCAATGTTCACACAGCCTGCGATCAGGATGGGAGCGCCTCCCTCATCGCGTCCCGCCAAGACACAGATGGTCTTGTCATAGATAAAGGGGCCCTTGCAGGTGAGTGCCATATGGAAGGCAATCTCAAGGAAAGCGCCACAGTCTTCTCCGGGAACAATCTCGTAGAGGAACTTAAGCGCCTCGTTCCTCCTCAGAGTCAGTGCAGAAATAAAACCCAGATCCGCTTCATAGATATAAGAGGCACCCTCCTCATATTCCTTGGTGAAAGAAGATGTAAGTCCAGCAATGCTCTCACAAGTCACTTCATCAGTCATCAGTTTGTGATCAACATAGAGGATGGTCGGCTTCCTTGCGTGGAGACGCTCGGAAATCGCCTGGAAGAACCCAGGAGGGGGAATGTCGTCGTCGGAAAAGAAAGCCACATATTCCCCACGCGCTCTCTCGATGCTTTTCTGAACGTTTCCACTAACCCAAACATTCGATTCATTCCGATAATAGCGCACGCTGGGATGAACGAGGAGGTACTCGGTCATAAAGGCCTCCGTGCCATCTTGCGAGTCATTATCAGAGACGACCACTTCATAGCCATCAACTCCCTCCACCTGCGCAAGAATAGCATCAAGAGCGGCTCTGAGTGTACTCTTACGGTTATAAGTGAGGATACAAATAGAGAGAAATGGAGTCTTGTTCATAACTGAGAGATGTCGTGTCCAAAGTGCATTTTCCGAAAAAGCAGCAGCTCAAGCTGCCGAAAATTTCCCATAGAGAGAAGGGAACTGATGGAACTGAAAATCCTGCGATCCTTTCTCACGGAGCAATCTGCTTCGATTTCTCGTGCATTGGAATGCAGAGATTGGCTTCCACAGTTTCACGAGGAAGGAAGGGGGAGAGATCTTCCAGAGGAGGAGAAATCAGCGATCCGTCCGGTTGCACCGAGACACCGAGCTTGGGATGGAAGAACTGTTCCGGGTGCATGAAGACCTCGCAGATAACCGGCCCGGAGGCCGCCAGGACTTTCGGTATTTCGCGGTCGAAGTCTTCCCAAGTGCGGATCTGAACAGCCGGGAGATCAAAGGCTGCAGCCACCTTGCTGTAATCGGGACAGGAAACGCCGGTCTTCCTGTCAGTTCCCGCATAGCGACCTTTCAGCACCGCCTTCTGAGTGTGCTTGATCATAAGATAGCCATCATTGTTGAAGATGATGATTTTGATCGGCAGTTGGTAGTGAACGACGGTTTGAAGCTCCTGAAGATTCATCATCATGCCTCCGTCGCAGTTGAGGCAGAGCACCTCCGCTCGCTCCCGTGCTACCGAGGCACCGATGGCTCCCGGAAGACCGAAGCCCATTTCCCCAAGGCCCTGGGAGGTGAGCAACCGTTGCGGCGGCTTGATCGGGAGAGCCTGGTGACCGCTCAGGAGGGCCGTCCCCATATCGGTGACCACAATCTGGTCGGGTTTCATCAGGGGAGCCAGCTTGTCCATGAAGCGATAGGAGTTCAGGAACCCCTCTTTGTCCTCATGCTCCGGTCCGATCCAAGGGAAGCGTTCCCTGACCTGGGCACACCATCCAACCCACTCCTGTTGCGACGGAAGAGGCTCAGCAGAGGCCTGCCGAAGGAGTTCCCTGATGAAATCGCCAGCATCGGCACAGAGAGGTTGTGTGAAACGCTGGGGATATTTCCTGAGTTCGGTCGGGTCAATATCAACCACGGTAATTTCACGCGCCGATCGAGCCAGTTCGGCAATGTCGTATCCCACCTGGGGAATGGCAAGGCGGGTACCGATCGTCACCAAACAATCGCAGCTCTGGAGGATAAAGTTTGCGGCGCGTTGCCCATACACACCGGCACTCCCCATCACAAGGGGATGGCCTGAAGGGAGAAGATCGATCGCAGACCAAGTCAGTAACACGGGCACGCCCAACAGTTCAACAAGGCGGGCAATTTCTGCGGCAGCTCCCGCCATGCGAATCCCCACACCCAGCCACAGGAGAGGACGATGCCCTTCCCGGAGGTGCTGTAGGGTGATCTTGACCGCCTCCGCAAGAGCAACTCCCTCCAGTTTAGCTCCACCGAGCTCCGGAATGTCCTCCTCGGGAACATAATGTGGAAGGGTCTCTTCTTCGACCATCGCAGCCTGAATTGCCATGGGAAAATCAAGCCAACAGGGGCCGGGTCGCCCTGTGGTGGCATAGTGCCAGGCTTTCTCCAATTCGTAGAGTACGTGCTCCGGCTCCATGATCCGGGCCCCGTATTTCGTCATCTTACTGACCGCAAAAGGGCTGTCATACCCTTGGATGCCATACAGACGCAAATCATGATCCGGCGTGATGTAGCGGGGGTTTTCCTGTCCCGAGATCACGATGCAGGGAACGGAATCAGCCCAGGCTGAGAGCACACCCGTGATCGCGTTGCTGGAGCCTCCACCTGCCGTCACTAGGGCAAAGGTGGGAATCCCCGTGATCTTCCAATAGGTCTGGACCGCCATGGTGCAGGCTTGCTCATGGTGATTGCAAACAAGCTCGATGGCGGAATTGTGAAAGATCGAGTCGAAGATGTGGGCATTGGCCGAACCAATAATTCCAAAGGCGTGCTTGACCCCTTTTTCTTCAAAAAATTTGACAATAAGATCGCTGACTTTGATTTTCATTTTGATTGGAGGTATCGGTTCCAGGTGATGGTACGCTGAATGGCCTCGGAGAGTGGCACGGTTACGGAAACTCCCATGTCGCGTTGCGCCTTTGCGATATCCGGTACAAGTCGAGTGCGGTCATGCCCGCGTTGTCCCAGACCCGTTTGGATCTCGGGAACCGGTCCAAAGGATTGGGTGATCATTTGCGCCAAGGAAAGGAGATCCACAGGCTCTGGGCTGCCGATATTGTAGGTGTCACGAGGCTGTCCCTTGGCAACGGCGGCCAGTACCCAGAAGGCAAAATCGCTGGCATACATCAGACTCCGCACCGTGGCCCCATCGCCCATGATTCGGATTGGACCGCCGGTGAAGCTGTCGCGAATGAAGTCTGTTACCGCCCAGGGAAGTTGCAGGGACTGATAGGGACCGACAAAGGCGAATGGTCGTAGGGTGACTACGGGCAACTTGGTTTCACTGACAGCGCTCTGCGCCACCACTTCGGCAAAACGCTTGGATTCGGCATAGACAGCATTCACATCATTGCAACGGAGCGGCCCGGAAAAGTTTTCATCCACACGGGGTAGATCCCACTGCTGAGCCCCGTACACCAGACCGGAACTGAGCAAGACAAACTTCTGCACATGCTCCAGCATATTGGCGGCCCGCAGGATGCGCATCGTCCCGACCCCATTGACCTCGGCGACCGCCCCCGGCTGGGAAGCAAGCAAGCGACGATCTGTAAGCGCGGCGGCATGAATGATGTAGCGCACATCGCTGGGTAGCTCGGTGAAGTAACGGATATCCCCCTCTTCAAAACGGAAATATTCCATTTTTCCCAGATGGGGCCAACGAGCGGCGAAATCACGCGCATGGCGGCTGTACGCGGTGACGCGCATTCCAAACCCATGAGACTCATTGAGCACCTTGACCAACTCCAGCAGCCAAGTCCCAAGAATGCCAGTGCCTCCCGAGAGGAACAAATGCTCCCCACGCAGGATCTCCAGAAGATGGCTACGCCCATCTAGGACGGCTTCCGCATCCGTTCGGACGAGAGCAATGGCGCGTTTCATAATGTGAGCATTGATGGGTAGTTTTATTTGGCTTTGGGGCGGTTCGCCAGCTCCGAAGCAACTTCAACAATCAGATCCTCCTGGCCTCCGACAACCTTTCTTTTGCCAAGCTCAAAAAAGATATCGCGAGGATCGACCCCCAATTGCTTGGCGGCCCTTTGCACCGGCTTAGAAAAGCCTGAGAACACTCCGGATAAACCACTGACAATCGTAATGCCATTGGAATCGGGCAAGGATCCAGCGAAGAGGCGGGATGCAAGATCTGCTGCATCCAGAGATTTGTAGAGATCCAGAGAGGTATTGTACCCCTGCTGTTGGAGCACTGCCGCCAGCATCTCCAGCGGAGCGTTACCTGCGCCGGCGCCAAACCCCTTCGCCGTTCCATCAATGATGCGGGCACCCGCTTCAAGGGCTGCCAAAGAATTAGCAATGCTCAATCCGAGATTATGGTGGGCATGGAACCCCACGGGAATATCCAGACTTGAAGCCAAGAGACCGACCTTCTCAATGACATCCTTAGGGAAATAGGCCCCGGCGGAATCCATGAGCACGATCCCCTGAGCTCCGTAGGACTGCATTTTCCTAGTCTCTTCCAAGAGAACGGAAGCAGAAGCCATGTGACTCATCATCAGCACTCCCCAGACTTCACGTCCAGCGCTGCGGATATAGCTGATATGCCTCTGCGTGATATCGGCTTCGGTGCAATGGCACCCGATTCGGAAGAGATCGACCCCAGCCTCCAGCGCATTCACGATTTCCTTCTTGATCGTGGCGAATCCGGGAATGACATGGACACTGAGCTTTGTCTTGCGAAGGCATTGTTTGGCAGCCCGGAGCATCTCCCTCTCGGGCACAAGACTCTCTCCGACTTGCAAGGAGGAGGCTCCCAAGCCATTCCCATGCCCGACTTCGAGATAGGAATAACCCGCTAACTCCGCGGCGGCGGCATAGGCGGTTACTTGCTCGACCGTAATCTGGTGGCTGTAGGCATGGGAACCGTCACGCAGGGTGGCATCACAGACTGTAATATGGAGATTCTGGGCCATAAGGAATGCAGTAAATTAAGAATCGCGGCGTTGGGCGCAGGCCTCGGCAAAGGCAATCGCCGCGCAATTGATGATATCCAGATTGCCGGCATACTTCGGGAGATAATCGCCGAGTCCATCCACCCGGACCATGGTGATGAGGCGTCCGCTTTCCACAATCGGCTCCAACAGAAGCTGGTAACCGGGCACATATTTTTTAATCAACTCCACCATTGCTGCCACTTTCTCACGGGTGAGTTTCAAATTGGGGTTGGCAATTTTAGCCATGACCGTGGTTTGCATATGGACGCAAGGTTGAGCGGGATTAAGATTCAGAATCGCCTTGGAGTGACTGCATTGGCTGAAAATACTGAGGCCCGTCTCAGTCGTATAGAGATACTCGTCGAGATTGATCCGGGTCGCCGGACCTGCACTCCGCGAAGCGATGCTGGAAACCGTTTCGATATATTCGAGTCCTTCATTGGCTCGTGAGATCGCATAGGCCAGGGGAATGGAGGCCTGTCCGCCACAGGTGACCATGTTGACATTGGGAAGATCGAGGCACTCCTCAAGGTTTACCGCAGGAACGCACATCTTCCCGACTTTCGCCGGAGTCAGATCCACGGCGATAATTCCCGCTTTTTCAAAGAGGGGAGCATGCTTCAAATGATCCTCGGCACTCGTGGCATCGAAAACGAGGGAGATTTCATCTCTCAGATCGAGAATGCTTTCCACCCCCTTGGCCGAAACAGGGACATTGAGCAAACTAGCCTTGGTCATCCCGGGTGAAGAGAGATTGCGACCGGCAAAGAGCCGACATTCCAACAGCGGCGAGCGCAAGACCTTGATCAGAAGATCCGTACCAATATTGCCCGTGCCGAGAATGGCAACCTTCAGCCCCTTAGTCATTGTAATCTTTGTTGTTCGGACCGCGAGAGGCTTCCCTTGTTTCCATCAGTTTAGGAGATCCAGTTTTTTCGCCGCAATAGAAGGGAATAGTTTTACGGAAACCGGTTGCTTATGTCAGCGCTTGGATCTTTGCGGCGTGTGCATCCGGGTGCAGGAAAAAGAAGTTTGTCTCCAGCGTGTTTTCATCCATCGATTGGAATGCGACGAGTTTTCCTTCTCTGCCAACAAAGCAGCGATATCCAAGTCCGCTTAGAAGCTCAATAATCTGGTTTGGGTGATAGTTGAACTTTGCAGCCCATTTGCGAAGCATTTCTGTGAAAATAATCGGTTTGAATTTTTTCAGGGTCTCGATTCCCCCCGAGAACATGAACAATTCCGCACCTTCCACATCACACTTGATGAAATCCACCCGGGCATCCGTTTTTTCGACGAAGGCGTCAAGCCGCTCGATTTTGCAAACGAGTTTCTGAACCACTCCTTTTCCTTGCAAATCCACCGACGAGGCTCCTCCCGATCCGTTAGGATCAAAATAAAAGGTCAGTTCTCCATCGTGATCGGAGAACCCGAAGTTGTGAGCCTGAATCTGTGTTGAGCCATTGAGTCCGATATTCGCTTGGAGATAGCCATAGGTTGCCGGAATCGGTTCGAAAGCATAGATGGTGGCGTTCGGAAAAGCTTTGGCGAAATTGAGCGAATACCACCCGATGTTGGCTCCGATATCAAAAATACTCATGTGGTTCTCCAAAAGACGAAAGATCAAATCCGAATCGTCTTTCTCGTAGGGACCAAAATTGAGTATTTCCATGGGAGCAATCCTCTTGTCGGCCTTGTCACAGAGTATTTTGATCCCGGCATCCCGAGTCTCGAGAATCACTTTTCCATCCGATATTTCGATGCGCGCGATGTCGGTTGTCTTGAAAAATTCCGCATAGTCAAAAAGTTGCGAATGCAGACCATGCATCTCATCAATGTACTGGTGCTTGTTTATAGTACCCGCGTTATAAGCGGCTTGCAGTTCAAACAGGTTCATAAATAGTTTTGTATTGTTCGTTTAAATCCATCTTCTACTGAAACCACCGGGTTCCATCCAAACTGCTTCAATCGATCCACATTGGGAACGTTGACTGAAATGGGGCTGGGGAGATATCCTAATGTAGTTTGGCGTCGCCTTTCCACCTTAAGGTGCCTCTCAGGAAAAAGGCCCACCAAGAGGTTAGCAAGCTCTCCGATGCTGATTGCGCCATCGGGATTGCCGACATTGTAAGCCGCTCCTGTTTGCCCCTTCAACAAGACAGTAAAGAAACCTCTGACAGCATCGCTCAGATAACAGAATGCGCGGATGGCCTTGCCATCACTTTGAAGAACAAGGTTTTTGGAATGAATTACATCTCTCACAAAATCGGCAAACACCCTCCCGTCATCCAACGCCATGCCGGGGCCGTAAGTATGGAAGGGACGCACAATCTTAAAGGGCACTCCAAACTGACTGGCATAGCTAACTCCGAGCGTCTCTGCCGCGCGCTTGCCTTCGGCATAGCAGGATCGTGAGTTTGTAATGTCAATATAACCGTAATCACTTTCCCTAGTCGGAATCTTATCCGGAGAGACTTGTCCATAAACCTCTCCACTACTGAAAAACAGGAAACCATCGACAGCCCATTCTTTAGCTTGATTCAGCAGGTGATAGGAGCCGAGCAGATTGGCCGACATCGTACCAACAGGGTCTGTTCCGTAAAATTTGGGACTGGCCTGACTAGCCGCATGCACAATGAAATCGCAGCGCATGGGCCATTGAATCTCTTGGGAAACATCCCCCTTGATGAGATGCAAATCATCACGCCCTTGATAGAGAAAGAACCTCGTGCGTGCTTTCTCCATGTTCCGGACTAGCCCGACAACCCGGCATCCTAGATTTTTTTTCTCATTGAGAAATAAAAGTGTCTCCACCATGTAGGCAGGCAAAAATCCGGAGGCACCAGTAACCAGTACTGTTTTGCCTGCGAAGCGATCCCAGTCCAGAGGGGCCTCGATGATAGCCGAAAGATCTTCTGCGACTACCGGATGCAGGCTCGTGGTATTTTCCATCTTTCTATTCGTAGTTTTCTAAGAAGATGGATGACAGCTTGAGTTCCATCTTACTGTTTTTTACAAGGCAAGGGAGACATTTCACAACAATTAAGACATCAGTTCCAGAAGGAGCTTCTCAAGCTCTTCCCTCCGATTGAGTTTCGGCGGGGCATTCGTCAGTAACTTCTCCGTGGCGATTTTGGAACATTAGTTAATGGCGTGTTTTTGCGACGGGAGCATCACTCGACACAGGATGTTGGCCGTACTTCGCAGGGCGGCGAAGCGTTGTTCTGGCGTGAATCTCCAGCCATACCGAAGGAGGCAATAAAACGCCCTGCATGCCTGCCTGCAACGGATGGACAATGGCCAGCAATAGGCGCTGAAGTCCTCCATAAAGCTAAAAAAATCAACCCAGTTCTCTCCCGACTTGTTATACTGGGAAGACTCGGAGGCTTCGTGAATGGAGGTTTCCGTCAGCACTGCCGGGGAGTAACGGAAAAAGCTCTCCGGATTCGCAAAAGCGATCCTCATCCAGAAATCGACATCCGCCGTGCTGCGGTCTTCTCCTAGTAAACCCTGCATCCTCTCAAGCGCCCTGCTTCTCACAAAGTAACAGGAAATCTCGCCGAAGAGATTACCCCGTAGATAGAAGATCTCGGCCAGTTTGCCCATGGGGAGGCGTAGGGCTTCATCAAACGGCTTGATGAGATCCTTCCTCCCTTCCGGATACACCGAATAATGGGCATGCGCCCAGAGGAATGTCTCGGAATCCTGCACCGCCTGAAAAATTTCAGAAAAGGCATCAGGCATATAGATGTCGTCGGCTGCCAAAAAGCCAATCCATGCTCCTTGCACATGACGGAGGCATTCATTCAAGTTTGCAGCAGCACCTAGATTGGAGAGATTACGAAATGCTCTGATACGCGAGTCCTGGATGACCTCAACCTGAATAATCTCCCAAGTGCTATCGGTACTGGCATTATCAACAATGATAAGCTCCCAGTCATCAAGTGTTTGAGACTGGATGGAAGAAATCGCTTTTTTGATAAACCCGGCCCCCTGATAGACGGGTATACAAATGGAAAACAAGGGCGCTTTTTTCATCCTCTCTCCTCGCTCATGATTGCTCATTCGTCTCAATCACTTTTTCGTCATACACTCTGGACACGAGCACTCCTCAAAACTGACACGTCCATCCTGAGCGAGCCATGTTCGGATGGGAATCCATTCCTTATCTTCAGTCTGCACTTTCTGGCAACGGTCACAGATTCGGCGAAATCCAGAGATTTCATTATAATAGGAATTCATTTTTTTCAGGAACTCCACGCGACACTTCATTTCATGCAACTGTAGCCTCATATAACGCAGGAGCGAAACGAACAGGAACATCGTAATAAATCTAGCAATAACATCCCAGATAAAAATCCCCGTTGAAATAGGAACTTCATGATTAGAATAATTAGCAACACCCCATAACAGTGAGGCGGCCACACAGGCACTAACGCCATACCGGATGGGGAGATAAAGGGCTACAATTGCCACAGGAGACAGATATAAAATAAAGAGATAAAGGAAATCAGGAGTAATGTAGTCTATGTAAGCAATGCCTATGAGGGCAATGAATGCAAAAGATAATAACTGGATTGGTCGTAGATTCTGGATTGTCATGACTGCTTAAGAAGTTGATTCACAATTTCTAGGTACCGAGGGATCACCATCGAAGCTTTATATTTTCTTACTCTTTCCCTGCCGGAAGAACCCATCCTCTCTCGAAGATTGCGATCCGGAACAAGCTGGAGAATCCTGGCCTTCAACTCACTCTTATCTCCCGGCAAGACTAGAAATCCCTGTTTTCCATCCTCAATCGTGGACTCAATACCCGCTACCCGCGATGCGATAATCGGCTTACCGCAGAGCATGGCCTCTAGGGCAACATTCCCAAAAGCCTCATAAAGGCTTGTAAAAACAACGATATCGCTAGCTCCGATATATTCGATTCCTCGGGGTTTTGCACCCAGAAAGCTACAGGAATCCTCAATGCCGAGCTTGTGCGCCTTCTCTTCAAGATTCTGACGCTCGGAACCTTCACCAATAATCCACAGGTGGGCACGATCCCAAATTTCCGAACATTCGGCCCAAGCATCCAACAACCATTCAAGACGCTTCTGATCAACCAATCGCCCCACAGAGACGATTTGAGTCTTGTCCGGCGTCCATTGATGGAGTTTCTGAATCGTCTCGATTTGGCGTCGAGATGGCGTCTCTCCGTCTTCAATGGAATTCGAGAGCAGGTGGATTTTATCCCTAATCCAAGGAAATTGCTGCAGGTAGGAGTTATGACTCATCCGACTCAGCGTGATGACGCTATCGCATAGGCGGCAAGGAAGCCACTCGCTGATCCAGTTTCTGACGATGCGCTTCAGATCCCAATCGGTATAAAACGCAGGCCAATGGGCAATGTAGAGCATCTTGGGCACACGAGCAGTAATTCCGGCAAGACTTCCAAGGGAGCCTGCCCACTGTCCGTGCAAAATCAGCAGATCTGGTTTCAGTGTTCTAAATAAAAAGACGAGAAGCGGTAAATTAAGTATCGTGTCCGTGACGGTCTCAACATCCAGACGTGTATGAGCGATCCCCACCTCTTCGCAAAGATCAGCTATCCGCCCGCTACCACCATGAACCACATGAACCACATGAAAGAGGCTATAGAAGGCCATTTGCTTTCTCACGGAGTAAGGGCCGCCTCCCTCCCCATCGTGATGTATAAAATGGACGATCTTCATTTAGGAAGAGCCTCTGGAGGATCCGGCAAGTGCCTGCAACATCGTTGAGTAGTTGTTCATGGTGGTGCTAACTTTAAAGTTAGCCAGAAGATGATCGCGTGCAGCCTCTCCCATGCGACTGGCTCTCTCAGAATCTGAAAGCAGAAGGGCAATATCATGTCCCAATGTGGTAACATCCCCCAACGGAGAGAGAAGGCCTGTCGTGCCATGGAGAATGGACTCTCCCACTCCGTCGGTATCGAAAGCCACTACTGGTTTTGAGCAGGCCATGGCTTCCAGCGGAACCAAGGCATGCCCCTCGTAAAGACTACTCATCACCGCTATGTCTGATACCGACAACCAGTGCTGCGCATCAGAGCGATTTCCGAGAAGGTGAATGGAAGGGGCATTAGGAGACTTTTCGGCTAAATATTTGATCAGATCTGATTCACGCCCGTCGCCAATAATCCACAGATGCCATTCTGGAGAGTCTTGCCTTCTTTCTAAGGAAGCAATATCCCACGCCTCAAGAAGCCAATCTACCCTTTTCTGATCATCCAATCGCCCCACAAAGACAGCATGACGTGATTCCGAATGAATCCCCTCCCTCTCCCTAAGTGCCTGCAACTCTTTAGGTGATGGAAGATCAGATGGATCCATCCCGTTATAAATAAGCCTTAACTTCTCTTCAGATGCCCATGCGCGGAATAAATAATTGTAGCGGTTTCGATCGCTTAAAGTCACGACAATGTCGCTTTGAAAACAAGGGATTTTCTCCGCAATGTAGTTCCTCACAGCCCTCCAGAGGGTTACGTTATGATAAAACGATGGGTGGTGAGCTATGTAAACCAGATGGGGAATCCCCGCGATGCGAGCAGCAATCGCACCGAGCGGCCCGGCCCACTGACCATGTAGAATCACAATATCAGGGTGTAGTTTTCTAAAGACCCAAACCAGGCGGGGTATTTGCAACCATGCGGTGAGAAGGTGCTCTACAGAAACTTGTTGGTGCTGGATCCCATTGACATCGCACCACTTAGCCAAATCCCCGTGACCACCATGAACCAAAAACTGTTCAAATTTCTCAGCAGGAAGCCCCTGAAGAAACTGGCGGATGACTTTTCCTCCGCCTCCAACAACATCATCGTGGATGAAATGCGCCACTTTAATCATGTCGTTTTATTACAATTCATTAAAATTATTCATCTACAAACAGGGGTACTACTCTGAGTACTTCTCATTCAGTTCAGGTTTGTCTCTGGCAGGTAAAATGTTAAAGGTGGGAAAGTCAGGGCGAGTCGTAGGACGAATGTCGAAAGCTAAAGAGAAAGAGGTGCATGGTGAAGGCTGGGGACACGGTTCAGTAAGAAAGGATTTGGGTGTCTTAACTTTCCCACTTTTTACTTTCATACCTCCCCCTCCCACTTCTCCCTCAACTTCTCAAACTCAGCCAAGGCCATGCCCACAACCTGATCCATGTTGTAGTAACGATAGGTAGCGAGTCGTCCGATGAAACTCACATTCGTGAGTTCGGCAGCCTTCTCCGCGTAGCGCCGGTAGAGCTCTGCGGTCTCCGGTGTCGGAATGGGATAGTAGGCCTCCTTGCCTGCCTCATAATCATCGGGATATTCACGCACGATGGTGGTGTTGGAGCACTGCTGGCCGGTGGCGTGCTTGATCTCGACGATCCGGGTGTACTCCTCTTCGTTCGGATAGTTCACCTGCATGGCAGGCTGCCAGAAACCGGGCTTGCCCGCGATCGGTTCCCTCTTCACAAGCTGCTCGGCGTTGAAGGATTCATTCTCAAAGCGAAGGGATCGATACGGAAGCGGGCCAAAGCAGCAGTCGAAATAGTCGTCAATTGAACCAGTGTAAATGAGATGATCGTGCGGGATGCTTCCAACAACTTCCCGGTAATCAGTATTCAAGAGCACTTCGCCACCGGGCGAGGCCTCCAGCATCCGCTCAAACATCCGATGGTAGCCCTCTTTGGGCAGGGCTTGGAATTCCTCCCTGAGATAACGGTCATCCCGGTTGGTGCGGATCGGAATGCGTCCGCAAACGGAGGTATCGAGCTCACGAGGATGTTTTTTCCACTGCTTGAGCGTGTAGTTCTTGAAGAACTTCTCGTACAACTCCCAGCCAACCTGCGAGATGATAACTTCTTCGGAGTTTGCCGGGTTCTCAATCGGAACCCGCTTCTCCTCCAGCCAGGATTCGAATTCCTCAGTGGTGCTCTCCCTGCCCAGGAACTGCTCGAAGGTGTTGAGATTGATCGGGAAGTTCCAGTATCTGGCATCCGAATAACTGAGGATGCGGTAATCAACCTGATGCCACTCGGTAAAGCGAGAGAGGTAGTCCCTGATGCGTGGCGAATTGGTCCGGAAATAGTGCGGACCGTATTTGTGAACCAGAACCCCAGCAGCGTCATACTCGTCCTGGGCATTGCCACCGATGTGATCCCGTTTCTCGACAATCGTGCACTTCGCCCCAAGTTGGCTCGAAAGCCGCTCAGCAAGCACCAAGCCGGAAAAACCCGCACCGATGATTAAAAAATGATTAGGCATTGAAAAAAGGATGAAACTTGAAAGCTGAAAGCTGAGGGGGATTAACCACAGAGGAGGGACAAAGACGGATCCAAGAAGGTTTCAAAAAGCTGATTGTTTGAACCTTTTCAGACTACTTGGCTGCTATCTTTTCGGTTCTTTGTGGTATAATCTCTTCAGCTTTGTCTTCTTGTCCCCTGAACTCCGACTTCTGAAATCTTCAACTTTCAAGTTTCAGCATTCAGCTTTCGCTCCTCTCTGCCCTCATTTTCCATGCTGCCGCCCTTGGCCGTCCGCGGTAAGCGGGGTCATCTGGGAGATTAAAACTGTGTGTCTGGCTACCATCTGGTAGCGACCGAATTACCCCTCAGGAAGTTCCTCCTAGGAATCGTCTCAGGAGCGGGATCAGCATTTTGGCTCGGCGATGCCATTTGGAGGCACGGCCGAGACGCACTTTCAGCACTTCACGAGTGGCGGCTGGTAGGGCAGAAAGATTCTGCTCAATCAGGGCGATCCGCTCGGCGGAACGGTTGAGTCGAGGCTGAAGTTGCTGCTCCAGAAACATTCCGACAAAAGGCCGCAGTTCCAGCTTGGCCGAAAATCGAGTCACCCTCTCGCCGTCGCTCTTCTGTGACACGATGGCCTCCAGTTCGACAAGGCGCCGTAACCCCTGACTTGCTGTTCCGGTGCTGATCCCGAGATTTTCGACGATTTCCTCCATGGAAAGGGGCTCGGAGGATGCAAAGAGAAGTCCGTAGATCGCCCCAATGGAAGAGGGGTTGCCAAAGAGTTCAGCAAGGTCGGCAAATATATCCGCCATCTCGCGCTGGATCTCCAGGGCAGGGTCTTGATCTCCCTGTGAACGGGAGTCAATGGAAGAGGCTAGTGCCATGACCGAAATAGATCACATCTCCAAAATAGTTCAATTCAAAATGAAATGAAAAGGCGAACGGTAAAAAATCTGCACCTTACACCTTGCACCTTTTACTTTCCCACTATCAGTCCTTCTGAGCCGATTCTTTATTTCAGTAGACTTTTGCCCTCTCATGATGCTCATGGTCGGGATCAACCAGCGCCGGCCAGACATTGATATCCGGCAGATCAACGGCTTCCATGGAACTCTTCGCGCGTCAGAATCTCATTGATGCGGGCGTTTGAGAGAGCCGGAGCCGTCTCCCACTAGACTTTCGCCATGGCACTTGCCTGCTCATGGTGATTAAAAACATAACGGATACGTTCCTTTCGGACAATAGCATCATTAAGACGCATGGCTCCTCCGCCAGTGACGAGGAAGAGCTGCCTCACGCCTCCGTCTGCAAGAGTCTGAAAAATATAATCAGCGACACGAATCATAAAGGGAGAATATTTCCTGCTTTTATGTCGATCCTCTTCATCACTTTCATCCCTGTGAGCAAGTCACTCAGAAGCTCTTTGTAAAGGAACGAATCGTCTCGATCTCGTAATCAAGCATCGCCTTGGTGAGTCCGGGATAGGTTCCCAAGAATATCGCCCTGTTCATGATTTCATCGGCACCCGGCATATCGCCAACAACTCGAAACGCATCTGGTCGGTCCTTTTTCAGCTGCACGAAGACAGGCTGCCGGAGGAGATTACCGCCGAAAAACATCCGATTTCCAATTTTTTTCTCATCAAGATGACGGGCCAGATCGGTGTGGCTGAAGGGAGCGGATTCCTTGATTCGGATCATGAATCCGAACCAGGAGCAGTTCGTGGTGCATCCGGAGGCATCCCACTGGAAACGGGATGTCTGTTGAGCGGTTGAGCGGTTGAGCGGTTGAGTGGATTGGCTGATTCCTCCCTTCAACTCTTCAACAACTGCTCCCTTCAACTCGCCGGGTGGAACCCAGCGAAGCGCATGAGTCGGCAGTGAGAAATCAATGGTATTTCCGAGATCGGCAAGTCCCGCCCTCAGGTATTCCCAATTCTGTTTTCTGGCTTCGATGAAGGACGGGAGTTTCAGTAGTTGCTGACGACCAATGGCTGCC
>Ga0302198_10000958_pt1 | contig 31890 bp, 29 predicted proteins | sample II_Bog_N2_2_FD_193521 | JGI IMG/M metagenome (GOLD analysis project Ga0302198, IMG submission 193521) | Peat permafrost microbial communities from Stordalen Mire near Abisko, Sweden - II_Bog_N2_2 | ecosystem: Environmental > Terrestrial > Soil > Wetlands > Peat | place: Sweden: Abisko...
CCTGCTCGGTCCTGGCGGCCGCCGCGGCGCGGATTGCGGCCTGGCGCTCCTGCATCGCTTCGATTGCGCGCACCGCGGCCCGGGCGGCGGCCAGCACGCCGCGCGCCTGCGCCGTGGCCAGCTCGGCGGCATCGCGGGTGGCGCCGGCGTCGCGCTGCCGGTCCCGCGTGCGCCGCAGCCAGCGGGCGAACTGCTCGACGGCGGCGTCGTCGGCATCCAGGCTGCAGGCGGCTTCCGTCTCCTGCCGGATCGCCATCTCCAGCGCTTCCAGCGCGGCCGAAGCGGCTTCCCCGGCGCGCAGGCTGTCTGCCAGGGCGCTCCGGGCCTCATCCACCCCCATCCGGCGCAGGCGGATCAGCGCGTCCAGCGGGTCGCGGGCGGACATCAGCCCGGCGTCATGGCAGCGCGGAGCAGGGCGAAGCTCTCGGCCAGGCTGCTGCGCTCCGTCCTGCCCTGGCGGAGCACCTGTTCGATGCGCGGCGCCAGCGCCACGGCTTCGTCCACCGCCGGATCGGTACCGGCGCGGTAGGCGCCAAGCCGCACCAGATCAGCCATGTCCGCGTGCAGCGCCAGAATGGCACGGGCGCGGGACGCCACGGCCGCCTGCTCCGGCTCCAGACAGCCGGGCACCGAGCGCGACAGCGAGCGCAGCACGTCCACCGCCGGATACCGCCCGCCCTCGCCGATGCGCCGGTCGAGAATCACGTGCCCGTCCAGGATTCCGCGCACCGCGTCCGCCACCGGCTCATTGTGGTCGTCGCCCTCCACCAGAACGGTGAACAGTGCCGTGGTCCGGCCGGCACCTTCCTCGGCGTGCGGCGTCACCGTCTGCCGCCCGCACGATACGGATGGCGGCACGCCCGGACCGGCCCGCTCCAGCAGCCGCGGCAGTTCGGCGAACACGCTGGGGGGATAGCCCCGCGTGGCCGGCGGTTCCCCGGCGGACAGGCCGATCTCGCGCAGCGCCAGGCAGAAGCGGGTGACGCTGTCCATCAGCAGTAGCACCGATTTGCCCTGGTCACGGAAATGCTCGGCCACGGTCATTGCCGCATAGGCGGCCTCCCGCCGCAGCAGCGGCGGCGAGTCCGAGGTCGCGACGACCACCACCGAGCGGGCCAGCCCTTCCGGACCGAGATCGTCCTCCATGAACTCCCGCACCTCCCGCCCGCGCTCGCCGACCAGGGCGAGCACCGCGACGTCGCAAGCGGTGTATCGCGCCAGCATCGCAAGCAGCGTCGATTTGCCGACGCCGGACCCTGCGAACAGACCCAGACGCTGCCCGTCCCGGCAGGTCGCGAAGCAATTGAGTGCGCGCACGCCGAGATCGAGCGGCGGACCCAGCCGGGCGCGATCCGTGGCATGCGGCGGCGAGGCACGCAGCTTGCGGGTGCGGGGGCCGGGAGGCAGCGGGCCTTGCCCGTCCAGCGACCGGCCAAGCGGGTCGAGCACCCGGCCAAGCCAGGCATCCGACACCGCGAGCGAGCCCCCGCCGCCGATCGCAAGCCCCTCGCCACAAGCCCGAGCCGGGCTGCCGGGACCAAGCCCATCGAGCGGCGCGAACGGCATTGCCTGCGCCCGGCCTTGGCGAAACGCAACGATCTCCGCCGGCACCGCGCGCCCGTCCCGGGCCTGGAGGGTAAGCCGGTCGCCGACCGACAGGTGGCTCGACAGACCTTCCACCTCCACCACCAGACCGGAAAGTCCCGAGACCCGGCCCTCCAGCCGCAGCGGCGACAGGGTGCGCAACGCCGCGTTGCAGGCGCCGGCCCGCGCGGTAAGACAAGTTTGCCTCATTAAGACGTCCTGATCCCATAAAACGGACTTTATCCCAAACGCCGCTCAAAACTTCAAACCTAATCGGGAGATTGGCGCTAATGATACACGTGAACCGTGAAAAAACTCTGGATGGACACACGCTATGGTGGTAAATATCTGGCTGTGCGACGGCAGCGGAGGAATGGCTATGCGGGTCTTGCTCGTTGAAGACGATGTGACCGCGGCGCGCGGTGTCTGCCTGATGCTGAAGGCAGGCGGCGCCGTGGTCGATCATGCCGACACCGGCGAGGAAGCGCTGGAACTGACGCGGCATTATGAGTACGACATCATGCTGCTCGACCTGATGCTGCCGGACATCGAGGGGTATGAGGTTGTTCGCCGCATGCGCGCTGCGCGCAACGACACGCCTGTGCTGGTCCTGTCCAGCCTGACCCGGCCCGAAGCCAAGGTGAAGGCGCTCGGCATGGGCGCCGACGACTTCATGACGAAGCCATACGACAAGGCGGAACTGCTCGCGCGCATGCAGGCGATCGTCCGGCGCAGCAAGGGGTTCAGCCAGCCTTCGCTGCGCGTGGGATCGCTGCAGCTCAACCTGGACAGCCGCGAGGTCCTGGTCGGCGGCCATCTGGTACACCTCACCGGCAAGGAATACGCGATCCTGGAACTGCTGGTGCTGCGGAAAGGCATGGTGCTGACCAAGGAGGCGTTTCTGAATCACCTCTACGGCGGCATGGATGAACCCGAGATGAAGATCATCGACGTGTTCATCTGCAAGCTGCGGAAGAAACTTGCGGCGGCTGGCGCCGGCAGCCTGATCGGCACGGTGTGGGGCCGCGGCTACATGATCCGGGATCCGAACGCCGGCACCCCGCGCGAACACGGCCTGCCGCACGAAACGGTGGTGATGTCGGAGATGAACGCCGCGTAGCCGGCGCCGTGGCGGCGCCGGACGGATCGCAGTGCCGCGGAGCGGCCGGACGCCTTACGGAACGACCGCGAGGAACAGGAACGCGGCAAGGATCACCAGATGCACGGCGCCCTGCAGCACCGTGGTCCGGCCGTTGCCCAAGGTGATCACGCCGACCAGGAGGGTCAGCGCGAGCAACACCTCCTCCTTCGTGCCCAGGCCAAGCGCCAGCGGCTGGCCGATAACGATCGACGCCGCTGCGACGGTCGGGATCGTCAGGCCGATGCTGGCGATCGCGGAGCCCAACGCCAGGTTCAGGCTGGTTTGCAGACGGTTCGCGCGCGCCGCGCGCAGCGCCGCCAAGCCTTCGGGCAGCAGAACCAGCGCGGCGATGACGATGCCCACCACCGGCTTCGGCGCTCCCACCCAGGCGACGCCGGCGTCCAGGATCGGCGACTCCAGCTTGGCGATCAGGACCACGGCCGTCAAAGCCGCGATCAGCAAGGCGGTGCTGAGCAGCGTGAAGCGCCCGGTCGGCCGCTCCGCGTTGTCGTCCTCGCCCTCGTTTCGCTCCCAAATAAAGTAATCGCGGTGCCGCACGGTCTGCACGAAGACGAACACGCCATACAGGATCAGCGACATGACGCCCGCGAAGGCGAGCTGCGATACCGAGAACGCGGGACCGGCCGCGCTGGTCGTGAAATTCGGCACGATGAGCGTCAGCGTGGTGAGCGCGGCGAGCACGGCCAATGCGGCGCTGGCGCCCTCGACCTGGAACCCCTGCTCGTGATGCCGAATACCGCCGACCAGAAGGCATAGTCCGACGACGCCGTTGCAGACGAGCATGACCGCTGCAAACACGGTGTCGCGTGCGAGCGCCGACGGCTCCGCCCCACCCCCGAGCATGACCGAGACGATCAGCGCGACCTCGATCACGGTGACCACGACGGCGAGGATCAGCGTGCCGAGCGGTTCGCCCACCCGCAACGCCACCACCTCCGCGTGGTAGACGGCGGAGAATACCGTGGCGACCATCGCGCCCGCCGCAGCGGCGGCAAGCAGATTGCTCTTGCCGCCGACGACCGCCGCGACCAGCAGCGCCCATGCCAGGGTTGGCCAGACCCACGCCCACCAGGGCATCCGTGTCGCGGTCGCCGCAGCCATCATGTCCGTATCCTTCGTTATCGAGGCGCCAGACGCCTGCCCGGAGCACCTTCGCCGGCTGGCAAAGGGGATAGAAGGGTCGCCCGGCGCCTTGGAATCGGGCGGCGAGCGCATAGAGGTTCCGGCAAGGCGGCGTCATGAGCGCCGGCCACGCCAGACGCGGGGAAGCGAGATGAGCGACCTCTACGACCGCGACTTCTATGCCTGGGCAAACGAGCAGGCAGCGCTGCTGCGCGCCGGCCGGCTGTCGGCAGCCGACATCGCACACATCGCGGAAGAGATCGAGAGCATGGGCCGCAGCGAGAAGCGCGAGCTGACCAGTCGGCTCGCCATGCTGCTGGCCCACCTTTTGAAGTGGCGCTTCCAGCCCGGGCGGCGCGGGCGCAGTCGGCAGGCGACCATCCGCGAGCAACGCAGCGAGGTCGCCGACGTGCTGGCCGACAACCCCAGTCTGGGCGCCCGCCTGGACGAGCTGCTGCCGAACGCCTACGGGAAAGCCGTCCAGATCGCGATCCGCGAGACCGACCTGCCCGAGGAGACCTTCCCGGCAATCTGCCCGTGGAGCTTCGAGCAGGCGATGGGGTGCGAACCGGACAGTGACTGATCGCCAAGCCTGCTGCTGGGAGGTCGGCGGCGGAACGCGCCCTGGGGTGTCAATCGGGGCGCATCAACGGGCGCAACCGGTAAAGCACGACCTCCCGCTCGGTGCGGTCCTCCAGCTCCAGCGTGGTCGGGACGCGGGTGCGGGCGAACGGCTCCAGCCCCTCGCGCGGCAGATAGGCTCGGCCAGGATCGGCGACCCAGACCTCCGCCTCTCGCGCCATGGCGCGCAGCCAGGGCAAGATGTGACCGGTCATCGGCGCCTCGTAGCAGACGTCGCCGCAGAGGATCAGGTCCCACCGGCAGGCCTGCCCAACCACGTCGGACGGCTCGGCGGCAAGTGTGACACCATTGGCCGCGGCATTCAGCCGGATGGCGGCGGCGGCCAGCGGATCGATCTCGGCGGCCTGGACGGCGGCGGCGCCGGCACGGGCGCAGGCGATCGCGGCGATGCCCCCGCCGGCGGCGAAGTCCAGCACGCGGCGGCCCGCAACGGTGCCCGGATGGTCGATCACGTGCCGCGCCAGCGCCTGCCCGCCCGGCCAGGCGAAGGCCCAGAACGGGGGCTCGACATTGCGCTGCCGCAGCCAGTCCTCGGTTGCCCGCCAGATCGGAGTAATCTCCGAGGCAAGGTACAGGGCGATCTCCGGCGCCAGCGGGGCATGGGTCAGGACGGTGTGGGAGCGGACGAACGCCTGTTCATCCGATAGGGGCCTGGCGGGAGTCACACGAGAGCTGCGGGCCGACGGGCCGCGCGGTGGTGGACGGCGCTTCGCTGCTCCACCCTACCCTCCCCTATGCGCCTCGCTCTCACAGCCAGCCGGCCAGGATCGCCAGCCCGACGGCCAGGCCCACCTCGCGGTTGGCGCGGAACAAGCGCAGGCACTGGCCCGGGTCGTGGATGTCCAGCGTAGCGACCTGACGCGCCAGCAACCCTGCCGGCAGCGCCAGCATCGGGTAGAACCACCAGCCCAAACCGCGCAGCCAGCCGGCCAGAGCCAGCATCGCCACCGTTCCGGCGTAGCACGCCGCCAGGAACGGCGCGGTGTTATCGCCGAACAGCCGCGACGTGGACCTGACCCCGACCAGCGCATCGTCCTCGCGGTCCTGGTGGCCGTAGATCGTGTCGAAGCCGAGGTCCCACAGGATCGCCGCGGCATAGATCGCCGCCCAGGCAGCGTCTATCCGACCGGTCCCGGCGGCGTAACCCATTGGCGCGCCGAACCCGAAGGTGAACCCCATGGCGAGCTGCGGCCACCATGTCACCCGCTTGGCCAGCGGGTACAGGGCGACCAAGAGCAGGGAACTCACCCCCAGCGCCCAGCACAGCAGGTTGAGCTGCAGCAGCACGAGCAGGGCGCCCAGCAGCAGAAAAACCAGAAACACCAGCGCCTGCCGGGGGCTGATCGCGCCCGAGGCGAGCGGCCGCCCGGCGGTGCGCACCACCTTGCGGTCGATGTCGCGGTCCCACCAGTCGTTCACCACGCAGCCGGCCGCACGCATCACCAGGCTGCCGATGCCGAACAGCAGCAACAGGCGCAGCGCCTCCCCGGGCGGCGGACCGGCCAGCAGGATGCCCCACAACCCAGGCAGAAACAGCAGCCAGGTCCCGATCGGGCGATCGAGCCGCGCCAGCAGGAAGTAGGGCCGCAACCGGCCTGGCAGCCGGGCGGCCAAGCCGGTCGCGACGATGTCGGTGTGCGCCATGGGTGCTAGTCTCACCGCCGCCATGCCCGGGTCAATCCGCCTGTTTGTCGAAACGCCTCTCGCCGCCGGCGCGGAGATCGCCGCGACGCCCGGTCAGGCGCACTATCTCGGCACGGTCATGCGCCGCGGCGAGGACGACCCGGTGCGCCTGTTCAACGGACGCGACGGTGAGTGGCAGGGGCGGATTGCAGCGCTGCGCCGGGACAAGGCGACGATCGTCGCCCTGTCCCCGCTGCGGCCACAGGCGGAGGAGCCTGATCTCTGGCTGGTATTCGCTCTGTTGAAGCGCGATGCGACCGACCTGGTGGTGCAGAAAGCCACCGAACTCGGCGTTTCGGCTGTTCTGCCGGTGTTCACCGAGCGGACCAATGCCGGGCGGGCAAACACCGCCCGCCTCGCCGCCATCGCCGTCGAGGCGGCGGAACAGAGCGAGCGTCTGACCGTCCCGGCCATTCGCGACCCGCAGAAGCTGCCCCTGCTGCTTGCCGGCTGGGCGGCTGAACGCCGGCTGTTCGTTGCCGCCGAGCGCGCCGGTGCCCCGCCATTGTCGGCAGCACGGCTGACGCCGGTCCAAAGGCCGCCGGCAGGATCGCCGGCTGGGTTGCCCGCCCCGCACTCGCCCCCCGGGTCGGCCCCGCTCGGATCGGCCCCGCTCGGGTCCGCCACCTTGGCGCCGGCAGCCCTGCTTATCGGCCCGGAGGGGGGGTTCAATGCGGCGGAGCTTGACTGGCTGCGAGCCCATGCCTTTGTAACGCTGACAAGCCTCGGCCCTCGCATCCTGCGGGCGGAGACCGCGGCGATAGCCGGTCTGGCGCTGTTGCAGGCGCCGGTTTGCGGCGGCTAGCTGGTGGTCTGCAACCCGACGACGCAGGGGCTCATGTCCAATCCTGGAGACATCAACGACACGCCGATCACGTCGGTCCGCCAGCTTGCCGAGTATATCGCCGCCGGCTGCAAGCCGGCGAACCAGTTCAGGCTAGGCACCGAGCACGAGAAGTTCGGCTTCCGCACGACCGACCTGAAGCCGCCGCCCTACACGGCGCCTGACGGTCAGCCCGGCAACATCCGGGATGCGCTGGGGGAATTGCAGCGCTACGGCGGCACGCCGATCCTGGACTCGGGCAATACGATCGGCCTGGCGCTGCCGGACGGCGGGGCCGTGTCGCTTGAACCCGCTGGCCAGCTTGAGTTGTCCGGCGGACCGCTGGCAACCCTGCACGAGACCCACGCCGAACTGATGGTGCATTACGATCAGGTGCGGGCGGTGTCGCGCGACCTCGGGCTGGGCTGGCTGCCGCTCGGCTTTCATCCGACCGCCACGCGCGACGATATGCCGTGGATGCCGAAAAGCCGCTACGCCATCATGCGCCGCTACATGCCGCTGGTGGGATCGCTCGGTCTCGACATGATGACCCGCACCTGTACCGTTCAGGTGAATCTCGACTACGCCTCGGAGCAGGATATGCTGCGGAAGCTGCGTGTCTCGCTGCTGCTGCAGCCGCTCGCGACCGCGCTGTTTGCCAACTCCCCGTTCACCGAGGGCAAGCCGAACGGTTTCCTGTCCTACCGGGCGCATGTCTGGACGGATACCGACAACGACCGGTCAGGCATTCCCGCCGTCATGTTCGAGGACGGATTCGGCTTCGAGCGCTACGCCGAATGGCTGATCGATTCAGTGCCGATGTATTTTGTCTATCGAAACGGTCGCTATATCGACGCCGCCGGCCAGAGATTCCGCGATTTCATGAACGGCCGTCTGCCCGGTCTTCACGGCGTACGCGCCACCATCGGCGACTTCGCCGACCACATGACGACAGTGTTCACCGACGTGCGGCTGAAGCGGTTTCTCGAAATGCGCGGGGCGGACGCAGGTAACGCCGAGATGATGCTGGCGCTGCCAGCATTCTGGGTCGGCTTGTTGTACGATGAACCAGCACTCGCTGCCATCGAATCGGTGCTGCGCGGCGCCACCCGGCAGGACGCGCTCGAAGCGAGAGCCTCGGTGCCGCGTGCCGGCCTTGGTGCGTCATGGCGAGGCGCGACCCTCCGGGAGCTTGCCCACGACGCGACCGCAATAGCGCGGGACGGTTTGTGCGCTCGCGGCCGCAGCAATTCCGCTGGCGATCACGAAAATGTGTACTTAACGCCACTTGAGGCCATCGCCGACGGGGAACCGACCCAGGCTGAGTACTGGCTTGCTCGTTATCACGGCTCATGGCGCAGTACTGTAACGTCAATTTTCACGGAGGCGGGAATCTGATGCGGTCCTGACACGCTATCCGGGAAGATTTCCTTTACGGCCGCAATTATTTGACGCAACATACCTGCATGATTAGCGGTTCGGCACATAGGAACACATCCATAGTCGCGTCTCCGGTCGCGGGTATGTTGGTTGTGAGACTTCGCCTCATCGGACAGATGGAGGCCTGGAGCCTCGGGTCTGAGAACGTGCTGCCCCCGGGACGCAAGACCCGTGCTCTGCTCGCGGTCATAGCCCTCTCGTCGCCGCGTCCTGCACTGCGCGGCCGGCTGGCCGAATTGCTGTGGAGCCGCCGTCCTGAGGAGCAGGCCCGCGCCTCGCTGCGCCAGGAAATCCATCGCCTGCTGGAGGCCTTAGCCCCAGCAGAGGCGGAAATTCTCAACATAACCCGTGACCACATCTCGCTCAAGCCCGGAGCCGTCTGGGTCGATGTGGACGAGGTGATGCGAGCGACCACCGACCAGAACGCTTCGCTGTCGCTGCTTGATGGCGAACTGCTGGAGGGGTTGGACGGGATCGACCCGGCATTCGATGCCTGGCTCGCCGCCGAGCGCGAGCGCTTGCGCGACCGGGCACGCACGGTGGCGGAGGCGCTGCTGCGGGAGCAGGTCGAACCGGAGGCGGCGATTTTGGCCGCGCAGCGCCTGCTGCATATCGACCGCGCGCATGAAGGCGCCTGGCGGACCCTGATGCGAATCTACGCCACGCGCGGCGAGAAGGGCATGGCGATCCAGGCCTACGACCGCTGTCGCACCGTGCTCGCCGATCTGATGGATGCGGCCCCGTCCCAGGAAACACAGAAGCTTTTGGCGGAGATCCGCGGACCTTCGGGCAGCCGGATGCCTTCCCGCCCGTCGCATTCGCCGGACGCGGTCACCAAACACCCGGCCGAGATCGCTGGCGAGCCGGTCGCCGACTTCACAGACCTGCCGGACCCCGCCGCCGATCCGTCCGGGGGGACGCCTGAGGGCGAAGCAGCGCGGGTCACCGAGTCCACCACCGAGCTTCGCCACGCCCGCGGCGGCGCCCATATCGGCGTGCTGCCGCTGCAGCTTATCGGCACCAGCGAAGAGGAATCGCATCTGGCGCCTGGACTGGCGGAGGAGATTACCACCGCGCTCTCGCGGTTCCGCTGGATGTTCGTGGTGGCGTCCAGTTCCATCGCCCGCTACGTGACGGGCCAGCGGGATGACAGCGCAATCCGCCGCACCTTCGGCCTCGATTTCCTCGTCGACGGCACGATTCAGAAAGTGCGCGACCGGGTGCGAATCACGGTTCGGCTGCTGGACCTGCGCGCCGGCAATCAGGTCGCCTGGGCGCGGCGCTTCGACCGCCAGGCGAACGATCTGCTTTCCCTGCAGGACGAGATCGCCGCCGAGGTGGTAGCGCAGATCGATCCTGAAATCCTGCTGATCGAAGCCCGCCGCAGCAACAGCCGGCCATCGGCCGATGCCACGGCGTACGATTTCATGCTGCGCGCCGTGCCGTTGATCGGACGCATGGACCGTGTCCACTTCATGAGGGCGGGTGACAACCTGGCCAAGGCGATCGCGCTGGAGCCGGACTATGCCGCCCCCCATGCCTGGTACGCCTACTGGCACACCTTCCTGGTCGGCCAGGATTGGGCGGAGGATCCACAGGCCAGCGTGGAACGGGCGGCCCAGCTCGCAGAGCGGGCGATTGTGCTCGACCCCTACGATGCGCGCGCGCTTACCATCGCCGGACATGTCCGGACCTGCCTGCATCGCCGGGCGCGAGAGGGCGTGGCACTCCACGAGCGGGCCTTGTCGCTCAACCCCAATCTGGCGATGGCGTGGGCGCTGTCATCGGTCAGCCACGCCTATCTGGGCGACGCCGACGAGGCCGAGCGGCGCTACAACCGCTACAAACGCCTGTCGCCGCTTGACCCGCACGCGTTTCTTTTCGATGGGTTCGCCACACTGGTCCATCTACAGAAGCGCGATTACGAGACCGCCATCGCCGTGGGACGCGCCGGAATCGAGATGAATCCGACGTTTTCCGCGAATTTCAAGCCTCTTTTGGCGGCGCTGGGCCATCTCGGCCGCACCGAAGCTGGCGCGGTGCGCCGTCGGCTGCTCGTGATCGAGCCTGGCTTTACCATCGAGCGTTTTCTGGAGACCACGCCGATCGAGCGTGAGGCTGATCGCAAGCATTACGCTGAAGGCCTGCGGCTGGCCGGTGTCCCTGAACGCGGCGCATCCCCGGTACTGCCAGGAACGGCGATCAGCCGGGTAACTGCCGCCAACTGTTGACCACCGCTGTCCGTTGACCCACTGACCCCGCTTTCCCCCCGTGGGCGCCCGCTTGACGCCAGGAGACGCTACCGGCTTGCGGACACAGGCAGGGCACCATGCAGACCGGCGACGAGGTCGGCAGCCAGGGCATGGGCAATACAGAAATAGCCGCGATCGTTGTGGTGCAGCCCGTCCGCAGCGATGAACTCGGCTTCCGGCGCGCCCTCCTGAGCCCAGGCGTCCATCAGCTCGCCGCGGGAGAACAGGTTGGCGCCGGTATCCTGCGCCGCCGCGGCAAGGCTCTCGTCCATCGCTGCATGCTCGGCGGATGCCAGAATTCGCGGCGAGTGCTGGCTGTCCATCAGGATAACGTCGGCACCGGCAGCCTGCAGCCGCCGAACCCCCTCGGTCACCATGCGACGGAATGCGGCCGGATCGGCATTGCGCAACGCGCCGTTGGCGCCGACCTGCCAGACCACGAGCGCAGGACGCAGGGCGATCACATCCGCGTCGAGACGCGCCAGTTCCTCCGGCGCGTCCTGTCCGCCAATGCCGCGGTTGATGACGGCGATATGCGACCGGGGCAGGGCGTCGGACAGCGCTGACTGCAGCTCCGCCGGATAGGAATGCCCGAGATCGGATGCCATCACCCCGACGGTGGAGGACGAGCCGAGCGCCACGATCAGCCCCTCGGTCCCGCTGTCCAGTGCCGCGCGCAAATGCGGCAGGCCCAGCGGAGCGGCGGGACTTGCCGGGCAAGCCATCTCGGCGGCGCTCGCGATCCCGGAAAAGGCCCCCAGGAGAGCCAAAGCGATCGTCGGCGGGATAACGGCGATCAGCGCGAGCAGGAGTTTGCAGCACACGCCGCATGCCCCCTGCACCACCTGGTGCCGGGCGGCAGCGGTGCTCATAATTAGTTGAACCGCACAAGCGGCACGGCTGTCCACAGAAAGTCGGCCAGGTTGCTGTTATTTTATCCAGGCCATTCCTGTGGCGCGTTATTCACGCCTTGTCGCGGGTCGGGGTGGCCGGGCGCGCGCCGGTCAGGCGGCGGTGCCCCCCACCGTCAGACCCGCCATCTTCATGGTTGGCTGTCCGACGCCGACCGGCACGCCTTGCCCGTTCTTGCCGCAGGTGCCGACCCCCGGATCGAGCGCCATGTCGTTGCCGACCATGGTAACCTTGGTCAGCGCGTCCGGACCGTTGCCGATCAGCGTCGCGCCTTTCACCGGCGCGGTGACCTTGCCGTCCTCGATGAGATAGGCCTCGCTCGCCGAGAACACGAACTTCCCCGACGTGATGTCCACCTGGCCGCCGCCGAAATTCACCGCATACAGGCCGCGTTTGACCGAGCGGATCATCTCCTCGGGCGTATGCGCACCACCCAGCATGATGGTGTTGGTCATGCGCGGCATCGGCGCATGGGCATAGGACTGCCGCCGGCCGTTGCCGGTGGCAGGCATATCCATCAGCCGCGCGTTCAGCCGGTCCTGCAGGTAGCCGACCAGCACGCCGTCCTCGATCAGCACGGTGCGGTTGGTCGGAGTGCCCTCGTCGTCCACCGTCAGGCTGCCCCGCCGGTCCGGGAGCGTGCCGTCGTCCACCACGGTGACACCGGGCGAGGCGATCCGCTGACCGAGCAGCCCGGCAAACGCCGAGGTCTTCTTGCGGTTGAAATCGCCCTCCAGCCCGTGACCGATCGCCTCGTGCAGCAGGATGCCGGGCCAGCCGGACCCGAGCACCACTTCCATCTCCCCCGCCGGCGCGGGAATGCTCTCCAGGTTCACCAGCGCCTGGCGCAGCGCCTCATCCACCGCGGCCCGCCAGGACTCGGGCGCGGTCACCGCGTCATAGGCGAACCGCCCGCCGCTGCCATAGCTGCCGGTCTCGCGCCGCCCGTCCTGTTCCACGACGACCGACACGTTGAGCCGGACCAGCGGCCGGAGGTCGGCAACACGCGCACCGTCGGCCCGCAGAATCTGCACCGCCTGCCACTCGCCGCCGATCGAGGCCATCACCTGCTTCACGCGCGGGTCTTTGGCGCGGGCGTAGGCGTCCAGCTCCCCCAGCACCGCTGTGCGCGCTGAAAAATCCATCGCGGCCAGCGGGTTGGCGTCCGAGTAGAGCCGCGAATTGGTGGCGCGCGGCGGCTCGGACGACGTGCCGGAGTGACCCGCCGCCACCGCCGCGACGGAAGCGGCCGCCCGCTCCAGCGCCGGCTCGGACAGCTCGCCGGCATGCGCATAGCCGGTCGCCTCCCCGGCCACCGCCCGGAGCCCGAACCCAAGGGTGGTATCAAACCCGGCACTGCGAATCCGCCCGTCATCCAGGCTGATCTGCTCGCTCTCGCGATATTCCAGAAAAAGCTCGCCGTCATCGCTGCCGGCCAACGCCGCTGAAAGCGTCCGTTCGGCGGATTCCCGCGACAGCGCAGCATCGGCACGCTCGAAAAACAGACGGTCGGTCGCGGCAAGCGGCGTCATGGCACTCTCCAGATCACTGATCGGCAGGCGGGCGTTTGAGTCCGAGCCCGGCCTTCCGACGTCCGTCCTCGGTCTTCAGTCTTCAGATAGTGTGGTGTGTGGATGTGACCTTGACCACCGGTCCCTGCGCGGTTGGCGCCCTCCCCTCCGCGGTGTCCGACGCTGCGCACAACGCGTGCAGCAGTACCAGCACCACCGTCAGCACCAGGATTGCGCCTGTCTGGTGTGCGATGGCCAACGGCACCGCCACGGCGCTGAGCAGTGTCGCAACGCCAAGCGCATATTGCGCGGCCAGGGCGAGCGCGAGGGCGATCAGCCCCAGCCGGACCGCGCGCGGCGGCCGGGCGGCCAGCCCCATCGCGAAGGCCGCGGCCACGGCGAGCGCGGTCAGCGTCGCGAGCAGCCGGTGATCGAACTGCACCGCGGCGATGTTGTCGGTCAGGTTGCGCAGCAGCGGGCTGAGCCGCGCATAGCCCTCCGGCACCAGGCGTCCGGCCATCAGCGGGAAGGTGTTGTAGTCGAGCCCGGCATGCGTTCCGGCGACGAAGCCGCCGGCGAGGATGGTCAGGGCGACCAGCACGCAGCAGGCCCACACAAGGACGCGCAAAGGGATCAGGCCGCGCGGCAGGGGCTGCGGCACAGGCCGCAGGACGGAGAGGCCGGTCCACAGGATGGCCCCATAGAGCAGCAGCGCCAGCGCAAGGTGAACGACCAGCCGATAGGGGGAAACCGCCGTGCTATCGGGAAGGAACCCGGAGGCGACCATGAACCAGCCGTCCGCGCCCTGCAGTCCGCCAAGCGCGAGCAGCAGGAGGAGGCGGCGCAGCAGCCAGGGCTCGATTCGCCCGGTCGCCCAGAACCATGCCAGCGGCACGGCAAAGACGATCCCGATCAGCCGGCCCCACAGCCGGTGGACCCACTCCAGCCAGAAGATGTGCTTGAAGCCATCGAGGCCGAAACCCTGGTTGACCAACGCGTATTGCGGGATCGCCTGGTACAGGTTGAACAATCGCCGCCACTCGGACTCGCTGCCCGGCGGGAAGGTGCCGGAGAGCGGCGCCCATTCCATGATCGAGAGGCCCGAACCGGTAGCCCGCGTGGCGCCTCCCAGAACGATCATGACCGCGATCATCCCAGCTACCGCGAACAGCCACACGGCCAAGGCCCGCCGATTGCGGCTGCTCACGCCTTGCTGATCGAGCGGTGCACTGGGGGAGGCGCGAACGTCGATCGACATCCAAGAATCATAAAACAGGTGTTTCGTAACCGGACAGGTGTTCGACGGCGCAACAAGCGATTGTACGACGGTGGCGCCCACGATTCGCGCAACGCGATCAGCATTAGCTGCACCTGCAAGACTCTACACACTTGGCACACTTGCCAATGCGTTTGCCGAACGCCGCTTGCTCTCACGTTCGCGTCAAACGAGACGCGGGCAAACCCTGGTCCAGGCCGGCCACACTTTATCGGTCTTTTGCCTCTAATGCAGGTTCAACACAGCCCCCGGATGACGCCATGTCGCCGGTTTGATGAGCTTGGCGGAGCCGACCCGCACCGAATGCAGCCGGCCATCCAGCTCGCGATCCCAGAAGTCGAGGAACCCCCGCAGCACCGGATAGCGGGGCGCTATGTCCAGTTCCTGCCAAATGTACGTTTGCAGGATTTCCGGGTGGTCCGGCATGTGGTACAGGATTTCGGCCGTTGTGAGCCGGTAGTCCTTCAACTGCAGCGCCAGGCTCATGGTTGCTCCCATCGTGATGCCGTTTCGTCTCCTGCCCCGCTGATCCCCTTCCGTTGGGGCCGATGTCGGTGACAACAGGATGGCACGGCCCTGGGATGGCATGACAACAAAAATTGCTAGTTAAATCAGTCGATTGGCACTCGATTACTGGCTTTGCTGCCAAACGCTTGACTTCCCGACAGCGTGACCCTAGATCGTTGGCACTCCCAACGGGGGAGTGCCAACGATCGGCCGGCGTGGCAACGCGCATGGCATTGTCGGCAAACCGTTCCATTACGATTTAGCACACTCAGGAGCGATCCATGAAGTTTCGTCCTCTGCACGACCGGGTCGTGGTCCGCCGGCTGACCGCCGAAGAGAAGACCGCGGGCGGCATCATCATCCCCGACACGGCGAAGGAAAAGCCGATGGAAGGCGAGGTCATCGCCGTTGGTCCCGGTGCGCGCAACGAGCAGGGCCACGTGGTGGCGCTGGACGTGAAGGCTGGCGACCGCATCCTGTTCGGCAAGTGGTCCGGCACCGAGGTCAAGCTCGACGGCGAGGAGCTGCTGATCATGAAAGAGTCCGACATCATGGGCATTATCGAGGGCGGCAGCGCCAAGCAGAAGGCGGCCTGAGCCGGCCCACCATCTCGCGACGATTTCGGTTCGCGACACCCCCATTTGAATTAAGCAACGAGGAAGACTGACGATGGCAGCCAAGGACGTACGGTTCGGCGGTGATGCTCGCGCGCGCATGCTGCGCGGCGTGGATATTCTGGCAGACGCGGTGAAGGTGACCCTGGGTCCGAAGGGCCGCAACGTGGTGCTCGACAAGAGCTACGGTGCGCCGCGGATTACCAAGGACGGCGTCACCGTCGCCAAGGAAATCGAGCTGTCCGACAAGTTCGAGAACATGGGCGCGCAGATGGTGCGCGAGGTCGCCAGCAAGACCAACGATATCGCAGGCGACGGCACCACCACGGCGACCGTGCTGGCCCAGTCGATCGTGCGCGAGGGCGCCAAGGCGGTGGCCGCCGGGATGAACCCGATGGACCTCAAGCGCGGCATCGACAAGGCCGTCGAGGCGGTCGTCGAGGAGCTTGGGAAGCGCAGCCGCAAGATCACCACGCCGGCGGAAACCGCCCAGGTCGGGACCATCTCCGCCAACGGCGAGGCCGATATCGGCAAGATGATCGCCGAAGCGATGCAGAAGGTCGGCAACGAGGGCGTGATCACGGTCGAGGAAGCCAAGGGCATCCAGACCGAGCTGGACGTCGTCGAGGGCATGCAGTTCGACCGCGGCTATGTCTCGCCGTATTTCATCACCAACGCGGAGAAGATGGTCGCTGATCTCGATCAGCCGTACATCCTGATCCACGAGAAGAAGCTGTCCGGCCTGCAGCCGATCCTGCCGCTGCTGGAAGCCGTGGTGCAGTCCGGCCGTCCGCTGCTGATCATCGCCGAAGACGTGGAGGGCGAGGCACTTGCCACCCTGGTGGTGAACAAGCTGCGCGGTGGCCTCAAGGTCGCGGCGGTGAAGGCGCCGGGCTTCGGCGATCGCCGCAAGGCGATGCTGGAAGACATCGCGATCCTGACCGGTGGCCAGGTGATCAGCGAGGACCTCGGCATCAAGCTGGAGACGGTCACGCTGGCGATGCTCGGCAAGGCGAAGAAGGTGCTCATCGAGAAGGAGAACACCACGATCGTCGAAGGCGCCGGCAAGAAGGACGACATCAAGGGCCGGGTGGCGCAGATCCGGGCGCAGATCGAGGAGACAACCTCGGACTACGACCGCGAGAAGCTGCAGGAGCGGCTGGCGAAGCTGGCCGGCGGCGTGGCCGTGATCCGCGTCGGCGGCTCGACCGAGGTCGAGGTGAAGGAGCGCAAGGACCGCGTCGATGACGCGCTGCACGCCACCCGCGCCGCGGTCGAGGAAGGCATCGTGCCGGGCGGCGGCGTGGCGCTCGCGCGTGCCTCGCTGATCTTGTCCAAGCTGAAGGCAGAGAACGACGACCAGCGCTTCGGGATCGAGATCGTCCGCAAGGCGGTGCAGACCCCGCTGCGGCAGATCGCCGAGAACGCCGGCGAGGACGGCGCGGTGATCTCCGGCAAGGTGCTGGACAAGGACGAGTACAACTACGGCTTCGACGCCCAGGGCGGCGAGTTCAAGGATCTGGTGAAGGCCGGCATCATCGACCCGACCAAGGTCGTCCGTACCGCACTGCAGGACGCGGCCTCCGTCGCCGGCCTGCTGGTGACCACCGAGGCGATGGTTGCCGAGAAGCCGGAGAAGAAGGCGCCCGCAGGTCCGCCCGGCGGCGGCGGCATGGGTGACATGGACTTTTAATGTAAGCGCCGTACTGTTTATAAAACGGGGGTGGACCGCAAGGTCCGCCCCTTTTTGTTATCCGGTTCGCGAAGATTTCGACAAATGCCCACACTCTATGCTAGATTGTTCTGTCGATGTGACACGCCGCTCAACGTCACGTGAGCGTGATTGACAGTCGGCGCGCGTTCTGTGCGAAATATGTAATGCAATCGCTTTTTGGCTAGGCTTGCTGCGCCTCCGGCATCGGGTGTGCCCTCAAGACGTCCAAAGGCCCGGTTGTCTTACCAGCCCCGCGCATCCGCGGGGGGCGCTCGACGGAGAACGACGCAGAGTCATGGCTATCGGCACGGTCAAGTGGTTCAACACCACGAAAGGTTTCGGCTTCATCATGCCGCAGGACGGCGGCAAGGACGTCTTCGTCCACATCACAGCGGTGCAGGCGGCGGGGCTCCGTGGGCTCAACGAGGGCCAGAAAGTCAGCTACGACATCGCCATGGAGCGCGGCAAGGCTGCCGCGACCAATCTCAAGATCGCCTGAGGGCGACCCCCAACCCTTCACCCGCAAGAACCCCACCAGCGCGACACGGGGACGCGCACCGGATAGGAGCGACCACACGATGGCCATTGGAACCGTGAAATGGTTCAATGCAACCAAGGGCTTCGGCTTCATCATGCCGCAAGATGGCGGCAAGGATGTCTTTGTCCACATCACCGCCGTTCAGGCCGCCGGCCTCAAGGGGCTGAACGACGGACAGAAAGTCAGCTACGACGTAGCGATGGAACGCGGCAAGGCGGCGGCGACCAACCTGAAGCTCGCCTGACGCCCAGCGACTGATCCTTCGTGGGCCGCCGTTCGGAGTGCCCCTCCGGCGGCGGCCCGTTTTGTGTACAACTGCCGGGCCGACACTGGTTGCGGTCGCATGTCCCGATCGGCGGCCAACGCCGCGCGCCGCTCAGCGAGCGTCGAGGTCAAGGTTCAGAACTTCAAGGGCCTGGTCAGCGCACCGTATCCGATCCATTATTTGTGGAATCGACAATGTTCCGGATGGCAACGGAACATTGATAAAGAAGACGTGAAGTTGTGCTCCGTGCTGGCAAAGTCTTCCGGCCGGCGTTGCAAGTGGCGAGCGGGGCGGCTAGCTACGCTTCTGTCGTCCGAAGGATGGCGAATTCGCGGTCACGGGGTCTTCCGTGCGGCGATTTCAGCTTTTGTCCTGGTAAACCGGGTCAAACGGGAGCGAGTACAATGACATCATTCCGAATCGTATGTGGCCTCGCAACAGCCTTGCTGTTATCCGGCACTGCGCTACAGGCGCACGCAACCACGGACTGCACCAAGCGGCCACAAGGAGCGGCCGAGGGTGGCAGCTATAACACCCAGGCGCCGCAGAACGCCGCCGAGGGTGGCAGCTATAACACCCAAGCGCCGCAAAACGCCGCCGAGGGCGGCAGCTACAACAGACTGGCCCCACAGAACTCTGCCGAGGGCGGCAGCTATAACACCCAGGCGCCGCAGAACGCCGCCGAGGGTGGCAGCTACAACAGGCTGGCGCCACAAAATTCCGCCGGCAGCGCGGCACCTTGCGGCTAAGAACCTGGCTGACGGCGCGCCCTGGCAGCGCGCCGTCTAGCGCCGCGGCGCTCAGAGCGCCACGTCTACCAGCACCAGTTCAGCGTCCTTGGTCGCCGTGATGGCCAGATCGGTCTCGCCGGTAATCGCCGCGCCGTCGCGTGCGTCGACGGCGACGCCGTTCACGCTAACCGCGCCGGTTGCCGGCACCAGGTAGATCCCCCGTCCTGGGGCAACCGCAACCCGTACGGTGCGGCCCGCCTCCAGCGTTCCCGCCAGCAGCGCCGCATCCGCGTTCAACGGCAGCGCCCCGGCGCCGGAATCCTGTGGCCGCCCGCTGGCCAGCACTGCCAAGGCGTCGCCGCCGCGCGGAAACGCCCGCGTGCTCCAACCCGGCGCCACGCCGGCCCGGTCCGGCAGTATCCAAATCTGGAACAGCCGCGTCGGCACGTCCTCGCGATTGATTTCGGCGTGCACGATGCCGGTGCCGGCATGCATCACCTGGACGTCGCCGGCCTTGGTCACCCCCTCGTTGCCGAGATTATCCGCATGCGTGATGGCGCCTTCGCGGATGTAGGTGATGATCTCCATCTCCCGGTGCGGGTGAGGCTCGAACCCGGCACCCGGCGCCACCTCGTCGTCGTTCCAGACGCGCAGCCTGCCGAATCCCAGCCGCGCCTTGTCGCGATACTCGCCGAAACTGAAGTGATGGCGCGCGTTGAGCCAGTCGTTGCGAAATTGACCGAGGGAGCCGAAGGGTCGCACTTCAATCACGAGTCAGTCTCCTATCGTTCGATATCAAATGATCTGGCCTTGAGCTAGTGAGCGTCCGGTTCCTCTGCAAGGCCCGCCACGGCGGCGAGCCCTAGCCGCTTCAGCAAGGCGCCCAGTTGCTGCAATTCGTCACCGGACAGGGCCGACATCGCGGCAGCGATATCGCGAGCATGCCGCGGAAAAAGCCGCTGGATCAGATCCCTCCCCTCCGGGGTCAGCTCGACGCGCACCGCGCGCCGGTCAACCGCCGAGCGTCCCCGCCGGACCAGGCCGCGGCGCTCCAGCTTGTCCATCACATCGGTCATGTTGCCGGCCGAGGTCAGCACCTTGCGGCCAAGCTCGCGCTGCGTCAGCGGGCCTTTATGAAAAACCGCTTCCAGGACGCCGAGTTGCGTGGGGGTCAGGCCTTCCGTCACCAGCAGCGGTTCGACGCGCGCCAGGACCGCCTTGGCGGCCCGGAGCAGCTTGACGTACGCTCGCAAGGCCTCGGTAACAGTTTGATCGGTCACCCGGTGGCTCCGCTGGCGATCAATCGACCATGGTCAAGCCGCCGCTGACGCTCAGCACCTGACCCGTGATGTAGGCGGAGCGCGGACCCGCGAAGAACATCACCGCTTCGGCGATTTCCTCCGGGGTGGCAATGCGGCGGAACGGGATGGCGCGCGTCAGCGCGGCCTTCGCCGTGTCGGGCTGGGCGTGGAACAACTTCGTGTCGGTCGGGCCGGGACAGACGCAATTCACGTTGATGCGGTGGCGGGCCATCTCCCGGGCCAGAGACTTGGTGAACGCGATCAACCCGCCCTTGGCCGCAGCGTAGACGGTCTCGCCCAGGCTGCCGACGCGCCCCGCATCGCTAGAGATGTTGACGATCTTCCCCGCGTTCGCCGCGATCATCGGCGGCAGCAGCGCGCGGCTCAGGCGCATCGCGCCCATCAGGTTGACCGCGACCAATTGGTCCCACAGCGCGGGGTCGCTCTCCATGAACGGCTGGATACGGTCCCACCCGGCGCCATTGACCAACACATCGATCCGGTCTGACCGCGCCAGCACAGCCGAGGAAAACCTGGCGATCGAGACCGTGTCGGTCAGGTCTAGCGGCAGCCAGTCCACGGCCAGCCCCTGCTGTGCGGCCGCCTCGGCCACCGCCTGGCCGGCCGCCGCATCGATGTCGCCCACGAACACCCGCGCCCCGTTAAACGCCAGCAGCAGCGCGGTCGCCCTGCCGATCCCCGAGGCGCCCCCGGTGACGACGGCGGTGCGGTTCGCCATGTCCATCCCGGTCACAGCCTGGACCGCGGATCGAACGACGGCCGGCGCTTTTCGCGATGCGCGGCCAACCCCTCGCGCGCATCGGGCGAGCCCCAGCCCATGAACTCCATCGCCAGCGAGGCATCGAAGATCGGGCCGGCCATGCGCAGCCAGTTGTTCATCGCGTATTTGGTCCAGCGGATGGCGTTGGGCGCCCCCTCGGCCAGGCGGGTGGCGATTTCGACCGCCTTCGCGTCCAGCTCGGCATCCTCGACCGCCAGCGCGACCAGGCCGATGCGCTCAGCCTCCTCGCCGGACAGCGTGTCGCACAACAGCAGGTAGTATTTCGCCTTCGCCATGCCGCACAGCAGCGGCCAGATGATCGCCGCATGGTCGCCGGCGGCAACGCCGAGCCGTGTGTGGCCGTCGATCAGCCGCGCGTCCTTTGCCGCGATCGAGACATCCGCCAGCAGCCCGCACACCAGACCGGCGCCGACCGCCGGCCCGCGTATCGCGCTGACGATCGGCTTGCCGCAGTTGATGATGTTGTAGACGAGGTCGCGCGCCTCCCGCCACACGGTGGCGCGGCTGTCGAAGTCGTCGATCAGCGACTGCACCAGCTCGAAATCGCCGCCGGCGGAAAAGGCGCGGCCCTCGCCCTGCAGGATCACGGCCGAGACGGTGTCATCGGCATCGATGTCCCGCCAGATGCGCGCGAGTTCGCCATGCATCACGTGGTCGGTGGCGTTCAGCTTGCCCGGGTTGGACATGGTCAGGCGCAGCACAAGCGGGTGCGGACGGTCGAAGGTGATGCGCTGATAGGTGGCGTAGCGGTCGGACATGGGTTCCCTCTCATGTGGCCGGCGGCTCTGGGCGATGCGCCCGGGCCATGCTGCACCAGGCCGGGGTCGATGGCGACCATGCCCGGGGCGGGTAGCTCGTGGACAGAAACGATAACCTATCAAAACGGGCGTGATATCGGTCCATTTCTGTGGTAGCCATACCGTTTCGGTCCCTTGCAGGAAGATGCGCCGGACGCCATGCTATTCAATTCATACGAGTTTCTTTTCGCTTTCTTCCCGGTCGCCATCGCTGCCTATCGCCTGCTGGGCCGCAGCCAGGACGGCCGCGCAGCGGTGCTCCTGGCGGCCTCCATCGCCTTCTATGCGAGTTGGGACTGGCGGTTTCTGGCCCTTCTTCTGCCTTCGATCCTGGTCAATTACGGGCTCGGCACGATCCTTCGGCGGAGCATGGCCTCTGGCCGACACGCTTCCGCCGATGCCATTCTTGTTGTCGGCGTCACCCTGAACCTGCTTGTCCTCGGTGTGTTCAAATATGCCGGCTTCGTCGTTGCCAACGTCAACACGCTGGCCGGGACCGACTATGTCCTTGCACGGATCATTCTGCCGCTCGGCATTTCGTTCTTCACGTTCGAGCAGATCGGCTTCCTGATCGATCTCCGGCGCGGGCATCCGTATCGACTCAACCTGCTGCGCTACGCCGTGTTCGTGGCCTTTTTTCCGCGCCTTGTTGCCGGCCCGATCCTCCGCTTTGGCGAAATCGTCCCGCAACTGCAGCATGAGGACCGCGCACCCGGCCTTGCCGCCGACCTCGCCGTCGGGCTTTCCATCTTCGCCATCGGGCTCGCGAAGAAGGCGCTGCTGGCTGACGGCATCAGCCCGTTTGTCGCGCCGAGTTTCGATGCCGCCGCCAGTGGCCAGCACCTGGACCTGTTCATGGCATGGGGGGGCGCCTTGGCGTATACCTGCCAGCTCTACTTCGATTTCTCGGGCTATTCCGATATGGCGATCGGCGCCGCCCGTTGCTTCGGCATCCGCTTTCCGCAGAACTTCAACTCGCCCTATAAATCGGCAAGCATTATCGAATTCTGGCGCCGCTGGCACATGACGCTGTCGCGCTTCTTGCGCGACTATCTGTACATCCCGCTTGGGGGTAATCGCCGCGGCAAGATTCGGCGCTACGTGAACCTGCTGATCACGATGGTGCTGGGGGGACTTTGGCATGGCGCCAACTGGACATTCCTCGCCTGGGGTGCGCTGCACGGCACCTATCTCATGGTGAACCACGCCTGGGACGCCGCCGCGAGCCGCACCCGCGCCGTTGCCGCGTTCCGCGCCTCCCGTGCCGGCCGCGGATTCGGTTACGTGATCACGTTCCTCGCCGTGGTCGTCGCCTGGGTTTTCTTCCGCGCTCCCACCTTTCACGCCGGGTGGGCCGTACTCAGCGGGATGGCCGGCATGCACGGAGTCATGCTCCCGGCTGCCATCGCCGATCCGCTTCAGCCGTTGGCCCCGGTTTTCGCCGCGCTGGGCGTTCGGATCGGCGGCTCCGGCGCCCAGTTCATCGACACCTGGCTATGGATCGCGGCACTGCTGGCGCTCGCCTTTCTTGCTCCGAACACGCAGGAAATCCTTGCCCGCGGCCATCCGACCCTGGAGCATCCAGCGCACAAGCCGAAGCGGCTCCGGTGGTCGGAAAGCCCCGCCTGGGCGGTGGCTGCAGGCCTCACCGCCTTTCTTGGCGTGCTGTCCGTCACCCGCGGCAGCGTGTTCCTCTATTGGCAATTCTGACCATGCACCGCCCCGCGCGCTACCTCGCCATCTTCGCAGGCACCTTCATTGCCTGCGCCGGTCTCACCGCCGCGCTGACCGTCGCTGTGGACCCCTATTACATTTTCGGCACGCCTCGTCTGGCCGGCTGGACTCTCGCAAAACCCGCCGCCGCCAATCGGGGTCCAGCCGCCAAGACCTACTTGCTGGAGCGTACCAGCCCGCGCACGCTGTTGCTGGGCAACTCGCGCATCGAGGCCGGGCTCAACCCGGAAAGCGCGCAATGGCCGGACTCGATGCGCCCGGTCTTCAACGCCGGGCTCGCCGGCCGCGGTCTCGATATCGCGGCGAAGCTGCTTGAAGACGCGCTTGCCGTGCCAGGCCTTCGTGGGATCGTCGTCGGTCTCGACTTGCTGGACTTTCTTCAGGTCGATCCTGGCCTCGCCCCGCCGTCCGGCCCGGTGGATGCCGGCCCGGATCAGGACCGTATCCGCGTCCGGCCCGATTTCACGGCAAATCCGGCGCGCGCTCTGGCGCGGGTGGAGGACGCGCTCGCCGCTTCCGTAACCCTGGGTGCGGTGACGGACAGCGTCGCGACGATCCTTGCGCAACGCGAGGCATCGCCGCGCACGATGACGCCGCTCGGCTTCAATCCGCTCGACGAATACCTTCCATACGTGAAGCTGCATGGCTTCCGGGATTTGTTCGACCAAAAGCAGGCACAGTATGCCGAACGCTTCCCCCACTATGTCCACCCGGACTTTGCCGAGCCTTACCGAACCGGCAGCGTCCGCTCCTTGCGTGAAATCATCGACATCGCCCGAGGCCATGACCTGGATATCACGCTCATCATTTACCCATACCATGCGTGGGTGATGGATTTGCTCCGGCAGAACGGGCTCTGGGGTGTGTTCGAGGCGTGGAAGCGTGCACTGGTACGTGTTGTCGGCGCCCTCGATCCCGACGGGCGTGTCAGGATCGTCGATTTCTCAGGCTACAATCTTTATACGACAACCCCTGTTCCGCGGCCGGGCGATACGGTGACCGATGTCCGCTGGTACTGGGAGCCAGGACATTTCCGCGGCGCCCTTGGCGATCGAATCATCGCTCGTCTTTACGGCAGCGAGTCGACCGGCTTCGGCCGGGACCTCAGCCAGGCCACGGTGGACGACGTTATCGCTGCCATTCGCCAGGAAGCCGACCGAGCCTCCACGGTCGCCGCGAGCCGCTAACCCGGGCTTCTTGCGCCCGGCGACCGGCCCCCCGACGGAAGGACGTGCTTGTCCCGCGGCGCGGATGAAGGACCGCCCACAGAACGGCGGTTACCCGTCTTGGCCGTGCATCGCCCAGGCGGCCAGCCCGCTCAGAGGGCCTTTCCGCTCATTATGCTGCAGTGCAGCATTTTGCCCTTGATCACGTCCCGTCGGGTGCCCATCTCCGTATTGCTGCAGTGCAGCATAAATCCATGGCCCGGGCAGCGGGCCAACACTCTTGGATCGAACCCGCCGGGATGCTGCCCCCGGCCACAGACCAGGAGTTCCAGATGATGTCAGAGAAACTCGCGAAGACCGGCCCCGTTCTGAATGACAGCGTTTCCAGGACGATGGCGGCGGCGGAGAAGACCCAGACGGAGGTGAAAGCGACCGTGGAAAAGACGATGAAGACCGCGAAAGACATGGCGGCCTTCGGCCAAGGCAATCTCGAAGCGTTCGTGACCTCCGGCCAGATCTGGGCCGCGGGCGTGCAGGATCTGGGCAAGACCTTGGTGGTCTCGGCCAAGGAGCAGATGGACGACGCCGTTGCAGCGGTGAACTCATTCGCCGCCGCCAAATCTTTCAACGATCTGTTGGACTTGCAGGCGGCGTTCGCTCGCAGTTCGCTAGACAAGGCGATCACCGAGACCAGCAAGCTGACCGACGCGTCCACCAGGCTGGCTACGGACGTGCTCGCCCCACTCACCGCCCGCGTAACGCTGGCCGCCGAAACGTTCGGCCGCACCGTCTGACCACAGACCTGTCGCGATGCGATCCCGTGCGCGGGATGGCATCGCGACTGACGCCTTCAGGCAAGCAGTCAGAAACAGCATAGCGCTGTTCTCTTGCGCGCCAGAGACAATAACATCAAACCAAGCACGGTCTCAACTGAAACCGGCCGAACGAATCATCTCTCTGCCGGTCGAGAACGATTCAAACTCTCCTTTGCCCATGATGTCATCATGGTGAAAGTCATCAAACTGCAGAAGTGAAAGAATAATGAATAGAATTCATGCAATTGTACTCTTTGTCGGCGCTAGCTGCGCTACCTGCGCTACACCGGCAGTCGCCGCCGGCCAAATCCACGAGCGACATGCTGCATCGCACCGGACGCCTCATGCGATGGTTCAAATCGGGACCGCCTCTTGGTATGGTCGCAGGCATGCTGGCCTGCTGACGGCCAACGGCGAACGCTTCAATCCGCAAGCAATGACCTGCGCGCACCGGACCCTTCCGTTAGGATCGATGGTCAAGGTGACCGACATCTCCAGCGGGAAACATGTCTCCCTGAAGGTCACCGATCGCGGCCCGTATGTCAGGGGGCGGATCGTGGATTTGAGCGAAGGTGCCGCCAGGGAGCTTGGCATTGGCGCTAGCGGTCTCATGGTTGTGCGCGTTGAAGCCGTCAGCGTCGCCCAGGCTGAAGAATCGAGCTAATCCCGATCAGGGATGCCACGGTCCTGGATCGCGGCGACCGAGGGCTCCGAGGCAACCCTGAACGACACGCCGCCGTCAGCCGGAGACACGCGGCAGCGTGCCGGCCATCAGCTCCACCTGACGGACGATCCGGGCGAGCGATTCGGTCCCGGGCAAGCTCGGCCGAGGCGGCAGGTCGGTCCGGCCTTCCGCCAGCGTCCGCATCGCGCCGCCGATCCAGTCGCGCCAGCCGCGCAAGGCCTCCGCCGGAACGCCCGCGCGCAGCCGCGGATCGAGCAGCATCGCCGATAGCCGTCCGGCAAAGCGGCGCAGCGCGGCGTCGATCACCGTCGCCGCCTGCAGTTCGTCGTGGGCCACGCCGACCGGCTCCAGCAGGGCCCGGCTGATCGTCGCCTCCAGCGCGTTGGTGGCCACGCCGGCAGCGCGCCGCGCCCGCTCGACCGCGCTGGCCGGCGACACACCAAGCAGGCAATCCAGTTCGGCCTCGGCGTAGCGCCCGTGGGCGCCGATCGCCGCGCGCAGTCCGTTCCAGAGCCGCTCGGGCTCCCAGGTCGGCCAGAGCAGGAACGTGCTGGCGACCGCCGCCACGCCGCCCAGCAGCGTCAGCCCCGCGCGGACGGTGGCAACGGTCCACTCGCTGGCGTCCGGCGTCCCGACATCGACCAGCAGGACGATCAGCGGCGTCAGCATGACCATGAACAGACCGTGGTTCACGGCGCGCACCGACAGCGCCAACACGGCCAGCGGAAACATCGCCAGCGCCGTCGCCAGCGGCGTGGTGCAGACGAGGCCGACCAGACCGGCGCCCAGCCCGCCCAGCGCGGTGCCGCCGACGCGTTCCACTGCCCGGGTCAGCGTCAGCGCGTAGTACGGCTGAAGCGTTGCGCAGATCGTGATGGTCAGCCAGTGGCCGTACGGCGAATACCACAGCATCGTCAGCGCGAGTGCTTCCCCGGCCACCGCAGCGGTGCGCAGCGCATGGCGCAAGGCCGGAGAGCCCCAGGTGAGATTGGCAACAAGCGGCTGGCGCACCCGTTGCCACAGTGGCGGGCGCTGACCCGGCGCACCGGCATCGGACAGGAAGTTCTCCGGCGCCGCCAGGGTCTGCGCGATGCGCAGCCGTTCGACGATGCGGTCGAAGATGGCGCGCACCCGATCGACTTCCACCCGATCGCCCTCCGGCAGCGCCGCTGCGGCGGCGGCAAGCGCGTCGATCGAGCGGCCGATCTGCGGAACGTTCTGCGGGGTGTCGGTGACGATGGCGCGGCCCATCGCCGCCAGCAGCGGGCGCAGGCGGCGCAGCAGCGGCTCGACGGCGGCTCGTTCGCGGCTGCCGGCGTGCTCGGTCAGATCGGACAGCGCGATCAGTGCGTTGAAAATCTGGTCGGCCGTCTCCAGGCGGATCAGGCTCTGCTCCGCCCGCGCGCTCGCGGCACCGCGGGTGCGCAGAGTCTCCATCACAATGCCGCGCGCCGCTTCGATCGCCTCGCGCACCCCGCCGCGATGGTCCCGCGCGTGCGCCTCCCACACGGCGTCCCCTGGGGCTGCCAGCAGCAGCGAGCGCAAATCGGCGGTCAGCAGGGACAGCCGGCGATAGGCCTCGGCCACCCCGCGCCGCGCCGGCCCGTACGGGTGGACCTGCCAGATCACCATCGTCAGCAGCGTCGCCCACACGCCGCCGAGCAGGAAAAATGCCGCCAGAACCCCTGCCTGCGCCGGCGCCATCGGCCGGTCGAGCGCCAAGATCACCACGGTGCTGATCAGCGCGCCGACCTGTTGCGGCGACTGCCCGTAGATGCGGGCGAACGAGGTGCAGAACAGAGCGAGGATGCCGAGCGGCAGCGCGACGCCCATGCCGAAAACGCGCATCATGCCGAAGCTGGCAGTGACCGCTGCGCCGATCAGCGTGAAACTAAGCAAGGCGGGGACACGCCGGCGGATCGGGCCGCCGGCGTCGCACAGGCACGTCAGCAGCGAGGCGAGCGCGGCCTCGCTCATCTCCGGGATATCCAGGTATTCGCGCAACGCGATGATGACCGCGACGGACAGCGCGGCCCGGATACCCTCGGCGATGCTGATGGCGCGCAGGTCAAGCGAGATCGGCAGCCGCCCAAGATCGGGCAAAACGCCGCGCACAGTCCGCTCCACCTGCGCGGCGCCGGTCCCCATGTCAGCAACCCCTTTCAGCTACAGGCGTCGTCCTACATCTTGTCGTCCTACATCTTACGGTACGGGGAATCCTCGGAAGGCTGCGATCATGACCAACTTGCAACTCTACCTGCTGCTTGCCCCCTTCGTTCTCGTGGGGTTAGGCGGCCTCGCCTATTGGTGGACCGGGCTACAACACTGATATCGCCGTGGCAGCCAAACGGAAGGGCGCCCTCTTTCGCCGCGGGATGGTCCGTCACGGACGGCCGCGCTGCGAACCAGGCATCCCGGTCGTCAGATAGCTTCGACGACCCCGCCCGCCAGTGATAGCGGGACCGTTGCCGCTGAGAAACCCGGGCATTCGCATCCACCCACGGCTCTCTGATCAATCGTTGATGCACGGCACCTATCGCCAACTTACGCCCACACATGGGGCGGCCACCCCGGGATCGAATCCCGGGGTGGCCGCGTCACCCTTTGGCAGGTCGCGTGAGATCAGGCGGACTTCGCCATCTCGCGCAGCACGTAGTGCAGGATGCCGCCATGGCGGTAGTAGGCGACCTCGTCGATCGTATCGATGCGGCAGACCACCGGCACCTGGTCGGTCGCGCCGTTCGGCCGGTGGATCACCAGCGTCAGATCCATGCGCGGGCTGAGGTGTTCCAACCCAAGAATGTCGATGATCTCCGCGCCGGTGATGCCGAGGCTCTTGCGGTCCATCCCCTCCTTGAACACCAGCGGCAGCACGCCCATCCCAACCAGGTTGGAGCGGTGGATGCGTTCGAAGCTCTCCACGATCACCGCCTTGATCCCGAGCAGCAGCGTGCCCTTCGCCGCCCAGTCGCGCGACGAGCCGGTGCCGTATTCCTTGCCGCCGAACACGACCAGGGGCACACCCTCCGCCTTGTAGCGCATGGCGGCATCGTAGATCGCAAGCTGCTCGCCCGATGGCAGGTGCTTGGTCACGCCGCCCTCGACGCCGGGGACCATTTCGTTCCGGATGCGGATGTTGGCGAACGTGCCCCGCATCATGATCTCATGATTGCCGCGGCGGGCGCCGTAGCTGTTGAAATCCTTCTCCAGCACCTGCCGTTCCAGCAGGTATTCACCCGCCGGCGAGGTCTTCCGGATCGACCCGGCCGGGCTGATGTGGTCGGTGGTGATCGAGTCGCCCAGCTCCGCCAGGATGCGCGCGCCGAGGACGTCCGACACCGGCGGCGGGTCCATGGTGATGCCCTCGAAATAGGGCGGGTTCTTCACGTAGGTGGAGCTGTCCGACCAGCGATAGGTCTTGCTGCCGGTGTCCACTTCCAGCGCCTGCCACTGCTTCGGCCCCTTGAACACCTCGCCGTAGCGCTTCAGGAACTGCTCCCGCGTCACGCTGGACGCGACGACGTCGGCGATCTCCTTGTTGGAGGGCCAGACATCCTTCAGGTAGACCGGCTGGCCGTCCTTGCCGGTGCCGAGCGGCACCGTGGTGATGTCCTCGCTGATCTTGCCGAGCAGCGCGTAGGCGACCACCAGCGGCGGTGAGGCCAGGTAGTTGGCGCGCACGTTCGGATGTACACGGCCTTCGAAGTTGCGATTGCCGGACAGCACGGCGGCGGCAACCAGCTTGTTGTCTTCGATCGCATCGACGATCGCGTCTTCCAGCGGGCCGGAGTTGCCGATGCAGGTTGTGCAGCCGTAGCCCACCGTGTTGAACCCGATCGCGTCCAGGTCAGCCTGCAGTCCGGATTTCTCCAGGTATTCGGTCACCACCTGCGAGCCGGGGGCCAGCGAGGTCTTCACCCAGGGCTTCGGGGTCAGGCCCTTTTCCCGCGCCTTGCGCGCCACCAGGCCGGCGGCGACCAGCACCGACGGGTTGGACGTGTTGGTGCAGGAGGTGATGGCCGCGATCACCACGTCGCCGTGAGTTATCTCGTAGTTTGTGCCGGCAACCTTGGCGGTAACCCCGGCATCGGCGGCGGCCACGCCCAGGCTCTTGGTCAGCTCGGTCTTGAACGCGCCCGCCGCGTCCTTCAGCAACACGCGGTCCTGCGGGCGCTTCGGGCCGGCCAAGCTCGGCTGCACGGTGGCCAGGTCGAGTTCCAGCGTGTCGGTGAACACCGGATCGGGCGCGCCCGCCTCGCGGAACATGCCCTGGGCCTTCCAGTACGCCTCCACCAGCGCGATGCGATGGGTGTCGCGGCCGGACAGGCGCAGGTAGTCGAGCGTCGCGTTGTCGACCGGGAAGAACCCGCAGGTGGCGCCATATTCCGGCGCCATGTTGCTGATCGTCGCGCGGTCAGCCAGCGCGAGCTGGTCCAGCCCAGGGCCGAAAAATTCGACGAACTTTCCGACGACGCCCTTGCGGCGCAGCAACTGCGTCACGGTCAGCACCAGATCGGTGGCCGTGGCGCCCTCGGGCAGCTTGCCGGTCAGCTTGAAGCCGATCACGTCGGGAATCAGCATGGCGATCGCCTGGCCGAGCATCGCCGCCTCGGCCTCGATGCCGCCCACGCCCCAGCCCAGGATGCCGAGCCCGTTCACCATCGTGGTATGGGAATCGGTGCCGAACAGCGTGTCGGGGTAGACGATGGTGGCGCCGTCCGCTTCGGCGGTCCACACGCACTGGCCGAGATATTCCAGGTTCACCTGGTGGCAGATGCCGGTGCCGGGCGGCACGACGCGGAAATTGTCGAACGCCTCCTGGCCCCAGCGCAGGAAGCGATAGCGCTCCCCGTTGCGATCGAATTCGGTGTCCACGTTCCGCTGCAGTGAGTCGGCATGGCCCGAGAAGTCCACCATCACCGAGTGGTCGATGACCAGGTCCACCGGCACCAGCGGGTTCACCTTCTCCGGCTTGCCGCCAAGCCGGGTGATGCCGTCGCGCATGGCGGTCAGATCGACCACGCCGGGCACGCCGGTAAAATCCTGCATCAGGATGCGGGCGGGACGGAACGGCACCTCGTTGTCGGAGTGCGCCCGCGCCAGCCATTCGGTGATCGCGGTGGCATTTTCAATCGTGTAGGTCTGGCCGTCCTCGAAGCGCAGCACGTTCTCCAGCAGCACCTTCAGGCTGACCGGCAGGCGGGCGATGTTGCCGAGCGTCATGGCCGCTTCAGGCAGGGAGAAATAGTCGTAGTCCTTGCCCTCGACCGTCAGCGTGCGGCGGGTGCTCAGCGAGTCCTGCCCGACTGTGTTCATGTGGCCTGTTCGTCCCCTTGCGGGAGGACGCCTCTTGTGTGTTGTTCCGCCGCAGGAGAAATGGTCTCTGCGCGCGCGCGGCTTAAACCATACGAGCCGGCCAGCGTCCACCAGGAGGGTTTGCGAGCGTGCTGCAGGCGGAAGGCTTGGCGGCGTTCCGCGGGGAGCGGCTGGTGTTTCGCGACCTTGACTTCGCCGTGCCCGTCGGCGGCGCCCTGGTGCTTGCCGGCCCGAACGGATCGGGCAAGTCCACGCTGCTCCGGCTGCTGGCGGGGCTGGTGCGGCCCGCGGCGGGGCGGCTGCTGTGGCGCGGCGAGGACGCGCTTGCGGACCTGCCGGGACATGCCACGCGGCTGGTCTATGTCGGGCATTATGACGCGGTGAAGCTGGGGCTGACGGCCGCCGAGAACCTTCGGCTGGCCGCAAGGCTGGGGGGCGGCGCGGTGCCGGATGCGCTGGCGGCAATGGGGCTGAGCGCGCTCGCCGATCTGCCTGCGC
>Ga0302198_10000969_pt1 | contig 31602 bp, 17 predicted proteins | sample II_Bog_N2_2_FD_193521 | JGI IMG/M metagenome (GOLD analysis project Ga0302198, IMG submission 193521) | Peat permafrost microbial communities from Stordalen Mire near Abisko, Sweden - II_Bog_N2_2 | ecosystem: Environmental > Terrestrial > Soil > Wetlands > Peat | place: Sweden: Abisko...
TGCCTGGCCGCGGCTCGTCGAGCAGACCGTCGATGCCGTTGTCCAGAAAGCGCCGCCTCCACTTCCCGGCCGTGTGCGGGGTCGTAGACAGTTGCTTGGCGATGGCGGTGTTGCTGAGTCCGTCGGCGGCCAACAACACAATCCGCGCGCGCATGGCGAGGGCCTGCGCGGTGGTCTGCCGCCGGCTCCACGAGAGCAACTGCTTGCGTTCCGCCTCGGCAAGCGATAGCGGCGATAATGGACGACCCTTCGGCATCGGAGTTCTCCCACTCTATCCGATGACCGAAAGGAAATTATTTATGCTAATTATTTCAGAGACAGTACACTAGATGCCAAAGACAGGTACGAAGACTACTTCGTTCACGATGTGCTTGCCGACGTCGAGTCCCGCTTTCCTGTTCTGCCCGGTCGTGAGAGTCGAGCCGTGGTGGGTGTTTCGATGGGTGGCTTTGCTGCTGTCAAACTGGCCTTCGCTCGTCCAGACCTGTTCGCTTTTGCAGGGGCGATCAGCCCTGCAATCGATGTGCCCAGCCGCCACTTTAGTTGGAGCCGGTGGTCGCAGAGTATGCGTTTTCGCAACATCTTCGGTCCAACAGGAAGCGAAACGCGCGCTCATAGCGACCCCTTCATCTTGGTCAAAACGGCCAGATCAGCTGACACTCCGTATCTCTACATCACGGCAGGAGAGCAGGAACCCCTCCTCCCTCCAATTCGCCGATTCGTCGGGCTTCTAAAGCTGCATCACTACGCCTACGAGTTCCACACAAAACCAGGTGGCCACGACTGGCGTGAATGGGATAGCCAAGTTCCCGGATGTCTTGACAGCCTCGTTGCGCATATCCATCGTTCCTAGCCGCGTTCGTGGGCTGCCTCTGGCCTCGGTTACGACCGTGAGGTAAAGCCGACCATGCTTCGCATGGGGTTGAGTATGGACACGCCACCCCAGAATGGGAGCTGTGGAGCAACCTTGGGTTACCCTTGGGGAACCACTTTAGAATCAGGTTGCTAAAGGGAAAAGACTCTAAAAACCTGGAGTTTTCAGGTTGCTATATGGTAACCACTGAAAACAAGGCGTTTATCTTGGTTTTTGCTCTCTGGGGATATCGGCGGGTTGCTGTCGGGGAACCTGCTGAAAACACAGGCCCGAGGCTTGGCGGAGTGTTGGAGCCGCTGGCGCGGCGTACCCTCCGCTCCGGTGTCCGTCAAGGCTCTGCTGCTTCGCTCCGACCGCTCACGCGGCGCTGGCGCGGTCTTGACTGCCGCCTCCGCTGCGGGTGTTCCCAGTCATGAGGAGCATGTCTGCTCCTCCGTTCTCAAGAGAACCGGAGTGCGACTGCGGAGCCATCGAGCGGCATCGGAGGGGCCAGCGGCGGCGCGGTAAGAGGGAGACACCATCCCTAAGCCTGACGGCTTACGAGCGGCCAGAGCGGACATCCAGATCGAACGCAAGACGAACAAGGCCGGACGCTGTCCGGCCTCATCCGTGTTTGGTTCGAGCCGGGTTCGAGGTTAGCTGGCGGCGCTGTTGAGGAAGTGATCGATGGTGGTGAGGATGGCGTCCTGCTTGCGGCGCGGGAGGCTCTGAATCTTCTCCAGCCGCTCCAGCACCTTGCGGCTGGGCTTGCGCTGAGGGGCGATCTCCGGCGCGATGTCGGTGTGGAGCAGTTCCTGGACCGGCACGTCGAGCGCGGCGGCGAAACGCAGGGCCATCTCTGCGGTGATGCGGAGCTTGCCGACCTCGTAGTTGGAGACGACAACCTGCACGACGTTGACGCGCTCGGCGAGCTCGCGCTGGCTCAAGTTGCGCAGGGTGCGGAAGTGGGCCAGACGCTTGCCCAGGGCCAGGTTGACGGCCTTGCGGGAATCTTCGGCGATGTTCTTGCGGGGAGCCATGACGAGAGTGAGTGTAAGGGCCATGTGGGAGTCCTCTTGCTTGTTAGAGTAAATTACACTAAATTCTTGTACATCTGTTCAGGGCGAAAAAGCGCTTGACAGGATTTTCGACGGAGGACGGAAAAATGGCGTACATGCCGGAGGACGAAAAGGAGCGTATCAAGCGGGAGGTGTCGATCCAGCGGCTGGCGGAGGCGCGTGGGATCACACTGCGGCGCGTGGGCAAGGAGCTGATCGGGCTGTGCCCGTTCCACGACGACCGGAATCCCAGCCTGAACATCGATCCGGTCGAAAACGTGTGGCACTGCAAGGGCGCGTGCGGAGAGGGCGGCGACGTGTTCCTGTGGGTGATGCGGGCCGAAGGCGTGAGCTTCAACCATGCCAAGGAGCTGCTGCGGAAGAACTACTCTCCGTCGTCCGGGCCGGTGGTGAAACAGAGCACGGTTCCGAAGCTGCCCTGCCCGGTGACGCTGGGCGCGGAGGACCGGGCGGTGATGCTGGAGGTGGTGCGGTTCTATCACCAGACGTTGCAGGACACGGTGGAGGCGAAGCGGTATCTCGAAAAGCGCGGCCTGAAATCGTCGGAGATGTTGGAGCGGTTCCAGCTTGGGTTCAGCGACCGGATGCTGGGGCCGGCGTTGCCGGACAGGAATCGTCTCGCCGGCGCGGAGGTACGGGGCCAGTTGGAGCGGCTGGGCATCATCCGCAAGGAGAGCGGCCACGAGCATCTACGGGGGTCGCTGATCGTGCCAGTCATCAATCTGGAGGGCGACGTGGTGCAGATGTACGGTCGCAAGATCACGCCGAACCTGCGGGCCGGGACACCCGATCATCTCTATCTGCCAGGGCCGATGCGGGGCGTGTGGAACGAGGAAGCGTTCATCGCTTCCAAGGAAATCATCCTCTGCGAAGCCCTCATCGACGCGCTTACGTTCTGGTGCGCGGGGTTCCGTCATGTGACGGCCAGCTACGGTGTCAACGGCTTCACCGACGACCATCGCGCGGCCTTCAAAAAGCGCGGCACGGAGCGCGTTTACATCGCCTACGACGGCGACGAGGCGGGCAACAAAGCGGCGGCGAAGCTGGCGGCGGAGCTGATCGCAATGGGCATCGACTGCTATCGCGTCGAGTTCCCGAAGGGCATGGATGCGAACGCTTACGCGCACAAAGTGCAGCCCGCTTCGATGAGTCTTGGAGTGCTGTTGAACGGCGCGGCGTGGCTGGGCAAAGGACAGCGGCCAGGTGTACGAGTGGCTGTGCCGGAGATCGCGGCGGCGGAGCCGGAGAGCATCGCCGCTCCAGAAAAAGAGCGAGCAGCTAAGGAAAAAATGATCGAGGAAGAGTCCATCATGGCGGAGATAGCCGAGGAGATCGAGGCCGCTGCTGTCGCTGTCGAAGAGGCACCGGAGCCGTCGCCCGCCGCAGTTGCCGAGCCTGTTTTTCCCTTAGCTGCCGCTGTTGCGGTTGAAGAGCCGCAGCCGCGTCCTATGCCGCTGTCATCGCCCTTGGTGCCACAGGTGAAGGCGGACGGCGAAGAGGTGACGGTGACGATAGGGCCGCGCGTGTACCGGGTGCTGGGGCTGGAGAAGAACACGAGCCGTGGAACGATGCGCGTCAATGTCCGCGTCTCCGGCGTGAACGCGCGGGGCGAGTTGCTGTATCACGGCGACACGCTGGACATGGAGACGGCGCGGCAGCGTTCGGTGTTCACCAAGCAGACGGCGCACGAGCTGGGCGTGAAGGAAGACGCGATCCATCGAGAGGTTGGGCTGCTGTGGACGTCGCTGGGCGACGTACAGCGGGAGCAGATGAAGAAGTTGCTCGACGCTCCGCCAGACGAGGCGTTGATGACGGCCGAGGAGCAAGCGGCCGCGATGGAGCTGTTGCGCGATCCGCGTCTCATCGAGCGAGTACTTGCCGACTTCGACCTCTGCGGTGTGGTGGGCGAAGAGACAAACAAGAAGGTCAGCTATCTAGCCGCTGTGTCGCGCCTCTTGGCGAAGCCGCTGGCCGTGGTGTTGCAGTCGTCCTCCGCCGCTGGCAAATCGTCGTTGATGGAGGCGGTGTTGGACTTCATGCCGGAGGAGCAGCGCGAGGAATACTCTGCCATGACCGGGCAAGCCCTGTACTACATGGGGCAAAAGAACCTGAAACACAAAATCCTCGCGGTGGCCGAAGAGGAAGGGGCCAGCCGCGCGGCGTATGCGTTGAAGCTTTTGCAGAGCGAGGGAAAACTCAAGATCGCATCGACGGGCAAAGACCCGGTGAACGGGAAGATGGTGACGCACGAGTACCTGGTCGAAGGCCCGGTGATGATCTTCTTGACCACGACCGCGCAGGACGTGGACGAGGAGCTGTTGAACCGCTGCCTCGTGCTGAGCGTGAATGAAGAGCAGGAGCAAACGCGGGCGATCCATCGCAAGCAGCGCGAGGCCCAGACCATCGAGGGACTGTGGGCGCGGCGCGACCGGGAGAAAGTGGTGCGGCTGCATCGCAACGCGCAGCGGTTGCTCCGGCCCATCGAGGTTGCAAACAACCATGCGGTGGAGATGCCCGACTTCCCGGATGCGGTGACGCGGACGCGGCGCGATCATACGAAGCTGCTGACCCTAATCCAGGCCATCGCCCTGTTGCATCAGCATCAGCGCGAGATCAAAACCAGCACACGCGGCAGCGAGACGCTGCAATACATAGAGGCCACCGAAGAGGACGTGAAGCTGGCGCACACGCTGATCCGGCAAGTGCTGGGGCCTTCGCTCGACGAGCTGAAGCCACGCGCGAGGCGGCTGCTGGCAGCTATCGACCGGATGATCGCCGCCGAGAGCGAACGGTTGCAGATCGAGCGGAACAAGGTCTGCTTCACTCGCCGGACGGTGCGGCAGTACACGCGCTGGGGCGACACGCAGTTGCGGCACCACATGAAGCATCTGGAGGAGATGGAGTATCTGGCGGTCAAGCGCGGCAGCAACGGCCAAACGTTCGTATACCAGTTGGCCGTCGACCTCGAAGGCATCGCCGAAGCCGACGTGAATCATAACCGCGCGGGGTCGGAGGGTGACCTTGCGGGGGGTGCGCGGGTACCTAGCGGGGGGATAGCGGGGGGTACGCGGAGTGATGAATCGCCTGTATCCATGCGGGCTGGAGGCGCTTTTTACGAGCCATCGCCGGAATGCAGTGGTACCGGAGCCGAAGAGAAGTCCGCCGCAGAGCGCATCGTAGCCAAACCGAAACCCAACGGCAGAGCGCATGACGGCTTCGCGGGTCTGGGGGGTGCTGCATGGCAAGGATAACGCAGCGGCGCAAGCCAGAGGCGAAGCCGGAGACGGCCTTGGAGTGGTTCCTGCGGGAGCACCTGAACGCGCTGGCGATCCAGAACTACTCCGAGCACACGGTCAGAAATCGGCTGGTTCATATCTCGTACTTCGTTCAATGGGCGCAGGAGCACGGCTTGCGTGAACCCATCGAGGTTACGCGGCCAGTGCTGGAGCGGTATCAACGCCATCTCTTCTACTACCGCAAAAAGAACGGCGAGCCGCTGAGCTTCCGCAGTCAACATGCGCGGCTTGTGCCGCTCCGCGTGTGGTTCCGCTGGCTGACCAGGCAGAACCACATCCTGCATAACCCGGCCTCCGAGCTGGAGCTGCCACGGCTGGGCCGGACGCTCCCGAAGAACATCTTCTCGGTCGAGGAGATCGAAAAGGTCATGATGCAACCGGAGATCGAGGAGCCGATCGGCTTGCGCGATCGAGCGATCCTGGAGCTGCTGTACGCGACCGGGCTGCGACGGCTGGAGGTGATCGGCTTGAAGCTGTACGACCTCTCGCTCGACCGCGGCCTCGTCCTGGTGCGGCAGGGCAAGGGCAAGAAAGACCGCTACGTCCCTATCGGAGAGCGCGGCGCGGCATGGGTGCAGAAGTACATCCGGGAGGCACGACCGGAGATCGTGGCCGAGCCGGACGACCGCACCGTGTTCCTCACGGCTCAGGGTGAGCCGTTCAGCCGCGATCATCTGACGTGGACGGTGCGGCAGCGGATCGTTGCCGCCGATCTCGGCAAGGCCGGAGCCTGTCACTTGCTGCGCCACACGATGGCGACCCACATGCACGAGAACGGCGCCGACATCCGGTTCATCCAGCAGATCCTCGGCCACGAGGACATCAAGACCACGCAGATCTATACGCACGTCGCTCTCAGGGCCTTGCAGCAGGTCTACGCCGCCACACATCCCGCCGCGTTGCTAGAGCCAGGTGCGGCCCCCAGAGCGGCGATCTCTCCGCCTCTTGCTCCCGACAGGCCGGAGGCCGAGGAGCTGTTCGACAAGCTCACAACGGAGGCCGACGAGGACCGGGAAGACGGCTGAGGAATACTACCAAGAGGAGTATTTCCCCCAATGAAAATAAATCTTCTTTAACTCTTGACAGGGTTTTAGGGGAAGCCCGGTCTATGGGCAGAAAAGAACGGCAGCTAAGAAAAAAGCCTATGGAGGTATCATCGTGAATATGGCAACGATCCACATCTCGGAAGCCGACGCCGCTGGTGACTTCGCCGGACTGATGGCCCGCGTCCGCGCAGGCATCGAGGTCGTCATCGAATCTGGTGCCCAGCCGGTGGCCGTGCTTCGCGCGGCGGCTCCGCCGCGCCGCTCCATCTCCGAGTCCATCGCGCTTGCCGAGGCCCGCTCGAAAGAGCTGGGCTATAAGCCGGTCATGGATGCCGACTTCGCCGCCGACATGGAAGAGATCGTCCGCAACCGCAAGCCCCGCGATACGTCGGCATGGGACTGATACTCGACACCGGCATCCTCATCGCAAGCGAGCGGCGTGGCGAGTCCATCGAAGATATCCTCCGGCAGGCTCGGGCCTCGCATGGCGAGGTGGACATCGCGCTCTCTACCGTCAGCGTGGTCGAGCTGACGCACGGCATCTACCGGGCCAAAACCGAAGCCCAGCGGGAACGGCGGCGCGTCTTCGCTGAGGGAGCCTTCCAGGACCTCATCGTGCATCCGGTCTCGCTGGAGATCGCGAGGCTTGCCGGACGCATCGAGGGCGAGCAGGCCGCCCAGGGTATCGCCATCGCCTTCGAGGACCTTGTGATCGGCGCTACAGCCCTCTATCTCGGCTTCGAAGTGGCCACGCTCAACGTGAAGCACTTCAAGCTCATCCCCGGCCTCAACATCGTCACGCTGTAGCCCCTCGAATGTTCTTCCCTTAGCTGCGCTCTTGACGTTGCAAATGCGGCCACGAATGCGCGGCCCAATGGCACACGTATCCGCCCTGGAATCGACGCCGGAACCCACGCCGAATCTCCCCCAAGAAATAACCGCCGGGCCAGCATCCGCGCCGTACAATCATCTGCGAATGCAACTCAGCTCCGACGTGCGAATCGAGAACGGGATGCTGGCCGCAATCGCCTTGCGGAACGAAAAACCGCGTCAGGGGGTTCCGAGCAAAAATCCTGCACTGCATCTGGGCATCGATGCCTGTAACTCCACACTCATGTTGGGGTTGCAATCGACCGCCGCTCTAAATCGCATCGGGTCACGTAGTACCGGCAAAGAAAGAGACGCAGAATCAGGACTCGACTACTTCGGGGCCAGGTACTACGCAAGTTCAATGGGCCGGTGGATGTCGCCAGACTGGAGCGCGAAAGCCGAGCCGGTGCCGTACTCCAAACTCGGCGATCCGCAGACGCTCAACCTGTACGGATATCTCACCAACAATCCTCTCTCCAGGACTGACCCAGACGGCCACGGCCCCCTATTGGATAAATTCATAGCGATCTTCTATGGGAAGGCCAGTGCTGGGCCGGGAGTGGGCACAGAGCTAAAGGCGACCAAATACGCCAAAGTCGAGATCGGCGCTAAGGCTCAAATAGAAGCTCGTGGAACCTCCAGCGGGGTTGATGTTACTGCCAAGGGGGTTGTAGAGGCTAAGGCGACAGTCGGAAAGACGACGGCAGGAGTCTCTGGCGAGGTCGACAAGCAACTTGTGAAGGACGGCAAGTTCGACCCACAACCGGCGACCACCACAGGTAATATCGGAATCAATCCTGCGACCGCAGGCCCGAACGAAATCGGAGTTGAAGGTCACATCGGCGCGGTAGGGCTAGAGGGTGGAATTGATGTGGACAAGGTGAAGGAGTTTGGATCGGCGGTAGGCGATAGCATCAACTCTCTTGGTCAATACATCTTGAACGCAGTGACACCAAATCCAAACGCATCTCCCTCGCCTCCCGGAGTGTCAGGCAGCAACCCGTTCAACATACCGCTGCCAACCCCTCCGAAACAATGAAGGAGCCAATATGACCCGATATCTCTTAGCAGACCGTTATAGAGTCCCAAAGGCAGTCGTGCTCTTGTTCGCTTCCTGGATGGCCGCACTAGCTTTAATCACCGTCATCCTGCTGCTCATCTGGGTAGCAGGAGTGTGGATGCCCGATCACAGTCACGGATGGTCGCCTTGGTTTTCGATACCCGTAGGACTGCTAGGGGCGTATGGAGCGGTGGGCGGGGTGTGCCTCTACTTCACGATGTGGGGGTACTGGATAGTCGTTGAGCGGTCGTCTGCCGGTGTCCGTATCGGGTGGTTGTTGGCTCTGCTCTTCGGTGTTCATTACGGAGCTCTGGCTTATGCTGTGTACATTTGGAGACGGAAGCTGCAACCGATCTCCACGAACCCGAGCCTTGAAATGGGAGCTGTGCCGCGCCCATCGAAAGACGACGGTGCTCTGCACCGGATTTAGGGTGACACGCCACCCCAGAATGGGTGCTGTAGAGCAACCTTGGGTTACCCTTGGGGAACCGCTTTAGAATCAGGTGGCTAAAGGGCAAAGACGATAAAAGGCTGGCATTTTTTGGTTGCTATATGGCAACCACTGAAAACAAGCCGTTTATCTAGCTTTTTGTTCTCTGAGGGTATCGGCGGGTTGCTGCCGGGGAACCTGCTGAAAACAAAGGAAAGTGCCCCTGAGCATCGGTGGCTAGGTACCCTCCGCTCCGTCGTCCGTCAAGGCTCTGCGCTTCGCTCCGACCGCTCACGCGGCGCTGGCGCGGCCTTGACTGCCGCCTCCGCTGCGGGTTTTTTCCTGTCATGAGAAAAATGTCTTCTTCTCACCTGGGCCGTGAGCGACGCTTATCGGCCCGCAGACCAGCGCCGCGCCTCCTGTTGCAGGATCATGGAATCGAGCACCTGTTGAACGACCTTCTTGGACTCGGGGTCGAACTTGGAGACGGCCTCGAACTGGAGCTTGAGGGCATCGTCGGGGCCTCGTTCGTTCTTGTCAAAAAGTAGCTCATCTGCGCTTACGCCCAGAGCGACGGCGAGGCTGCGGATGACATCGAGGGTCGGCTGCGATGTTCCGGCTTCATAGCGGCGAATCTGGGCTACGTGGAGGCCGATCTTCTCGGCGAGCTGGGGCTGGGTGAAGCCGCGCTCCTTGCGGAGCTGGGCCAGGTGTTGGGGAAAGCTCACGGTCCAGTTGTGGTTAATCGGCACGACTACAGCGTAAGTCTGCATAGAGACCCCCAATTCCTCTGTTGATCCCAGTATTGCATATATGCTATCTGTGTACTAGCTAATGTTCCTGCAAATGCCTCTTGACAGGTTTTCGATGGGAACGGCGAAACGGAGGGTACATGGCTTATATGCCGGACGATGTGAAGGAGCGGCTAAAGAAAGAAGTCTCGATCCAGCGGCTGGCCGAGGCGCGGGGAATCAAGCTGCGGCGCGTGGGTAAGGAGCTGATCGGACTGTGCCCGTTCCATGACGACCGGAATCCCAGCCTAAACATCGACCCGGTAAAGAACGTGTGGAGCTGCAAGGGCGCGTGCGGCGAGGGCGGCGATGTGATCCGGTGGGTAGCGCGGACGGAAGGCGTGAGCGATGGCCATGCCATCGCGCTGCTGAAGAGGGACTACGCGCCGTTGCCGGGGCCGGTGGTGAAGATCAGCACGGTGCCGAAGCTGCCCTGCCCGGTGACGCTGGGCGCGGAGGACCGGGCGGCGATGCGGGAGGTGGTGCGGTTCTATCACCGGACGCTCAATGAGACGCCGGAGGCGAAGCGGTATCTGGAGAAGCGCGGCCTTCACTCTGCTGAGATGGTGGAGCGGTTCCAGCTTGGGTTCAGCGACCGAATGCTGGGGCCGGCGTTGCCGGATAGGAACCGTCTCGCCGGCGCGGAGCTGCGCGGGCAGTTGGAGCAGCTGGGCATCTTCCGTCAGAGTGGCCATGAGCATCTGCGCGGCTCGCTGGTGGTGCCGATCCTGAATCTAGACGGCGACGTGGTGCAGCTCTATGGGCGCAAGATCAACGACAATCTCCGCGCCGGAACGGAGTACCACATGTACCTTCCGGGGCCGATGCGGGGCGTATGGAACGAGGAGGCGCTGGTTGCGTCGAAGGAGATCATCCTGTGCGAATCGCTGATCGACGCGCTGACGTTCTGGTGCGCGGGCTATCGCAATGTTACGGCCAGCTATGGCGTGAACGGCTTCACCAAAGACCACAGAGCGGCCTTCGAGAAGCACGGCACGAGGCGCGTGTACATCGCCTACGACGCCGACGAAGCGGGCCACAAGGCAGCGGCAAAGCTGGCCGAGGAACTGATCGAGAGCGGGCTTGAATGCTTCCGCGTGGAGTTCCCCAAAGGCATGGATGCAAACGAGTATGCGCTGCTGACGAAGCCAGCGGCGAAGAGCCTGGGGGTGCTGTTGAATCGCGCATCGTGGCTGGGAAAAGGTGCGCGGCCAGCGGGCCGCGTGGCCGTTCCGGTGATGGTTGCGCCGTCTGGAGTCACTGCGCCGGAGATCGTCGCCGCTCCAGAACAAGAGCAAGCAGCTAAAGAAAAAATGATCGAGAACGAGGCCCCGGAACCAGTGATCGAAGCGGTGCAAGGGCAGATCGTCGAACAAGAAGCCGTTGTTGTGGCTCCCGTCGAACCATCCCCGGAGCCAGCCATCGCAGCATCCCCCGCCGCCGATCCAGAGCATGTTTTTTCCTTAGCTGCCGTTCTTCCGCCGGTCGAGCCTCTACCGTTCGAGGTGCGCGGCGACGATGTTTTTCTGCGCTTCGGTGATCGTGAATATCGGGTGCGCGGCCTTGAGAAGAACACCAGTCCGTTGCTGTTGAAGATCAATCTTCGCGTGCTGGGCGTGAACCGTCACGGCGATATGGCCTTGCACGTCGACACGCTGGAGATGAGTTCAGCGCGGCAGCGCGGGGCGTTCGCCAAGCAAGCTGCGGAAGAGCTGGGCATCAAAGAAGAGATCGTGCGTCACGACTTGAGCCAGCTATGGATGAAGCTGGAGCTGTTGCGCGACGAGCAGATCGCCCATGCCCTCGCGCCGAAAGCGCCGGTGGACAAGATGACCGAGAGAGAGCGGGAGGCTGCGCTGGAGTTGCTGCGCGATCCGCGTCTCATGGAGCGGATCGTCGAGGACTTCGCACGGTGCGGCACGGTTGGCGAGGAGACGAACAAGCTGGTCGGCTACCTGGGCGCGGTATCTCGGCATCTGGAAAAGCCGCTGGCAGTGATCGTGCAGTCCAGCTCCGCCGCTGGCAAAAGCTCGCTGATGGATGCGGTGCTGGCGTTCGTGCCGGAAGAACACCGGGTGCAATACTCGGCCATGACTGGTCAGTCGTTGTTCTACATGGGCGACACCGATCTCCAGAATAAGGTGCTCGCCATCGTAGAGGAAGCGGGCGCGCAGCGCGCGTCCTATCCGTTGAAGCTGTTGCAGTCCGAGGGCGAAGTGAGCATCGCCAGCACCGGCAAAGACCCGGTGAGCGGCAAGCACATCACGCATGAGTACCGGGTCAAAGGGCCGGTGATGATCTTCCTGACCACGACGGCGATCGACGTGGACGAGGAGCTTCTGAACCGCTGTCTGGTCCTGACGGTGAACGAGGACCGGGAGCAGACCCAGGCGATCCATCGGGTGCAGCGGGAGGCCCAGACGCTTGAAGGCTTGCTCCGCAAGCGCAGGCGGGACGCGGTGCTCAAGCTGCATCGCAACGCGCAACGGCTGCTGCGACCGCTGACAGTGGTCAACGAGCAGGCCCCGGAGCTGAGCTTCCCGGACTCGATGACGCGGACGCGGCGCGACCACATGAAGTTCCTTACGCTCATCCATAGCATCACGTTCCTGCATCAATGGCAGCGCGAAGTGAAGACGGCAACCGACGAAGATGGCAAGCCCTTCGAGTACATCGAGGCGACGAGCGCGGACGTGGAGCTGGCAAAGAGGCTCATCCATGAGGTACTAGGCCGTTCGCTCGACGACGTGCAGGCGCAGACGCGGAGCTTGCTGCTGTTGATCGACGGCATGGTGACGGCAGAATGCAGGCGCGAGAAGATCGAGCGCACCGAGTACCGCTTCTCGCGGCGCGACGTGCGGGCCTTCACGCACTGGAGCGACTCGCAGCTCAAGCGGCACATGAAGCGGTTGGAAGACCTCGAATATCTCATCGTGCATCGCGGCGGGCGCGGCCAAAGCTTCGTCTATGAGCTGTTCTTCGACCATCCGTCCGATGAGTCGCGGCCTACGTTGCCGGGGCTGGAGCATGGGTACGACGCAAAGAAGTCTGGGCTGGAGGGCCAGAAGTCCGGGGGGAGTCTGGGCCAAGTCCGGGGTGTGTCTGGGGGTGGTGCGAGTGATAAAGCATCAGTATCCATGCGGCTTCAAGTGCCGTTTTTCGAAAACACGCTGAAAATCACTACTCAGGATGTGACCGAAGAAAATCACGTCGTAGCCGTGCCTCCCCGTAGCTTGAATGGCAACGGGCATCATGCGGGAGCTACGCGATGGCCCGCGTAGAGAAGCGGCGCAAACCGCAGCCCATCGTCCAGACGCCGCTCCAGGCCCTGATGCGCGACCATCTCCATGCGCTTGAAGTGCAGCACTACTCCGAGTTCACCGTGCGGGGCCGCGCGGGGCATATCGGCTTCTTCATCGCATGGCTGGAGGAGCGTGGCATCACGGAAGCCATCGACGTGACCCGGACCGTGCTGGAGCGATACCAACGGTATCTCTTCCACTACCGCAAGACCAACGGCGAGCCGCTGAGCTTCCGCAGCCAGCACGCGCGGCTCGTGCCGTTGCGTGTGTGGTTCAAGTGGATGACTCGGCAGAACTACATCCTGCATAACCCGGCGTCGGAGATCGACCTTCCACGGCTCGGCCGCAGCTTGCCGAAGAACATCCTCTCAGCCGAGGAAGTCGAGCGCGTGATGACGCTGTGCGAGATCGAGGAGGCCATCGGCCTGCGTGACCGGGCGTTGCTGGAGATGCTGTACTCAACCGGGATGCGACGGCTGGAGATCGTGCGCCTGAAGCTGTACGACCTCTCTCTCGACCGCGGCCTGTTGCTCATCAACCAGGGCAAAGGCAGTAAGGACCGCTACGTGCCCATCGGAGCGCGGGCCATCGCGTGGCTCGAAAAGTACATCCGCGAAGGCCGTCCGCAACTGGTCTCCGAGCCGGATGACTTCACCGTGTTCCTCACGGCCCAGGGCGAGCCGTTCAGCCGCGACCATCTGACCGCCGTCGTCAAGGACCGGATCGACGCCGCCCAACTCGGCAAGACCGGCTCCTGCCATCTCTTCCGCCACACCATGGCCACGCTGATGCACGAGGGCGGCGCCGACATCCGGCACATCCAGGCGATCCTCGGCCATGAAGACATCCGCACGACCCAGATCTATACGCAAGTCGCCATCCGCGCCCTGCAACAGATCCACGCGGCCACGCACCCGGCAGAGGCCCACGCTTCTTCCTTGGCTGCGCTACGCTCCGCCGCCGAGCGGGAGGGCCTGCTGGCGGCGTTGGCAGCCGATCCAGAGGCCGACGAGCAGCCAAGCAGCTAAGGGAAATATAGTGAATCACTATATTTTTAAGCACGGTTCTCTCGGTGGGAAAAAACCTCAAAATAGCTCTTGACAGGGTTTTAAGAAAAACCGCTCAGAAGCGCTTCGAGGCCGCCGACCGAATACTACATAGAGTGGTAATCTCCCCAGCAGAAAAAAATCTCCCAGCCCTCTTGACAGACTTCCAGCGCGATACCGTGTGACACGTTAATCCGTCCGCTGAAAATAAACTGCCGCGCCCTCTTGACACGTTTTAGCCAGTGCATCCGGCAGAGCGGATCAACTCCCAATGTTCTTCCTTAGCTGCGCTCTTAACGCTGCCCATCCGTCCTGGAATCGACGCCGGAACCCGCACCAAGAAATAGACGCCGGGCCAGCCTGTGCACCGTACAATCATCTGCGAATGCAACTTGGCTCCGACGTGCGACCCCAGAACGGCCTCTTGGCAGAGATGACGCTGCTAGCCGAAAAACCGCGTCAGGGGGTTCCGACTTCTACGAACGCTCTTCATCGAGGCTTCGGCTTCGTTATCTCCAGCACTTCACTAGGGATAATCGGATCGTTGTACGACGAGGGCATCGGGTCACGTAGTACCGGCAAAGAACGCGACGCAGAATCAGGCAACGACTACATGTTCGCCCGCTACTACAACAGCGCAACAGGGAGGTTCCTGAGTCCGGACTGGTCGGCTAAAGAAGATCCCGTTCCTTACGCCAAACTCGACAATCCGCAGTCGCTGAATCTGTACAGCTACGTGTACAACAACCCGGTGGGCAAGGCCGACCCGGATGGCCACGTTGTAGGCGTAGATGATGCAGTCGAGGCTGCAGCGGTCGGGGTCGCTATCCTTGGCACAGCGACGGTCATTTACTTGGAGCAACCCGCTCAACAAAGGAGCATGAGAGAAGCGGCATCCACCGCTGTCTCGGATATCAAGTCAACAATTTCGGGCTGGTTCAGTAAGGGCGACAAAACGGCACCAGCTCCGGCTGATGCGAAGCCACAAGAGCCTACTAGCAGTGCGGGGGGCGACACTGCTGGACAGAGATTTAGGCCAGCAGATCGGGCAGAAGACGCTGGGAAGAAGTGTGTTTACTGTGGACGGCAAACAACTGAAGAGCCTGGAAAGGATAATTCGAGGGAGACTGACCATGGTCATCCGCGTTCTGACGGCGGAAACGCAGAACCCGAGAATCGAAACCCCTCCTGCCGAACGTGCAACAGGCAGAAGGGCACGAAGACGGTGCCTCAGTTTAGGCAATGGCAGGAGCAGAATCCGGATAAGGTTCCGAAGTCCATGTTGTTCTTTCCTGATCTTTGGAGAACCGCTCCTTGGGATGAAAGATATTCTGACCTAAAAATCGCCGCCTAAAAGGATCAACTATGCCGGAAACAGAATTTCAAAAAATAAGGTTCTATGACCCAGATGTTGGATATGAAAACCTCTGGGCTGAAAAGGATGATGGGGGGGACTATGTGATCAAGAGCGTCCCTTATTTTATTTACGACATCTCAGTCGGGGATACCGTTCGGGCGAGTGAGGACAACACTGATCGAGTGCTCTCCTTTTTGGAAAGAATCTCGCACTCTGGACACACGACAATCCGTGTGAGGCCATCGACCTTCACGTTAGACCAGGAAGAAGGTGAAGCGCTCATCCAGTCGCTTAAGGGCTTCGGGGCCATCGTCGAGACGCTACCCCCCCGACTGGTGGCTGTAGACATCCCAAATAAAGCGCATGTCGAATCGATCACCGAGTTCCTGACGAGCAGGTCAATTCCTTGGGAATGGGCTGATCGGTGAAAGCCGTACTCCAGGTGCTTGTTGGCTTGGTCCTGTGCGTCGGAATCGGATCGGTGCTGATCTACTCCAGCCTTCCGATCTTCTGGGAACACGAAGACCTCCAGCCGCATGTGTACTCCCTCACTTGGCGATCAGGCGTCATGCTGGTTGCGCTCCTAGCACTCACTCAGGGCATTTCGTTCATAGCGTTCCGTCGTGCCCGCTGGGGCGGTGCCCGGACTTCGGACGCGCGTGGGGGCCACCAATAGCTCGCCTCAAGCCTCTCCCCGTACTCAGAACAAAAGCGCGCTGCCTACGGCATCGGAAGTAGGGTGACACGCCACCCCAGAATGGGTGCTGTAGAGCAACCTTGGGTTACCCTTGGGGAACCGCTTTAGAATCAGGTGGCTAAAGGGCAAAGACGATAAAAGGCTGGCATTTTTTGGTTGCTATATGGCAACCACTGAAAACAAGCCGTTTATCTAGCTTTTTGTTCTCTGAGGGTATCGGCGGGTTGCTGCCGGGGAACCTGCTGAAAACAAAGGAAAGTGCCCCTGAGCATCGGTGGCTAGGTACCCTCCGCTCCGTCGTCCGTCAAGGCTCTGCGCTTCGCTCCGACCGCTCACGCGGCGCTGGCGCGGCCTTGACTGCCGCCTCCGCTGCGGGTTTTTTCCTGTCATGAGAAAAATGTCTTCTTCTCACCTGGGCCGTGAGCGACGCTTATCGGCCCGCAGACCAGCGCCGCGCCTCCTGTTGCAGGATCATGGAATCGAGCACCTGTTGAACGACCTTCTTGGACTCGGGGTCGAACTTGGAGACGGCCTCGAACTGGAGCTTGAGGGCATCGTCGGGGCCTCGTTCGTTCTTGTCAAAAAGTAGCTCATCTGCGCTTACGCCCAGAGCGACGGCGAGGCTGCGGATGACATCGAGGGTCGGCTGCGATGTTCCGGCTTCATAGCGGCGAATCTGGGCTACGTGGAGGCCGATCTTCTCGGCGAGCTGGGGCTGGGTGAAGCCGCGCTCCTTGCGGAGCTGGGCCAGGTGTTGGGGAAAGCTCACGGTCCAGTTGTGGTTAATCGGCACGACTACAGCGTAAGTCTGCATAGAGACCCCCAATTCCTCTGTTGATCCCAGTATTGCATATATGCTATCTGTGTACTAGCTAATGTTCCTGCAAATGCCTCTTGACAGGTTTTCGATGGGAACGGCGAAACGGAGGGTACATGGCTTATATGCCGGACGATGTGAAGGAGCGGCTAAAGAAAGAAGTCTCGATCCAGCGGCTGGCCGAGGCGCGGGGAATCAAGCTGCGGCGCGTGGGTAAGGAGCTGATCGGACTGTGCCCGTTCCATGACGACCGGAATCCCAGCCTAAACATCGACCCGGTAAAGAACGTGTGGAGCTGCAAGGGCGCGTGCGGCGAGGGCGGCGATGTGATCCGGTGGGTAGCGCGGACGGAAGGCGTGAGCGATGGCCATGCCATCGCGCTGCTGAAGAGGGACTACGCGCCGTTGCCGGGGCCGGTGGTGAAGATCAGCACGGTGCCGAAGCTGCCCTGCCCGGTGACGCTGGGCGCGGAGGACCGGGCGGCGATGCGGGAGGTGGTGCGGTTCTATCACCGGACGCTCAATGAGACGCCGGAGGCGAAGCGGTATCTGGAGAAGCGCGGCCTTCACTCTGCTGAGATGGTGGAGCGGTTCCAGCTTGGGTTCAGCGACCGAATGCTGGGGCCGGCGTTGCCGGATAGGAACCGTCTCGCCGGCGCGGAGCTGCGCGGGCAGTTGGAGCAGCTGGGCATCTTCCGTCAGAGTGGCCATGAGCATCTGCGCGGCTCGCTGGTGGTGCCGATCCTGAATCTAGACGGCGACGTGGTGCAGCTCTATGGGCGCAAGATCAACGACAATCTCCGCGCCGGAACGGAGTACCACATGTACCTTCCGGGGCCGATGCGGGGCGTATGGAACGAGGAGGCGCTGGTTGCGTCGAAGGAGATCATCCTGTGCGAATCGCTGATCGACGCGCTGACGTTCTGGTGCGCGGGCTATCGCAATGTTACGGCCAGCTATGGCGTGAACGGCTTCACCAAAGACCACAGAGCGGCCTTCGAGAAGCACGGCACGAGGCGCGTGTACATCGCCTACGACGCCGACGAAGCGGGCCACAAGGCAGCGGCAAAGCTGGCCGAGGAACTGATCGAGAGCGGGCTTGAATGCTTCCGCGTGGAGTTCCCCAAAGGCATGGATGCAAACGAGTATGCGCTGCTGACGAAGCCAGCGGCGAAGAGCCTGGGGGTGCTGTTGAATCGCGCATCGTGGCTGGGAAAAGGTGCGCGGCCAGCGGGCCGCGTGGCCGTTCCGGTGATGGTTGCGCCGTCTGGAGTCACTGCGCCGGAGATCGTCGCCGCTCCAGAACAAGAGCAAGCAGCTAAAGAAAAAATGATCGAGAACGAGGCCCCGGAACCAGTGATCGAAGCGGTGCAAGGGCAGATCGTCGAACAAGAAGCCGTTGTTGTGGCTCCCGTCGAACCATCCCCGGAGCCAGCCATCGCAGCATCCCCCGCCGCCGATCCAGAGCATGTTTTTTCCTTAGCTGCCGTTCTTCCGCCGGTCGAGCCTCTACCGTTCGAGGTGCGCGGCGACGATGTTTTTCTGCGCTTCGGTGATCGTGAATATCGGGTGCGCGGCCTTGAGAAGAACACCAGTCCGTTGCTGTTGAAGATCAATCTTCGCGTGCTGGGCGTGAACCGTCACGGCGATATGGCCTTGCACGTCGACACGCTGGAGATGAGTTCAGCGCGGCAGCGCGGGGCGTTCGCCAAGCAAGCTGCGGAAGAGCTGGGCATCAAAGAAGAGATCGTGCGTCACGACTTGAGCCAGCTATGGATGAAGCTGGAGCTGTTGCGCGACGAGCAGATCGCCCATGCCCTCGCGCCGAAAGCGCCGGTGGACAAGATGACCGAGAGAGAGCGGGAGGCTGCGCTGGAGTTGCTGCGCGATCCGCGTCTCATGGAGCGGATCGTCGAGGACTTCGCACGGTGCGGCACGGTTGGCGAGGAGACGAACAAGCTGGTCGGCTACCTGGGCGCGGTATCTCGGCATCTGGAAAAGCCGCTGGCAGTGATCGTGCAGTCCAGCTCCGCCGCTGGCAAAAGCTCGCTGATGGATGCGGTGCTGGCGTTCGTGCCGGAAGAACACCGGGTGCAATACTCGGCCATGACTGGTCAGTCGTTGTTCTACATGGGCGACACCGATCTCCAGAATAAGGTGCTCGCCATCGTAGAGGAAGCGGGCGCGCAGCGCGCGTCCTATCCGTTGAAGCTGTTGCAGTCCGAGGGCGAAGTGAGCATCGCCAGCACCGGCAAAGACCCGGTGAGCGGCAAGCACATCACGCATGAGTACCGGGTCAAAGGGCCGGTGATGATCTTCCTGACCACGACGGCGATCGACGTGGACGAGGAGCTTCTGAACCGCTGTCTGGTCCTGACGGTGAACGAGGACCGGGAGCAGACCCAGGCGATCCATCGGGTGCAGCGGGAGGCCCAGACGCTTGAAGGCTTGCTCCGCAAGCGCAGGCGGGACGCGGTGCTCAAGCTGCATCGCAACGCGCAACGGCTGCTGCGACCGCTGACAGTGGTCAACGAGCAGGCCCCGGAGCTGAGCTTCCCGGACTCGATGACGCGGACGCGGCGCGACCACATGAAGTTCCTTACGCTCATCCATAGCATCACGTTCCTGCATCAATGGCAGCGCGAAGTGAAGACGGCAACCGACGAAGATGGCAAGCCCTTCGAGTACATCGAGGCGACGAGCGCGGACGTGGAGCTGGCAAAGAGGCTCATCCATGAGGTACTAGGCCGTTCGCTCGACGACGTGCAGGCGCAGACGCGGAGCTTGCTGCTGTTGATCGACGGCATGGTGACGGCAGAATGCAGGCGCGAGAAGATCGAGCGCACCGAGTACCGCTTCTCGCGGCGCGACGTGCGGGCCTTCACGCACTGGAGCGACTCGCAGCTCAAGCGGCACATGAAGCGGTTGGAAGACCTCGAATATCTCATCGTGCATCGCGGCGGGCGCGGCCAAAGCTTCGTCTATGAGCTGTTCTTCGACCATCCGTCCGATGAGTCGCGGCCTACGTTGCCGGGGCTGGAGCATGGGTACGACGCAAAGAAGTCTGGGCTGGAGGGCCAGAAGTCCGGGGGGAGTCTGGGCCAAGTCCGGGGTGTGTCTGGGGGTGGTGCGAGTGATAAAGCATCAGTATCCATGCGGCTTCAAGTGCCGTTTTTCGAAAACACGCTGAAAATCACTACTCAGGATGTGACCGAAGAAAATCACGTCGTAGCCGTGCCTCCCCGTAGCTTGAATGGCAACGGGCATCATGCGGGAGCTACGCGATGGCCCGCGTAGAGAAGCGGCGCAAACCGCAGCCCATCGTCCAGACGCCGCTCCAGGCCCTGATGCGCGACCATCTCCATGCGCTTGAAGTGCAGCACTACTCCGAGTTCACCGTGCGGGGCCGCGCGGGGCATATCGGCTTCTTCATCGCATGGCTGGAGGAGCGTGGCATCACGGAAGCCATCGACGTGACCCGGACCGTGCTGGAGCGATACCAACGGTATCTCTTCCACTACCGCAAGACCAACGGCGAGCCGCTGAGCTTCCGCAGCCAGCACGCGCGGCTCGTGCCGTTGCGTGTGTGGTTCAAGTGGATGACTCGGCAGAACTACATCCTGCATAACCCGGCGTCGGAGATCGACCTTCCACGGCTCGGCCGCAGCTTGCCGAAGAACATCCTCTCAGCCGAGGAAGTCGAGCGCGTGATGACGCTGTGCGAGATCGAGGAGGCCATCGGCCTGCGTGACCGGGCGTTGCTGGAGATGCTGTACTCAACCGGGATGCGACGGCTGGAGATCGTGCGCCTGAAGCTGTACGACCTCTCTCTCGACCGCGGCCTGTTGCTCATCAACCAGGGCAAAGGCAGTAAGGACCGCTACGTGCCCATCGGAGCGCGGGCCATCGCGTGGCTCGAAAAGTACATCCGCGAAGGCCGTCCGCAACTGGTCTCCGAGCCGGATGACTTCACCGTGTTCCTCACGGCCCAGGGCGAGCCGTTCAGCCGCGACCATCTGACCGCCGTCGTCAAGGACCGGATCGACGCCGCCCAACTCGGCAAGACCGGCTCCTGCCATCTCTTCCGCCACACCATGGCCACGCTGATGCACGAGGGCGGCGCCGACATCCGGCACATCCAGGCGATCCTCGGCCATGAAGACATCCGCACGACCCAGATCTATACGCAAGTCGCCATCCGCGCCCTGCAACAGATCCACGCGGCCACGCACCCGGCAGAGGCCCACGCTTCTTCCTTGGCTGCGCTACGCTCCGCCGCCGAGCGGGAGGGCCTGCTGGCGGCGTTGGCAGCCGATCCAGAGGCCGACGAGCAGCCAAGCAGCTAAGGGAAATATAGTGAATCACTATATTTTTAAGCACGGTTCTCTCGGTGGGAAAAAACCTCAAAATAGCTCTTGACAGGGTTTTAAGAAAAACCGCTCAGAAGCGCTTCGAGGCCGCCGACCGAATACTACATAGAGTGGTAATCTCCCCAGCAGAAAAAAATCTCCCAGCCCTCTTGACAGACTTCCAGCGCGATACCGTGTGACACGTTAATCCGTCCGCTGAAAATAAACTGCCGCGCCCTCTTGACACGTTTTAGCCAGTGCATCCGGCAGAGCGGATCAACTCCCAATGTTCTTCCTTAGCTGCGCTCTTAACGCTGCCCATCCGTCCTGGAATCGACGCCGGAACCCGCACCAAGAAATAGACGCCGGGCCAGCCTGTGCACCGTACAATCATCTGCGAATGCAACTTGGCTCCGACGTGCGACCCCAGAACGGCCTCTTGGCAGAGATGACGCTGCTAGCCGAAAAACCGCGTCAGGGGGTTCCGACTTCTACGAACGCTCTTCATCGAGGCTTCGGCTTCGTTATCTCCAGCACTTCACTAGGGATAATCGGATCGTTGTACGACGAGGGCATCGGGTCACGTAGTACCGGCAAAGAAAGAGACACAGAATCAGGCAACGACTACATGTTCGCGCGATACTACAACAGTGCAACGGGTAGGTTCCTCAGTCCGGACTGGAGCGTCAAAGTCGCACCGGTTCCCTACGCTAAACTCGACAATCCGCAGAGCCTCAATCTCTACAGCTATGTTTGGAACAATCCGCTCTCCCGCAACGATCCGGATGGGCATGAAGTTGACTTAACCGGCGACAAGAAGGACAAGGATGCAGAGCTAAAGCGCCTCTCGGCTAACGCGTCGAAAAAAGACAAGAATGGCTTAAGGGAGTCGTCGCTTTTCAAAGAGACAACGGACAAAGATGGGAAGACGACGATGACTCTAGACAAGGATGCAGCCGCGAATTTCAAAGGCGAACACTCTGCGGGCTACAACCTTCTCACTGGGGCAATCAACGCCAAGCCTACGATAACGGTCGGAATGAGCAACATGGACTCCTATACGGGCAGGTTGGATGCTCAAGGGAACACAACCGTGAACCTGAACCGGAATGAGTCCCCGACCGATATAAACATGCCTCTGAGAGGTCTCGACGGGCAAAGAATTCCGAATCCGTTCAGCATCATCGCGGGACATGAGGTACTAGGCCATGCGTACCCGAGAATCATGGGGTGGCCAAGTGATGAAGGAAGCGCTCGTCAAACCGAAAACCAACTAAGGCAGGATCAAGGCCTTCCACTGCGCGACCCCAATTCCAATTGAGTGAAAGGAGTACGGAGATGAAGCGTATCGTCGGCATCTGTGTAGTCCTTATGCTCGTGGTGTCTACGGGATATGGCACAACAAAGCCGCCCAATGTTAGCAAAGTGCGGTTCGAGATAACCAGGTTCTCGAAGACTGCTGGTCTCTTGCACTGGAAGATCACAAACAACTCTGACGATGGGGTATATATCTACAATTTTTTCCTATTGGGTAGGGCCTACAACATCGAGCGCAACCCTGGCAGGCTCATCTTCGACACAAGCCCGATCGTTCGAATTGCGAGTTGCCCCCCGAATAGAGTTGCTCCGCTTGTCCTTACCTTCGTAAGAAGCGGCGGAGTCATGGAGGGCGACTTCATGGACCCGGAAGTTAAAAAGGCAGGTGGCGATGAGGTCTCGCTCAAAATCGCAATCGGGTCAGAACCCGACACGGTCGTTGAGGAAGCGAAGCGTTATTACAATAGCGACTGCAAGCACAGCCCCTATGACGCCATCATCGACTGGGCAACCTTCCTAAAAAGCAATCAGGTCAAGGTTCCATAGTCCGCTGTCCGATGCTAGCGATGCCATCCCTCTGGGGGCGGCTTCGCTGCGTCTGTGGCCCTCGCTGGGGGAGCAATGCCGGGGAGGTGAGAAAGCGACCATGCTTCGCATGGGGTTGAATGGGACACGTCACCCCAGAATGGGTGCTGTGGAGGAACTAAAAGTTACTCTGCGGGAACCACAATCGAATCAGCGGCTAAGCGAAAAATGTCTCTCTCAGGTTGCTGTAGAGGAACCTTGCGGTTGCTGTGCGGGAACCATCGTGGAATGAGCGTTGAGGGTGAGATCGGCGGCGCAATCGGCGGCGAATGGAATGCGGTTCCGAACGCCGAATATATCGCCGCAGCCAGCGCGGTGCTCTGCACCGGATGAACTATGACACTCCATCCCTTCCGGGGTCGTGTTGCGGAACCCTGCGGGCACCTTGCGGGTGTGCGAGTGGCATCAACCAGATAGAGCGTGTGGGGTGTCCCTGGGGAAACCTGCGATCCCATCCGTAAACGCGGCTTCTGAGGAGGATCGGCGATGGCACTTCTGGGCGACAAGGACGGCGGGGACGACCTGGCGGCAGCGGCACTGAGGCGGGCGACGTACCGTGTGCATCACGTTGGGACGAAGCTGAACGAGGGCGAGTTGCGGGCGTTCGCGGAGCTGACGGCGAGGCGGCAGCAGACGCAGGGCGAGCTGATCCGTGGGCTTGTGCTGGGCGAGATCGAGCGCGACCAACAGCCCGCGCCGGAGCCGCGTCCGAGCGTGGAGCTGGAGGAGATCACGGCCCTGCGGCTGCTGCTCATCAACATCCTGCCGAAGCTGGCGGTAGGCGAGACGATGACGCTGGAGACGTACCAGAAGATCGAGGCGGAAGTGAAAAACCGGAAGTCGAGCCGAGGGCTGGAACTGGTGAAAGAGTGGCAGCAGCGAGGCAAAAAGCCCTGAGCATCCGTGGCCGAGTACCCTCCGCTCCAGCGTCCGTCAAGGCGCTTCGCCCGCTGACGCGGCGCGCAAAATCGCGCGGCCTTGACTGCCGCTTCCGCTCCGGGTGGTGCGCTGTTATGAGAAGAATGTCTTCTTCTCATGTGTCCAAAAACACATGAAAGAGCGACGGCGGCGGTGCTAGGATCGTGCTCAATCGGAGGGCGGATGGAGTACGACCGGGAGAAGGTGGACGAGATGGTTCTGGCGCTGTTGTGGCTGACGCTTGCGGGCGACGGGCGGGCGTGGAAGGGCCACGACTGGGACGCGCTGGAGCGGCTGCACGAGCGCGGATACATCTCCGATCCGAAGAGCAAAGCGAAGTCCGTTGCGATGTCGGAGGAGGGCGAGCGCCGGGCGCGGGAGTTGTTCGTGCAGCACTTCGGCGGCAAGGTGGAAGGGGAGACACCATCCCTAAGCCTGACGGCTTACGAGCGGGCAGAGCGGACATCCAGATCGAACGCAAGACGAACAAGGCCGGACGCTGTCCGGCCTCATCCGTGTTTGGTTCGAGCCGGGTTCGAGGTTAGCTGGCGGCGCTGTTGAGGAAGTGATCGATGGTGGTGAGGATGGCGTCCTGCTTGCGGCGCGGGAGGCTCTGAATCTTCTCCAGCCGCTCCAGCACCTTGCGGCTGGGCTTGCGCTGAGGGGCGATCTCCGGCGCGATGTCGGTGTGGAGCAGTTCCTGGACCGGCACGTCGAGCGCGGCGGCGAAACGCAGGGCCATCTCTGCGGTGATGCGGAGCTTGCCGACCTCGTAGTTGGAGACGACAACCTGCACGACGTTGACGCGCTCGGCGAGCTCGCGCTGGCTCAAGTTGCGCAGGGTGCGGAAGTGGGCCAGACGCTTGCCCAGGGCCAGGTTGACGGCCTTGCGGGAATCTTCGGCGATGTTCTTGCGGGGAGCCATGACGAGAGTGAGTGTAAGGGCCATGTGGGAGTCCTCTTGCTTGTTAGAGTAAATTACACTAAATTCTTGTACATCTGTTCAGGGCGAAAAAGCGCTTGACAGGATTTTCGACGGAGGACGGAAAAATGGCGTACATGCCGGAGGACGAAAAGGAGCGTATCAAGCGGGAGGTGTCGATCCAGCGGCTGGCGGAGGCGCGTGGGATCACACTGCGGCGCGTGGGCAAGGAGCTGATCGGGCTGTGCCCGTTCCACGACGACCGGAATCCCAGCCTGAACATCGATCCGGTCGAAAACGTGTGGCACTGCAAGGGCGCGTGCGGAGAGGGCGGCGACGTGTTCCTGTGGGTGATGCGGGCCGAAGGCGTGAGCTTCAACCATGCCAAGGAGCTGCTGCGGAAGAACTACTCTCCGTCGTCCGGGCCGGTGGTGAAACAGAGCACGGTTCCGAAGCTGCCCTGCCCGGTGACGCTGGGCGCGGAGGACCGGGCGGTGATGCTGGAGGTGGTGCGGTTCTATCACCAGACGTTGCAGGACACGGTGGAGGCGAAGCGGTATCTCGAAAAGCGCGGCCTGAAATCGTCGGAGATGTTGGAGCGGTTCCAGCTTGGGTTCAGCGACCGGATGCTGGGGCCGGCGTTGCCGGACAGGAATCGTCTCGCCGGCGCGGAGGTACGGGGCCAGTTGGAGCGGCTGGGCATCATCCGCAAGGAGAGCGGCCACGAGCATCTACGGGGGTCGCTGATCGTGCCAGTCATCAATCTGGAGGGCGACGTGGTGCAGATGTACGGTCGCAAGATCACGCCGAACCTGCGGGCCGGGACACCCGATCATCTCTATCTGCCAGGGCCGATGCGGGGCGTGTGGAACGAGGAAGCGTTCATCGCTTCCAAGGAAATCATCCTCTGCGAAGCCCTCATCGACGCGCTTACGTTCTGGTGCGCGGGGTTCCGTCATGTGACGGCCAGCTACGGTGTCAACGGCTTCACCGACGACCATCGCGCGGCCTTCAAAAAGCGCGGCACGGAGCGCGTTTACATCGCCTACGACGGCGACGAGGCGGGCAACAAAGCGGCGGCGAAGCTGGCGGCGGAGCTGATCGCAATGGGCATCGACTGCTATCGCGTCGAGTTCCCGAAGGGCATGGATGCGAACGCTTACGCGCACAAAGTGCAGCCCGCTTCGATGAGTCTTGGAGTGCTGTTGAACGGCGCGGCGTGGCTGGGCAAAGGACAGCGGCCAGGTGTACGAGTGGCTGTGCCGGAGATCGCGGCGGCGGAGCCGGAGAGCATCGCCGCTCCAGAAAAAGAGCGAGCAGCTAAGGAAAAAATGATCGAGGAAGAGTCCATCATGGCGGAGATAGCCGAGGAGATCGAGGCCGCTGCTGTCGCTGTCGAAGAGGCACCGGAGCCGTCGCCCGCCGCAGTTGCCGAGCCTGTTTTTCCCTTAGCTGCCGCTGTTGCGGTTGAAGAGCCGCAGCCGCGTCCTATGCCGCTGTCATCGCCCTTGGTGCCACAGGTGAAGGCGGACGGCGAAGAGGTGACGGTGACGATAGGGCCGCGCGTGTACCGGGTGCTGGGGCTGGAGAAGAACACGAGCCGTGGAACGATGCGCGTCAATGTCCGCGTCTCCGGCGTGAACGCGCGGGGCGAGTTGCTGTATCACGGCGACACGCTGGACATGGAGACGGCGCGGCAGCGTTCGGTGTTCACCAAGCAGACGGCGCACGAGCTGGGCGTGAAGGAAGACGCGATCCATCGAGAGGTTGGGCTGCTGTGGACGTCGCTGGGCGACGTACAGCGGGAGCAGATGAAGAAGTTGCTCGACGCTCCGCCAGACGAGGCGTTGATGACGGCCGAGGAGCAAGCGGCCGCGATGGAGCTGTTGCGCGATCCGCGTCTCATCGAGCGAGTACTTGCCGACTTCGACCTCTGCGGTGTGGTGGGCGAAGAGACAAACAAGAAGGTCAGCTATCTAGCCGCTGTGTCGCGCCTCTTGGCGAAGCCGCTGGCCGTGGTGTTGCAGTCGTCCTCCGCCGCTGGCAAATCGTCGTTGATGGAGGCGGTGTTGGACTTCATGCCGGAGGAGCAGCGCGAGGAATACTCTGCCATGACCGGGCAAGCCCTGTACTACATGGGGCAAAAGAACCTGAAACACAAAATCCTCGCGGTGGCCGAAGAGGAAGGGGCCAGCCGCGCGGCGTATGCGTTGAAGCTTTTGCAGAGCGAGGGAAAACTCAAGATCGCATCGACGGGCAAAGACCCGGTGAACGGGAAGATGGTGACGCACGAGTACCTGGTCGAAGGCCCGGTGATGATCTTCTTGACCACGACCGCGCAGGACGTGGACGAGGAGCTGTTGAACCGCTGCCTCGTGCTGAGCGTGAATGAAGAGCAGGAGCAAACGCGGGCGATCCATCGCAAGCAGCGCGAGGCCCAGACCATCGAGGGACTGTGGGCGCGGCGCGACCGGGAGAAAGTGGTGCGGCTGCATCGCAACGCGCAGCGGTTGCTCCGGCCCATCGAGGTTGCAAACAACCATGCGGTGGAGATGCCCGACTTCCCGGATGCGGTGACGCGGACGCGGCGCGATCATACGAAGCTGCTGACCCTAATCCAGGCCATCGCCCTGTTGCATCAGCATCAGCGCGAGATCAAAACCAGCACACGCGGCAGCGAGACGCTGCAATACATAGAGGCCACCGAAGAGGACGTGAAGCTGGCGCACACGCTGATCCGGCAAGTGCTGGGGCCTTCGCTCGACGAGCTGAAGCCACGCGCGAGGCGGCTGCTGGCAGCTATCGACCGGATGATCGCCGCCGAGAGCGAACGGTTGCAGATCGAGCGGAACAAGGTCTGCTTCACTCGCCGGACGGTGCGGCAGTACACGCGCTGGGGCGACACGCAGTTGCGGCACCACATGAAGCATCTGGAGGAGATGGAGTATCTGGCGGTCAAGCGCGGCAGCAACGGCCAAACGTTCGTATACCAGTTGGCCGTCGACCTCGAAGGCATCGCCGAAGCCGACGTGAATCATAACCGCGCGGGGTCGGAGGGTGACCTTGCGGGGGGTGCGCGGGTACCTAGCGGGGGGATAGCGGGGGGTACGCGGAGTGATGAATCGCCTGTATCCATGCGGGCTGGAGGCGCTTTTTACGAGCCATCGCCGGAATGCAGTGGTACCGGAGCCGAAGAGAAGTCCGCCGCAGAGCGCATCGTAGCCAAACCGAAACCCAACGGCAGAGCGCATGACGGCTTCGCGGGTCTGGGGGGTGCTGCATGGCAAGGATAACGCAGCGGCGCAAGCCAGAGGCGAAGCCGGAGACGGCCTTGGAGTGGTTCCTGCGGGAGCACCTGAACGCGCTGGCGATCCAGAACTACTCCGAGCACACGGTCAGAAATCGGCTGGTTCATATCTCGTACTTCGTTCAATGGGCGCAGGAGCACGGCTTGCGTGAACCCATCGAGGTTACGCGGCCAGTGCTGGAGCGGTATCAACGCCATCTCTTCTACTACCGCAAAAAGAACGGCGAGCCGCTGAGCTTCCGCAGTCAACATGCGCGGCTTGTGCCGCTCCGCGTGTGGTTCCGCTGGCTGACCAGGCAGAACCACATCCTGCATAACCCGGCCTCCGAGCTGGAGCTGCCACGGCTGGGCCGGACGCTCCCGAAGAACATCTTCTCGGTCGAGGAGATCGAAAAGGTCATGATGCAACCGGAGATCGAGGAGCCGATCGGCTTGCGCGATCGAGCGATCCTGGAGCTGCTGTACGCGACCGGGCTGCGACGGCTGGAGGTGATCGGCTTGAAGCTGTACGACCTCTCGCTCGACCGCGGCCTCGTCCTGGTGCGGCAGGGCAAGGGCAAGAAAGACCGCTACGTCCCTATCGGAGAGCGCGGCGCGGCATGGGTGCAGAAGTACATCCGGGAGGCACGACCGGAGATCGTGGCCGAGCCGGACGACCGCACCGTGTTCCTCACGGCTCAGGGTGAGCCGTTCAGCCGCGATCATCTGACGTGGACGGTGCGGCAGCGGATCGTTGCCGCCGATCTCGGCAAGGCCGGAGCCTGTCACTTGCTGCGCCACACGATGGCGACCCACATGCACGAGAACGGCGCCGACATCCGGTTCATCCAGCAGATCCTCGGCCACGAGGACATCAAGACCACGCAGATCTATACGCACGTCGCTCTCAGGGCCTTGCAGCAGGTCTACGCCGCCACACATCCCGCCGCGTTGCTAGAGCCAGGTGCGGCCCCCAGAGCGGCGATCTCTCCGCCTCTTGCTCCCGACAGGCCGGAGGCCGAGGAGCTGTTCGACAAGCTCACAACGGAGGCCGACGAGGACCGGGAAGACGGCTGAGGAATACTACCAAGAGGAGTATTTCCCCCAATGAAAATAAATCTTCTTTAACTCTTGACAGGGTTTTAGGGGAAGCCCGGTCTATGGGCAGAAAAGAACGGCAGCTAAGAAAAAAGCCTATGGAGGTATCATCGTGAATATGGCAACGATCCACATCTCGGAAGCCGACGCCGCTGGTGACTTCGCCGGACTGATGGCCCGCGTCCGCGCAGGCATCGAGGTCGTCATCGAATCTGGTGCCCAGCCGGTGGCCGTGCTTCGCGCGGCGGCTCCGCCGCGCCGCTCCATCTCCGAGTCCATCGCGCTTGCCGAGGCCCGCTCGAAAGAGCTGGGCTATAAGCCGGTCATGGATGCCGACTTCGCCGCCGACATGGAAGAGATCGTCCGCAACCGCAAGCCCCGCGATACGTCGGCATGGGACTGATACTCGACACCGGCATCCTCATCGCAAGCGAGCGGCGTGGCGAGTCCATCGAAGATATCCTCCGGCAGGCTCGGGCCTCGCATGGCGAGGTGGACATCGCGCTCTCTACCGTCAGCGTGGTCGAGCTGACGCACGGCATCTACCGGGCCAAAACCGAAGCCCAGCGGGAACGGCGGCGCGTCTTCGCTGAGGGAGCCTTCCAGGACCTCATCGTGCATCCGGTCTCGCTGGAGATCGCGAGGCTTGCCGGACGCATCGAGGGCGAGCAGGCCGCCCAGGGTATCGCCATCGCCTTCGAGGACCTTGTGATCGGCGCTACAGCCCTCTATCTCGGCTTCGAAGTGGCCACGCTCAACGTGAAGCACTTCAAGCTCATCCCCGGCCTCAACATCGTCACGCTGTAGCCCCTCGAATGTTCTTCCCTTAGCTGCGCTCTTGACGTTGCAAATGCGGCCACGAATGCGCGGCCCAATGGCACACGTATCCGCCCTGGAATCGACGCCGGAACCCACGCCGAATCTCCCCCAAGAAATAACCGCCGGGCCAGCATCCGCGCCGTACAATCATCTGCGAATGCAACTCAGCTCCGACGTGCGAATCGAGAACGGGATGCTGGCCGCAATCGCCTTGCGGAACGAAAAACCGCGTCAGGGGGTTCCGAGCAAAAATCCTGCACTGCATCTGGGCATCGATGCCTGTAACTCCACACTCATGTTGGGGTTGCAATCGACCGCCGCTCTAAATCGCATCGGGTCACGTAGTACCGGCAAAGAAAGAGACGCAGAATCAGGACTCGACTACTTCGGGGCCAGGTACTACGCAAGTTCAATGGGCCGGTGGATGTCGCCAGACTGGAGCGCGAAAGCCGAGCCGGTGCCGTACTCCAAACTCGGCGATCCGCAGACGCTCAACCTGTACGGATATCTCACCAACAATCCTCTCTCCAGGACTGACCCAGACGGCCACGGCCCCCTATTGGATAAATTCATAGCGATCTTCTATGGGAAGGCCAGTGCTGGGCCGGGAGTGGGCACAGAGCTAAAGGCGACCAAATACGCCAAAGTCGAGATCGGCGCTAAGGCTCAAATAGAAGCTCGTGGAACCTCCAGCGGGGTTGATGTTACTGCCAAGGGGGTTGTAGAGGCTAAGGCGACAGTCGGAAAGACGACGGCAGGAGTCTCTGGCGAGGTCGACAAGCAACTTGTGAAGGACGGCAAGTTCGACCCACAACCGGCGACCACCACAGGTAATATCGGAATCAATCCTGCGACCGCAGGCCCGAACGAAATCGGAGTTGAAGGTCACATCGGCGCGGTAGGGCTAGAGGGTGGAATTGATGTGGACAAGGTGAAGGAGTTTGGATCGGCGGTAGGCGATAGCATCAACTCTCTTGGTCAATACATCTTGAACGCAGTGACACCAAATCCAAACGCATCTCCCTCGCCTCCCGGAGTGTCAGGCAGCAACCCGTTCAACATACCGCTGCCAACCCCTCCGAAACAATGAAGGAGCCAATATGACCCGATATCTCTTAGCAGACCGTTATAGAGTCCCAAAGGCAGTCGTGCTCTTGTTCGCTTCCTGGATGGCCGCACTAGCTTTAATCACCGTCATCCTGCTGCTCATCTGGGTAGCAGGAGTGTGGATGCCCGATCACAGTCACGGATGGTCGCCTTGGTTTTCGATACCCGTAGGACTGCTAGGGGCGTATGGAGCGGTGGGCGGGGTGTGCCTCTACTTCACGATGTGGGGGTACTGGATAGTCGTTGAGCGGTCGTCTGCCGGTGTCCGTATCGGGTGGTTGTTGGCTCTGCTCTTCGGTGTTCATTACGGAGCTCTGGCTTATGCTGTGTACATTTGGAGACGGAAGCTGCAACCGATCTCCACGAACCCGAGCCTTGAAATGGGAGCTGTGCCGCGCCCATCGAAAGACGACGGTGCTCTGCACCGGATTTAGGGTGACACGCCACCCCAGAATGGGTGCTGTAGAGCAACCTTGGGTTACCCTTGGGGAACCGCTTTAGAATCAGGTGGCTAAAGGGCAAAGACGATAAAAGGCTGGCATTTTTTGGTTGCTATAT
>Ga0302198_10000980_pt1 | contig 31410 bp, 22 predicted proteins | sample II_Bog_N2_2_FD_193521 | JGI IMG/M metagenome (GOLD analysis project Ga0302198, IMG submission 193521) | Peat permafrost microbial communities from Stordalen Mire near Abisko, Sweden - II_Bog_N2_2 | ecosystem: Environmental > Terrestrial > Soil > Wetlands > Peat | place: Sweden: Abisko...
CAGCTTCTGCTGGTGGCCGTAATAGGCCGGGTCGCAGGTGGCCAGTTCGCGCGCCCAGTCGAGCGACAGGCCCATGCGCTGAAGCTCGGCGCGCATGGCGGCGATGTTGTCCCAGGTCCATTTGGCCGGGTGAACGTGGCGCTCGCGGGCGGCGTTCTCGGCGGGGAGGCCGAACGCGTCCCAGCCCATGGGGTGCAGCACGGAATAGCCGCGCGCCCGCCGGTAGCGGGCCACCACGTCGCCCAGGGTGTAGTTGCGGACGTGCCCCATGTGGATTTTGCCGCTGGGGTAGGGGAACATCTCCAGCACGTAGTATTTCGGCTTGCCGTCGGCGGGCACGTCATCGACGCGGAAACACCCCCGCTCGGCCCAGGCGCGCTGCCAGCGCGACTCGGCTTGGTGGAAGTCGTAGCGTGGTGCGTCGGCCGCACCTGTCACAGCCTCGTTCATGCCGCTTGTATCGTGCGCCGTGCGCTGTGGTGCAAGGGAACTGATGTGGGTCCCAAGGGAAGCTCCCCTTGGGTTATGGTCCCAGGAGAAGCTGGCTCCTGGCGGGGTTCGGGGAGGCCTGGGGCGATTTGGAGCCGCCCGAGGGCGTCGCGATACGGACCGCTGCGCAATCAGGGGACTGGGGAGGCTTCGCCGCCGGATCGAAGCCTCCATGGCGATGTTTCGTCATGGCATCGGATCGCTCCGTCAATCAGATTCCGTCAGTCTTGTGGAGAAGCCAGAGAAAGACCAAGGCGAGGGCGGCAAGGGCAAGGACGCCGGCGACCCCCTGCCATCCAGCGCGTTTGTGGCCGTAGAAGCCACCCCCGGCGCCGAGAAGCACGATCAACCCGACACCGATCAAAAACGTATTCATGGCGCACCTTTGCTGTCGCTGCGACCGGTCGTCGCGACGACCTGTCCTGGACCCAGATATCCCTGGAGATCGTTACCTGACCAGGGCGTAAGTCAAGGGGCGTGGCGTCCTCGACCGAGCTGACCGGCTGCACGTTGTGCCTGCCATGGCTGGGTGCCCACCATCGCTGGGGACCGGGACAGCCCGGACGGCCCTCTCGGTGCGGCCCTCGGGTGGCGGCTATCGGAAGGGGCCGCCGGCATTAACCGGCTGCTAGCCAGTCGGCCGTATCCCGGAACGCGTGACGCTCCGCGGCATGCAACAAGCGCACGCATGGGACTCGGCATGGCATCCTGGATGGACAGCGGGCTGATCGAGCCGGCACCTTACGATGAAGACCCATCGGTGTCGCTGCGCGGCTGGTGCGGGCCGGCGCCCCCGCGCGAAACGCCCCCGACCTTGTCGGTGGTCGTCCCGGTGTTCAACGAAGCCGCCGTCATCGGCGAACTGCACCGCCGGCTCACCAACGCCATGGCCGTCATCGGCGAGCGCTGGGAGGTCGTCTACGTCAACGACGGCAGCCGCGACACCACGCTCCGCCAGCTCGAAGCGCTGCAGCAGTCCGCGCCGCACGTCGCGCTGGTGAACCTGTCGCGCAATTTCGGCAAGGAGATCGCCACCACCGCGGGCCTGGACCATGCGCGGGGCGCGGCGGTGATCGTGATGGACGGCGACCTGCAGGACCCGCCCGAGGTGATCCCCAGGCTGGTCGCGGCCTGGCGCGGCGGCGCGGACATGGTGTACGCGCAGCGCCGCCAGCGACAAGGCGACACCTGGCTGAAAAAGACCACGGCGGCGCTATTCTACCGGCTGATGCGCCAGCTCAGCGACGTGCCGCTGCCGTCCAATGCCGGCGACTTCCGGCTGATGAGCCGGCGCGTGGTGGATGCGTTGCTGCAATTGCGCGAGCAGCACCGCTTCATGAAGGGCCTGTTCGCCTGGGTGGGCTTCCCGACCACCGCGGTTCTCTACGACCGCGCGCCACGCGGCGGCGGCACAACGAAATGGAGTTTCTGGAAGCTGTGGAACCTGGCGATCGAGGGGATCACCAGCTTCACGGTCGCGCCGCTCCGGCTTGCGACCTATCTCGGGCTGGCGACCGCGTTGTTCGCAGCCTTGTTCGCCATTCAGCTTGTGGTGCGAACGCTGGCGTTCGGCAACCCGGTGGCCGGCTATCCCAGCCTGATGGCGGTGACCCTGTTCCTGGGCGGCGTGCAGCTTATTACGCTCGGCATCATCGGCGAGTATCTCGGCCGCGTGTTCAACGAAACCAAGCGCCGGCCGCTCTATCTTGTGGAACGCTACGCGCCCAGCCACATAGCCAGCCAGCCGGCCGCCTGACGCCATGGCACGGCCGGGATACGCAAGGCCGCTTCGTCAGCTCGTGGGCTTTTCGATCCGAAGCTGGTCGCCGTCGCGAACGACCCGGATCACGTCGGCCGGCTGGCCGAGGCCCCGCGGCGTCGAAATCTCCGCGGCCTGTCCGGCGGCGAGCGTGGCCGTGAAGCGGATGACCTGCTGACCTTCTGGCTCGCCGGACTGCACCGTCGCGACGACGTGGTAGCCGTCCGCCGCGGCTGTGTAATAGATCGTTGCCGTGCCGGCGCCGCCCAGATCCGCATCAACCGCCTGCAGCGGCCTGGTGGTCTGAAAGCGCGAGGGGTCGGCCGCGTGCGTCGCAACCATCGACACTGCAAGGCCCGCACAGGCCGCAAACCCTGCATAGGCAAACAAGGCGGGTTTCATCGCGCTCTCCGTTTTGTGCGACGCACCATAGCACGCTTTGGTGCGCCGCAACATTGCCCATCGGCTTGACGGAAAAAACGGGGTTGGCGCTATTCCCGGCTGGGTATCAGCACCCCGAGCCGGCGAACCGATCGGGTGGCCATGGCGCCACGCCCCGTAAACCGGCTGATAACGCCATCGTCCCATAAGCGGCGAACACGGACCTGGCGGACCAGCGAATGACGGAAGCCCCACCCGGCCGGGTTGCCCTGGTCGCCGTGGTTGACGGCAACCAACGCCACCGCCGGCAGGTCGCGGCGGCATTGCTATCGCTCTACCGGGTCAATGAGTACCAGGATGCCGGACAGGCGCTGCCCAGCCTGCGTGCGGCGCCGCCGGACGTGCTGCTGGTGGACGAGCACACGCCGCCGTGGGACGGCTTCGCGTTCGTTCGGGCGGTTCGGCAGGAGCCGGCCTTCGCCCGCACGCCGATCATTGTCACTGCAAGAACCAGCGACGCGGCGTTCACCCGGGCGGTGCACCAATGCGGGGCCGATGCCGCCATGGCAAAGCCGTACCGGCGGAGCGTGCTGATCAAGACCATCACCACCCTGCGGAACAGGGACGTCGAGCGGACATGGAATGATCTTCCGCCCACGCAGCTTGCCGCGCTGAACGGCACCGTCGAGGCCTTCAACACGCTTGCGGACACCATTGCCACAGGCGAGCCGGTGACGTTCAGCCTGGTAACGGACGCCTGCCGCCCGCTGGTAGAAGCGATCGGCAAGAAAGACTTCAAGGGCATTCTTGCCGGCGTAAAAGACCATGACAATTACTCGTACGTTCATAGCCTGCGGGTGGCGGCGCTGCTCGCGCTGTTCGGCCAGGCGGCGGGGCTGCGGCACGAGGATCAGCTCATGCTGGCCAGCGGCGGGCTGCTGCACGATGTCGGCAAGCTGACTGTTCCGCACGAAGTGCTCAACAAGCCTGGCCGGCTCGACGAGGCCGAGTTCACGGTCATGAAGAGCCACGTGACCGCGACGGTCGGCCTGCTGCGCGCCACCCCTGGCATACCGGTACCCGTGATCACCATCGCCGGGCAGCACCACGAGAAGCTGAACGGACAGGGCTACCCGCAGGGGCTGAACAGCACGCAGCTCGACGAGCTGGCGCGCATGGCGGCCATCGCCGATGTGTTCAGCGCGCTGACCGATCGCCGCGTGTACAAGCCGCCGATGCCGGCCGAAACGGCGCTGGCGATCATGTCCGGCGAGATGAAAGACCATCTCGACCAGCATTGTCTGGCCTTGTTCAGGACCATGCTGCTCGATGCGGTGGTGTGACGGCGGTCGGGGTTGCGACGATCGCCTGGGCCGCTCAACGGTTCAAGGCGGGCGCCCACATCTGCCCGGCCTTATTGCCTGATCACCGCGCGCGGGCGCCGAGAACGGAACGCGACGGCGGCGGATCGACGGTGCCGCTTGCGTTCAGCGGAACGACCTGAAGCTCTGTATCGGGACCGGACGGAAGCAGCACCACCACCCTGCCGGCTCCCGGGCCGCCCCCTGAACCTGGCGCCCCGACGGCGACCACGGTCGACCAACCGTGGACCGCCAGGAGCCGTGCCGCATCCGTCTCCCCGCGCCGCTTCTCGGACGGCCAGACCGCCTCCAGCCTGCGGGCGTAGTCGGCGGCGATCTCCGGGGTGGCCGAGTGGTACAGCGCGCCAGCCTTCGGCCAATCCGCCGTCTGATGGAACAATTGGATCAGAAATCGAGCGGCATAGCGGGCATTGGTCTGCGGGTCGAAGGCCTGCTCCAGGGTCGCGAACGCCTGCGGGTGGTGCATGAGGTTGACCTGCATGCACCCGACATCGATCGAGCGTACGCCCTGGTCCTGCAACCGCTGGACGGCGGCGACCGCTTCGGCCTGGGTGGCGAAATACAGGCCCTGGCCTTCCGCATTCACGGTCCACGGCCAGGGCAGCCACTGGCCGGTCCGCGGATCGGGACGCCCGCTTTCCACCCGGCCGATGGCGGCCAGCAGATGGTCGGGGATGATCGTGCCGCGCTCGGCCGCCTGGATCGCGGCCTGGCACAGCAGGCCCGGCTGACCCGAGGACTGCGGCGCCTGGGCACAGGCGGGGACAATCAGGCCGAGGAGGCAGAGGCCCGTCAGGAAGCGGCGCATCGGCCGGACCCTAGGGCAGCCGGTCGCACAGCTCTACCTGAAAACGACGCGGACCCGGATGGGTCCTCGGTCGCGGGTGCGGCGCCATCGATCTGGGCCGCTCCCGACCGACACGGGTTTCGATCGACGAACGTGAAAAAAGAGTTTCAATGTCGTTAACACATGTTGTAGAAGTAGCGAAACGTACCGGGAGCATATCGTCATGGCCAACAGCCAGACCCTGACCAGTGGGACCGATAACATTGATTTCGGCTCGTCCAGTGGCAACACCGTAACGGCGACCGACGGAACCCTGACCACGGGCGATTCGATCAACGCCGGCACGGCGCCGAACACGCTGGTTCTGAGCGGACCCGGCACGTTCGACCTCACGGCGCCGGCATCGCTGACCGGCATCTCCACGGTCGAGGAAGCGTCGAGCAACCAGACGGTGTTGCTGCGTGCCGGGCTGCCGGTCACCGTTACGGTGGACGGAGGGGTGACGGGCTACGAGGATATCACGCTGGCAAACGCCGGCGACAGTTTCGCGGGCGGGGCCAGCGGCTCCAACACGATCCGGGCGACGGCCGCGCTGATCTCGCAGGATACGATCGACGGCGGCTCGGCCTATTATTCGACGCTGGTTGTCACCGGCAGCAATGGGACGGTGTCGCTCGCCAACGTGACGAACATCGCGTTCGTCAGTCTCACGGGCGCGAACACGACGCTGGATCCGTCCACGTCGGGCGTCCCCAACGTCTGGCTGAAGTCCACCGGCGACACCGTTACGCTGAACGCAGCGACCAACTACGCCATCGATTACGTGGGCGGCAACACAACTCTGTTCACCGCCGCCGGCGACACGCTGTTCGTCATGCCCGGCTCCTCCGGCAACGAGACGCTGGTCGGCTTCGCCAGCGGCGACGCGGTGGAGATCGACAACGTGGCAAGCGCCGCCACCGTCTCGTTCAATGCCGCTGCGGACACGGTGACGGTCAGTGGCAACGATTCTGGCGGCAACGCGGTCACCGATGTTTTCCAGCTTCGCGGCGGATATGCCGACAATTTCGGCCTGGTTGCCACCGCCAACGGCTACACCCTGACATATGATCCGACCGTGGCGGTCCTGACGCCTTACGACGATACGGTATCGGCGGGCGTCTCGCTCGTGGTGGCCACCGACGGCACGCTGACCAGCGGCGACACCATCAATCCTGACCCGGGAGCGACGCTGGATCTGGAGGGCGCGGGCACGTTCAACCTGTCCGTGCCGAAGGCGCTCAGCAACGTTTCGGCCGTTGCCGAGTCTGGCAACAACGAGGTCGTCACGACGCGCTACGGCCTGAAGCTGTCCGTCACCGATTACGGCAACAACGACGTCACGACGTTGCTGACCCCCGGCGACCAGTTCACCGATAGCGGCAGCGGCAACACCGTGTCCGCCACCGCCTCACTGCTGCACGCGGTCACGATCACCGGCAATGGCGGCACGACTCTGTCCATCGCGGGACCACCCGGATCAAGCGTCGATCTCGACAGCCTGGGGTCCGTCAGCGGGCTCGCCTACGTCTCGCTGGCCGATATCGGGACGACGTTCAATCCGGGGGCGTCCAGCCTCAACGTCATCTATCTCGACAATTCCGGAGACACCGTCACGCTCGATCCGACATCGGCGGCAGCGGTAGACTACGCGGGCGGCAATACGATCATCTTCAATCAGACCGATCCGTCCAATCCAGTGGCCGAACTGCTGACGCTGTCCGAGGACGCGACCGGCGACACGCTGGCCGGCTTCGATGCCAACACGCAGGTCGAAATTTCGCAGCTTACGGCGATCGATGGGCCGCCGGTCTATGACCCGACCGCGGACACCGTGACTGTCAGCGGGACGGATAGCAATGGCCCGGTCTCGCTCGTGTTCCGCGTGTTCGGCGATTACGGCGCCGGCACGTTCACGCTGACAGCGGGACAGGGCGGCGCGGCCGGTTATTTCCTCGGCTACACGGGGCCGGAGCCGACCGGCGTCGCATACCTGACCACGGGCAATGATACGGTTGGCGCCGACGTCACGACCGTTGTCGCGACGGACGGTACATTGAATAGCGGCGACACGATCCAGGCGGCGGCGGGTGCCACCCTGGAGCTGTTGGGGGCAGGCACCTTCGATCTCACCCAGCCCAACACGCTCAGCGGCATATCCACAGTCGTCGCGGAGGGAGCCGGGGTCACCATCACCACACGCAGTAATCTTCCGGTGGCGGTCGATCTGGTCGGCGGCAACGATACCGTAACGCTGGCCAACGGCGGCGACAGCGTGGCAGGCGGCAGCACCGGTAACAACACCATCACCCTGAACGACGCGAGTCGCTGGGCGACGGTCGATCCAGGGACGGGTGGCGGCAACCAAATCAATTTCGTCGGCCTGCTGTTCAATTCCCAGAACCCGCAGTCCTCGTTCCAGGATCAGGCGTTCACGCCCAACGGCCGTCCGAATTTCCAGTCTGCCGGGATCGCCGGCGTCGGTGCGACGCTTGATCCGGGTTTCGATTATCTCACCACACTCTATACGAACAGCACTGGCACGACGGTTATCCTCGATCCCGTGGACCCGTTGCTGATCGATGCCAGCACTGGTACCAACGTCTTCTTCGGGGACGCTACGACGACGACGGAAACGCTCTCTTTGCCGTCAGCGGGCTCCGTCCTGGGCGGCAGCGAAAACCTTTACAACTTTGCCCCGAACGACGTGATTGCGCTCGGGCAATTCGCGAACGACGGAACGGCCTCGGCCACGTATGACGCTGCCTCGGGGACGGTGGTGGTCACCGGCCACAACGCGTCTGGGAACCCGCTTACCTTCACTTTCAACCTGAACGGAAATACGGGGGGCGGCGGGTACGACGGCACGTCGTTTCAGATCGTCCCGGACAGCACGGGCCGCGCGCCAGGCGGCGTCGATCTGATCTACACGGGTGCCCCGTCCACCGTGCCGGTGCTGACCACCAGCCAGGACAGCATCGACCTTTCGACCCTTGCTCCCGGTACGCCGATCATCGCCGGCCCTGATTCGCTCAGCAATGGCGACACGATCACCGGCAACCAGAGCGAGGTGCAACTGGTCGGCGCCGGTACGTTCAACTTCAGCCTGCCCCAGTCGCTGAGCGGGATCACCGATGTCGCGGTGAACGGCCAGAACCAGGACGTCTTCGACGCCCCGGGCACGCCGCTGACGTTCCTCGTCAACGGCTCGTACGACCAGGTGCACCTGCAGAGCACGACGGTCGATCCCGGCAACGCGAACACGGTGATCGTGGGCGCCTATGCCACGGACCTGACGGTGTACGCGACGGCGGCCGAGGTGGCGACGGCGACCATCCAGGGCACTGCCACCGGCAACACGACGCTGCAGATCGATACGTTCTATCAGAACGGGCAGTCGATCACGCTCGGGGCCGGCATCTCCAATATCCAGCACATCAACCTGGCCAACAACGGCGTCATTTTCGACACCGGCGCGTATCTCGCACCGCTGCAGGTCAGCACCAACATCGGCTACGGCGCCTCCATCGCGGATACCGTGATCCTGCGCGGCGCAGGTGACGAATTCACGGATTTCACGAGTTCCAGCGTCAGCACCACGGTGGATTTGTTTAACCAGAATCAGGTCGTGGACGTCTGGAGCGACGGCACAGGATCGTCCGAAACGATTAATGGCCTCAACAAAACCGACACTTTGCACCTGTGGTTCGTAGAACCTGGCGCGACACTGTCGGTCAGTCATTCCAGCGACAACACGGAGACCGTCGCCACCGTCACCGGCACGGACTACTTCGGTGCGACGACCCAGTTCGTCTTCAACTTCAGTGGCGACCTTACCGGCTCCTTCACGATCACGACCCCGAACGAGCAAGGCGTCGATATCCATTATGACGCGGCTTCCGTCGCTTACCTGACCACCTCCAGCGACACGGTGTCGGCCGGCGTCTCGACCGTGGTGGCGACGGACAATACATTGAGCAGCGGCGATACGATCAACCCCGATGCAGGATCGACGCTCACTCTGCAGGGTGCTGGCACCTTCGACCTGACGCAGCCGGAATCGCTGACCAACATCGCCGCTATCCAGGTCGTTAACGCGGGCGCAAACGTGACGTTGCGGCAGGGACTGATCGCGCCGGTCACGCTTTCCGCGGCCGGGAACGACACGGTTACGCTCGCCGACAGCACCGACCAGGTCTACGCAAACGGCGGGGCGAGCGACATCTTCAACGTCACGGCCGACCAGGCGGCGAACGCGACCATCACCGGCGGCCCGTTCTCGACGCTCGATATCTCTGCCACCAGCCAGTGGGTCACCGTCGGTCCGAACGTGACCGGCATCGACTACCTTGGGCTGCTGGGCACCAACGACTCGCTCGACCCCGGCACCAGTGGTGCGTCACTGATCTACGTTTACGGCGGCTATGGAGGCGGCAACACGATCGTCCTGAACGCGACGACGAAATCGGCGATCGAGTATGGAAGCTCGGCGGACAACCCCGACAACTATTTCTTCGCGTCAGGCAACGGTGAAGCGCTGACGATTGAATATGCGAATGCGCCCGAGCAGAACCTGTACGGTTTCGACAGTACCAGCCGGGTCGTTCTCGCGGGATACAAGAGCTTTGGTGGTTTGACGGTAGCCGACGACAGCGCAACGGTCGGCGCGCCGGCGACGCTGGTGACCGTTACCGGCACCGACTCCTCGGGCAACGCCATCTCGCAGGAACTGCAGCTCTACGGCGCTTATACCGACACCTTCTCGGTGAACCCGGTTACCGGCAGCAGCGGCTGCGTTCTGACCTACGCCGGCACGGCACCGAACAACACGCTGACCGCTGGCAGCGACACCATAACGGGCGTATCGGACGTCTACGCCGCCACAGGAACGATCAACGGCGGCGACAGCATCTCGACGCTGCCCGGGGGGACGCTGCACCTGATCGGCGCCGGCTCGTTCTATATCAACAGCGGGGCAACGATTACCGGTGTCTCGACCATCATCGGGCAAGGCCCACAGCAGTACATCACTCTGATACCCAACGCGGCGGTGACGCTCGACATCGCGTCGGGCGGCCATGACGTGATTTGGAACGCCACCGACAATTCCGTGATCGACGGCGGCACGTCGGGCAACAACTATGCGGCGACGACCTGGGACCAGGTGAACGGCCTGACCGCCGATCTCGGCTCGGGTCTCAATAATCTGATCCAGATCAACGGCGCCAGCTACGCCCTCACGCTGAACGCGTCCGGTATCAGACACGTGACCTCGTTCTCGATCGAGCAGAATGGCGGGATCACGATTGACACCGGCGCGTTCGATGCGACGACCGGTTACGGGGTCAACATCAATATCGGGGTGAACGCGGGCGCGACCGTGGGCGGCGACTCGGTCTTGCTCCGCGGCGCGGGCGAGAGCGTGTCCGACTTTGGCGGCGGCAACAATCTGTCGCTGCTCGCAGAGAACCAGATCATCTGGGCGGATATGAACGGCCAGGGCACACCGGCCGACACCATCACCGGATTCGGCCAGACCGATCTTCTCGACCTGAACAGCCTCTCCGGCGCCAGCGTCACGCAGGTCGTCAACGCGGCGGCGGACACAACAACGCTGGCGATCACCGGCACGCAGTCCGGCCACGCCTACAGCCAGGATTTCGTGTTGAACGGCATCTACGACGGTACCTTCACCGCCGCGCCCTCCAGCGACGGCACGGCCGTCACCTACGTCCCCTGCTACGCGGAAGGTACCCGCATCGCCGTGCTGGGTGCGGACGGCACGCCGCGCCACGTTGCCGTAGAGGCGCTCCGGGAGGGCGACATAGCCGTGCTGCACTGTGGGGGAACCCGCCCGATCGTGTGGATCGGCAGCCGCCGCATCGACGTGGTGCGTCATCCGGACCCGGATTCGGTTGCGCCAATCCGCATCGCGGCGGGAGCGGTCGCGCCCGGCCAGCCACGCCGTGACCTGACCGTCTCGCCCGACCACGCCGTGATGGTGGACGGCGTGCTGATCCCGGCGCGTATGCTGCTGAACGGCGCCAGCGTGGGGCGGCTGGAGGTTCGTTCCGTCCGCTACTTCCACGTGGAACTCGATGCGCACGATATTCTGCTCGCCGAGGGGCTGCCGGCCGAAAGCTATCTGGACACCGGCAACCGCGCGACCTTCGCCGGGGATTCTGTCCTGGCGTTGCATCCCGACCTGACGCCCACTCCGCGCACCGCTGGGCTGCCGGTCGCGATCGACGAGGCGACGGTGCGGCCTGCCTGGGCTCGCGTCGCGGCACGTGCCGGGCTGGGCACGGCGGACACGGCGATGCCCGCCGTGCCAGACGCGCCCGCGCTGATTGTGGATGGCGCCGCCGTGCGGCCGATCGCCCTGGCGCCGAACCGGATCGCCTACGTCCTGCCGACGCATGCCCGCTCGGCGCGTCTGGTCTCCGCCGCCACGCGGCCGGCCGACGCGCGGCCCTGGCTGGACGACCGCCGCCGCCTGGGGGTGGCGGTCTCGCGGCTGGAGGCGGACGGCGCGGTGCTGCCGCTCGACGGACCGGATCTGCGCGCGGGCTGGCACGCACCGGAGCGCGATGGCGGGCGGCACTGGCGCTGGACCGATGGCGACGCCGCGATCAACCTGCCGCACGGGACCACGTTGTTCACGGTCACGCTCGTTCAGGCATGCCGCTTGCCGGTGGCGGACGACCGCGCGGCCGCGTAGCTGCAGCGGGCTTTTGCAAGGTCTTTGTCGCCGCACATAGGATCGATTCGATAGCCGCACCGCGAGCCGGTGCGGCTATCTATCGTTTTGACCACAGTGCCGCGAAGTCGGTCCGCCGGCCGCTGGGCACCGGTCCTGCCTCGCTTCGGCGTCACCTCGATTCGCGCAGCGCTGCAGCCGGGCGTCAGAACGGACTCATGTCCGCGGTCTCGTTCGATTGCGACGGCGCGTTGGTCGAACGGCGACGATCAGCAGATCCGCGGCAGCGGGTCGTCCTCCAACTCCTCGACAATGCGCTCGCCGCCGAGCACCGTGCGCAGCACGATATCGGGCGGCCCGCCCCCGATCCGCGCGATGGCCGCCGCCGACTCCCCACCCGGCAGCGCGCGCCAAGCCGCCAATGCAGCCGCCGCGTCGGACTCGGCCAATACCGCGACGATGCGGCCCTCGCAGGCGAGATACAGCGGATCGTAGCCCAGCATCTCGCACACCGAGCGAACCGGATCGCGGATCGGGATGGTTTCCTCGTCCAGCAGCACCGACAGGCCGGTGGCACGCGCCACCTCGTTCAGCACGGTCGCCAGCCCGCCCCGCGTGGGGTCACGCATGAAGCGCAGGCCGGACAGGCCCAGCAGCGCCTGCGCCAGGGGCAGCACGCTGGCCGCGTCGGAGACAATATCGCCGGACAGCCCGAACTCCTCCCGCGCCAACAGCACCGCCGTGCCGTGGTCGCCCACCGGGCCGCTGACCAGCACCACGTCGCCGGCGCGGATGCCGCTGATACCGAGCGACAGGCCGGGGCGGCGGACGCCGATTCCGGTGGTGGCCAGATACAGACCCCCGCCCTCGCCCCGGCGCAGCAGCTTCACGTCCCCCGCCGCCACCGCCACCCCGGAGTTGCGCGCCGCCGCCGCCATGCTGGCGACCAGGCGATCCAGCCGGGCGGTCTCGAAGCCTTCCTCGATGAACACGTTCAGCGTCAGCGCGACCGGCACGGCGCCCGACACGGCGAGGTCGTTGACCGTCCCGTGCACGGCGAGCGAGCCAATGTCGCCGCCGGGGAACTCCAACGGTTGCACGGTGAAACCGTCGGTGGTGACCAGCACGTCGCCCGGCGGCAGATCGATGCACGCGGCGTCGGCGTTGGTGTCGAGCATCGGATTGGCGAGGTGGCGCGCGAAGATGCGCTCGATCAGCATGCGCATCCGCCGCCCGCCGTTGCCGTGCGCCAGGGTGAGCCGGTCGGGAAGGTCTTCGTCGGTCATTCAGGTGGGTCCGCGCTGAGGTCGGCACTCGGACGCAAGTGCCGGGAGCGGCAAAAGTCGCGGCTTGCGCTGATGCCATGACGACGGTCTGGGCCGTCCAATGCAAGCGGCCCGGACGATGGATCGAAGCGTCCGCTCATACGGCCGCCTCCACGAGCTGGCCGTAGCTGATGGCCGCGTCGTTGCAAGGCACCTGAAGGGGCAAATGCGTCTCGAAGCCGGCGCCCTGCAACAGCGCGAGCGCCTCATCCGCCAGCACCCGGTTCTGAAACACGCCGCCGGTAAGCCCGACACGGAACAACCCGTGCTCGTTGCGCAGGGCAACCGCCTGGTCGCGCAGGACGGCCGCCAGCGCGTAATGGAACAGCGCGGCACAGACCGGGGCGGGCCGGCTGCCGTCCATCATGCGCTGGATCAGCGGCGCCCAGTCCGTGAGCCACACGCCGTCTTCACGCCGCGTGAGGGGAAGCGCCTGTTCGCCCTTATCGGAGCCAACGGACATTCCCACAACGGCGGCGGCTTCCAGTCGCATGGCGGCGTGGCCTTCGTGGCTGGCGACTTCGACCAGGCCGAGCAACGCCGCGGCGGCATCGAACAGGCGGCCGGCCGCGGAGGTTTCGGGGCAGTTCAGCCGGCGCTCCCAGGCGTGGCGCAGCAGCGCCGTGTCGCGGCGGGGCGGCGTCCAGGGGATGCCCGCCTCCCAGCACGTTGCGAGTGCGGAGCGCCAGGGCTCACGGGCCGCCCGTTCGCCGCCTGGCAGCGCGAACGGCCGCAGGCTGGCGACGCGGCGCCACGATCCCGGCTGACCGAGCAGCGCCTCCCCGCCCCAGATCGTGCCGTCCTCGCCGTAGCCCGCGCCGTCCCAGGCGAACACCAGCCAGGGAACCTGGCACGGGTCGCCTGCCATCGCGCCGGCGAGCGCTGCCGGGTGGGAGGGCGTGTTGCCCGCGGGCGCTCCCGGGTGAGGGCCAATCGCGGCGGCGAGCCCTTTCGGTTGGGCGAGCCAGCCGAGCATCGCGTTGCTGATCAAACGAGCAGGGCCGATCGCGACGGCGAGCCCCGCCGGGAGGCCGTGGGTCTCGCCCGGCAGCGCCGCCGCGTTGGAGCCAAGCTCGCCGACAAGCGCCGACGCGTGTGCGTGATGGTGGAAGACGCGGCACACCGGCAGGCCGAGCGTGGCGGCGAAGCGGGCGGTGGCATAGCCGGGGTGGGCGTCGCAGGCCACCGCCTCGGCGCGCACGCCGTGCAGCGCTTGAAGGTCCTCCGCCGTCTGCCGCAGCAGAGCCAGCGCGCGGGGCGTGTCCATGTCGCCGAGATGCGGCGAGACCACGGCCCGCCTGCCCCAGCCGAGCGCCACGGTCACCTTGCCCTGGCCGCCGACCGCCAGCGTGGGGCAAGCGAGGGCTTGCGGCAAAGCCAACTCCAGCGGCGCGGTGCCGCGGCCAAGGCGCAACGGCCGCGGCAGCCCGCCGATCGGGCGGAATACAGCGTCGTCGGCCGGGCGGGCGATAGGCCGGTCGTGGTGCAGGAAATGGTCGGCGATGGCGCCAAGCCGCTGCTCGGCCTCCACGTTGTCGGTCAGCACCGGCTCCCCGCTGACATTGCCGGAGGTTGCGACCACGGGTCCGGCGAATTCGTCCAGCAGCAGATGATGCAGCGGGCTATAGGGCAGGAGAACGCCCAGCTCGCCGCAGTCCGGTGCGACGCTGGCGGCGATCGGCGCGTCGGGGCATCGGGGCAGCAGCACGATAGGCCGGGCGGGGCTGTGGAGCAGGGCGCGCGAGTCCGGGTCGCTCCGCACCAGCCGGTCCAGGTCCACGTCGCGCACCATCACGGCCAGCGGTTTGTGAGGCCGGCGCTTGCGCGCGCGCAGCCGGGCCACGGCGGCTCCATCGGCGGCATCGCAGACCAGATGATAGCCGCCAATCCCCTTCACCGCGACGATCCGCCCGGACCGCAGCGCATCGACACAGGCGCGCAGCGCGGCCTCGCCCGCTTCGGCGACGCGGGGCTTGCTGCTCGTCCCGGCAGAGGGCGCCTCGGCGTTTCCCTGCTCGGACCAACTCGCCCCTGAACGGCCCGCTTGTGTGCTGCTCAGTTCTGAGATCCCCCCTGTGGCGGTCCCTTCAGCGCTGACCCCATCAGCCCTGATCCCGTTTGCGCTTGCCCCCTCTGCGCTTGCCCCCTCTGCGCTTGCCCCCTCTGCGCTTGGCCCCTCTGCGCTGATTTGCTCCGCGTCGCTGCCCCGTGCGCGTCGCCCCTCCGCATTGCGCCTGTCTGCGTTGCGCCCCGTCGCGCCGAACGTGATGCCCTCGGCGATGGCGGCACCGGCCCGGGACAGCGCCTCGTTGGACCCCGTAACGCCGAACGTGATGCCCGGCCCGCAGCGTGGGCACGCCGTGGTCTCGGCATGGAAGCGCCTGTCCGCCGGGTCGGCATACTCTGCCGCGCAGGCGGGGCAGAGCGGGAACCGCGCCATCGTCGTGTTGGCCCGATCCCAGGGCAGGCGCTCGACCACGGTGTAGCGCGGGCCGCATTCGGTGCAGGACAGGAACGGGTAGCGATGGCGCCGGTCGGCCGGGTTGCGCAACTCGGCGAGGCACGCCTCGCACACCGCCTGGTCCGGCGGGATCTGGATCGCGCCCGGGGCCTCGGCCCGGCTCGCAAGCACGGCGAAGCCTTCGCCCGGGGGCGGGGTTGCAGACTCCTCGGACAGCAGCTCGGGGCGGGCAAAAGGCGGCGCATCGGTCAGCAGCGCGGCGCCGAAACGGGCCAGCGCACCAGCGTCGCCGGCGGCCAGTATTTCCACCTGCCCGGCGAGGTTGCGCACCCAGCCGGACAGACGATGGCGCTGCGCGGTGCGGTGGACAAACGGACGAAACCCGACGCCCTGCACGCGGCCGCCGAGCAGCCAGCGGCGGCCCTCCATGCTTCAGGCCACACTGGCGTGGGCGGCGTAGCGGCGCGCGGTGCTCCACCAGATGCGGCAGGCGCCCTCGTCAGAGACCATGCAGGGTCCGATCGGGGTATTCGGGCGGCAGGCGCGGCCGAACAGCCGGCACTGGTCGGGGTATATCTCGCCCAGCACGACGCTGGCGCAGTCGCAGCCGGGCGGGTTCTCGCCGGCATGACGCCTGGTGCCAGGCGAAGCGGGATAGCGCGCTTCGGCGTCCTGGCCTCGATACGCTTGGCGCAGCGCGAAGCCCGAGCCGGGGATCACCCCGATGCCGCGCCATGGCGCGTCCACCACGTCCATCACCGTCGCGAGCTGGCGCCGCGCAGCCGGGTTGCCGCCAGGGCGCACCGCTTCCGGATAGCAGTTCTCCAGCGCGCATCGCCCGTCGGCGCGCTGGCGCAGCACGGCGAAGATCGCCGCCAGCAGGCTGTCCGGGGTGAAGCCCGCGATCGCCGCCGGGATGCCGTGGCGCTGCGGCACGAAGTCCCATTCCTCCGGCCCCATCACCGTGGCGACGTGGCCTGGCGCGATCAGCGCGTCGAACCGGGCGCGGCCGGTGTCCAGCAGCATCGCCACCGCCGGCCAGGTCAGCCGGGCCGCGAGCAGCACTGACAGGTTGTCCGGCACGCCCTGGGCCAGCATCGCCGCAACCGGCGCGGTGGTCGTCTCGAAGCCGGCGGCGAAGAACACGGTGGGGCGGTCGGGGGCGGCTCGGGCGATGCGCACCGCGTCCAGCGGCGAGGCGATCGGGCGCACATCGGCGCCGTTGGCGCGTGCTTCCTCCAAGGAACGGATGTCGCCACGTGGCACGTTCACCGGCACGCGCAGCATGTCGCCGAAGGTGACCAGCGTGACGGGCTCGCTGGTGGCGAGGCGGATCGCCTCGTGCACCGCTTCCTCGGGGCAGACGCAGACCGGGCAGCCGGGGCCGGGGATCAGCTCGATCGGTTCGGGCAGGGCGGCGCGCAGGCCGGCCATGCCGATCGCGCGCTCATGTCCGCCGCAGACATTCATGATCCGGGTAGGGGCGCGGAGGTCCAGCGCATGGATTCGCTCCAGCCAGACGCGGGCGTCGGTCATCGCTCGTTCTCGTGGGCGAGCAGCGAGTCGTAGGTGTCCCAGACTTCGCGGGCGTGCTCGGCGCTGAGTTTTTGCAGCGCATAGCCGACATGGACGATCACGTGGTCGCCCGGGGCAATCGGCTCGTCCTGCAGCATGAACAGGCTGACGTCGCGCTCCACGCCCTTGGCGCGGCAGCGGGCGGTGACCCCATCCACCGCGACGACCTCCATTGGTATGCCGAGACACATCGGCCGCCTCCCCCTCCCGCCGGTGCGGGGGCCATCAGTGGCACCTGCTGGGGGGCGGGGGCAAGGTAATCAGCGTGGTGGGCGGGACGAAGTCCGGATACCGCTCGGCCGTCCCGGTTGTTGCGGACGGCCCACCGGCCACCCTCGCGGATCGCCGACAAGTCTGCGCCGGCGATGGTTGGTTTCACTCCCCCATGTCCGCGCCATCCAGAAGCAGGGTCGCCACTTCTGACGAGCTGTCTCCCTGATCAGGGCGTTTTCTTTTCGGCGGTATCGCCCGCGGCCTGGGCCACCACGTCCTGCGGCTCGACGCCACCGGGCGGCAGCTTGTGCGCGATGCCGAAATGGCAGTCGATGCAGGTGGCGCCGCTGCCGTTATCCAACTGCTGGTGCTGCTTCTGCGCGGTGCGTCCCTGCATATCGGGTGCCATCGCTGCCCGGTCGTGGCAACTGCGGCATTCGCGGGAATCGGTTTCCTTCATATGCAGCCAAACTTTTTTGGCCATCTCCAACCGGTGCGCGGTGAACTTTTCCCGTGTGTCGATCGTCCCCTCGAAATGGTACATCAGGTCGCGCAGCGCTCCCGCCTTGTGCACCAGCAGACCGACGACGTCATGCGGCACATGGCAGTCCGAGCAGATCGCTCTCACCCCGGTGCGATTACGGCTGTGAATGGTGTCTTTGTATTCGGCATAATTGTTGTCTGCCATTTCATGGCAACTGGTGCAGAACCCCAGGGTATTGGTGTGGGCAATCACCGCGCCAAACCCGCCCAGCATGGAAGCGCCGATAACCATGGCTGCAATCGTACCGAAGAAAATCGATACAATGCCAACTTGAAAAACCTTTTTTCTCGTCATGACCCGATTCGCGTGAAAGATCTAAAAGGGAGGGAGGCGATTGGCCGCAGACGCCAATTCGCCCCGGTTTCTTGCAATTTCAGAGCGTGCCTTGTCAAGCGACCTATTTATGAAGCGTCATTAAAAAGGCAATGATGTCAGCGCGTTCTTGCGGGTCGGGATCGCCCTTGAACTTCATGATCGTGCCCGGCACCACCTTCTTCGGTGCCTCAAGATACGGCTCCAGCCGCTCGGGCGTCCAGACCCAGTCTTTGGCCTTGTTGGCGTCGGAATAGTCGAAGCCCGGCACTGAACCGCTCTTGCGGCCGACCACGCCGAACAGGTTGGGACCCTTGCGATTGATGCCCCCCTCCTTCACCGAATGGCAGTCGCCGCAGTTATCGGCAAACAGCTCGGCGCCATGTTTGGCGTCGCCGCCGGCATGTGCCGCGGTGGCGGCGAGGACCGCCGCGGCGGCCAGTGCCGGCAGCAGCCAGCTTCCGCGCGACACGTAAGTTTTGCTCATCAGAAAGCCATCCATGCGAGGAGATAAAGGGTGTTGTTACCCGAAGCGTTGCGACCGTAGCCGTCGTAATTCGAAGTTCTGCCGTTGAAGCTGGTATAGCCGGTATACTGCAGGGAAAGACGCAGATTCGCCCATGGCTGGCCCCATGAGTCTTCCTTGCCGAACGGCGTCCAGTCAACCTGCATCACGTAGCCGCTGCTGTTGGGGCTGTTGGCGAGGCTGCCTGTGTCGGGCGCCGGCGCATAGAGCAGCGCGTCATGCGAACCATTGACCCAGAACAAACCGGCCGTCAGGCCCCAGGTCTGATCGTAATAGTACGAGCCATTCATCTTGAAGGTGTTGAGGTTCAGGTTCGGATTCGCGACGGCGCCGGAGGCGTAGGACGAATTCAGTTGGGTCGTCTCGCGGATCGCGGTGGCATAGAACGAAAACACATGGGCTTTCTTCGCATGCCACTGGAAACCGCCGTCAAAGCCGATGTCGAGATAATTATCGGTGCCGGCACTGCGGTCATTGGCGGGGAATGTGTTGGCCGCAAGGCCGAAGGTGCCGATCCATACCGACGTCTTGGGGGTTTCGTTCTGAAGGGCGACGCGCCAGTACGGTGCGCCGCCGCTGAGCACCGGACCGTCGGTTGGGATGACCCCCAGCGACGTCTGGTGGGCCAACTGCGGCAGCGCACCATAGGCGCCTGCCTCGACATAGAGCGTGTCGGCGAACAGGCCATAGGCGGTGCCGCCGAGCACGCGCGCGGCCAGCGCACCTTCGATCAGCGTGGCAGCGGGAGTGAGCGTCAGCTTGGACGAGGCATAGGGGAAGCTCCAGGCCGGCGTGCTGTTGTAGGGGTCGGTAACGGTGGGATTGTTGTTCATCGTCACCCCGAGGATTGCGTCCATCCCTCCGAGGTGGGTTTCGCGTGCGTAGCGCAGATCGAGGTTGTCCCACGCCCAGGTGTGGCTGACGCCGCCCCAGGTGATCTGGTCGAACACGCCGAGATGGTCATAGATCCGCCCGGCGATGAAGAAACTGAACTGGTCGATTGCCAGATTGTCGTTGCCCTTGAAACCGGGGCCGGCCGGGCCGCTCTGATCGGTTTTGGTCTGGGTGAACGAGGTTTCCAGCATCGCCGACAGCAGTGGCAATTTTCGCTGCTGCGTGCCGTCACTATAGGCGGTCAGCTTGAATTCGCGGCCATGGGGCGTGAGCTGGGGGCCGAAAGCGCCGACATGGCAGGCGCTGCAGGGATCGCCGGTCTGATCGGAATACGAGGGCACCGCCCGGGCCGGACCGCTAAAGCAGAGGCCCAGCGCCAGAAAAGCCAGCCCGGCTGCCGAGAACGGGCTGGCACGATCAGAGTTGTTCCGCTCTTTTGAGCGCAGCAGACAGCGGCTCACGACCTTCTCCGTTTCAACCGGGTGTAAAAAGCAACGATTTCACTGGTAACAGATCAAAGCGGAATGTTCAAGTTTCGGCAGCGGCCTTAGATTTCTATATCGAGACAAGAATGGTTTGTGCAGTTTCAGTCTACCATGGCGCGATGGCACCGGAGCTGTTGGAGATAACGGCGTCGGCAGCAAGCGGAAGACTTATCCCATCAGCCTCGGATAACACGATAGCGTAGCGATCCTGACTCGTCGCCGACAAAAGGCCTCCGGCGGGCGTCTCGAAGCATTTGTCACAGCTTCGTTCTTATGCGTGACGAGCGATCACAACGACCATTGTGATCGGCCCTGCGCGGGTTCATGCTGCACTGCGGCGTATCATTACACAAGTCGCACAGTCGCAAACAAGTTGTTCAGCGACGCTGGTTCTTAGGCGTGGGTCCTGCGACTCGAAACGATAGAGGTTCTCTCATGTGCCAGCTCCGGAAGCTTTCTGGAGCGAAAGCGATGGATCTTGCTCTGGATGCGAACGCATTAAGAATGCCGCCGCCATCTGCCACTTGTGGAGAACCTTCGCGAACACTGACTGTTCAGAATTGCGGGTTTTCATCATATTATTCTGTAATAGTAACGAGCGCGGTCTTGTTACCGAACCATGCGGTGGTGCATGACCCCTCACGGCTCACGCCCGCGCGGTTGGGCACCAACGCACCATGTCCCGAGAGATGTCGGTCGCGCTGCTCCACCCAATCGAAGCAGCGTTCAGGGCCGAATTTGCTCCGGCCTCCGCATTTCAGCGTATAGATCGGTCTGAGGCAGTTATACCTTCAATGCGGCCAGAGCCGACTCGGGGGTACGTGCAACTATCCGCAGCAGCGCCAGGGCTGCCGGGTCAGGACGCACCCGCCCTTGTTCCCAGTTGCGCAGCGTCGCCACCGGGATCGTAAGGGCGGCGGCGAACGCCGTCTGGCTCATCCCAAGCTGTTTGCGAATCCTCGCGGGCGGCATGTCTTCGACGAACGGCCCCAGCGCGGCGTTCGGCTCCTCACCGTCCTCGATCATCTGACGGGCGATATCCGCCTCCGACGTCGCGTCGATCCTGGCGCGGTCGATCCGCGGCCGGGCCGCCTTGATCTCGTCCAGCGTCATGACAGCCATAGCGCCCGTTCCTTTCTGTTCGCCCGACGGGCCGAGATGATCCATCGGAGACCGCCGCGATCCGTGAACACGACCACCAGGACAACGCCCTCCGCCTCACCGATCGCCTTGATCCGGACCTCGCCATAGTCGCGGCGATTATCGACCTGTTTCAGAACCCGGCCAGCGAAGATAAGCGCCGCAAAATCGAACCCGAACCCCCGCTCGCGCAGGTTCCATTCATGCTTCGAATCGTGCCAGCCGAATCTGATAGGGTCCATACGCTAAAAGCGTATGGCACGTCAACCCGAATCTACGCTTAATGCGCACCTCTCACGGCCGCGGAGCCGGAACGGGATCAGCCGCATGCGCCGCCCGCTACGCCGGGTCCGCCGCGCCGGTCTCCGTCGCCGCTTCCAACCCAAGCGCCTGCGCCAGTCGGTCCAGCCGCCGCACGACCGCCTCCCCCGCGAATACACCGCTGTCCGGCTGCAGGCCCAGCACCAGCTTCCCGCCCTCCAGCCGCAACCCCGTCCCGGCCAGCAGATCGGGCGTCCCGGCCGACAGCGTGTAAGCCAGCCGCAGCGCGATCCCGAGCACCTCCGCGCGGTGCGCCGCCGCAACGTCCAGCAGTAGCCGCGCGGGGTGAAGGAATGGAACGTTGGCCTCGACCTCGTAACGGATGGCGATGGCCAGCGCGAGGAACGCCCGGGCGTTGTGGTCCAGACCGATCCCCGGATGCCGCAGCACGCGCAGGAACGACTGCTCGCCGCGGAACTCCGGGTGGTCGTGGCTGCCAATGTCCGACATCCAGCACGCCGCCTCGCGCAGCCGCCGCGCCGGCAGCGTCTCGCTGGGGAACAACGCGTCGGTCCAGGCGGCCAGAGCGGGCGGCAGGGCGGGATCGCGTCCCAGCCGCGCCGCAAGCTCCCACCCCGCGGCCAGCAGCGGATCGACATCGCGATCGGCGGCGGGCAGGCGCTGCATGAACCATCCTTCGCGCAGGCCGCTCGCGCTGAACACCACGCGGCGCACCCCGGTCGCGCGCAGCAGGCGCCGCAGCACCACCGCGGCAAACGGCAGGTCGTCGATGCGCCGGCGGGAAATGAACGGCAGCCGTTCCAGCGCCCGCCGCCCGGCGCCGGCGATCACGCCCGCAAGGCCGCGCGCCTCCTCGCGGCCGATTTCGTAATGATGCACCAATGGCAGCGGGTAGCCGACCTGCCCCATGTGAATGCGCGCCAACGCCCGCCAGGCGCCGCCAACCACATACAGGTCGCGGCCGGCCGCCTCCGGCAGCCAGGGCACGGTGGCAAGCTCGCTCTCGACGATGGCGCGCGCCGCCACCGGGTCGCCGCCCGCGCGCTCGGTCAGCCGGATCACACCAATCGGCAGAGTCTGCGACGCACCGCGCACACCGGCCGACAGCCGCACCAACTCCAGCGAGCCGCCGCCGATATCGGCCAGCACGCCGTCGGCCGCCGGGATGCCGCACAGCACGCCCATGGCGGACAGCTCCGCTTCCTGCTCGCCCGACAGGACGCGGATCGGCACGTCCGGCAGGCTCGCCGTCAGCCCGGCAACGAAGTCCGGGCCGTTGGTGGCATCGCGCACCGCCGCCGTGGCCAGCACCTCGAACGGAGAAGCGCCCATGGCGCGGGCCACCGCGTGGTAGCGCTGCATCACGGTGAAGGCCTGCGCCATGCCTTCCTCGTTCAGCCGCCCTGTGCTCTGCAGCCCGCGGCCCAGCCGCAGCACCGCCTTTTCGTTGAAGATCGTGATCGGATTCCGGCTCAGCCCCTCATAGACGACCAGGCGCACCGAGTTGGAGCCCAGATCGACCACCGCGCAGCGCGGCAGGTCCGCCCGCGGCTGGAACGGCATCCGGTCAGTCCTCGGCCACCCGATCCTGCCGCCGGTGCTGGGCGGCCAGCGGCGAGACCACCCCCTTGCCGTGCAACGCAGAGCCGCGGCCGGACAGCGACGGGTTGGTCATGAAATACTCATGCGCCGAGAATGGCTTCTTGCCCGGCGGCAGCCGCTGCCAGGCGCCGTCGGAGCCCAGCTCCCAGGACTGCATCGTGTCCTTGAGATTGACCACCATGATCTGGTCCAGCACCTGGGCGTGGACCGTCGGGTTGTGGATCGGCACCAGGGTTTCGACGCGCCAGTCCATGTTGCGCTCCATCCAGTCGGCCGAGCTGATATAGACCTTGGCGTGCCGGCTGGGGAGCGCATGACCGTTGCCGAAGGCGCAAATGCGGCTGTGCTCCAGGAACCGGCCGACGATCGACTTGACGCGGATGTTCTCCGACAGGCCGGGCACGCCCGGGCGCAGGCTGCAGATCCCGCGCACCACCGCCATGATCTTCACCCCGGCGCGCGAGGCGTCGTACAGCGCGTCGATCAGCTCGTCGTCCAGCAGGCTGTTCAGCTTGAGCCAGATGGTGGCGGGCTTGCCGGCCCGGGCAAAGCCGATCTCGCTCTGGATCAGCTCGACCAGCGTGGGCCGCGTGGTCAGCGGGCTGAACGCCAGCGCGTCCATCCGCTCCGGCTCCGCATAACCGGTCATGTAGTTGAACAGCCGCGCCGAATCGCGCGTCAAGTCGGGATCGCAGGTGAAGAACGACAGGTCGGTGTAGATGCGCGCGGTGATCGGGTGGTAGTTGCCGGTGCCGAAATGCGCGTAGGAGCGGATCGAGCCCGCCTCGCGCCGCACCACCAGCGACAGCTTGGCGTGGGTCTTCAGCTCGGCAAAGCCGAACACGACCTGGACGCCGGCAGCTTCCATGCTGCGCGCGAGGCGGATGTTCGCTTCCTCATCGAAGCGCGCGCGCAGTTCAACCATGGCGGTGACGAATTTCCCGGCCTCGGCCGCCTCGATCAGCGCCTTGACGATCGGGCTGTCGCGGCTGGTCCGGTACAACGTCTGCTTCACCGCGATCACGGCAGGGTCCTGCGCCGCCTGGCGCAAGAACTGTACAACCACGTCGAAGCTCTCGAACGGGTGGTGGACGATGATGTCCTTGGCGCGGATCGCGGCGAAGCAGTCGCCGGCGAAATCGCGGATTCGCTCCGGGAAGCGCGGCGTGTAGGGCTTGAACAGCAGGTCCGGGCGGTCATCGACGATCAATCGCTTGACGTCCACCACCGCCATCATGCCGGCCTCGGTGTGGATCTCGTCAGTGGCGGCGTCCAGTTCGTCGGCCACCAGCTCCCTCAGCCCGTCCGGCATCCCGGCATCCATCTCAAGATGGATCAGCACCCCGCGGCGCCGGCGCTTCAACGCGGTCTCGTAGGAGCGTACGAGGTCCTCGGCCTCTTCCTCGAACTCGACGTCGGTGTCGCGGATGAGCCGGAACGTGCCCTTCCCGGTGACGCGGAATCCGGGGAACAGCCGGTCCAGGAACAGGCTGACCAGGTTTTCCAAAATCAGGAAGCGGATCGGCGCGCTGGGGCCGCTCGCGGGCAGTCGGATGAAGCGCCCAACCTGCGCCGGCAGCGGCAGCAGCGCCCGCATGCCCTGCCCGTCCTCCACCCGCTGCAGCAGCAGCGCGATCACCAGGCCCATATTGGGGATGAATGGGAACGGGTGCGCGGGATCGATCGCCAGCGGCGTCAGCACCGGGAACACCCGCTCCATGAAATACGACCCGAGCCACGTCATATCGTCGGCGGTCAGGTCGGCGGTCTCGCACACCTCGATGCCTGCCTCGCGCAGCAACCCGCGAAGCTCTCTCCAGACCCGCTGCTGGTCGGCGAGCAGCGATTCGGCACGCACCCGGATCGCGGCAAGCTGCTGGGCCGGGGTGCGCCCGTCCGGGGAGACCTTCGTCACGCCCGCCTTGGCCTGGCCGATCAGGCCGGCGACGCGGACCGAATAGAACTCATCAAGGTTGGAGGCGCTGATCGACACGAACCGCAACCGTTCAAGCAGCGGATGGCGCGGGTTCTCCGCCTCCTCGACCACGCGATGGTTGAAGTCCAGCCAGGACAGCTCGCGGTTGATGAACCGGTCCGGGCTGTCCCCTGCGATTGCGTCGGGACGCACCGCGAAGTCGGCGGGGTCTGCTGCATGAGCAGCGTCGATTGTGCCGGCAGCGTCCGGCAGGTCGGGTGCGGTGTTCATGGCGGCGATACTATAGGAGCGATGGCGCCGTTGAGCGGTCGCCAGCTTCTGCGACAAAATCTTCATCAAGGCTATTTCCCCCGCCCGCCATATCGCAAAGCACCGCGGCGGCGAGCTGCCGGGTGATGCCTGAACCGCCGGCGAGCGCTGCCCGATCGAGCCGCGCCGCCGCCTCAGCCAGCGTCCCGCCGTCGCGCGGCAGACGCAGCAGCAGCCAGTCCTGCACCGTTTCCGGCGTGGCGAGCTGCCGGTCCGCCAGCAGCCTGGCCAGGATTGCTCGTAATAATGACTCTTCCGGGCGAAGAATCGCCACTGTCTGCATGGCACGCAGCCGGCTTGTGAGGTCGGGCAGACGGACCGGCCAGCGCGCCGGCGCGTCCCGGCCGGCGAGCAGCACGGGCAGCCCAGCCTCGGCGGCGGCGTTCAGCAGGTGCAGCAGCGCGGCCTCGTCGGCAGCCGCGTCCGCGTCGTCGATCGCGATGCCGCCGCGCGCGGGCAGCGCGGGAAGGCCCACGAGCGCGGGACCGCTCCAGATCGCCGCCCCGGCGCGACGGGCCCAGAGGTGCAGCAAATGCGTCTTGCCGCAGCCGGCCTCGCCCGAAATGGCAAGCCGGAGCCCGGGCCAGTTCGGGGTCCGTTCAAGCCAGGCCAGCGCCGCCTCGTTCGACGGGGCCGTCAGGAAGTCTGACGCAGCGAAGTTTGGCTGATGCGCGAACGGCAAGGCGAATTGGCGAATCCGGCACATCGGAGCACTGTCGCGCGCAGCGCGGCAAAGGCCAAGCGGGATGCGGCCGAACGGCGATGCGGGCACCAGTATCACGATCTTGGCATCGGCCTGGAACGGCGAACGGGCAGCGCTTGCAGGTTCTCGCTGCTATCGTTCGCTTCGCACCATGGCGGAGCCGTCTCTTGCTCAACCCCGTATTCACAGTCGCGATTGCGCTGCAGGGTGGTAGATCGCGCGGAGCGTCCACCCGGGGTGAACTCGGTCGCCGGCTAAACGAGGTCGCCGGCAGCTGGCTGCGAAGCCCAAACCGCAGGAACGCTGCCCTGACCACGGCCCTGGTGCTGCTGGTCTTCGTCGCATCGCCGTGCCTGGCGGACGAGCCGGCGCTCATTGTCACGTTCGGTGCGGTGACGAAGCACTATAGCGCGTCCGACCTGCTGGCTCGGCCGGACGCGGCTGACGTCGCGATCCCCGATGATCCGGTCTATCGGCGCACCCAGGTCTATCGCGCCGTACCCCTGCCGGCGCTGCTGGCCGAAATTCCATCGGGGCAGTTCGACACGGTGGAAATGCGCGCGACGGACGGGTTCGTCGCGCAGGTTCCGCTGGCGCTGGTGCGACCGGACTCGCCAGGAGACGCCGTGCCATGGATCGCCGTCGAACCCCCTGGGCAGCCCTGGTCGATGCCGCCCGGCACGACTGTTGGAGCAGGACCGTTCTCGGTGGTGTGGCAGCACCCCGAACGGTCCGGCGTCACCAGCGAACAGTGGGCGTATGCGCTTGCCAGCCTGACCGCCGTCGCATCGCCGGCCCGTCGCTGGCCGCAACTGGCGGTCGCCGCCACGCTGCCCGGCGATGCGCCCGCACGCCGAGGGCAGGCGGTGTTCACAGGGTTCTGCCTACCGTGCCATCGCATGAAGGGCGGCGGGGCAGCAGAGGTCGGCCCTGATCTGGGCAATGCAACAAGCTACCTGACCGAACCCGGCCTGCGCGCCCTGGTGCGCGATCCGAAGGCGGTGCGAACCTGGCCGTTTCAGCATATGCAAGGCTTCGACACGCACAAACTGCCCGAGGCGGACCTTGATGCGCTGATCGCTTACCTCCGTGCGATGGACGACGCCGGCGCCCCGCTGCGATGATATGGCCGTCGAAGGCGTGCGGCCGATAAGCGCGGCTTCATCAGTCATTGCCGCCCGCCGCACCGCAAGCGGCGGATGGCGCTCCGATCGCGGCGGCGAGGACGCGTCAAATGCCATCGGCGACGTCGCCGCGCACCGGCGCAACCTCGTGCACGCGGCGAAGGTCGATATGCGGCCTGTGGTCGGAATCAATGCTCACGATATCGCCGAAGCTGTGGCCGAACAGCACATCCGCTGGACGATAACCCTGCATGGCATGCACAGGCGCCGCGAGCGTGGCGTCGATGCCCGACACCGTGACCAGGAACTGCGCACCGGCAGCTTCAAGGTCGGCCGCCGTCATCCGGTGCAGCGGGCTGTTCTCGTCGATCACGTGGCTGGCGGCGAAGAACAGCGACACCACCCGCGCCTGCGCCAGCGCCAGCGGCAGCTCATAGGTGTGCCAGAAGAAATGGCCTTCCGCCGTCTGGTCCCGCATGCCCAGCACGAGCCGCACCTCGGCATCGTAGATCAGATTGGTGCGGTGATTGACAAAGCGGGCGCTGAGCGTGGTTTTGCCGTCGGACGGTCCGACCACCATGTTGCGGGCGAACACGATCCGGCTGCGCGGGCGGGAGAGGCGGACGAACAGCACGCCGGTGATCACCGCAGTGGAGGTGAGGCCGGTGAATATCTCCACGGTGGCGAGCACATGGCCATACGTGGTCACTGGGGCCATGATGCCGTAGCCAACGGTGGCGAAGGTCTCGACGCTGAAGAAGAACGCTTCGGTCCAGGAGCCTGGCGTCAGATTGGCGATTGAGCCCGGTTGGATCATGTACAGCGACGCAAACGCCGCGTTGGCCAGAAACTGATAGGCGAGGACCGCGGCGAAAAACCACCGCCACGGGATGTCCAGCGCGGTGTAATACGGATCGGTCCAATCGTAGCGGCTAAGGCCGACCGTGATGAGATCCAGGCTCCCGACCCGGACGGCGATCGGCCGGCGCCTGTGCCGCCACCGTTGTCCGGAACCGGCCCTCAGTTTCACCATGCGTCACCCCCCGCCCCTCAGCCGCTGTGTCGGGTGGCAGGTTGCCCGGAACTGCTCGGGAGGCAAGCTCCATAAGCGTTGAAAGTGCCTTGTGCTAAAGGCTGAACCTTAATCGACAATTCAGACTTGCGTTTCAGGCTGTGAGCACCTGAAACAGACATGGGCTGCATGCGATGTTCACACGCAGAAGCGTTCTTCTTGCCGCCGGTGCCGCAACGCTCGCCGGTGGGCCGCGGCGGGCGACCGGCGACACCGGCCAGACCCTGCGCATGGGCTACATATTCTCGGCGCAGTCCCACCTCGGCGCCGGGGCGGCGGTGTTCGCCAAAGAGGTCGAGCGACGGACCGCGGGACGTATCCGGATTCAGCAGTTCCCTGACGGAGCCCTCGGCGGGGATGTGGAACTGGCGAAGGCCGTTGCGCTCGGCACCGTCGATCTCGCGTTTATCAACGGGGCGGGCCTGCCGACAATCGCGCCTGAACTGGACATCGTGCATATCCCGTTCCTGTTCAGCGATGTCAGCCATGCGCGGGCGGCGATGGATGGCGCAATCGGAGAAGAGTTCGCACAGGCGCTGGCAGCGAAGGGTCTCGTCACGCTCGCCTGGGGCGAGAACGGCCTGCGCCACATCACCAATTCCAAAAAGCCGATCGCCACGCCAGCAGACTTGCAGGGCCTGAAGATGCGGGTTCCGCAATCGGAGGTGATGCAGATCGGCTTCCAGGCGCTCGGCGCCGAAGCAAGTCTGCTGCCGTTCCCGCAACTGTTTGACGCGCTGCAAAGCGGCAGGTTCGACGGCGAGGAGAACCCGATCGCGGTCATCCAGTCGTCCAGGTTCGACCAGGTGCAGCGTTTTCTCAGCATGACCGGCCATGTCTACGACCCGGCCGTGATCGCCATGTCTCCTGACGCCTTCGCCGATTTGTCAGCGGCTGACAAGACGGCGGTCACCGAGGCGGCCAGGCTGGGCGCCAAGGCTTCGCGGGACGCCGCGGCGCGGGCCGAAATTGCCGGGCTCATCGCGCTGAAACAAGCCGGCATGCAGGTTCTGGAGACCATCGACCGCCCGCTGTTCGCGCGCGCCGTCGCGTCGGCCAATCCGGCGTTCGAGACGCGCTTTGGCCGCGGCCGGATCGAACGAATCCGGGCGGCGGCCTGACGCAAGATGGAAGCAGGCAGCATGCACGCGCCGCGCCTTCCGGCTTTCCGCATCGCAAGCTCGCTGCGCGGCCGGATCTTCGGCGGCTTTGCCGTCGTCCTGCTGCTGCTCGCGGCGCTCGCGGCGGTGGCGGTCTTCAGCACCTGGGTGGTGGAGCAGGATGCCGCCCGCGTCGGGCTGGACAGCAGCGCCGCGGAAGCCGCAACCGAGGCCGCGCTGCAGGTGGGCGAGGCCCACGCGCGCGTTGTTCAATACGCGCTGGCGGCCACGGTGGCCAACCAGCATGCCGCCGAAGCAAGCCTGTCGCGTCTCGACCAGGTCATCGCGGGCCGTGGCGCGGCCGGCGGCGAGGACGGGCTGACGCCGCTGGTGACGGCGTATCGCAAGACGGTCGCCGCGACCTTCGACGCCATAGGCGCGCGCCGCGATGCCATCGAGCGGCTGCAAAGCGTCGGAACGGACCTGCGCACGACCACGTCGGCGGTCGCCGGACGCATGGAGGGCGAGACCGAGCCGGACCTGATCCGTGCCGGCCTCGGCGTTTCCCAGCAGTTCAGCGAAGCAGATGCCAGCGCCTCACGCTTCCTGGTGTCGCACAATCCAGCCGACGCCAGCACCGCCGGCCTCGCGCTGCAGACGTTACGCGGGAAGGCCGACAGGTTGGCCGGGTTGGCGACCCAGAACCGAAGACTGCAACGTTTCACCGCGGCGCTGACGGAGCCGTTGCAGCACTACACCGAGGCGCTGCAACAGGTGTCCGACGCGGACGACCGGCTGCGGGTCGCGTCCAGCCAGCGGCAGGCCGCCACCGATGCCGTGCTCGCGGCCGCGGCTGCCGAGCGCGCACGCGGCATGCAGTCGCAGCGGTCGGCGATCACTGCGATGACCGGCACCGTTGGCTCGGCGCGCCGGCTGGGACTGCTGACCGCGCTGGCCGCGATCGGAATCGGCCTGGTGTTGGCGGCGCTGATCGGCCGCAGCATCGCGCGGCCGGTTCGCGCCCTGACACACGCGATGCGCGACCTCGCGGCGGGCCGGCTTGAGACCGCGGTCCCGCACGTCGGGCGTGGCGGCGAACTGGGTGAGATGGCCGAAGCGGTGCTGGTGTTCAAGGAAAACGCGGCTGCCGTGCGCCGGCTCGAAGCGGAGCAGGCGGACGCCAAGCGTGCCGCCGAAGCGGAACGGCACACGGCCATGGCGGGGCTGGAGCGGAGCTTCCAGGCCAGCGTCAACGAACTGGCCGGCGCGCTGCAGGACCGTATCGCAGAGCTCCGGCTGAGCGCGGAGACGATGAGCCGGGAGTCCCACCAGGCGAGCGGCGAGGGCGAACTGGTCGCCGGCGCCGCGCAGCAGGCATCCGCCAATGTGGATGCCGTCGCCGCGGCGGCGGAGGAACTCGCGGCATCGGTTCGCGAGATCTCCCGCCAGGTGGACGATTCAGCCAGGGTGGCCAGGCAGGCCGAGCAGCAAGCCGGCGATACCGCGAGCACGATCAATACGCTGGCGACAGCGGGGCAGCATATCGGCGAAGTGGTGGCCATCATCAACGACATCGCCGGCCGCACCAACCTGCTTGCGCTCAATGCAACGATTGAGGCCGCGCGGGCCGGCGAGGCGGGCAAAGGCTTTGCCGTCGTCGCCTCCGAGGTGAAGGCGCTGGCTGCACAGACCGAAAAGGCCACCGACGACATCAAGCGCCAGGTGGAGTCGATCCGTACAGTCACCGGGCAGGCGGTCTCCGCCGTTCACGCCATCGGCGCCACCATCACGCGCATGAGCGGAATTGCCAACGCAATCGCCGCCGCCGTCGAGCAACAGGGCGCGGCGACGGAGGAAATCGCCCGCAGCGTCCAACAGGCGGCGGAGGGAACCGCGCAGGTGTCACGCGGTGCGGGAAGTCTGACCGGAGCGGCGAGGAAGACAGACGAATGCGCCGCGGGCGTGTTGGCCACAGCCGATGAGCTGCGCGTGCGATCAACGAGCCTTACCCACTCGGTCGATCAGTTTCTGGCGGCGATTCGGGCGGCCTGACATCGAAGGCGCAGGGTGGATCAGCGAAGCGCCATGCGCCGCTGCGGTGCGGCGGGTGGCGCTGTCGCAGGTCCATTCTACGCCCGCCACAAACATGCTAGGGGATTCGCACTTCTCATTGCAGCATCGTCCCGGATTGACCGAGCTGACGACCGCGATGGATTGCGTCGAACTGTTCCATGCCACGTCGCATGGTGATGGGACCAGGGGGTTTATAG
>Ga0302198_10000994_pt1 | contig 31194 bp, 19 predicted proteins | sample II_Bog_N2_2_FD_193521 | JGI IMG/M metagenome (GOLD analysis project Ga0302198, IMG submission 193521) | Peat permafrost microbial communities from Stordalen Mire near Abisko, Sweden - II_Bog_N2_2 | ecosystem: Environmental > Terrestrial > Soil > Wetlands > Peat | place: Sweden: Abisko...
GGGATATTCTGGGCGGCGTGGTAGTCGGCGAGAGCCTGCGTGTATTGTTTTGCGGCCATATGCTGGTAACCACGCTCTAGGTTGGCGTTTATCCAGGAATCGGCTAGGGAGAAGGTTCCGCCACCCTCCCATGCGCGGAAGAACCGAGACTGCAGCAACTGAATAGCCGCGTCGGGTTTGCCGGCAAGGATCTCGAGATTGATCTCACGAGCGATCACGTCGTCGCGATTGATGACGGGCTGGTGGGCTTCCATCATGGCGAGACGCTTTACAGGGGAGACGCCGTTCTCCTCATATAGCTTGTCGAGGTCGTTGAAGACCATTGCGTTGCCGCCGAACTGGACGGCCTTTTCGAGGGCAGCCAGCGCCTTGTTACGCTGATTGCCCTGGCGCGTATAAACAAGCGCGAGGTTGCGATAGACGACGGGGAAATCCGCGCCCAGGGAGACAGATTTCTCCCATAGGGCCTGCGCCTGTTCTGGCTGCGAGTCAAATAGCAGATTTCCCAGATAGTAGGGCGCTCGCGAATCGGTTGGGTTGATCCGCATCGCATCGTTAAGCACTGCGATCATCTCCATCTGGAAGGGGAAAACGTAGTCAGGAGACGCCTTTTCGGCCGCCCGGTCATACTCGCGGGCCTTGGCGTCCTGGCGCATCTGAGCCGCAAAGTAGCCCAGGTAGTAGTAGACGAGCGGAGAAATCTTGGACTTATCGGGAGCTTTGTCGACGATATGCTCGAGCAGCGCAGTGCCGTCCTGCCATAGCCCGGCGTTCGTATCATCCGCCGCAACCTCAAGCGCGGTCGCCGGGAATTCGCTCACTGTCTTCATCAAAGGCGCTTCGCTTGCAAGGGATTTCTTTGCTAGCCATTCCTCGGTCATGCCCTGCGCATCTAGGGGATCGATCTTGCGGATGGAAGCAATCGTGGCGAGCGCATCTTCGTTGTGGTTCGTACGGCGCAACAGCGCCGCCTTTAGTGCCAGGGCGCGGATGTTGAGGGCGTTCGCTTCGAGTGCGTGTTCGTCATCGGTGAGAGCTGCATTGAAATTGCCCTTGTTTGCGTCAATCTCTGCGAGGGCGAAGTAGCCGGGCGCGCGCCATGCGGCGCTCCATGTCGATTTGTATAACTCGGCATAGGCTCCGTCCAGCTTGCCCTGCGCTTTCAACGCCAGGCCGAGATAGTAGATCGACTCGCCATCCTTGGGCGACGTGAAGTTGGCGGTGTCACGCTCTAGGGCCTTGCGGAGATAGGCTTCTGCGTCGCTGTAGCGGCCAGCCTTGATCGCATCGATTCCAAGGACAGTGTTTACTCGGATGTCGCCGGGATCGCGCCGGAGGGCCTCCTGCCAGTAGGCATTGGGATCAGCGTCTCCGGGAGCATGGAACTGCTCCATGCGGAGGCCGGTGAGGTACAACTCTTCGTTCGTCTCAATTGCTCCCGGCGTTGGGGGAGGCACAACCGGTAAAGGCATCTTTTCAGGCTGTAATTTGACGGGGGAGTACGCAATCAGTTCATTGCCGTCCACCGCGATCGCGGCACGGAGATCATGTTCGTCCGTTCCGACGGGCAGGGATACCACTTTGACAAAGGAGTGGCCGGGGCTGATCGCGATCTTCTCGCTCATCAGAACCTGGTCCTTGAGCTTGAGCGTTACCGTTGCCGACGGGCGCGCCTGGGTGGAATAGAAACCTACGGTCGCCTTGCCGTCCTTGACGACGAGGTTGACGGCGGCATCAGTGTTTGCGTTCTTGACGCCGTCGATGTCGCGGAAGGGGTACCAGTATTGCGTCCAGGTGCGCGTCTCATACGGCTGCAGCCAACTGTAGTCGGGCTGATTGTCGGAGTATGCCCCCACCATCAGCTCGATGTATGGACCGTCCTTGTCGGTAAGAAGATGGTCTTCTGCGCGACCGGTAGGGCCGTTACCCCAGGTCCAGAACTTCTTGCCTGGGACAACATTGTGGTCGGCGATGCTCATTATGCCGGCGTTCTTTCCGTGATCGTAGCCGGCGAGAAAATCGTCCTGGTAGTTCCACGCGAACATAGAGTTGGCGTTGGCGTGATTCTTGTACCAGCTGACATCGACGCCGGATGTAAAGTCCGCGCCGTTGAACTTGGTAGTTGCGATCGGCCACGTGGTGAATTCGCGCTTGCCGTGATAGGTGACGAACTGCGTGCTGGGGGGAAAAACGACCTGGTAGGTGTCGTCGACGTGGACGGCTACGTTGGAAAAGCTGAGCATCGAGGTTGGCACCGGCGTCCGGTTGATCATGCGGAACGCAGCCGAGAAATAGGACTTGCCCGGATACAGCGTTACCCCGACGGTCCATTCCATGCGATCGCGCAATTCCAACTCACCGATCCAGACTGTCTTCGAGCCGTCAACGCCTTCCTCAACTTTGTATTGCATCGGTAGGAGGCTGGTAGCACGGTGGTGGTGCGGCAGGTCCCATTCGATTCCACCTGAGATCCAGGCTCCGAGAAGGCTGATGAGCGCGGGCTTGATGACGTGCTGGTGGTAGATGAAGTCGTAGCCGTTGGTTTTGTCGACAGCCTCGAAGATCTTTCCGCCGAGTTCGGGAAGGATGCCTATTTTGATGTACTCGTTTTCGAGATAGACCATTGTGTAGGTCTTGTCTTTCTTCTCGGTGGTGAGGTTGTCGTAGAGCGGATACGGATAGATACGATGCTGTGCTCCCTGAGATGCGCCGCCAAAGTAGAACTGCGGATTGGGATCCGGCGGACCAATGAGGTAGGTCGGAATGGTCACTTTCTCTTCCGCCACGGTGACCGGCGCAGCGGCCAAAAGAGGAGACGAGATGGCCAGAGTTAGCAGCGATACGAGGAAGGAGCGATATGTTTTTCGTAGCATGAACATTTCTCCGAGGTTAATCCTGAATTCAATCCAGCGCCCAGGGGGAGGCGGGCGCACCGGCGTTCGACGCCAACGGGTGCTGTGCAAAAGGCGACAGTTTGCCGGAGTGTACGTCCATCAGCCCTTTATGCGTGACCTTGGCCGCTTCGATGAGTTCGACATACGGCCGGTCGGCGACGTCGACGAATCCGATGTTGTAGTTCTCGCCGTCCATGCGGCCCAACACAGGTTCGTCGCGCCATTGGAACCAGTAGGCGCCGAGGAACCATTCTAGCGAGGCGGCCTGCTCCACGTAATACCGATAGGCGCTGCCACGCTCAAGCTGGTCCTTCGCCTGCACCAGCCCTGCTGCGAGGCCATCAGCGGGCACGCCAATGTGGTATTCGCCAATCAAGATCGGTCGGCCGGAGAGGCGGGCGGCGCGGATGATTTGCTTGGTGGGTTCGTACTCGTACACGTTGATACTGCAGACGTCGAAGATCCGGGCCATCATCATGGCTTCGTCCGACATCTTCCCTCCGTATCGAATTCCGAGCAGCAGATGATTTGGATCGTACTTGCGCACGGCGCCGCAGATTATATCCAGATACTTGGCGAAGCAGGCGAGGATGAATTCGCGCCGGCGCGCTGCCGTATCGCTCTGAGCGAGAAAATCCTTCAGCGTGGTCTTCGTGGCCGTATCCGGTCCAGCCAGGATAAGGCCGCAAAGTTCCGTCTCGCGGCCGTTCCACGGCGGTTCATTTCCAACGAAGTAGCCGATCAGCAGAGGGTCGCTCTTGCGGGGAGCGCATTGCGTGTCGGCGGCGGCATCGATGTCATCGACAAACTTCTGCGAGTGCACGTCGGGCAATCCGAGGAGAGTCTGGCCGAGCGGCCAGCGGAGCATTACCGTCGCGGGGCGCCCCTTGCCTCCGGTGGTCATACCCCACGAATCAAGCCGGCGATTGGTTCGGTCCGACGTAACGCCCGCGTCATTTCCGCCGAAACCGGCGCCGCCGCCTGGCGTTCCATTGACGCCGGTGGACAGAAACAGGTGGCCATCGGGATCGACAAACCACCAGCGGTGGTCGATCTGCTCGACCCGGAAGAAGCCGGTCGGACGGGCTTGCGTGCTTTTGTAACCGCCATAGCGCGCGTAGCCGAAATCGGCCGGACTGCCGAAGGATTTCTCTTCGTTCGCCAGTTCGTGTGCCAACTGCTCCTTGGTCTTGAGCTTTCGCGGCCAGTCTGCGAGTGCCCATTGGCCGAAGGAGTCGAGCACTGGACCTGGTTCGAGAAACTCCGATCCCTCGTCTTTCGTCGCCAGATGCACGTTGCGCAGTTCGATTACGGGCTGGTTGAGCGGATACTCCATCGCAATGCCAAACGACTCGACGGTGTGTAGATCGCCCCACGGCCCCCAAACGGAATACCAGCAGCAGTTGGTTCGCCGATTTTGCGCTGAGGCAAGGTCGTTGCCGCGCGAGTCGCGTCCGATGAAGTACTGCAGTGGGATCGATGCGCGCAGCCACGCATTCTGCCCAAAGCCGATGATCGACATGGACCGCGGGCCGTGAGTGGTGTAAGCCCAGAGCAGTAGCCGCTGCGGAGAACTCATCCGCATCTCCATCACCAAGTGCGAGAAGCCAGCGAGGTCTGCGAGGGACTGTTGACCGAGTTCCGCCATGGATATCCGGAGTTCCGACCAGATACCGTCGAAGACGAAACGCCTCGCCGTACCCGAAGGCACTGCGGGGGACGATCTCTGCGACACGACCGCGAAAGCTCGCAGGCCGGTTACGGCCGGTACCGCTCCCGCGATCAATGTTATTGCCTGGCGGCGGCTAACGTTCATGGATTCATCCTCTGGGGAGAGTGGTAGGGTCGCGAACGGATCGTGGCGATTGTCAGCCAGAGACACCCCCGGCAGACTGTGCAGCGAATCCATGCGCCAATCCGATTCGTCTGAATTGTATGCCAGACGGAGACGAGATTTCCTGCTCAAGGTTTCCTGGAGCTGCCAGGATTCTTATGGCAAACCTCACGCACGGTTAATCGGCAATGAGTTCAATGTACCCGCGACTTTCGCAGCACCTTTCCGGCGCGCACGCGGCCGACGTCTCGAGAGGTCAGAACCAGTTGGCCGTTGATGAAGACGTGTGCAATGCCTGCAGGAAACTGGATTGGATCGACAAATGTACCTTTGTCGAGGATGGTGTCGGGATTGAAGATTACGATGTCCGCGAAGTAGCCGGGCTTGAGGAGACCACGACGCTCGAAGCCGAAGACTTCTGCCGGCTTGGGGGTCATCTTGCGAATTGCATCTTCGAGGGTAAGGGCCTTCTCCTCACGAACGTACTTGCCCAAGACCCGAGGAAACGATCCGAAGACCCCCGGGTGTGGCTTGCCACCGAGCAGGCCGTCGGTGCAGACCGTCTTGACGAAGGCACCGTCGAAGTCCGCGATGACCTTGCATAGATCGATCAGTTCAGAGGTTTCGGCATAGGCGCAGGGCATGTAAATGAGGCCGGTGGAAAGGCCATAGTCGCCGACCTCCATTTCGCGCCGGGCGATGTCGCACATGCGCGTGAGTTCTTCGGACGTCGGCTTGCGATTGTCGAGGTCCATCGCCTCCATGCGGATATTACCGTGGGGAACGAGGTAACTTCGTTGAGGCCAACGCCCTTGGTTTCGAGTGCCCGCAGGTAGCGGTCGGTGGTCTCGTGATCCCAGCGGAGCTCGTCGCTGTCGTCGTCGAGGCCTGCGAGATTCTTGCGCCACGGCGAGATATACTTCTTCGGCAGGGGCGCCATGGAGATTCCGTCCTGGCCTAGCAGTTCGGTGGTGACACCCTGGCGGACTTTGGCTTCGACGTAGGGGTTGACCATGACTTCCAGATCGGAGTGGCTGTGCGTGTCGATGAAGCCGGGGCAGACGATCATGCCTCGGGCATCGATAATGCAATCGAAGCTGCCGACACTGGGCACGTCGCCGATCTCGGCGATCTGATCGGCCGGGGATAACAGTGGGTTTAGCACCTCGTAGTCGACGCGAATCAGCTCCAGCGCCTTCCGCGCCACTTCCTTGGTCTCAGCGGCCAACACTACCAGGGCATCGCCGACATAGCGGGTTTCTTCGCCCTCAGCTACCATCACTGGCCAATCGTGAACAATGTGCCCAAGCAACCGTTCGCCCGGAACATCCTTTGCTGTCAGTACGACTACAACGCCGGGGTACGTTTGCGCGACGGAGACGTCAATCTTCTGCACCAAGGCACGCGGATGTTTTGCCCGCAACACGGCGCCGTGGAGCATGCCAGGAACCTGCATGTCGTCAACGAACTCGCCAGTGCCAAGTAACTTCTCGGTGGAATCCACCCGAACGGTGCGCGTGCCGATCTTGCCCGCCCTGTTTTCTCCGTCTGGGATTGCATTCACTTGAAGAGCTTCGGCAGCCAGGTGAATCGCTTGCTCGATCTTGGAATAGCCAGTGCAGCGACAGAGGTTGTAGCGGATAGCGGACTTCACTTCGGCAGGTGTAGGCGTGGGATTCGCGTCCAGCAGCGACTTCGCGCTCATCACCGCGCCCGGCATGCAAAACCCGCATTGGACGGCGCCAACTTTCCCGAAGGCCCACGCATATACGTCGCGCTCGTGCGAAGAAAGATCCTCGATGGTCTTGATCTGCTTACCTTGAATCTTGGCGATGGTCAGCTTGCATGCACGCCACGCCTTTCCGTCCACCAATACAGAGCAGGAGCCGCAGACACCTTCGGCGCAACCATCCTTTACGGAAGTCAGACGAGCGTCTTCGCGCAGATATTCCAGCAGGTTCTTGTCGCCGGCTACGGTGACGTCATCCTGGTTTAGCGTGATCTTGAACATGGTGTGACTGCCTCAAATCGAACTGCCGCAACCAAATCGACTTGCCGTGCTGCGGAGATCTTCTGGTTGTAATCCGGCACCTTCGCGTATTGGGCGTCCCAGAAGTCCTGGTGACGCATGGTGTCGAGGAACCTCTTCGAGTAGCCGAACTTGACCCAGTCCTGCTCCTTCTGCTGGAACAGTCGCTCTTTCACGGAAGGCTTGCGGAAGTCAAATACGTGGTCGTCGGTTGCGCCGAGGAAGATGTCGTGGGTCCAACGATCGAGTACAGATGGGGCGAGCTCGAGGTAACGGCCGTTCAACTCCTCCAACACGGAGTTGTAGCGATCGAAGCCGTCGGTGGCGATGGTGACTACGTTGTCTCCAGTGCCCAGGCGGAGGTACTTCGCCAACTTGAGGCGCCAAGGACGTTGCAGATGCCGGATGGCCCGAAGGCGTCCCGCAAGCCGAGCGCCAATTCGCGACCGACGCCCAGCTTGATGAGCGAGTCCGCGCCATCGTGGAAAATCTTGACGCCCTGCACCGTCTCCTCATCCTTGATCAGGATGACGAAGTCGGTATTCAGCAGGTTGTGAATCAGCGTACACATCTTGTCGCCGATACCCTCGATGCGATGCTGGCCGCGGCCTCCATTGGCGAGCGTGGAACATTCGTAAGGCTCAAGCGCGGCGATCTTGGCTTCGGGAAATGCCGCCTTGATCTGATCACCCGCCGCGAGCGTGCCGGCCGAACCTGGTGCGGAGGTGAAGCCTGCGATGCGTCCGTTTCCTACTCCCTGCACGGCCTGGATCGCACTGTTTCCGGTCACGTGGCGAAGGAAGCGGTAGTTAGGAAAGAGTTCGAACTGGGCCAGTGCCTTGTTCTTCGGGTTCTTCATCAACTCACGCGTTCTCTCCAGCGTGAGAATGACGTCGGACTCGGAGCCGCGCGTCAGGTCCAGCTCGCCGCCATACTTTCGGATTCGCGCGTAGCGCTCCTTGCTCATGGAGCCCGGCATGATGACGATTGCCCGGAAGCCGAGAAGCTTCGAGACATAGGCCGTACCAATACCGAAGTTGCCCGTGGACGGGCCGAGAATGGTGTGTTCGCCGGGAACGATGTCGCCGTCAACCAGACAATGGGAGGCTGATCACGCGGGACGAGCGCCATCCGTTGATTGAGGGGGGCTGCGTCGCCATCCAGGATGGACTAATTGTCGCGGTTGGTCCCACAGATGTTTTGCAGCAGAACCATCCCCGTGCACGATTAATCGACGCGCATGGCCGGCTTATCATGCCGGGCCTCATCAATGCCCACATGCACCTTTACAGCACGTTTGCGCGTGGGATGGCTCTGAAGGACGATGCGCCGAATAGCTTTGTGGATATCCTGGAACGCCTATGGTAGAGGCTCGATAAGGTCCTCACTCTGGACGATGTCTACCTAAGCGCCATGATGGCGATGATCGACTGCATTCGCAATGGCACTACCACCATCTTCGATCATCACTCCAGCCCTGGTGCGGTAACGGGAAGCCTTTTCCGCATCGCGGAGGCAGCGCATCAGACTGGCCTGCGGAGTTGTCTCTGCTACGAGGTGACAGACCGCGAGGGCGAGGAAGTCACTGCTCTAAGCATCGACGAGAATCGTGCCTTTCTACAGTACTGCAGGCAGTCCGGAGACAGCCTGCTCAGAGGTCTCTTTGGGTTGCATGCCTCCTTTACCGTGAGCGATAAGACCATCGCCCGTTGCACCGATGCTGCCGCAGGCCTCAACACCGGGTTCCACATCCATGTCGCAGAGGCTGCGTCGGATCAGGCCCAGTGCCAGCTTGAGCACGGCGCACGGGTGGTGCACCGCTTGCACGACCTCGGCGTTCTGGGTGGAAGGACCATCGCCGCCCACTGCGTCCATGTCGATCCCGGCGAGATCGATCTGCTGCAGGCAACCAGTACCAACGTTATTCACAACCCTGAATCCAACATGGGCAATGCAGTTGGCTGCGCTCCAGTGCTGGACATGGCCCGTCGCGGGGTGCGCGTCGGGCTGGGGAGCGATGGCTACACCTCCGACATGTTCGAGTCGCTGAAGGTTGCGAACATGCTGCACAAGCACCAGGCAGGCCAGCCGAGTGTTGGGTGGGCCGAACCGCCGGCGATGCTATTTGCTGAAAACTCACGCATTGCAAGTGAGTGTTTTGGGCGTTCCGTGGGCAAACTGATCCCCGGCGCGCTAGCAGATGTGATCGTGGTGGACCATGATCCGCCGACGCCCATGTACGACGCGAACATTGACAGCCACATCCTCTTCGGCGTCTCCGGCCACCCTGTGGACACCACCATCATTGGCGGCCGGGTCGTAATGCAGGATCGGAAGCTCCTCGCGATCGACGAGCCGGATATCATAGCAAAGGCTCGTATCGCCGCAGCTACGTTGTGGCAACGCTCTTAATGCGTCTCGCGATGGCTCTAAACCCCCCAGTGAGGAGCGTACTCCGGGTAGTAATCCGAATGGAACCCAGGTTGTGTTCTAGACTGGCTTGGCGGGATTCATGCACCACATTCAGCCCGTTAGCTAGCCAGAATTTGTGATCGCGATCAGTCCATTCCGGCCGTCCCAACGCCGCTTGCGCATCGCGTGGCTCTTGTCGCTCGGCGTGCTGGTCAACTATTTCGACCGGGTGAACCTGTCGGTCTCGCACGTCGCGCTGATTACCAGTTTCGGCATCACCAATATTGCTTTCGGCTATCTTTCCGGCGCCTACAACTGGACTTACGCTATCTGCCAGCTTCCGATCGGAGTCCTGCTGGATCGTTTCGGCATCCGCCGGATCGGTCGAATCAGCACCTTCCTTTGGAGCATCGCCTCCTTCGGCGCAGCCATCACTCCCAGCCTTGGCGGATTCTTTGCCGCGCGGTTTCTGCTCGGGGTTGGCGAGGCCCCAACCTTTCCCGCAAACGCGAAGGCTATAGGCGACTGGTTCCCGCCTAACGAACGCTGCTTCGCCACCGCCATCTTCGATTCGGCGGCCAAGTTCGCTTTGGCCATCGGCGCGCCCCTGATCGGAATCGCTCTGCTGAAGGTGGGCTGGCGCTGGAGCTTCGCCGCGACCGGATTCATCAGCCTCGCATATTTCCTACTGTTTTTGCGGGTATACCGCGATCCGCAGGACGACCCGCAACTTAGTGCCGCCGAGCGCGCGCACATTGCGGAACACGTCGAACCAGTTCCGCTTCAGAGCATCCAGCCAGTTGCATCGCTTGGCTATCTCCTTCGCCAGCGCAAGGTTCTGGGGCTTGCCCTGGGTTTCGGATCGTATAACTACGTCTTCTATCTGCTGCTCACTTGGCTGCCCAGCTACCTTTTCGCAGCCCTGCACATCGACCTGCTCCATTCGTTCCTCTACACCGGGGTCCCGTGGCTTTTTGCAACGGCAACGGATCTGACTGGAGGCTGGCTGGCCGACTTCTTGATTCATCGGGGATGGGACGCAAGCCGTGTACGCAAGACAATCATCGTCGTAGGAACTTCGTTCGGCCTGGGCATCCTCGGCGCGGTTCAAGCCCACACGGCCACGCGAGCTCTTCTCTGGATCAGCGTTTCAATTGGCGGTCTTGCGGCTGCGTCCCCAGTTGGATGGTCGGTTCCATCGATGATTGCGCCGCGCGGCAGCGTCGGAACCGTTGGCGGCATTGTGAACTTTTCCAATCAGCTCTCCGGTATCGCCGCGCCCATCGTCACTGGGTATGTTGTCGCGAGGACCCAATCGTACGCATGGGCCTTTGGCATCTCAGGAATTTATCTGCTCATTGGGATCGCCAGTTACATCTTTTTGTTAGGCAGAATCGAGCGCATCCCGCAGGAGGCGGCAAGCTCTGCCTAGCGAGTTGGATCAACCATGGCGCGGGTTGCGCCCGTGGAGATGCCGCCGTCGACCAGCAAGGTCTGCCCAGTGACGTAGCGGCTAGCCTCCGATGCAAGGAAGACGATTGGCCCATCGAGATCGCGCGGCTCGCCAGGGCGCTTTACGGGGATGCGGTCGACGAGGTAGTCGACCCAGCTCTGATCGTTGTAAAGCACCTCGTTCTGCGCCGTGCGAAACCAGCCCGGGGCGAGGCAATTGACCGTGATGCCATGCCGCCCCCAGTCATCAGCGAGACTCATGGTCATTTGCCGTACGCCGCCTCGGCTCGCTCCATAGGGAGCCAGCCCGGCGGAGCCAAAGACGCTAGTGACTGAACCAATGTTGATGATGCGACCGTAGCCGCGAGGGATCATACGCTGCGCAATTTGCTGAGCAACAAAGAAACTGCCGCGCAGATTTGTGTCGAGGATGAGATTCCAATCGTCCCAGGTCACGTCCAGTGCAGGCTTGCGCACATTGCAACCTGCATTGTTGACAAGAATGTGGATTTGCCCACACGCCTGCTCGGCAGCTGCAGCCATACGCTCAATGCTCGACAGGTCGCGAACATCCAGATCGAGCGGAGTCGCTTTGCGCCCCATCGCTTCGATCTCCGCGACGAAGGTTGACAGATCGGCGCGCTTACGGCTCGTAACGATAATATCCGCGCCAGCCTGCGCCAGTGCGCGCGCGAATACCTGGCCCAGACCGCGACTGGCACCGGTCACAATCGCCGTCCGTCCAGTTAAATTGAAGAGTTGCTCGCTCATCGGCCAAGCTCTCTTGGATCGAGAATCACTTTCATAAGGTTTGGCTCGCGCGCGTAGAGGCGCTCAAACCACTGCGGCCCATCGCGGAGCGGTGCAACGGCTGAGATCATCGGAGCTACCTTGATTCTTCCGCTGGAGACCAACTCGATCGCCTCAGGATATTCTCCGGCTGAGGCGCAGGATCCTTGCAGACGTATCTGCCGTGTCACTATCTTCTGCAGCGGAACAGAAATTTGCGATGCGATGTTGCCGATCAGCGTGACGCCGCCCCCTTTGCGGACACAATCGATTGCGGTCGCCACCGTCTCATTGCAACCGACCGCTTCGAACACGACATCGACACCGCGGCCGTTCGTTAGGCGCGAAACTTCACGCGTTAGGTCCGCCTCCGAGACATGAAGGGTCTCGGCTGCCCCAAGCGCCGATGCCATCTTGAGCCGGGTTGCGTCCACGTCCGCGACAAAGACACGCGAGCAGCCTGCCAAGCAAGCGGCCTGCAGCACGAGCAGACCGATCATGCCGGCTCCGATAATGAGCGCTGTCTCGCCACCGTCGATGTGAGCGAGTTTGACTGCATGCAGCGAGATCGACACCGCTTCGAGCATAGCCGCATCCACGAAAGATAAGGACCGAGGCAACTTGTAGACAATGTATTCCGGCACAGTGATATATTCCGCGAAGGCGCCCGCTCGGCGATACTCGTCGCAAGACACACCAACAACTTGGCGATCCTCGCAGAGGTTGACCTCGCCGCGGAGGCAGAATTCGCATCTGGCGCAATAGACTGTCGAGTCAAAGGTAACGCGATCGCCCAGCGCAACGGCACTTACCTCCGCCCCCACCGCGGCCACCGTACCGGCAGCTTCGTGTCCCATCACGATGGGCGGGATCCGCCGGCCAGAGGAGCCGTCGTAGCCGTGAACGTCGCTACCGCAGATTCCACATGCCGCCACCTGAATGAGAACGTCTCTGGGGCCGCACGCAGGGACGGGCAGATCTTCGATCTTCAAGATTCTGTATTCCGACAGTACCAATGCATTCATAGGTGGCGTCGCGGCTCATCCAATGATACGACTACTGCTGGGCTTCGGATTCTACCTACCTTGCGAGCGTGAAGAACGGTGTTGATTTGCCTATCTACGAAGACGCCCGGCGATGGAGCAAGTCCGAAATCAGCCGGAGAGGACGGAGCAAGCGGACCTGCCAGGTTCGACGCAGTCCGAACCGCGCGGCAAACGCGTAGTCGGGTTCGATGATGCGGCTCGCGAGTATCCGAAGATGCTGGAAACGGCGACGGAGCCGAGGCCAGCCAGGGCGGTCGATCTCGAGGAAGAACCCATGCGCCGTATTCCAAGTTAGAGGCTCACATGGCTGCGTAAGCAATCCCTGCCAAAGTCGATCGGCCAGAGCGTCAAGGTGTTGGCTTTGCTCTTTGGTTTCAGGAACGCTTAGAGGAACGGTAGTGTTCGGTTGCAGACGGCTCACCATCGCCAATCCAAGCGCGAGGAGGCTATTAAGGGGAGCGACCTCCGGGCGAGGTTGCCATTTAGTTGGGTCGGTTGGAAGTTTCTGGAATGCAAGCTGCAGGTCGATGACGAGACTGAGGCGCTCGAAGCGATGGCGCGCCGCGTGGAGGCAAAGGAAGAGCAACTCATCTTCCGAAGCAAGTCGCCAGCAACACTCTCCCTGGAAGCTTGCCGGTTGCGCCCGTTGTAGGGCGCTCGCGACCTGGAAGTCGAAGGCCAATGGATTCTCAACGTCGTGGTGTAGCTCAAGCGTTGCGTTAAGCCTGTGCCATGGGCAGTGATAGTCATCGGCCGTGCCAGGCACAAATCCGATTGCGCCGAGAACGGCTTCAGCGCGAGGCAGATCGGTCTTGCAAACCAGAAGGTCGAGGTCGCGGCTAACTCGCAGCGCGGCGTTTCCGTAAAGCCGCTCGGCGAGGAATGGGCCTTTGAGTGGAATTGCACGGATGTCCGATTGATCAAACGCCCGCAGCACTCCCTTCAACTCAGAAGTCCAATAGAACGCGGCGATGGCAGCATCCCGTTCGATCAGATCGACGCTGTTGGAAATTGCCGGCGGGATCGGAACCTCTCGCGAGCGCAGACAGGCAGCCGTCCAGGGAAGCACATGTTCCTCTTCCGCCAATGCGAGCGTTGTCTCCCATCCCGCGTTGTCGATCGCAGGGTCGACACCATGTCCGCGCAGGACAGCCAGCAGGCATTGCATGCCTGGTCTCACGCGGACGACCGTTCCAAGGTCAACGCAGCTAACAACGAGCGCGCCGCCTCACGTCCCTCGGCGCGCTCGGTGCGTACGGCGGTTGCGCTCTCCATCATCTTAGCGAGCGTAGCCATGACGCGGGCAGGCGTGCGCTGGACCGGGATCGCATGCCGGAGCATCTCGAGCACGGCGTTGCCGGGAGACACGGGTTCGGGCTGCCAATCGCCGGACGCTTTGTATTCCGTGAACACTACGAGTGAGACCCGCACAGGCCCAGTGCCTACGCTGCCACCCAGATGTTCGACGGCCACCGCAGTTTGTTCCGGACCGCCGGCCAGTCGCATCTGCAGGTCGCGCGGGTACGGATAGACACAGCCATCCTCATCGAGAACGGCATACTCGTCGGAGTAGTAGGTTGCTCCGGCACGCACCAGTTCAGCGACAAGAGTCGTCTTGCCGGCAAAACTGGTTCCCGGAAAAACCAACGCGCGGCCGCGCCACCCAACCACACCTGCATGCATAAAGACGCGTTCCGGGGCGTAGTTGGCGACGTGAACCATCAGGTCCCGGGCGAGTTGCTGCAACGCGGATTTCAGCTCCGCGTGTTCTACGGGGGTCTTATCTCCGGCGGCAACATTGACAGTTCCTTCCTGAGTCAGCAATGAGAATTTCCGTGCGCCTGGGATCGAAAAAGGACAAACCTGAGTCCCACCCGGCGCGCATGCGAGCATGCTGGTCAGCATGGACTCCGAGTCTGCGGTCAACTGAAACGGAACTCCGAAGGAAATGCAATTCAGCGAATGGAAGTGGTCGCTCATGGCTGGACCGGAGGGCCCAGCAGCGGCGTTTTGATTGGCGTTGCGAGCCCTACGAATTGGGTAATCGTATTGCCGCTCGCATTCGAGATCCAGAGATTGCCGCTCGCATCGATCGCCAACCCGTACGGCTCTTTGAGGGGAGCATCGTGCCCGTAACCGTTGGCTGGCGAGAGAATGGCAGCAGTTGATCCGGCCAGTTCAGCGACCGAATCGCCGTAGTAATTCCCTGCCCAAACGTCGCCTGCTCCATCCACCGCAATGCCCTTCGGGCCGGCACTGTCGCCAAGGCCCACAACATGCGCAACATTCCCGGACGAGGCGAGTTCGACGATCGCCGGCGCACCATAGTCTGCAATCCAGACATTCCCTGAGAGATCGACCGCAACGCCGGAAGGATCGTTGCAGCAGGAGAAGTTGCTCACCGCGCCTGCAGGAGTCACGCGCGCAACTCCGCCCTGCACGGCGAACCAGGCATTATCGAGCGAGTCCAGCGCAACGGCGGAGGTGAATGGAAGCGCGGACGGTCCATAGCCGCTGCTACCTGAGGTCCCTGAACCATCCTCTGCCAGCAGCGTTGCTGAGGAGTTGCCGTAGTCCGCAATCCAGATCGCTCCGGTAGAATCCGCTGCTGCGGCCAACGGGTAGTAGACGCCGCCGCCGGTGTAGCCGTAGCCGGAGAGTTCAACTCCTGTGGAGGAGAACTCACTGACGCTTCCGACATGGTGGTTATTGGCGCCGGTCACGCTTTGATAGTTCGCAACCCAGACATTGTCGGAGTTGTCGATGGCAATGCCGTAGGACTGGTTCAGACCGATGCCGGAGAGACCTGACGCCGACGCAGGCACTCCTGAAGGCGAGAACTTCGAGACGACTCCGCCGAAGTAATCTGCCACCAGCACGTTTCCGCCAGAGTCGATTGCGAGGGCACCGGGCGTATTGAGGCCCCCACACGCCGGCGTACAGCCTCCATACGTGATTGACATCGTCCAGTCGTTGGGTTGAGTGCTGAGCACAGGCTGGAAAGGCCCTTGCGGCGCACCCGCGTTGAAGACCGCCATCACGTTATTGCCGGCGCGCTGCACAATATTGAGAGCCGCATCCAGCGTGTTTGCAGGAACACCCTGGGGAGTTGTTGCCGCGGCGAATAAGGGTGCGCAGGCCGAGCCGCCGTCTGAGTTGACGCAGACAGCAAGAACATCGGCCAGTGTGTAGAGCTTTGCCGTCTCGGTGACGGCGCCCTTCGGCAGAATTGACCCGGGAGCGAGACCTGTGCCGACATTGACAAGGTTATTCGCCGCGTTGAAAGCATTCACGAGGCCCGTTGTATTGGTCGAACTTGATCCAATGACGACGCCCGGGCCAATAAACTGCGAGAGCGCCCATGCGGAGGCGACGGTGGTGGCCTCGTTGATTACGATGCTGGTGGAACTTGTCAGGTCTCCGCAGTTGCCGAGGGCAACCATCATCACTAGCGCGGAGTTGTTCGTTCCGGAAGTGAGGCCCGGATTGCCACCCCGGGCTACGAGGTAAACCTGGGTCGCCGCAGTTGGACAAACGTAGTCGTTGGTGATGTTGAAGCCCCCGGACGCATCAGTGGAAACGATGTTCGGCGCGATCAGGTTGACGGCTCCTGCGCCGGTTCCGGAAGATCCCGCAGCGTAAAGAACGATCGATGCACCGCTGACGGGCTGCTGTCCGCCACGCACTCGCCCCTGAAGCGTGACGCCTTGCTGACGAGAAGATTGCAGGGAGCTCGACAGACCGCAGCCGGTCAGAGACATTAGAACAAGGCCAAGCGCAAGCGCGCTCGCCGTCTTAAGTTGTCTACAGTTAGCCGAGTGCCCGACGAAGAAGAAGAGTCTCATGTCATTCCACCGCGTTGCTATTGGGAGGGAGCCGCAGGTGGCGGTCGCTTCCTCGGCTTTGCCACCTGGCTACTCGAGCAGTCGACACAGCCGCCATATGCCTGCGCTGCTGTTGGTGCGACGACGGCCGAGACGATTGGAAGCAGCATGGCACTCGCAGCCCCGATCTTCCGCAAAAGAATTCTACGGGAGATTGCATGCGCACCGTCCGCCGTTGGGACGCGTTGCACCAGCCCATCTCTTTGTAACTCCTTCAGAGCAAACAATACCAACTCGTCGCTTACCGGATTCTTGAGCTCAAGCGATGCCGCGGCACCAATTTCAGAGATCGAACGCTCTCCGTTCGCAAGGTGCCATATGACGGATGAACTCTGATTGAGGCAGAAGGCAAGGTGGCGGCGCTCGTCGTACACGAGAGTCTCCATCCCGATCTCTTGGATCGAGAGGTGCTCCCGAATTCGGCAAGGTGCGCCGCGATGTGTCATGCCTCGATTCCTCTCTCTTGCAAGCTACTTCGGTGTGACGGCGACGCTGATTGGCGCGCTGGTTCCCGCACCTGAATACGGCGAACCCGTCAGCGCGGCACCGCTGCTTGTGAACGCGCTTACAGGGTTTGCGCCGGAGTTGGCGACCCAGATATTTCCCGAGCCATCGATTGCAATGCTTGCGGGTGTGCTGAGACCGTTGCCCGAGGAGCCGGGTCCACCGCTGCCGCCGGCGGAATTCAGCTCAGTAAGGGTGTTGTTGCCTGCATTTGCAACCCATGCGTTGCCGCTCAGATCGATGGCAATGGCTGCGGGTGTGCTAAAACCTCCCGTGGTGAAGCCGCTGGAACCCGAGACGGCCGCGCCGGCGGCGTTCAGCTTGGTCACGCTGGAGTTCCCGCTGTTCGTTACCCACACCGCGCCCGCTGCATCGGTGGCGACCGAAGTTGGCGTGCTCAAACCGCCGCCGGTGTAAGTGATCGCGATAGTCCAGTCGTTGGGCGCCACATTGACGTCATTCGACGGCTGGAACACCGGATTGGTGGATTGCAGCCGGTTCAGATTTGCGACGTTCCGCCCCGGCGACTGCGCAATGTTCATCGCTGCTGTGATCGTGTCCGTGGGATAAACGGTGCCAGCAATGTTCGGAGCGTACTTGAATAGATTGCCGCAGCCGCTGCCGTCGCCCTCAGTACCGCCACCTGAGTTAATGCACTGCTCGAGTATGTCACCGAGGGTATTAATCTCGGTCGTTGGCAGGGTTGCACCGGTGGGCAACGTCAGCCCAGGGGTGGTTCCATTCGCTGTATTAACCACTTCGTTGATCGCTGCAAAGGCATTCGCAAGCCCCGTCGCATTGGTGGAACTGCTGCCGACGTTGGCGATCCCGGTCATGAAGGGAGCAAGCGCCCAGACGCTGGCTACCGTGGTCAACTCGTTGACGTTGATGAAGGTGCTGAGATCGGTCCCGCCGCATGTGCCCAGTCCGACCATCAGGGCGAGGTTGTTGTTCGTAACCGCAGGCGAACTCATGGTAGCTGCGATCGGCTGCCCGCCCATGCCCACCAGATAAACCTGAGAGCCGGCGGCGCAGGTGTAACCAGGCAGATCGAAGTTGCCGCCGGGCGTAGTCTGCACCGAAGAACCAAGCTTGGTTGCGCTTGAACCGTAGCCGGTCGTGCCCGCCTGGTAGAGCTGGAGGGTCACTCCCGCCACTGGTTGCTGCCCGCCCATGACGATTCCGTGAGCTGGGGACACGGTGAGCAGCGCAGGGACACCAGTGCGTAACGACACACCGGTGCCGCATCCGCTTATGCCAAGCGCAGCAATAGTCACGCATGCGAGAACAACGGATTCTAACCAGTGTTGACGGATCATGGCTCGACTCCTGGCCCACTTGCGGCTCCGGCGGCAAGTGGCACGACAGGTGCCGCTGCCCCCAGGATTCTGGTAACCGTGTTCGCAGTGCTGCTTGGAATCCAGACGTTACCCGAGATATCGATAGCCATTCCGGCTGGTTTGCTCCCGGGGCCGGAGTAGCCGGTTGCGGGAGAAATCGCAGTCCCAGTATTGTTGAGCACGCTGACCGTACCGTTGGTGTTGGCCACCCATATTTGACCGGCACCGTCCACAGCCACCGCCAGCGGATTGCTGATGCCGCCCACGGTGTAAGGCGTCGAGGTAACCGCGACCCCCTGGCGGCTGAATTCGCTGACACCAGTAGTGCTGGCGACCCACATTTTGCCGGATGCATCGAAGGCCATCCCGAGCGGCGTTGCGATGGTTCCGACGCCGCCGCCCGTGAAGCCGCCCGCGCCCGTAATCGCAGTTCCGGTCAGGTCGAAGGTGCTCAGGCTGCCGGTTCCGTTGCCGAACCACACACTACCTGCGATGACCGAGAAGCTGGCACTTTGTGTGCCGGCGGCATAGCTCGCGCTTGCAGCCTGCGACGCCTGCAACACCACGGTATTCGCTGCGCCGGTCAAGGTCACGGTGTTGCCCAGGATCGTCGCTGGGCCGCTCGTCACCGAATAGGTGATGGCACCCGACGAATTCGAACTCGCAGATACCGTGAAGGAGGTATCCATCGTGTGATGATTCGGCACGCTGAACACAATGGTCGGGAGTGGCTGAACAGTGAGCGTGCTGCTTTGGGACGCCGTCGCGTAGTTGCCATCGGCGATTGAAGTTGCCGTCAACGTATGGGTACCCACCGACAGCGCCGATGTGTTGTAGCCGGTGTAGGTGCAGGTGAGCGGACTAGATGACCCTGTGCAGGTCGCTACTACAGCGGTACCGGAATCCACCGAGAAGGTGAGTCCTCCGGTCGGCGCTATGCCACTGCCAGTGTAGGAGATGGTCGCCGAGAAGTTCGCGGTTGCGGTGCCGAAGCCGATAGTTACTGCGGTGACGGCTATGGTCGGAGTCTGCCTGTTGACGGTGAGTCCTGTGGTACCCGAACCGCTCACGTAGTTTTCATTCGTGGTCAGGTAGGCTCCTGTGATGGTGTAACTCCCCGCAGCCAGGGTGCCCGAGGGAGTATAGGTCTGAGTAGCGGATTCCTTACAGGTCCCAGTGCCGGAGCACGAACTCGCAATGAGCGTGTCGTTGCCAATGGTCGAAATCGTCGGCGATCCGGAGAATGTCACCGATCCGGTCGGGAAACTCCCCGAGCCGGAGACTGTTGCAGTGTAGGTAATGGCCGATGGCGAGCCATAGGTGTAGGAGGCCGCGGTACCCGTTACGGTGACGGTCGGCGTGAAGGTGATGCCGCCGGAAGCCGCCGTCTGCCAGTTGTTCACCAGGTTCGCAATATTGACTGAACCGATACCAGTCGCCACGTCGTATCCCTGCGACGCCGGATATGCAATCTGCCCAGCGGCAGGGGGCGAGCCGGTCGAAAGAACGCCGTAGCTCCCGGTCTCAGTGTAGCAGTTGGTTGAGCCTGCACTGCAAGCCTGCGAATTATTGCCCGTCTGAATGTCATAGAAGATGCAGGTGCCAACCGGCGCAGTGGATGTCGTTCCTATGCCGCTGGCACCGCTGCCATTGCAGTTACTGCCGGCCGTATAGCTTGTGGTTCCGAACTCCGCTCCTGCCATGTTGTAGAGCACGAAGTTCGGCTGCCCAAGCCGTTCGCCCGTCTTCTGCGAGATCAATGCGAAAATACCCGCCAACTGTGGGGCGACGAAGGACGTTCCGCCGGCCTGCTGCAGCGACCCGCTGGTGTCCGATTGATAGAAATCGAGCGCATGGTTCCAACGGCCGTTCGCGGCAAACAAAGAGATGTCCGGAAGCAGCCGGTTGGTGTAGGTGCTGAGGGGAGCGACGTTCAGGCCATAGACGGTACCGTTCTGCCATGTCGGACGCGCCTGCCAAATACTCACACCTCCGCCCGCCCCGCCCGTCGCGCGGAAGTTATAGTTGGGGTCATCGCAGAGCGCATTCGGGTCCGTATTTGGATTCTCATAGTCATAACTTAAGATGGAGCTGGCACAGGTATCGTTCCACGTCGTCTCTGCAACGTATTTCAGCGCGGAGGAGTAGTCGGCGCCATTCGAATTGCCCCAATAGTTGGCAATGCCAAAGGAACTATCGCCTTCAGCCTGGTTGTAGGTATCCTGAAAGTCGGTGCCTCCGGCGGCAACGTCATAAGGCGACGAAGCGAAGCCATTGACTGCCAGACCGTTTGACGCAATCGATTGGTTCTGGTCTGCGGTGTTGGCCGAGCCAGCATCGCCCGCCGAGACCACGACCGTCTCACCCTGGGCAGTCGCCTGCTCCCAGAGATTGGAGAAGAGGGCGTTCTGGCCTTTGAAACCGACCTCTGTTAGGCCGTATGAAAGGCTCATGATGGATGCAAGATTGTTGTCAACTACCGCCTCGGCCGAGAGGTGGACAGAACTACAGCTCATAAACAGCAGGGTCGCCCCCGGAGCAGTCGCGCCGGCCCACTCGGTGTCCAGAACCGCCTCAATTTCGTCGCTAGTGGTGCCTGGATCGCTGCAATGAATGGACCCCGCGCCATGGACTGGCGTCAGAGAGCCGGCAGGCGTAGCCGGATTGACACCCATCATCGACCGGAAGGTTATGACGTCATTGGGGTTGATGTCGGTCTGCTCAAGCAGTGCAATAGTGATGCCCGAGCCGGTGACGATCCCGGCATTGATCAGCGGCATTTCGTTATAGATTGTGTAAAAGTCCTGTGCCCCGACATAGTAATTCCCGCCGCTTTCGGTATCGTTTGGCAACCCATTGGCTTGTGACTTCTGTGTGCTGGGAGGGTGAACCGGAGGTATCGCGGGCACAACCAATGGGCGCTCCCTTATATTGCTGACGGGGAGGAAGCCGACGATGAGTGGCGCCAACGCCTCTGGTAACTGCGCTTCGCTTGTTGCTCCGTATCGCACCTCACCCGTCGCCAGACGCAGATTGCGAATCTGGGTCCGAAAACTCTGCTGCACCTGCCCCACAGTCCCACTGAAGTCGACGTACATGCCGCTCTTAGCTACGCTATCGATCGTAAAGCCTTCGGACTGCAGGTAGCCGGTGAGCGTTGCGATGTCGGAGGCTGACGGGCCAAACGCTTCCCCAATTGTCTCGGGCGTAAGCCACTGGTGATAGCTGGGACCACCGGACTGATGCAGAGCGATCACCTCAGCATCGAATGCAGCCTGGCGTTCCCGGGGGCGCTGCAATACAAGCTGGATATGCTCTAAGAAAGCAGACGGATCGCGAGCGCCGAGATCCTGAGCAGTCGCCGCTTCACGATGAACGGCCCCCTCGACCGTCGCCATCTGGCCCCGATCAACGGGTTGCGTGATCAACGACCGGGGGGCCGTCCGGAACTCATCACGTATCTGGGGAGTAGTAGTCTGTGCCGCCGCCGGCAACAGTAAACCCGCAGCCACTACAAATCCACTCAACGCGACCCGCCAGCTTACGGTCCGCCCGTTTAACGAAGGGCGCACGTTCGCACACGGATAATTCTTGGCACCGGACAGCAAGAAAAGGCGTTCATACGCGGCAGAGGGCATCATAGGGACTACAAAGCGATCACGAAATCAAGACAACGATGGAACCCTTTAATTTGATTGAGCGGCGCATCCCAGTGCAGGGCTCGGCATGGCGCACCGAACTGTAGGGCGTGCGGACACCCCGAATAAAGCATGGAACTCTGGCTAATTGTATTCAGGAAAACACCGACTGTATATCGGCCCGATAGTGCAATGTTGGTTGTTACTTGTACGGAAGCTCCACCCCAACGGGGCGACGGTCGGAGACCAGTCCCTCATTGTAGATTTCCGCCCATCTGGCTGTTCTGGCGGAATAAGGTGGTGTCTCCCTTCAGAACTGAACCCGGTTGTTCCTCTGTGTGATCTCCGGAACGTCGCCGCCGGATTCAATGGTGAGGCTTCCGCCCTTCCATTCCGCTTTGACCGGCAGCGACAGAGACACCACTTCGGTCTTGGGCACAAGATCCAACGGCGCCTTCAAAGGGGCCGCCTTGGCTGTTGCCAACACCTTGCCCGTACGATCCCGAAGCACCACCTTCGATGCTGGAGCATCGACCGACCCGAGGCTATGCACGGTGACCCTCATGGTTTTGCCGTCGACCCTGATATCGCCGGGATCGATCCCCAGGTCGGGCCTGGTCCAGTACGGAACACCCTTCTCGACCAGCTTGAGGTCGAGCACAGTCATGGTGTGCGATGGGAAGGTGATGTCGAGACTACTGCTGCGTTCGAACTCTACTGTGCGTGTGACGCCACCCTGAATCGGGCCTGTAGTCGCATTGGCCTGAGTGCCCTGCGTAATCTCCCACTTGCCGGGGTCGATCTCCCATCCCGTCATCTGCGCCTTCACCGGGACTGCATCGAGGTTATAGGCGATGACCCTGAAGTGGTCTGGCGTTGCCTCGGGTATGAGGATCGCGACACTCTCATCAGTCGCCGGCGCATCGAATTGCCAGCCCACGACATTGCCGGGATAGATGCGGTCGCGCTGCAAAGCGATACCGCCAAGTCGCGCGCGCTGTAGATCGCCGGTATTGAAGCCCCCGCCATCTGCGATGCGGTCGATCCAGAGGCTACCTTCAGTGTTGATGTATTCGCGATCGGCCTCGGCTTCCAGCTGCGTTCGGTAAACCAGTTCGAGGTTGCGCGTATCGCCCGTCATCTGCCAGGCGAACTGGCCTCCCGCCGCGCCGCCGCCTGCAGAGCTCGCAATCTGTTTGCCGAGCGTGTCGCGCATATTCAGAATATCGATCGCATCGGAGTTGACTTGCTCCAGGGAGAGGCCGCCGTCATCGAGCATCGGCTGCAAGTACTTCTTGTCGCCTGTCCATTGGTACGCGGGCCACATAATGAACCATGGGGCTCCGCCGCCGAGGCCGCCGGTTGCCTCCTGGTCGGTCTTGAAGTTGATGGTGGAACTGATGGTATACCGTCCATTCGGCCCAAGCTTCCGATGAGCCAGTAACCCATCCGCCATTTCGAGCATCACCCTCTTCGTCTCGGGTGCTCCGTTGTATAACACCAGTGAGAGAGCAGGCTGGAAGACATAATAGCCCCGTGCCTTTGACCATCCCCAGACGCCGCCCTCCGCCATCTTTGCACCGTTGAAGTACGCAGACCGGATATGACGGTGTCCCGCGGCATTGATGCCAGTGAGCCATTCGAGCCGCTTGGAAGTCTGCATTGCGCGCTCGATCTCTTTCGGGCTTCCGAAGTCCAGAAGCATCATTTGGCCGAGGACGTTGATGCCATCTTCGTAGCTGTGAAGTTCGTCATACTGCCCCGACGCGAGGCCATTGAGGAACAGCCCCTGGTCATAGTCTGCCTCCAGTTCCTTGGAGACGGACCGCGTGATCTTGTCAGCCGGTGCCCCCATAAAAACGACTGAAGGAAACAAATCCGTCAGGTCGCTGTCGTCTGAGAGTCCGCCGCCGAACTCGCCATTCGATATCTGGCGATTGTCGATGTACCAGTTCACGAAGCGCTTGAAGTAATCCATGTCCTTCACCTGCAGCCATGCCCAGGCAGGCACGCCGGCAGGCACTTCTGGCTGGGTATAGGGTGGCGCAGGCCCTCCCCGATTTGCGGCAAACCAGTACTTGCGGCCTAGATCGTTCTCTGGGTCGACGCGCAACAAGTCGCTGATGTCCGTATAGAACCGATTCCACGTGTTGAGGCGTTCCGAACTGACCGCTTCTTCTACCATGTTGGAGAAATTGTCTTTCACCTCCGTCAGTCGGTCGGCGACGTGCTCAGGGATCGCGGCCTGGCGCGGCTTGAAGACGAGGCGGATTTCGGCTCCTTCAAGCGCGACGGGGCCGAATTCCTCCGACGCGGAGGCGATAGTGATGTAGAGGCTCTTGTCGTTCTGCAGAATCCGGTCGCGTGTGTCCAGCCAGAGCGTGTGCGGCTCGCCGGGCTTGACAGAGAAACTGAAGTCGAGCATATCCCGCATTGGCCAAAGCGGGTCTTTGACCTGAATGTTCATAGGGATGTACTCCCCGTGCGTCGGTTTCAGATTCAACGGGGGCAGGTCGATGGCGATCCCGTCGAGGCCGCCGTCGAGGTTCTGCCAGCTACTGCCTCCGCCCCCGCGACCGCCGGCGACACCCCGGCCTGCTCGCGGGTCGGCGGCGATGAGAATGTGGACCAGAGGTAAGCCACTCTGCGCAATCGCACGCGGAGTTTCCTGCAATCCTCCGCGACCCGTAGCACCTCCACGCCTTCCTACCGGAGCGCCTGCTGCACCAGGTCCGGCTGGCGATTGAGGAGCAGGCACAGCGCCCAGCGAAGCTTCTCCAACCCCCTCGCCTTCTGCAATGACAGGCAGACCGCCTCGGCCACCACGCCCGCCGAAGCCCCCAGCAGCCGTCGCCACCATGGTCTGGCGCTCGTCCTCCGGATAGCGTCCGTCGATAAAAGCAACCACAGAGTCCAGCGAAGGATTGTCTGCGGGGGACGCGTTAGCAGTGAGACGGTAGCTGAGCTTCGTGCTTCCTAAAGGCTCGCGGCCGTCGTGTACGTAGTACGCGGAGAGTTCGCCGATTGGCCACTCCTGCTCTACATTGGTGAAGCGGATCTTCTCGCCAATGATCGGCGCCGCAAGCTGATTACTGGTGCGTTCCTGCCCCTTGGGCCGCTCGAAGAGCGTCTTCGCGAGCATCGGCGAGACATCGTGCTGGTCGGGATCAGCGACTGCTTGCGGATCCCCGTTGCTGGGCGTCAATAGCGACACGTTGCCCCAAGCGCCGCCCTCAATCTCCAGGTGGTTCCACGGCTCGTTCGGCAGGTAGAAGGTGATGGACTTGCCGGAGACAGAGTAGCAGTCCCAATCGGGAAGCTGGAAATAGTCGAACCGCCCGGTCAGTTTGGACCGGTTGTAAACGCCCGGCCAGGTAGTCTCGCGAATGCCGTCGTTGGCTCGCCACCACCAGCGCTTCAGGTCATACGCTTCGAGTATCTCCACCTTGCGAACCGTTGTGTATTGCGACGCCAGGGGAGCTGGTAGGTCACCGGGACGATTCCACCCATAGCGGTGCCACCACTCCTGCTGCCAGGTTTCGGCAGGAAGTGAGGACCGCTGTGCCGCAGGGGTACCCATGTCCGAAGTTGCGCCCGCGTTGACTGCGACTTTCGCAGCCGCCACCGTCCGCGCAATCTGCGGAATCGACTGCGGAATCTTGCCTTGGGCCAGCCTCGCAACATTGTCGTCGGAGAGCGCGCGATCGTAGATGCGCACTTCATCGATGTCGCCGCCGCGGTCGAAGTTGTAAGAACTCTCCACGCCGGTCGGCCCGATGATCCGAGAATGCGGCCCAAATTGATCCAGCCCCGCATCGAACATTCCCGTAGCTGCTTTTTGTGCTACCAACTTGCCGTTGACGTAAAACCGAATTCCCGTCGTCTCGTCCCAAGTTAGCGTCAGGTGCGTCCATTGATCGGACTTAGGAAAGTCCAGCATGTTGTACGAGACACGAGTGCGGCCTAGGTTGATGTCGGTAACAAAGGCATCGAATCCGTGACCGTTGTAATCGATGCGCAGCCACGTCTGGTCCCAACTGGAGTGGTCGGCATAGCCAACTCGGAAGATCGGAAAGGCCGTCTCGTCCACCGGATCGCGCGAGCGCCAGTAGAAGGAGAGCGTCCCTCGCTGCGAGTAAATGTTGCCTGGCGCCCAGTAAGAGAGCAACTGATTATTGCCACACTGGATGTACGATCCCTTGGCCCCACCGGGGAGAATTTGCACATCGGATTGGAAATTCGGTGCCGTGTTGCCGCTCGCGGCATAGTCGGCGTTGAACCCGTTGTCACCGGAAAGATAAAAAAGCAGTGCCGGCTCTCCAGCCTTGGGTAGCGCCGGCAAAGTCTTCGGAAGACCCACTTGTTGCGAGTGGGAAGACGGAGTCACCAGCGCGCCGATTAGCGCGCAACAGATAAACGAAGAGCGTAGACGAATCATTCCCAGAACCTCACAACCACATTTCGCTTCTTGCCGCGAACTCTTCGCCATATCCAGGCTGCGAATGGCTGGCTTCAAGTCATTCGGAACGCGTAGACCGGGCTCAAGACACCACTTCCCCAAGATCAACGCAACTGATACGGGGTAGCTGGTGGCAGAATCGGATCGGGCACCTTCGGCATATCGGCTGCATCAATCTTTGCCGCGCCAGTCAGTCCAGTCCCCGTGACGTTAGAGGTGGCCAGCATAGGCCCTTTGAAATCGGTCACCGTCACTTTAATCCCGCTGAGCACTGCATGGTTGATGTTGGCTAGCGTAATCATTGCGACAATCTTGTCTGAAAAGCCCCTTGGCTTCTCCCCCGGTGCGGGCATCGTCCCGCACGTCCCCGTAATGTTGGTGAGCGAGAATCCTTCCAGCGGCTTCCGGGGATGAATGCCGGTCCCATCGACCAGCACCGGCTCATCCGTCACCTTGATATTGCTGAAGTGGAAGTTGCGGATGGTTGGGATGCCTTCATCGCCGGGAACCAGGTTCGGAGCATCGGTGACACCACTGTTGAGGATGTTAAAGCGGAGGAACCCCAGCTTCGCCCCGGAGACCTCGAGATTGTTCATATAGATATCTTCGATGAATGCGCCGCGCCCCGGGCGGCTCTTGATATAGATGGCGAAGGTTCCTGCGCCGACACACTTGCAGTTCTCCACATGCACGCCGCGGATGCCGCCCGACGTCTCACTGCCGATTCCGATACACGCCCATACCTGGTCCTTGAACGAACAATTCGAAATATGCACATCCTCGGTAGGCCGCGCAATCGTGTTCCCCTCAAAGCCGCGGCCGGACTTGAGCGAGATACAGTCGTCCGTCGTATCGAAGTCGCAGCCGTCGATAATGACGTGCTTGCACGAGTCCACATCGATCCCGTCCGCACCGCTCTTCACCACCACATTCTTGAACGTGATGTTCTCGCAATACACAGGATGAATCGACCACATCCCAGCCTGCTGCGTGTAGCAGTTCTCCACGTTGACGTTTTTGCAATTCACGAACTCCAGCAGCGCGGGCAGACGGACGCCCGTTGACCGCTCCAGCCGGCCTTGAATCTTGGGGCTCGCCACGATCTTGCCGGGGCCCAAAATGCCGATGTTCTCCGCATCCCTCGCGTTGATGAAGCCAATATAGCCCTTCATCCAGTGGCCTTCCCAGCGCACCTGCGCATACGGATAGTCCGTCATATCTGGCGATCCGTTCAGCGTGGCGCCGTCCTCAATCCGCAACACCACATTGCTGCGCAATGCCAGCGCGCCCGTCAGATAGTCACCCGCGGGCACTACCACCTTGCCGCCGCCAAGCGAGGAGCACCGCTCGATCGCCAGTTGCAACGAAACCGTATCCTTTGTCTTCCCATCGCCCGTAGCCCCAAGGTCCTTCACATTGACCTCGACCTTCGGCTTTGCAGGAACCACAGCCGCCTTGTGCACCGGCGCCGCACTTGCCAGCGCTTTCTTGACACCCTGCGCCTCCCCCAGGGAGGGAAGTAACGCCAGCATTGGCACAGCCAGTGTGCCTTGTGCAGCCTTCTTCAAGAAACTCCTGCGCTCCAGCAAAACCTTGTTCATCATCTCGTGCCTTTCTCCAAAACCGTTGTGCATCATGAAAGCCCCGCGACGCTACTTGGCGTTCGGGCCCATTCCCGGCGGATATTTATCGAACGTCAGCGTGGTCGGCTTGCCCATAAGGAACTTGTCGCCGAAAGCGAGCAGAGCATCCCAGTCTCCCTGCACCATACCGTGCGGACGGTCCGCAAAGCTGATGCCGATGCGGTCGCCCTCGTGAAGAAACTCATACGCTGGCTTCGCTGCAAGGATCGAGCGGTAGACGCCGTTCTGGTTGACGTTCTGGTCGTGATCGCCTTCGAGCGAGATGAAGGGTCGCGGCGCGCATAACGCGATCAACCAGTGTTCATCGAAGGGCAGTTTGTCGGGCTGTCCCCAGAACTGGTGCAGGTGGTCCGAATACCAGTTGGGATATTTGCGAACCATCTCGGTCAGACCCTCCTTGCCACCCCGGTCCGGAACCGAGCCACTGTACCGGTACGCAGGCGTTCCACCACCGGAGCTTGCGACCGGCGCAACCATCGCGATGCGCTCGTCGTAGGCGCCCGCAATCAAAGCCGACTTGCCCGTACGCGATACGCCAGTCACGATGAACTTCGTCTTATCCACCGATGGATCAGTCTCGAGATAGTCGACGATGCGCGACACGCCCCACGCCCAAGCCCGCAGTAGTCCCCAGTCGTAATTCGGATACGCGGGGAAGAATCGCGTCGTGCGATACGCCCAACTTCCATCGGCGTTGCGCAGCGTCGTGTCCTCGCCGCAATCGCCATTGTTGAAGGTAACGAAGGCATAGCCGTGCTGAATCGCTTGGTTGGACTCGGCAATCTGCTCTGCTGTTCGCGGCCCGAAGGCTCGACGCGGGGCAGCGGCTGCACCAGGCGCCCCCGGCGTTGCAGCGGCTGCGGGACCAGCCGGACCGCCCATTCCACCGACGGGAGCACCACCCGCTCCATTCGGCCCGGGCCCGCGTGGACCCCCCGGGCCACCAAAGCCGCCTACACCGGGAGCCGCAGGCCCAGTTACCAGCAGCACATCCTCGTTCCGTCCCTGATTCACACCCTGCGCCAGCCGCGGCAGCGCGGTCGCTCCCGGAGGAGTCCCTGAGGGCGAGATCAGCGTCGGGATGTGGTTCTTCCCAACTGGCGTGAAGATGCCAATATCCAGGCTGAGGCTCTCGTTAGGGCCAAAGGTCAGATGGACCAGGCGGTACTTCACCTTGCCGTCCATCAACAGCTCCGAGCTGATCTCCTTGCCCTTCACATTGCCCGGCGGCGGCGGTGCTTCGCCGATAGCATACCAGTCCAACGTCCGCATCATCTCCTCACGCCGCTGCTCCCACTGTTTCGGGGTCTTCACCGTCTGTCCATTGTTCAGCGTCATCACGTCCGGCATCTCCGGCCGATTGGGTAGTTGATCCACACCCGGCATCGGTTTCATGTCTGTCTTGATCACCGGCAGCGGAATCTCCTTCGGGTCCGGCCGCGGCAAAATCGGTGCGCGCACTTCCGGCTCTGCCGCTTGCGGAGCCTGCCCGATCAACATCACACCTCCTGCCGTAATCGACAAAAGCGCCAACACTCCATACAGCCTTCGATTCATTCCCATCACTTTCTCCTCTGCGCGCCCCATCATTCGGCATCGCGGCAACTTCATCGCACAAACTTGTCCAAAATCACTTTGCAGTTGGCTGCGGAGCCGACGCCACGTCCTTCGCCAGCGGAATATTCAATTGCCGGATTCCCGTAATCACGGACTCCGCATTCAGATGTGCTCCGGCCTTCCGGCTGTGCTGGTTATCGTTGAACAGAGGCCGTGTCGCCTCTTGCCCCAACGCGTCATATTTGTCCGCCGAGATCTTGTTCAAATCGAGAAACAGCGCCCCGCTCTGCTTCGCCGCCTCTTCCGCCCATCCGGCGTATCCGTCCAGACCACGAACGATCTTGCCGTCCACCCACGTATTGCGCGGCGGCGGCGAACAGATGATCACGTTAGCGCCTTTGCTCTTGACTTCCTTCACATACTGCCGCATATACCAGCCGTAGCTGTGAATCGTCTCCTTCTCATGCGTCACGGGCGAGTCGATCTCCTGGGTCTCGTCGCCGTTCCCCTTCACGGTCGTGCGGTCGGGATAGTTCTGCGAATTGGCAGCGTCATTGTGGCCGAACTGGACGATCACCCAATCGCCCGGCTGCAGGTGATCCATGATCTTCGCCCATGCGCCCTCCTGGATGTATCCCCGGCTGCTCCGCCCTCCCAGCCCCTCGTTGTAGACATGGATCTTCGCCGGATCGAACATCGGAATTATCTCCGCGCCCCAGCCCCACGGTCCTGCATCGCCCGGAGCGACACCTGTGTGCATAATCGAATCGCCAACCAGAAACAGCGCCGGGTGTTGGGTGTCGGCTGTAAGGTCAATCTGCGCGAGAACCACCGGCGGCGCCACGAGGATGATCGCGAACAATGAACCGACGATGCGAGAAACGCGCCGCCTGACCCAACAAGCTAGCTGCATAAGAACGAATCCTTTCAGATATGGCGTCTACACGGTGAACCTGCAGCCACAAAATCTACGCAGGCCCGCCGGTGGTCTATAGAATGCGATATGCGCAGGCAAAGTGGTCATACCATCAAGTGGCGAGCATACTAACGGCACGGAAGAAACAATGTCAAAGCGCAAGCAATGGCCGAATTATGGAATCGCATGTGTGACGCGCAAGCGCGCGATATAGTTTCCCAATCCGTTTGGCAAACAGAGGAGATGCCCCAAACCGATCGCTCGATAGAAGTCTGCGACAGGTTGCCCGATTCACACGCAAGGGAATATGCTCTTCAACGTCATGGTCAGACCAAAGAGTGTCCAGTTCGGCATCCTTCCGCTTCTCGCGGTCGCCCTCCATAGTTCGAGGCAGCACGCTCGTATCCAGCGGAGGCGAGAAAAAAGCAAAATCAGCCGGTAGAATTCCACGTTGCAACCCACAAGGAGTTTCCATGCGCCGCCTCTTATCCTCCATCGGTGTCCTCGCGATTGCCGCCTCTTCCACTGCAGTCGCCCAGGACACGCGCAACGTTGTGGAGCCCACCATCCCCGCCGTCTGCGCGACACTCGATGCGCATCTCACCTCGATCAACGACGGCAAGTTCAACACCCTCGCCCCCGCCGATGAGTCCAAGCCCGACACCGACCGCATCCAGAAAGCGATCGACGGCTGCGGCAAGGGCAAGGGGGTTGCACTTGTGATCCACGGAGCCTCCAACGCCTTCCTCAGCGGCCCGCTCGTTCTGCGCGAGGGCGTCACCCTGGTGGTCGACAAA
>Ga0302198_10000997_pt1 | contig 31152 bp, 30 predicted proteins | sample II_Bog_N2_2_FD_193521 | JGI IMG/M metagenome (GOLD analysis project Ga0302198, IMG submission 193521) | Peat permafrost microbial communities from Stordalen Mire near Abisko, Sweden - II_Bog_N2_2 | ecosystem: Environmental > Terrestrial > Soil > Wetlands > Peat | place: Sweden: Abisko...
ATCGTTGAATTCGGCGGCGAGATCGGGCAGCTTTGACCCGCCCTGGCCCGTGCCGGTCGGATCGCCGGTCTGTGCCATGAATCCGTCGATCACCCGGTGGAAGATGATCCCGTCATAAAAACCCTGACGCACCAGCGTCTTGATCCGCTCGATATGGTGCGGCGCCCATTGCGGCATCAGCCGGATCGCGATGCGCCCGCCATTCGACAGATAAAGCACCAGGACGTTTTCGGGATCATGGCTTTCATCAGGATCGATCGCATACTGGATCGCGTTCGACGAAACGACGCGGTCGACCTTGAACGGCTTCACCTCATCCTTGGCACTCTTCTGCTGGGCAAAAGCCGGCGCGGCCACGAGCGCGGCGGCCATCACGGCGCCGGACACAAAAGAGGCGAGCACGCGAAAACGCATCAAGGACCATCCTGTCGAAAGTTGTGCCTCGCGGATAGGCGAGCCGGGCTGAGCCTGCAATGAACAATTCTTGATCAAAATCGGCGAAAGAGCGGATTTTGACGGCCGCGCCGGGCTGGCGCCGTTCAATAATCGCCCAGCCGCCCTTGCGCCTCGACCCGCGCCACGACTTCATCGCGCACAGACGGGGATACGAACTGGGTGATGTCGCCACCAAACATCGCGATTTCCTTGACCAGTTTCGATGCGATCGGCTGCAGGCTGACATCGGCCATCAGAAACACCGTCTCGATACGGTTGTTGAGCTGCTGGTTCATCCCCGCCATCTGATATTCGTATTCGAAATCCGCGACCGCGCGCAGGCCCCGCACGATCACGTTGGCGCCCTGATGCTCGGCAAATTTCATCAACAGCGCGTTGAATCCGGTGACATCGACATTGGCGATGCCCTGTTCGGACACTTCGCGCCGGACCATGGCAATACGCTCGTCGGGGCTGAACATCGGGTTTTTCGACATATTGGTCGTCACCCCGATGATCAGGCGATCGACCAGCTTTGCCCCGCGCCGGATAATATCCAGATGCCCGCGCGTGATCGGATCGAATGTGCCGGGATAGACCCCGATCCGTTCCTTATGTCCTGCCACGTGAAATCCTCTCCATTCCGGTGACGGCCAAAAAATTGTCTAGCGATCGCGCTCGACGATGAACCGCGCGATCGCGCGCAACAGATCGGCCTCTTCGCCATGCGATCCGAGATAGCCGATCGCCTGATCGACCAGCATGTGCGCCTGCGCGCGGGCGCGATCGGGGCCAAGCAACGACACGAAGGTCTGTTTGCCGGCGGCCTCGTCCTTGCGCAGCGCCTTGCCCGCCGCCGCCTCGTCGCCTTCGGTATCGATCAGGTCGTCGATAATCTGAAACGCCAGCCCGATGTCACGCGCATAGCCGCGCAAATGCGACCGCCCTTCCGCCGACAGCCGCCCCAGAATCGCGCCCATTTCGACCGCCGCGCTCAGCAGTGCCCCGGTCTTGAGCTGTTGCAGGCGGGTTACGGTGGCAAGGTCGAACGATGTCGTTTCGGCGACCATGTCCATCATCTGCCCGCCGGCCATGCCCGCCGCCCCGCTTGCCGTGGCCAGCGTGCGCACGAGCTCGATGCGGGTAAACGGATCGCCGATCAGCGCCGGATCGGCAAGAATCTCGAACGCCAGCGCATGGAGCGCATCGCCCGCAAGCACAGCCGTCGCCTCGTCGAAGGCAACATGCACCGTCGGCTTGCCATGGCGCAGCGCGTCATCATCCATGCACGGCAGGTCATCATGGATCAGCGAATAGACGTGGATCGCCTCGATCGCACAACCGACGCGAATCGCGATATGGCGGTCGACCCCGAACAATCCCGCCACCGCCATCACCAGCAAGGGGCGCAACCGCTTCCCCCCGCCGATCGCGGCATAGCGCATCGCCTGATAGAGCCGATCGCGCGCGTCGCCCGGAACCGGCAACAGCGTGTCGAAACAGACATCGACTTCGCGCGCGATGCGCACAAGCGCGTCGGCCAAAAGCGGTTCGGGCCCTTCGCCGAGCGTCATCGCGTTCAAGCCGGAGCTTCGTCGAACGGCCTGGTCGCTGCGGCGCGGCCATCCCGGTCGGCCACGATCGCCTCGATTCGCGCTTGCGCCGCATCGAGCCGCGCCTGGCAATGCGCGCGCAAGGCATCGCCGCGGGCATAGAGCGCAATCGATTCGTCGAGCGGCGCCTCGCCGCTTTCAAGGCGTCGCACGACATCCTCAAGGGCTTTGAGCGCTTCTTCGAAGGATAGCGCGGCGATCTCGGTCTGGCTGGTCATCACAGCGACAATTGACGGCCCGCGCGGGGCTGGTCAAGCCTGTCGCCGGGCACAATCGCACGGCAGCGCGCAACAGGCTGATTCGGCGAGAGCGGAAACGGCCAGGGGGAGGACACCATGTTCATCGGACATTATGCACCGGCCTTTCTGGCCTCGGGAACGCGCCAGGGCCCGCCGCTGTGGCTGGGCGCCGTGGCGACGCAAGCGATCGACCTTGCCTTTTTCAGCTTTGCCCTCATGGGAATCGAACATTATCGCCTGATCGCCGGGGCCACAGCGTCCAACTGGCTCGATCTTTACGACATGCCCTATACGCACAGTCTGGTGGGCGCGGCATGCTGGGGGCTGGCGCTGGGGCTCGTGACGCTGGCGGTCTGGCGCAACCGGGCCATGGCGGCGATCGTTGCCGCGCTGGTGGTATCGCACTGGCTGCTCGATCTCCTCGTCCATCGCCCCGATCTGACGCTGGCGGGCCGCCCGCCGCTGCTCGGGCTTGGCCTGTGGAATGCCCCATGGCTTGAAAAACCGCTGGAACTGGCGATCACGTTTGGCTCGCTGGCGTTCTATATCCGGCGCACGCAGGCCATTTCGCGCTGGGCCTTGCCGGCGCTCGGGCTGCTGATTGCCGAGCTCGCAGTGTTTCAGGCGATCGACTGGTTCGGCGCGCGCACCACCCGGGTCGAAGCGGGGCAACAGGGCCTGGCGCTGTTCGCTTATGCCATGGTGATCCTGGCGACGGCACTCGTCGGTGCGACCCGGCGCATTCGCGCGTAAAAAACGGGGTGCAACTTTGCCGCGCCATGGTCTAGAGCCCCGCCCATGTCTGCACACATCAGCGCCATCACCGCCGAGACCGTCGCCGCCCACGGGCTGACCGAGGAGGAATACGCCCGCGTGCTTCACGCGCTGGGGCGTGAGCCCAATCTGATCGAACTGGGCATCTTTTCGGTCATGTGGTCGGAACACTGCTCGTACAAGTCGAGCCGTCTCCATCTCAAAAAGCTGCCGACGAGCGCCCCCTGGGTGATCTGCGGCCCGGGTGAAAACGCCGGGGTGATCGACATCGGCGACGGACAGGCGGCGATCTTCAAGATGGAGAGCCATAACCACCCGAGCTATATCGAGCCTTATCAGGGCGCGGCGACCGGGGTCGGCGGCATCTTGCGCGATGTGTTCACGATGGGCGCGCGGCCCGTTGCCAATCTGAACGCGCTGCGCTTTGGCCGCCCCGATCATCCGAAGATGAAGCATCTGGTCAAAGGCGTGGTCGCGGGAATCGGCGGCTACGGCAATTGCGTCGGCGTGCCCACGGTCGGCGGCGAGACCAATTTTCACAAGGCCTATGACGGCAACATCCTGGTCAACGCGATGACCGTGGGCGTCGCCGATCAGGATCGCATTTTCTATTCGGCGGCGACGGGCCTCGGCAATCCGATCGTCTATGTCGGATCGAAGACCGGGCGCGACGGCATCCACGGCGCGACCATGGCCAGCGCCGATTTCGACGACAAGAGCGACGAAAAGCGCCCGACCGTGCAAGTCGGCGATGCGTTCACCGAAAAGCTGCTGATCGAGGCCTGCCTCGAATTGATGGCGACCGATGCGATCGTCGCGATTCAGGACATGGGCGCGGCGGGGCTGACATCGAGCTCGGTCGAAATGGCCAGCAAGGGCGGCGCCGGGATCCGGCTCGACATGAACATGGTGCCGTGCCGCGAAGAAGGCATGACGCCGTATGAAATGATGCTGTCGGAAAGCCAGGAGCGCATGCTCATGGTGCTGAAGCCCGGCAAGGAGCCGATGGCCGAAGCGATCTTCCGCAAGTGGGAGCTCGATTTCGCAGTGATCGGCGAAGTGACCGATACCGGGCACATGGTGCTGGAATGGAACGGCGAGGTCGTTTGCGACATCCCGCTCGACCCGCTTGCCGACGAAGCCCCGCTCTATGACCGCCCGCACCTTTCGCTGGCCGATTACAAGGCCTGGGCGGCGGTTCCGGCGCTCGGCGATCTGCCCGAAAGCGGCGATCTCGGGGCCGATCTGGTTACGCTGATCGGCTGTCCCGATCTTGCCAGCCGTCGCTGGATCTGGGAACAATATGACAGCCAGGTCGGCGCCGACACTTTGCAGAAATCGGGCGGCGATGCGGCCGTCGTGCGCGTGCACGACAGCGCCAAGGCGCTGGCGATCACCACCGATTGCACGCCGCGCTATTGCTATGCCGATCCTTATGAAGGCGGCAAGCAGGCCGTCGCGGAAACCTGGCGCAATCTCTGTGCCGTTGGCGCAACGCCGCTGGCGATCACCAATTGCCTCAATTTCGCCAATCCGCAGCGCCCCGAAATCATGGCGCAGATCGTCGAGGCGCTGAACGGCATGGGCGATGCGTGCCGCGCGCTCGATTACCCGATCGTGTCCGGCAATGTTTCGCTTTACAACGAATCCAAGGCGACCGGCGGCGGCAGTGCGATCCTGCCCACCCCGGCCATCGGCGGCGTCGGGCTGATGCTCGATTACGAGACCATGGCGACGATCCGCTTCAAGGGCGAAGGCCACGCGATCTGGCTGATCGGCGGGCCGGAAAGCGGCGGCCATCTCGGCCAGTCGCTCTATGCGCGCGAACTTCATCGGCAGGAAGCCGGCGCTCCCCCGCCGGTCGATCTCATCGAAGAACGCCGCAACGGCGAATTCGTGCGGGAACTGATTGTCGATTGCCGCGTCAGCGCGGTGCATGATGTGTCGGACGGCGGCCTGCTCGTCGCGCTTGCCGAAATGGCGATGGCCGGCGGCATCGGCTGCACCATCGATGCCCTGGCCGATGCGGCAAGCGCATTCGGCGAAGATCAGAGCCGCTATGTGGTGACCACCCCCGCCGATGCCGCGCTTTCGGCACCGGGCGTTGCCGTGCGCCGCATCGGCACGACCGGCGGCGACACACTCAAGGGCCCCGGCTTTGCCATCCCGATCGCCACGCTGAAAGACCGCAACGAAGCGTTCTTCCGCGACTGGATGGAAGCCTGATTCGCCGACAAGCCCCGCCCTGTGCGGGGCGCGAAAACGTCAGGCGGTTTGGGCGAGACCTTGCATCGCCGGCGCCCTGCCGAGCAGATCATAGGGATCGATGCCCATTGACCGCCAGACCGCATGCGCGCGGTGATAATGGCGCGCCGGGGTGATATTCAACCGACGACGCACTTCGTCGATCGGCAGCGGCAGCAATTCGGTGATCGACTGTTCGCACAAGCGCGGGCAGGCCTTGCCCAGCCTTTGCCCTTCGCGAACCGCCCGCAGCACCGGAGCGTCGCTCCTGACGGTCTTCCTGATGTTGAGCGCGGCCAAATAGCCGATGAACAAGTGGCCGGGGCTCGGCTGCTGGCTGTAGGTAAAGGCCAGCACGCACGCCTCGCCCAGCGAATCGCGGCCATAGCCGGTCAGCACATGAAGCAGATCGTGCACATCACGCAGCCGGTTGAGATACCACACGAACTGATCGTCGAATTTCGGCTTGTCCTTGGCGAACTTGGTGAATTCGTCGACCAGCCCTTGTGCGGTCAGCCCTTCGCTTTCCATGAAATCGCAATAGGCATGCGCGAGCGAGCCCGGCGCCATCCGGCGCAGCGCGGCATGATCGTCGAGGATCACCGGAAGAAACGGTTCGCGCGCGCGCAACGCCTGCCCGCGCTCGCTGCGCAACAGCCGCGTTCCCGCCGCGCGCATCCCGCGCCAGGGCAGCGCCTCGAAAATCCGGAACACTTCCTCGGTCCGCTCCTTGTCCTTGAGCAGTTCGCGAAAGTGATGGAGCGCCTTGCCCGGACGCGTGCGCAAGACCGGGCGACGCTCGTCATAGACGGGCAAGTCGGATTCAACCGGAAACGGGATCGCAGTCATGGCCGGATGTCACCCTCAACTATTCCGGCGACCATACTAACATTCCTGTAAATAAAGCGTCAATGCGTCACCCAGCGTTCGCGCGGGATACCGTAAAGGTCGAGAATCGCGGTCAGATCGCCGCGATCGATGCGCCCGGTGGCAGCTTCGCGCGCTTTGGGCTTGGCGCGATAGGCAATGCCGTGAGTCGCGGCGCGAATCATCGGAATGTCATTGGCGCCATCGCCGGTGGCAAGGCTGACCACACCCTCGCCCAACCGTTCCGCTTCCTCGACCAGCACCGCGCGCTTGACCGTGCTGTCGACGATATCGCCGATCACATGCCCGGTCAGCACGCCATCTTCGACCGCCAGCCGGTTGCCCACCACGCGGTCAAAGCCGAGCGCTGCGGCAACGGTATCGGCAAAGGCATGAAATCCGCCGGTCACCAGCACGCAATGCGCACCATGCGCCTTCAACGTGCGCACCAGGGTCGCAGCGCCGTCCATCGGACGGATGCGTTCGTCGAGACACTGTTCGATCGTCGCTGCCGACAATCCCTTGAGCAAGCCGACGCGTTCGCGCAGCGCAGCGGCAAAATCGAGTTCGCCCTGCATCGCGCGCTCGGTAATCGCCGCAATATGCGCCTTGAGCCCCGCGAAATCGGCCAGTTCGTCGATGCATTCCTGCCCGATCATGGTCGAATCCATGTCCGACACAAACAGGCCGGGCAGCGTGATCGGCGCATCGGCAATCAACAGGTCGGCATCGGGGAAATGCGCATCGAGCACCCGGCGCAACGTCGCCGCGTCGCATTCGTCGACTTCGAGTTCGAGCACATCGGGATTCGAATCGAGCATTCCCGCGCCGACGACTTCGGCACCGGTTTCCTCGATTTCTTCCATGGCGACCGCAAGCCGGTCTCCAAGCGTTTCTGTGTCTGCTATCAGGCGGGCTATGAGCACCAGCAATTCCTCGAATGACGATCGGCATCAGCCAAGCCTCGCGCTCATTGCAGGGCCGACCGCCAGCGGCAAGAGCGATCTTGCCGTGCGCCTCGCGCTTGCCGAACAAGCCGCCGGGCGCAGCGCGGTCGTCATCAATGCCGACAGCGCGCAAGTCTATGCCGACCTCGCCATCCTGAGCGCGCGGCCCGAACCCGACGAGATGCGCGGCGTTCCCCATCGCCTGTTCGGCGCGTGGGACGGTGCGCAAGCCTGCTCCGCCGCTGATTGGGCCGCCACCGCACGCACCGAAATCGCCCGCGCGCATGAGGCAGGCGCCTTGCCGATCCTGGTCGGCGGGACCGGGCTCTATATCCGCACGCTGCTCGACGGCATTGCCCCGATCCCGCCAATCGATCCCGACATTCGCGCACAAGTCCGCGCCCTGCCCGTCGCGCAAGCCTGGGCGGCGCTATCGCGCGAAGACCCCGAACGCGCGACCCGACTGGCCCCGGCGGACATCACGCGGATCGCGCGCGCGCTCGAAGTGGTGCGATCGACCGGGCGTCCGCTGGCGGACTGGCAGGCCGAGCGCGAGGGCGGGATCGGCGATGCGGTTCGCGTGTCGGCGGTCGTGCTGATGCCGGATCGGCCCTGGCTCTACGAGCGGTGCGACCGGCGCTTTGCCGCGATGTGGCAGCACGGCGCGATCGAGGAAGTGCGCGCGCTTTTGACGCGGCGGCTCGATCCGGAACTGCCGGTGATGCGCGCAATCGGAGTGCGCGAAATTGCCGCATTTCTGTCGGGCGACATGGACGCCGAATCGGCCATCGCCTCGGGGCAACAAGCCACGCGCAACTATGCCAAGCGGCAATATACCTGGCTGCGGCACCAGATGCCCGCCACCTGGCCCCGGCTCGCGATTGAAAATTACATTGACAAGGCCGATGTAGCAGGATTATTTCAATAATAGCCGCTTGACATGACCGATTGTGTCAAGTAGCAGGCCGTCAATTGCCTGGGTTTCCCTTGTTTTGCGGAAATCCGGGTGCCCGAGGAGGGAGAGACGGCCCGGCACGCATGACCATGCGGCCGGGCCGAAATATTTGATCTCGCTCCGCCCGGGCACTCGCAGGGCGCACAATCGGCAGGGGCCCCGGTGGCGACACCGGGCTTTTTTGCTGTTTTTCATCGGCGGATGGGTCTATCGGCCCGCATTTCCGCCAAATTGGGGAATAAACCTGTGAACACCGAGCGCAGCGGCGCGGAAATCCTGGTCGAAAGTCTGGTCGCCAAGGGAGTCGAATTCGTGTTCGGCTATCCCGGCGGCGCAGTGCTGCCGATCTATGACGCGCTGTTCGGCGAAGAACGCATCCGTCATATCCTCGTCCGTCACGAAGCCGGCGCGGCGCATGCGGCCGAAGGCTATGCGCGCGCGACCGGCAAGCCCGGCGTCGTGCTGGTGACGTCGGGCCCGGGCGCGACCAATGCGGTCACCGGGATTGCCGATGCATTCATGGATTCGATCCCGCTCGTCGTCATCACCGGGCAGGTTCCCACCGCCCTGATCGGCACCGACGCGTTTCAGGAGGCCGATACCGTCGGCCTGACCCGCCATTGCACCAAGCACAACTATCTGGTGAAAGATCCGGCGGATCTCGCCGGGATCGTCGACGAGGCGTTTCATATCGCCACTGCCGGTCGCCCCGGCCCGGTCGTCATCGACATTCCCAAGGACGTGCAGATCGGCCTCGCGCACTGGAACGGTCGCCCGCCGCAGCGCCGCACGCGTTATGCCCCGCAGACCACCGCCGCATCGGCCGACATTGCGCAAGCCGTCGCGATGATCGCCGCTGCCGAACGCCCGATTTTCTATACCGGTGGCGGGATCATCAACGCCGGCCCCGCAGCCAGCCGTGCCTTGCGCGAATTTCAGAAGCTGACCGGCGCGCCGGTGACTTCGACGCTGATGGGCCTCGGCGCCTTTCCGGCGGGCGATCCGGCCTGGCTCGGCATGCTCGGCATGCATGGCACGTATGAAGCCAATATGGCGATGAACAAGGCCGACCTGATCATCGCGCTGGGCGCCCGGTTTGACGACCGGGTCACCGGGCGGCTCGACGCTTTTGCGCCCAACAGCGCGAAAATCCATGTCGATATCGATCGTGCCTCGATCAACAAGACGGTCCATGTCGATCTGCCGATCGTCGGCGATTGCGCGGTCGTGCTCGAACAGATGATCGAGGCATGGCTCGAAACCGGCCACACTGCCGTCGATCAGGTCGAATGGTATGCCCATATCGACGGCTGGCGCGCGCGTCAGAGCCTGGCCTATCCCTCGCGCGGGCAGGAAATCATGCCGCAAAAGGCGATCGAGCGGCTGTATGAGCTGACGCGCGACCGCGATCCGGTGATCAGCACCGAAGTCGGCCAGCACCAGATGTGGGCGGCGCAGCATTTTCACTTCACCGGGCCCAACAAGTGGCTGACGTCGGGGGGCCTTGGCACGATGGGCTATGGCCTGCCTGCCGCCATCGGCGCGCAGGCCGGTTGTCCCGATTCGCTGGTCATCGACATTGCCGGCGACGCCTCGATCCAGATGAACATTCAGGAAATGGGCACCGCGACGCAATACCGCCTGCCGGTCAAGGTCTTCGTGCTCAATAACGAATGGATGGGCATGGTCCGCCAGTGGCAGGAGCTGACTTACGAAAGCCGCTATTCCAATTCCTATTCGGACAGCCTGCCCGATTTCGTGAAGCTGGCCGAAGCGTATGGCTGGAAGGGCATTCGCATCACCACGATGGATGAACTCGATGCCGGGATTCAGGCGATGATCGATCATCCCGGCCCGGTCTTCGTCGATTGCCTGGTGGTCAAGGAAGCCAACTGCTTCCCGATGATTCCGTCGGGCGCGGCACATACCGACATGATCCTCTATGGCGACGAAGTTGCCGGGACGATGGACGACACCGCCAAGGCGCTGGTCTGAGGGGGGCACACACCATGAACTGTACAACCATCGAGGCCGAAGAACGCCACGTCCTGACCATCACCGTCGATAACGAAGCGGGGATTCTCGCCAAGATCGCCGGTCTGTTCACCGCGCGCGGCTACAACATCGACAGCCTGACCGTGGCCGACATCACCGACAACCACGACCTGAGCCGGATCACCATCGTCACGCACGGCCCGCCATCGATCATCGATCAGATCCGCGCCCAGCTCGAACGGCTGGTGCCGGTACACAAAGTCGTCGATCTGACCGAAGTCGGCCCCTACATCGAGCGCGAACTGGCGCTGATCAAGGTCGTCGGCACGGGCAATATCCGCGTCGAAGCGCTGCGCGTGGCGGACATCTTCCGCGCCAAAGTGGTCGACACGACGACATCGAGCTTTGTCTTCGAGCTGACCGGATCGCCCGACAAGATCGACACGTTTGTCGCGCTGATGAAAGAGCTCGGCCTTGTCGAAGTGGGCCGCACCGGCGTTGTCGGCATGGTCCGCGGCAAGGAAGCCGCCTGATTTTCCCACCTTTTCAAACTCATCCAGACCCTTTTTGCAGAACGGAACCGACATGAAGGTCTATTACGACGCCGACGCCGATCTCAACCTGATCACCGACAAGAAGATCGCCATCGTCGGCTATGGCAGCCAGGGCCATGCCCATGCGCAGAACCTGCGCGATTCGGGCATCAAGAACGTCGCGATTGCGCTGCGTCCGGGTTCGGCGAGCGCCGCCAAGGCGGAAGCAGCCGGCTTCAAGGTTCTGCCCAATGCAGAAGCGGCCGCCTGGGCCGACATCCTCATGATTCTCGCGCCCGACGAACATCAGGCCGCGATCTATGCCGACGACATTCACGCCAATCTGCGCCCCGGCGCGGCGCTGGCGTTTGCCCACGGGCTCAACGTGCATTTCGGCCTGATCGAGCCGCGCCCCGATGTCGACGTGATCATGATCGCGCCCAAGGGTCCGGGCCACACCGTGCGCGGCGAATATGTCAAGGGCGGCGGCGTGCCCTGCCTCATCGCCGTGGCGCAGGATGCCACCGGCAATGCGCATGACATCGCGCTCGCTTATGCCTCGGGCGTCGGCGGCGGCCGTTCGGGCGTCATCGAAACCAATTTCAAGGAAGAATGCGAAACCGACCTGTTCGGCGAACAGGCCGTGCTCTGCGGCGGCTTGACCCACCTGATCCAGGCCGGGTTCGAAACGCTGGTCGAAGCCGGCTATGCCCCGGAAATGGCCTATTTCGAATGCCTTCACGAAGTGAAGCTGATCGTCGACCTGATGTATGAAGGCGGTATCGCCAACATGCGCTATTCGATCTCGAACACCGCCGAATATGGCGACATCACGACCGGTCCGCGCCTGATCACCGCCGAAACCAAGGCGGAAATGAAGCGTGTTCTGGCCGACATTCAGCAGGGCCGCTTCGTCAAGAACTTCGTGCTCGACAACCGCGCCGGCCAGCCCGAGCTGAAGGCCGCACGCAAGGCCGCCGCCGCGCACCCGATCGAAAAGACCGGCGCTGCGCTGCGCGCCATGATGCCCTGGATCGGCGCCAACAAGCTGGTCGACCAGACCAAGAACTGAGCATCACGCCCATCGAGCCCCTTCCCTCGCGGGAAGGGGCTTTTTTTGTGTCAGCGCATCTTTTCTGTCAGCGCATCTTTTCTGTCAGGGCATCAGGGCAAAGGCCTTGCGCAGTTCGTCGGCAAAGGCTTCGGGCTGTTCCCAGGCGGCGAAGTGGCCGCCTTTGTCCAGTTCGTTCCAATAGACCAGATTGGTGCAGTGGCGTTCGACCCATTTGCGCGGGGCGGGCAGGATTTCCCTGGGGAACACGCTGCACGCCACCGGCATGGTGATGTCTTGCGGGGCAAAACTGCCAAAGCTTTCCCAATAGAGCCGCGCCGATGACGCGCCGGTCGCCGTCAGCCAATAGAGCATCAGATTGTCGATGATCGAGACGCGGCTGAGCGCGTCTTCGGGCTTGCCCGCATTGTCGGTCCAGGCCCCCATCTTTTCATAGATCCATGCCGCAAGGCCCACCGGCGAATCGACCAGGCCATAGCCGACCGTCTGCGGGCGAGTGCGCTGCTGTGTCGAATAGCCCGAATCCCATTCCTGATAGTGCTGCAATGCGGCCAAGGCGCGCAGTTCGTCCGGCCCCGGAGCGACGAGGTCTTCGGGCAAGGGCCGCGCGATCGGCATGTTGAGGTGGATCCCCGCGCAGCCGGGAATGGCCTGCCGCCCGATCTGCGTCGTCACCGCCGCCCCCCAGTCGCCGCCTTGCGCAAACCAGCGATCGTAGCCCAGCCGCGCCATCAGCACGCCCCAGGCCCGCGCGATCCGCTCGACGCCCCAGCCCGCTTTGTCCGGCTTACCCGACAGCCCATAGCCGGGCAGGCAGGGGATCACGCAATGAAACGCATCGGCAGGATCCTGTGGATCGGTCAGGCGCGGAATCACCTCGCGAAATTCAAGAATCGAGCCTGGCCAGCCGTGGGTCAGAAGCAACGGTGTCGCGTTTTCATGACGCGAACGGACATGCAGAAAGCGAATGGCCACACCGTCGATCACCGTGCTCGACAGCCCTTGCGCATTGATCCACGCCTCGGTCCGCCGCCAGTCGTAATCGTGGCGCCAGGTCGACACGAAATCCTGCAACGCGACCAGCGGCACGCCTTGCGACCAGTCATCGACGGTCTCGCGCTCGGGCCAGCGCGTCGCGTCGATCCGCGTACAAAGATCGACAAGCGCCGTTTCGGGCACGGCAAGGACATAAGGTTCAACAAGACCGTCCATCGGGCACTATCCTCTTCCCGTCGGGGTCAATTTCGTTGCCCCGGCTTGCTTTCATTCTGGACAATCCGCGCTCGATTGACCATAGCCTTGCACCATGACGCGCTTGTCGAACCTTACCCTGCGACTTATCCGCCCTTGGGCGTGAGCTGACGCGTCGGTTTCGCGGCGCGCACGGCGCCCAGGGGACTTGCACCACATCGATGTGCCGATAGAGCCCGTTTTCGCAGCCCCCTGTTTCGCGGGCATCGGCACAGTATTTGCAACATTCCGGTTCCAGAGCATCATCCCATGTCCATGCTGAAAGATCCCTCGGTCAAGTACCGCCCCTTCCCGCAAGTTCCGCTGACCGACCGTCAGTGGCCCAGCCGCACCATCACCAAGGCGCCGCGCTGGCTGTCGACCGACATGCGCGATGGCAATCAGTCGTTGATCGACCCGATGGATGCCGAAAAGAAGTCGCGCTTCTTCGACTTGCTGCTCAAAGTCGGGCTCAAGGAAATCGAGGTCGGTTTCCCCAGCGCCGGGGCGACCGAATATGATTTCATCCGCGGTCTCGTCGATCAGGGGCGCATTCCCGACGATGTTTTTGTCCAGGTGCTGACCCAGTCGCGCGAAGACCTGATCAAGACCTCGTTCGAAAGCCTCGCCGGAGCCAAACAGGCGATCGTTCACGTCTACAACGCGGTCTCGCCGCTGTGGCGCGAAGTCGTGTTCGGCATGACCCAGGCGCAGATCCTCGACATCGCCCGCGCCGGGGCCTCGTTCCTGCGCGATCAGGCGGCGCGCTTTCCGCAGACCGACTGGCATTTCGAATATAGCCCGGAAACCTTTTCGACCGCAGAGCTCGATTTCAGCATCGCGGCGTGCGAAGCGGTGATGGAAATCCTCCAGCCGACAGTCGAAAAGCCGATCATTCTCAATCTGCCGGCGACGGTCGAGGCGGCAACGGCAAACATCTATGCCGACCAGATCGAATATTTCTGCCGCAATCTGCCCGGTCGCGACCGCGCGGTGATCAGCCTGCACACGCACAACGACCGGGGTACCGGCGTCGCGGCGGCGGAGCTGGGCATGATGGCCGGCGCCGACCGCGTCGAAGGCTGCCTGTTCGGCAACGGCGAGCGCACCGGCAATTGCTGCCTGGTTACGGTTGCCTTGAACATGTACACGCAAGGCGTTGATCCGGAACTGGATTTTTCCGACATCGATCATGTTATCCAGACGGTCGAATATTGCAATCAGCTGCCCGTGCCCGAACGTCATCCTTATGGCGGCGAACTGGTCTTCACCGCCTTTTCCGGCAGCCATCAGGACGCGATCAAGAAAGGCTTCGCCGCGCAGGAACGCCGCAACGACCAACTCTGGGCTGTGCCTTACCTGCCGATCGACCCCGCCGATCTGGGCCGCAGCTATGAAGCGGTGATCCGGGTCAATTCGCAAAGCGGCAAGGGCGGCTTTGCCTGGGTTCTCGAACAGGATCAGGGGCTCAAGCTGCCCAAGAAAATGCAGGCCGATTTCAGCCGCCATGTGCAGGCGCTGGCCGACGAACTGGGCCGCGAGCTTCATGCCGACGACATCTGGGCCGTGTTCCGCCGCGCCTATCGCCTCGACGCACCGCAGCATTTTCAACTGATCGACTATGAAGAAGCCAAAGCCGGCGACGGCACCCGCGTCTTTGCCGGCAAGATCACCGTCGACGGCAAAGTGCAGTCGGTCAGCGGGCGCGGCAACGGGCTGATCTCGTCGGTCATTGCCACGCTTCGCGATGGGTTTGGCATCGCCATCGATGTGCGCGACTATTCCGAACACGCGTTGACCGGCGGCAGCGATGCGCGCGCAGCGGCCTATGTCGAATGCGTAACGCCCGAAGGCAAAGTGGTCTGGGGCGTCGGCATCGACGAAGACGTCGCCACCGCCAGCGTCCGCGCGATCCTGTCCGCCGCCAACGGGTCGCGCGCCTGAACCGAATTGCGGGGGGCTCGATCGGGCTCCCCGCACAAATTCAATCAACCGCTTAAAGCGGCTTGCGACCCGCGCCGTTTCAGCCATAGTTCCCGCCAGAGCCGAACGGCCAACTGCGGGAGTGACCATGTCCGAAGCGATTCTCGAGCCCGACCTGCCGATCATCGATCCGCATCACCACTTGTGGGACTTGCGGCAATTGCTGCCCCATTTCCCCGAGCCGCAGCACCCGTTCATCGCCGCGATCGCCCGTGCGCCCTATTACACGTTCGACCAGCTCCACGCCGACGTGACCACCGGGCACAATGTGATCGGCACGGTATTCATGGAATGCGGCGCATTCTACAACGGCGACGGCGATCCCGCGCTCAAGTCGGTGGGCGAAGTCGAATTCGTCAATGGCGTCGCCGCACAAGGCGCAAGCGGGCTCTATGGCGCCTATCGCCCTTGCGCGGCGATCATCGGCCACGCCGACCTGACCTGCGGCGACGGCGCGCGCGATGTGCTCGAAGCATTGGTCGCCGCATCGCCCCGGTTTCGCGGCATTCGCCACTCAGGCGCGTGGGATGCCGATCCCGACGTGCTGGGCCCTCCGTTTCATGCGCCGCAGGGGCTTTTTGGCGATGAGGCGTTCCGCGCGGGGTTTCGACACCTTGGCGAGCTTGGCCTGACTTTCGACGCCTGGGTGCTCGAACCCCAGCTCGACGACGTGATCGCGCTCGCCCGCGCCTTTCCCGATCAACCGATCGTGCTCGACCATTGCGGTACGCCGCTCAACATCGCCAGTTATCACGGACATCTGCACGAACGTTTCGACATCTGGCGGACGAAAATCCGCACGCTGGGCGAATTGCCCAATGTCTGCGTCAAACTGGGCGGGCTGGCCATGGCGTTCTGCGGCATGCCCGAGCAAGGACCGGCCAAAGGTCTGGGTTCGCAAGTTCTGGCTGCGCTGTGGCGACCCTATATCGAAACCTGCATCGATGCCTTCGGCCCCGAACGCGCCATGTTCGAAAGCAATTATCCGGTCGATCTGTGGGGCGCCGACTACGCGACTTTGTGGAATGCGTTCAAACGCCTTTCCACCGGCGCCTCGGCGGGCGAAAAGCGCGCGCTGTTCGCCGGAACCGCCGCTCGCGTCTATGGCATCGCAAACATTTTGCCGCCACCGGCCCAGGGCGTAAACTCATAAACCACGCCATCGAGGTTTGAGGCCAAAAGGCCCAGCGCGAGGAGAGAGGGCGCGGGAATATGTCGATATTTCAAGCCCGATCGACGCTGCGATGGGCCTTTTGGGTCAAATCCCGAAGGGACGGCAAAATGGCTTCCATCTCGAACAGAAATGCGCTTGCAAAGGCAACCAGCCTTAGCGGCGCGCATTTCCGCTCGATATGTTCGCCATTTTGCCGCCTCGATGGCGTGGTTTATGAGTTTACGCCCTGTTCCACCGCTCAAGGGTTTGACAAACCGGGGCGCAAGCGGATAGCAATGCGTTTAATCGATCACTTAAATTACACGACGAGAGAGAGCACCGATGCCCCTTCCCCCGCTTTTCGCCAATCTGCGCCTGCCGGTGATTGCTTCGCCGCTGTTCCTGATTTCCGGCCCCGAACTGGTGATCGCGCAATGCAAGGCCGGCGTTGTCGGCAGCTTCCCCTCGCTCAACGCCCGCCCGATCAGCCAGCTTGACGAATGGCTGCATCAGATCACCGAGGAATTGGCCGCGCACAACCGCGCGCATCCCGACCGCCCGGCGGCGCCCTTTGCGGTCAACCAGATCGTGCACAAGACCAACAACCGGCTCGAAGAAGACATCGCGCTGTGCGGCAAATGGCAAGTGCCGCTGCTGATCACCTCGCTCGGCGCGCGCGAGGATGTCTATCAGGCCGCACACAGCTGGGGCGGGATCGTCCTGCATGATGTGATCAACAATCGCTTTGCGCGCAAGGCGATCGAAAAGGGCGCCGACGGCCTGATCCCGGTCGCGGCCGGCGCCGGCGGCCATGCCGGGGCGCAATCGCCGTTTGCACTGGTTCAGGAAATCCGCACCTGGTTCGACGGACTGGTCGCGCTGTCGGGGGCGATCGGGCATGGTCGCTCGATCCTTGCGGCGCAGGCGCTGGGCGCCGATCTCGCCTATATCGGCTCGGCCTGGATCGCCACGCACGAAGCGCGCGCGATCGACGCCTACAAACAGGCGATCGTCGATTCGGGGGCAGACGATATCGTCTATTCGAACCTGTTTACCGGGGTGCACGGCAATTACTTGCGTTCATCGATCGTGGGCGCCGGGCTCAATCCCGATCACTTGCCCGAAAGCGACCCGTCGAAAATGAACTTCGGCTCGGGAGGCAACACCGAAGCCAAGGCATGGAAAGACATCTGGGGCTCGGGCCAGGGCATCGGCACGATCAAGGCGGTTGAAACCGTTGCGGAACGCGTAGCCAAATTCGAAGCCGAATATCGTGCCGCCGCCGCCGCGCTTGCCGCCAACAGTGCGCCGTTTCTGAAATAGCGCACGATCAGGCCGAGATTTTATCAGGCCGAGATTTTATCAGGCCGAGACTTTATCAGGCAGAAACTGGCTCGGTAGCCGCCCACAGCGCCTCGGCCATGCGGTCGAGGTGGCTGAAATCGAGCGCTGGATCACGCGCGTTGAGCACTTTGCCGCGCCAACGGGCGGGATCGAGCAGACGTCGGCGCAGCGCGCGCTGCAACACGTCGATGCGCATCAACGCCTCGACCATGGCGCGGTTATCGGGCCCTTTGCGACGGCGCTTTTGCCACCCGGCCTCGATCTGCCCCATGCGCTCTATGACCAGACCGTTGTAGGAATGGTGCGGCCCGCGATGCAGCGGCAGACCAAGCCGAACCGCTTCGTCGTCGGTCGAGGGCAAAAGCAGGCCGTTGCGCCGAAAATCATGGAATCCGAAAGCACCCTCCCCGATCTCATCGATCAGGCCGGCCACGCCGCGCACATCGAGCAATTGCCGTGGCAGAACATGATGACGCTGCAAGCCGGCACAATACCCGGCACTTCCGGGCACGTTGACCGACCGAAATGGCAGCGCCGCGCGCGGCGACTTCATTGAGCGGACATCTCCAGATCCCCCACGATTACGGGAATCACGCTGCGCTGTACGGGTAAACAAACCATTGCCGAAAACGGGATCGTCCGGCTTGGTGCCAAATCGGTGCTAAAGACTGCGCGCGCGCAAGCTGTTAGGCCCTTCAGGTTCAAGCAGAACTGTACCAAATCCGGCCAGTTCCACTTCGCGTCGGCTATCGACGCGGCCATGCGCAACCAGCCAGTCGGTCAACCGCATGGCCCCGCGCACATCGGATTCGCGCAGATTTCCGTCCTTGCCCGAAAAGACGAACTCCTGCCCGACGAAATAGGACAAGCCCCGGCTGGCATAGCCAAGCTCCGAGCGCGCCAATCCGGTCAACGCCAGCGCGGGAAACGGGCCACCCTTCAACCAGATACCGATCGCTTCGGCAAACCAGGCCGGTGACATCGTCAGTCGCGCCGGCAACCATGCGATGGCCCGGACCCCCGGCAGCTCCGACAGGGCCAGCACCAGCCCGGCAAGCACCCGCACCACCGGCAGCAATTGCCCCGCCCCGGCAAGATGCGCCCCCGGCCCCAGCGTCACCAGCGCATGATCGGCAACAGCGAAATCGCCCGGCAGCGCGACCAGTTGCAGCGCGGTATCCATCCGCAAGGGGGCGCCCGGAACACAACCAAGGCAATCGAAAGTCAGCCCATCAAGAAACAGTTCCGCCAGCCCCGCACCGGCATCAAGGTGCGTGACGCCAAATATGCGCCTCGTTCGGGCCAGTTCCTCGAGTTCGGCCAGCGCCGGACGCGAAGCAGGATCGAACAACAGCCCGGCGACAGGCACAAGGGCCGATCCTCTGGCCGAGCCGGTCTTTCGCCTTTCTGAATCGCGTTCTTCTGTTGCCGCCATCAATCGATCCCGGCCAGTTCCGCACAGGCCAATACTACAAGTTGAGTCCGCTGCGGGCGCGATCCCGGTCTTGCCGCAACCAAAAGGTCAGAATATGCCAAGTTGCAAGCCCGCTGCGAACGACCGTCCCAATTCACGACAGCTTTGCTGAACGTTACCTGACAACCGTTTCGGCGCGGTGATCGCTTCGGGCGTATCGCCCCCGAACCGCATGATCAGCGAGGGCGCAACGCGTCGCAACCGCCAGCCGGCGACAATGCGGTCGATCTGCGCCTCGGCCCCCTGCCCGGCATTCCCGGCAGCAATCGCGGTGGCATAAGGGCGCCCCTCTGTCCGGCCGATCACCGCGTAGAACGTGCGATCAAAAAACTCCTTCATTTCACCGCTGATCGTGCCGAGATTTTCCGGACAGACAAACAGATAGCCCGCCGCGGCCAGAATATCGTCGGCCTCGACCTCGCGCGCGCGCATCAGGCGCGCGGCGCCAACGCCTTCTTCATCCGCCCCCGCCAGCGCGGCCTCGGCCATGGCCTGCGCCGCGCCGGTTCGGCTGTGCCAGATGATCAACAGGACGGCGGGGGGCATGGTCGCAAATGTCAAAATCTTGAAATCCACTAAAATCAAAAGTTTCGAGTGATCCGAAAAGATTCTGACATTTGCGTACCACCTGGCCGAGAGCGGGTGCAAATGTCAGAATCGGGCTACTACGGGCACCCGTCGCCATTGCTCGCGCCATTCAGCGCACCGCCGATCATGCCGCCCATTCCGCCGCCGCCCATCGCCCCAAAGCCGGAGGTCGTTCCGGCCCGCATGGCATAGCGCGCCACCGGCCCGGTCGTTGCCTGCGCCGCCTGAAGCACTTCGATGCCCGCGAAAATTCCGCCGCCCAAAGTCGTGGCGACCGCCAATGCCATTGCCGCCCGCCGAGAAAATCCAGAATGCCAAGCCATATCCGGTCCCCTTTGTTCCCCGCGAGACACCCACCCCGATCCTGCGACATTTTGCGACAGCTTTACCGCGATGCGTTTCGCAAGGCCATGCTCTTTTGCTTGTGCTCGCGATCGTCTAGATGCCTGCGGATGCTTCATCACCCGCCGACGACCACCGCTTCATGACCCCTGTCACCGCGATCGACCGCTCGCTCTCGGGGCAGGCCTGGCGCTGGCGCGGCGGCAACATGGACCTTGCCGGAGATGGCCTGACCGCCGGCAATGACCTCGTTGACCAATTGCTGCTGTCGCGCGGGGTCGACCGGTCCGAACTCGATCGCCATCGCCGCCCGACCTTGCGCGAATTTCTGCCCGATCCGTCGATTTTTCGCGACATGGACAAGGCCGCCGCCCGTCTGGCCGATGCGATCGTGTCGGGCGAGGCGATCGCGGTCTATGGCGATTACGACGTCGACGGCGCAACCAGCGCGGCTTTGCTGATCCGTTTTCTCCAGCTTTGCGGCCGATCGGCACGCGCCTATATCCCTGATCGTCTGCTCGAAGGCTACGGCCCCACGGGCGAAGCGCTCGTGCGCCTGGGCGCCGAAGGCGCGGAGCTGGTGATCACCGTCGATTGCGGCGCAATGGCGCACGATGCGCTGGCCATGGCTGCCAAGGCCGGGGTCGCAGTGATCGTGGTCGATCATCACAAATGCGCGACCGAGCTGCCGATAACCGTGGCGCTGGTCAATCCCAACCGGCTCGACGAAAGCGACGAGGCCGCCGCTTATGGCCATCTGGCCGCCGTCGGCATGGCGTTCCTTCTGGCCATCGCCACCGCGCGCGATCTGCGTCAACGCGGCTATTTCGGGAAAGGCGCCCCGCCCGACCTGATGGGACTGCTCGATCTGGTCGCGCTGGGCACCGTTGCCGATGTCGCGCAATTGCGCGGGCTCAATCGCGCGCTCGTGGCGCAAGGGCTGAAAGTCATGGCCCGGCGCGACAATGTCGGGCTCGCCGCGCTGATCGATGCCAGCCGGATCAATCGCCAGCCGACGTGCAGCGATCTCGGCTTTGCGCTGGGCCCGCGCATCAACGCGGCGGGGCGCATCGGCGATTCCTCGCTCGGCGTGCGCCTTTTGACAACCGCCGACCCGGACGAGGCGGCAACGATCGCCGCAAGCCTGTCGCAGCTCAACGATGAACGGCGCGGCATCGAGCAAGTCGTGCAGGAAGCGGCCGAGGCATGCCTGGCGCTGGCCGGCGATACATGCGTTCCCGTGCTCGCCGGATCGGGCTGGCACCCCGGGGTGATCGGCATTGTCGCCGGTCGGATCAAGGAAAAGACCGGCAAGCCGACGTTGGTCATCGCGCTCGACGCCGACGATGCCGGGCATGGCAAGGGGTCGGGCCGCTCGATTTCCGGAGTCGACCTTGGCGCAGCGGTGATCGCCGCGCGCGAGGCCGGGTTGCTGGTTGCAGGCGGCGGTCATGCGATGGCGTGCGGGCTGACTGTTGCGCCCGACCGGCTCGATGCCTTGCGCACGTTTCTCGACGAGCGCCTGGCGCGCGACGTGGCGCGTGCGCGCACGGCGCAGACGCTGTTGCTCGACCTCTCGCTGGCTCCCGGCGGGCTGACTCCCGATCTGGTCACTTCGCTCGATGCAGCCGGGCCGTTCGGCGTCGGCTGGCCCGGCCCGCGCATCGCGATTGGCCCGGTGCGGCTGGTCAAAGTCGATCTCGTCGGACAGGATCATGTCCGCATGGTCGCCGCAGGCAACGATGGTCGCTCGTTCAAGGCGATCGCCTTTCGCGCGGCGTCGACCGAACTGGGCCAGGCCCTGCTCCATGCGGCGAAAGGGCGCCAGTTCTGGCTGGCCGGGCGTGCGCGCATCGATGACTGGGCGAGCCGGCCTGCCGCCGAACTCCATGTCGAAGACGCAGCCTTCGCAGATTGAACGCGGCAAGTTGAACGCGGCCCTTGAAACCCCGCTGGACGCCTCGAAACAGCCGATCAACCCGCTGATGACAATCGCTGTCAAATATGGGTTGACGCACCGGGATAGAGCCAATAGAGGCGCGGGCCTGCCCAGCGGCGGCATGCCCGGCGGCCCCTTCGTCTAGCGGTTAGGACGCGGCCCTTTCACGGCTGAAACACGGGTTCGATTCCCGTAGGGGTCACCATACTGCCGGTTTCGACTTGTCCGTCGAGCCGGTTGCAAGCCTCCGGTCGGCATGCCTTCATGGCCCCTTCGTCTAGCGGTTAGGACGCGGCCCTTTCACGGCTGAAACACGGGTTCGATTCCCGTAGGGGTCACCATCGGCAATGTGCTGTGGTGAATATAGTCCGGGTTCCGGGACCACGGGTATGATACGACCTGTCGATACAGGCCCCTTCGTCTAGCGGTCAGGACGCGGCCCTCTCACGGCTGAAACACGGGTTCAATTCCCGTAGGGGTCACCAGGACGCCTGGAACCGGTGCCTGCTGCAAGCACCGCCTGCCCCCTTGATGACGGGCCCTCATGGAACTTCAATCGCTCATCCTCGGTCATCCGCTGCTCGCTGCCGCCGCGATTGCCGGAGCCGTCGCGCTGTTTGGCGCGATCCGCGACCGCATGCACAGCCGCCGCCGCGATCTCGACAAAGTCTCGCTGATTGCCTGGGGCAAAGTCTCGGCCCTTGCGCTGATCGTGGCAATCGCCTGCCTTGCCAAGGGCCTGCGCACCGGGTGGTGATCGCCAATCGGCATGATTGCAGGCATGATCTGTCCATAATCAGTAACCTGGCACTGGTACGCCGAAGGTTACCCTGACAAGATGCCCGCCCGATGACCGCCAATCTTACAAACCCGCCTGAACAGATCATGTCGTTTTTCGGGCTGCCGCCGCTGCCCTGGACGGGCATTGCCGTCGCCTTGGTCACAGGCGCGGCCATGCTGCTGGCCGGGGCCGGGCTGGTCCTGACGATCGGGGTCATGGCGGTCTGGACAGTGACGCTCTGGCTGACGCAGCCCGCCCCCCTGGTCGAAGTGCGCATGGTCGAAGTCGGCAGCTTGTCGCGACAGGCGATGATCGATCTGATCGAGCCGTTTGGCGTACCGGTACTGATGCTTGATGGGCAGCGCATCGCTGCCGCCAATGCCGCCGCCCGTGCCGAATTGGGCGGCCACATCATCGGCCAGGACGCGCGTGTCGCACTGCGCCATCCCGAAGCGATCACTCTGCTCGACACGCGCGAAGGCAGCGTCACGGTGCGTGGGCTGACCGGGCCGCGCAGCATCTGGCAAGTGCGGCGTGTCGCAGTAGACGACCGCCTGTCGCTGATCGAACTGGTCGACAAGACCGCCGAAGCCGACATCAGCCGCGCCCACACCGATTTCGTTGCCAATGCCAGCCACGAACTGCGCACCCCCCTCGCGTCGATCATCGGCTATATAGAAACGCTGGCCGATCCCGATGCGCGCATCGATCCGGCGACAACCGCGCGCTTTCACGCGACCGTTTTGCGCGAAGCCAAGCGGCTGCAACACCTGGTCGAAGATCTCATGTCGCTGTCGCGGATCGAGGCGGAAAAGCACGACATCCCGCGCGATTTGATCGACCTTGGCCAGATGGCCGCCTCGATCGGCGGCGAAGTCGGCGCCACGGTGGGCGACAATCGCATCGTCGTTGTCACCGAGGACGCCATGGTGCGGGGCGATCGTCAGCAGCTTGATCAGGTGATCCGCAACCTCGTCGACAACTCGATGAAATATTCCGATCCGGCGCGCGCCGTCGAATTGCGCGTGGTGCGGCGCGGCCATGAAGCCGTCCTGAGCGTGACCGACCATGGCGAGGGCATTCATCCCGACCACATTCCGCACCTCACCCGCCGGTTCTATCGCACCGATCCGGGGCGCAGCCGCGCGGCAGGCGGCACCGGCCTTGGCCTTGCCATTGTCAAACACATTGTCGAGCGCCATCGCGGCAAGCTCGACATCACCAGCAAGCTCGGCCTTGGCACGACCGTCACGATCCGCCTCGGCCTGATCGAGCAACCGCCCCGCCTCCCCGCCCCGCCATCCGGCGATCCGTCCATGGTATAAGCCATTCGTTCAAAGGGGTACGGCAAAACCTGCCGTCACGGCCATCCGGCATCTTCACAAATCTTCGCAATAGCCGCACGAAGTATGGCAACAGCGGTCGGACACACCGATCAGCACGGAAAGGGCCCCATGGTCGCTGAACACACCGTCAAGGCATTCGACGAGGACATGACCCGCCTCAGGGGGCTGATCGCGGAAATGGGCGGGCTGGCCGAACTGTCGATCACCGAGGCCATGGATGCGCTGGTCGGAGGCAACGAAGATCTGGCCGCCAGGGTGATCGCCCGCGACCGGCGCATCGACATGCTGGAAAGCGAAGTCGACCGGCTGTCGGTCCGCGTCCTGGCCTTGCGCGCGCCGATGGCCGACGATCTGCGCGAAGTCATTGCCGCGCTGAAGATCGCCGGAGTCATCGAACGCATCGGCGACTATGCCAAGAACATCGCCAAGCGCGTCGGCCGTATCGAGGGGCACAAGCGATTCGAGCCGCTGACACTGCTGCCGATGATGAACGAACTGGCCGGCGACATGGTGCATGACGTCCTGACCGCCTATGCCGCGCGCGATCCGGTCGCCGCCGCCGAAATCGTCCAGCGCGATGCCAAAGTCGACGCCTTTTACGACAGCGTATTTCGCAATTTTGTGTCATATATGGTCGAAAATCCGGCGACCATCGGCAGCGTCGCCCAACTGCTGTTTGTGGCGCGCAATATCGAACGGATCGGCGATCAGGCGACGAACATCGCGGAATTGGTCCATTATGCCGCGACCGGTATCTATTTGCCAGAACGCGAAGAAGTGCCCCCGCCAGGCTGAACGCACAGGATTGAAACAGGCGGTGCGCAACGCAGTTGCCGCATCGTCATAATGCCGTAACATTGCTGGTGTCTGCGCAACGTGCCGAGAGCGGGCTCAACGCCCGGCTCAGAACGGGGAAATCATACCATGTCCGCGCCCAAGCTGCTCCTGGTCGAGGATGACACCGCGCTCGCGGAACTCGTCGAATATCGCTTTCGCGGTGAAGGCTATGACGTGCGCACCACCGACGATGGTGACGAGGCGCTGTTGCTGGCCGCCGAGGACACCCCCGATCTCGTCCTGCTCGACTGGATGATCGGCGGGACCAGCGGGATCGAAGTCTGCCGCCGGTTGCGCCGGCAAAAGGCGACCGCGCATGTCCCGATCATCATGCTGACGGCGCGCAGCGACGAAGACGACCGCGTGCGCGGGCTCGAAATCGGCGCCGACGACTATGTCACCAAGCCATTCTCCCCGCGCGAACTGATCGCCCGCGTCGGCGCGGTCTTGCGCCGTGTGCGCCCGGCCCTCGCGGGCGAGACGATCACCGTGGGCGACCTTGCGCTCGACCCCACCGCACACCGAGTCACGCGTCAGGGCGAATCGATCAAGATCGGCCCGACCGAATTTCGCCTGCTGCGCCATTTCATGGAACACCCGGGCCGGGTCTTTTCACGCGGTCAACTGCTCGACGCCGTTTGGGGCAGCGGCAGCGACATCGAACTGCGCACGGTCGATGTTCACATCCGCCGCCTGCGCCAGGCCATTGCCATCCCCGGTGCGCCCGACCCGGTACGCACGGTTCGCTCGGCAGGCTACGCGCTCGAAGGGGTATAATACCAAGGTGCGGTGATCCCTCACTTCACCAGACCAAGCCACGGCGAGATGTCGAGATCGTCAAGCGTGATCCACTGGTGCACATAGTTGGCGTAGTAAAGCCCGAACAGCACCAGCGCGACCACCGTCGCGCGGCGCACGATCAGCCGCGGGCGGAAATTGCCCGGCGCGCTGTGGACCTGGCCGGCCACTTTTTCCAGCCCGAGTTCGTCGTGTGTCCGGATGCCGAAAGGCATGACCAGAAACGCCGACAGCACCCAGAACAGCGTAAAAATCGCCACGATCGAGGTCCAGCGCATTCCCGGTCTCCCTAATCCCTGCCCAAACGCGCTCAGTGTGCGCGAAGCATGACCTGCACCATCGGCTTGCGACCGATCCAGCGTTGACCGCAGCGGCGTATCGCCAGACGGACCGCTTCGGCAATCGCTCCGCGATCACGGCGGCGATCGCCTTTGAGCTTGGCGACGGCTTCGGCGGCATCGACTTGCGCTTCGGCGACAAAGCCTTCCATGTCCTCGTCGAGCGGGATGCCGATCGTCGCCACTTCAACGGGCGAGACTTGCTTGCCCTCGGGATTGACCGCCAGCGCGACGGTGATCAGCCCCATCTGCCCCAGCTTGCGCCGCGCAGACATCGCTTCGCCATCGGCGGGCGCAATGATGTCACCGTCGAGCACGAACCGACCGGACCGCACTTCGGACACCTTGTGCGGGCCCTTGGGCGCGAGCCGGATCAGATCGCCGTTTTTCTGAAGGATCGAGCGCGGAATACCTTCGGCCAGCCCCAGTCGCGCCTGTTCGTCCATGTGGCGCAATTCGCCATGGACGGGCACGAGGATTTCGGGGCGGATCCACTTGTAAAGCTCGATCAGTTCGGGGCGTCCTGGATGGCCCGAAACATGGATCATCGACTGCCGATCGGTGACCACGCGCACGCCCTTGGCCACCAGCGCGTTGTGAATGCGCCCGATCTGCAATTCGTTGCCCGGGATCTGGCGGCTGGAAAAAACCACCGCATCGCCGGCTTCGAGCTTGATCGGATGCGAATCCCCGGCAATCCGCGCCAGCGCCGCGCGGGCCTCGCCCTGCCCGCCGGTGGCCAGGATCAGTACTTCGCCGCGCGGCAAATCCATCGCCCGGTCCATCGGCACGCATTCGGGAAAGTCTTTGAGATACCCGCTGGCCTTGGCCGCCGCGATGATCCGATCGAGCGAACGCCCGGCGACGCACAGCCGCCGCCCGGTCTGCTGCGCCACCCAGGCCAAAGTCTGCAACCGCGCGACATTCGAGGCAAACGTGGTCACGACCACGCGCCGCCCCTTGAGCCCCGCCACGGTTTCGAGCAGCCCGTCGCGGACCGCGCCTTCGGATCCGGAGGCCTTGGCATTGAACACATTGGTCGAATCGCACACCAGCGCGAGCACGCCTTCATCGCCGATCGCGGTCAGTTCGGCGGGCGTCGCCGGCACACCGATCTGCGGCGCATCGTCAAGCTTCCAGTCGCCGGTGTGAAACACCCGGCCATAAGGCGTGTCGATGACCAGCGCATTGCCCTCGGCGATCGAGTGCGCCAGCGGGACATACCGGATGTCAAACGGCCCCAGCGCCACGCTGCCGCCGTTTTCAACGATGTTGAGCTCGACGTCGTTCTCGATCCCCGCTTCGACCAGCTTTTCATGGACCAGTCGCGCGGTAAACGGCGTGGCGTAAAGCGGCACGCCGAGATCCTGCGCGAAATAGGGCACAGCGCCGATATGATCCTCGTGCGCATGGGTCAGCACAATGCCGACGAGATCCTTGAGGCGTTCCTCGATGAATTCCAGATCGGCAAAGACCAGATCGACCCCCGGATACCACGGGTCCGAAAACGTCATGCCGAGATCGACCATCAACCATTTGCCGTTGCAGCCATAAAGGTTGACGTTCATCCCGATTTCGCCCGATCCACCGAGCGCCAAGAACAGCAATTCTTTTCCGGGCTTCACGTAAATTCCTGATCACTAAACTTGGGGCGATGTCCGACCGCCACGGTTAATCTTTTACCCGTTCGGCCAGCAGGGCAAGCCCGTCAAGCGTCAGGTCGGTTTCGACATGGTCGAAGATGGTGGTGTGGTCGTGGAACAACACCGCAAGGCCCCCGGTCGCGACGACCGTGACAGGGCGGCCGATCTCTGCCCGCAGCCGCGCGATCAGGCCTTCCATCATCGCCACATAGCCCCAGAACACGCCGATATGCATGGCGTCCTCGGTGTTGCGCCCGATCACGCTGCCATTGGCACGGGGCGCCTCGATGGCAATGCGCGGAAGGCGCGCGGCGGCATTGACCAGCGCTTCGAGCGAAAGGTTGATCCCCGGCGCGATGATCCCGCCCTTGTAGGTGCCCTCGCCGTCGATCACGTCGAATGTCGTCGCCGTCCCGAAATCAACCACGATCAGATCGCCGGGAAAGCGCTCATGCGCCGCCATCGCATTGACCGCCCGGTCCGCGCCGACCGAACGCGGCTGATCGACATCGATCCGCAAGGTCCATTCGACCGGCGGCTCGCCCGCGATCAGCGCATCCTGATGAAAATACTTGTTCGCCAGAACCTGGATATTGTGGAGCGCGCGCGGCACCACGGTGGACACGATCACGCGCTTCACACAATCGGGGGAAAACCCCTGTAGATGAAGCAGTTGCAATAGCCAGACGGCATATTCGTCAGCCGTGCGCCGGGGATCGGTGGCAATGCGCCAGCGACCGAGAATTTCGCGCCCGTCGATCAGCGCAAAGACGACATTGGTGTTTCCAACGTCAACCGCCAGCAGCATCATTCCCCCACGAGTTCGATATCGCCCGCGTGGATGGCACGCCGTTCACCATCCGCCAAGCGGAGAAGCGCGGCGCCATCGGGATCGAGCCCGGCAAAGCCGCCGATGATCACCCCGGCATCGCGATCGCGCACCGACAGCAACGTACCCCGCGGATGCGCGCGCGCCAACCAGTCTTCGCGCAAGGCGGGCCAGCCCTGCGCATGCCACAGGGAAAGCGCGGCATGCCATTCGTCGGCCAGCGCGGCGGCAAACACATCGCGCGAGACGGCATGGCCCAAGGCCGCCAGCGCCACAGTCGGTCGGTCAGGCAAGGCCGGGGCCTGCACCAGATTGACACCAATGCCCACGACGACCGCATCGCCATTGCGTTCGAGCAGGATGCCGGCAAGCTTCGCCCGAGCGATCAGCACATCGTTGGGCCATTTGAGCCGCATGTCCGGCAACGCACCGACCAGCGCCTCGAGTGTGCGATGCAGGGCCACACCCGCCACCAATGACAATGTCGGCGCAGGCGGGTCATCAGCGCCGACCAAGGCCACGGTCGAACCCATGAAATTGCCAAGCCCGTCGGTCCATTGCCGCCCGGCGCGACCGCGCCCCGCGCTCTGCCGATCGGCAACCAGCCAGTATCCCTCACCGATCGCTTCGCCCCCGCCCCGACCAACGCGCGCCAGAAGCGCGCTGTTGCTCGAGGGGATTTCGGCGACGGTTTCGATCAAGGCCGGATCAGGACAAGCGGAACAGCGCTGCCGCCGCATTGCCGGCGAGACCGCCGAGCCAGCGGGTCAGCAAATAGCCGAGCGGCGAGAGGAACAGCGTCGACGCGGTCAGCAGCACCAGGTTGGCAAACTCGCTGCCCCCGCGCACTTTATCGACCACATCGTCGAAATAGAGCACTTTCACCACTTTGAGGTAGTAAAACGCGCCGATCACCGATGCGGCAATACCGAGCGCCGCCAACACGACAAGATGCGCCTGCACCGCCGCCTGGAACACCAGGAACTTGCCCCAGAAGCCGAACAGCGGCGGAACGCCCGCAAGGCTGAACATCACCACCGCAAGCGCGGCGGCAAGCCCCGGATGCGTGCGCGACAGGCCGCCAAGATCGGCAATCGATTCGATAGCCTTGCCTTGCGCATCGCGCAGCGCCAGCACCACGACGAACGCAGCAACCGAAGTCACGACATAGATCGCCAGATAGACCAGCGTCGCCGAAGCGCCCGCCTGGGTCCCGGCGGCAAGACCGATCAGCATGAAGCCGACATTGTTGATCGACGAATAGGCAAGCAGCCGCTTGATATTGTCCTGCCCGATCGCGCCCAGCGCACCAATCACGATCGACAGGAGCGAGGCAAAGATCACGATCTGCTGCCAGGCGCCCGGCTGCGCGCCAAACGCCCCCAGGCTCACCCGCATCAGCAGCGCGAGCGCCGCCGCCTTGGGCGCCGTGGCAAAAAACGCGGTGACCGGCGTCGGCGCGCCTTCATAGACGTCGGGCGTCCACATGTGGAACGGCGCGGCGCTGATCTTGAACGCAAGACCCGACAGCACGAAGACCAGCCCGAAGGTCGCACCGACCGACAGCGGTCCTGCGCCAAACACGGCACGGATGCCGTCGAACGACGTTGTCCCGGTAAAGCCGTAAGTCAGGCTGATACCATAGAGCAGGATGCCCGAAGCGAGCGAGCCGAGCACGAAATACTTGAGGCCTGCCTCGGCCGAGCGACCGTTGCTGCGCAAGATTGCCGCGAGCACATAGGAAGCCAGGCTGTTCAGTTCGAGCCCGATATAAAGCGTGAGCAGGTTGTTGGCCGAAACCATGATCCCCATGCCCAGCGCCGCGAGCAGCACGAGCAGCGGAAATTCAGCCCGCAAACCGCCCTCACACTCAAAAAACGCGGGCGCAACGATCAGCGCGACACCGGCGCCGAGGTAGATCAACAGCTTGGCAAATGCAGCGAAAGCATCGAGCCGGACATGGCCTTCGAATGCCAGCGACGCGCTTCCGCCGACGCTGGCAAGCAGAGTGGGCAGGGCAATCGCCGCCGCGCCGACGAGCACGGCAAACGCCGCAATCGCAATGCCGCGCCCGGCCTTGTCGCCGCCCCACGCCGCCACGAGCAGGAGCACGAGACCCGCGCTGCTGATCAGCTCTTCTGCCGAGACGGCAGCCAGCGAGTGGATGAAATCCATTACTTCACCCCCTTCAACTGAGCAGCAGCAAGCGCTGCGGATGCAGCAGTCGCAGGCGCACCGATCTTCACGTCAGCATCTCCCTTGGGCTTGGCGATGGCGACACGCGCCTCGACCACCCCGATGTCCTTGCGCATCGGCGCTATGAACGATTCCGGATAGACCCCCATCCACAACACGGCAGCGGCCATCGGCACCATCATCGCCCACTCGCGCCCATCGAGATCGAGCATCGATGCGGCGTCGGCGTTCTTCTGTTCGCCAAATGCCACGCGGCGATAGAGATAGAGCATATAGGCCGCGCCCAGAATGATCCCGGTGCCCGAGATCGCCGCCACCCAGCTCGATTCCTTGTACACGCCAAGCATCGAGAGGAATTCGCCGACGAACCCGCTCGTCCCCGGAAGGCCGATCGAAGCCATCGTGAACAGCAGGAGGAACAGCGCGTAATAGGGCATGTTGATGGCCAACCCGCCGTAGCGGACGATTTCGCGCGTGTGCAGCCGATCGTAGATCACCCCGACAGCAAGGAACAGCGCCCCCGCCACCAGACCGTGGCTGAGCATCACCACCATCGAGCCTTCGAGACCCTGGCGATTGAAGGCAAACAACCCGACCGTGACGATCGCCATGTGCGCGACCGAGGAATAGGCGATCAGCTTCTTCATGTCGGCCTGA